>Ga0315336_1000775_pt1 | contig 77089 bp, 59 predicted proteins | sample ASW5metaG_FD_204512 | JGI IMG/M metagenome (GOLD analysis project Ga0315336, IMG submission 204512) | Ammonia-oxidizing marine archaeal communities from Monterey Bay, California, United States - ASW #5 | ecosystem: Environmental > Aquatic > Marine > Intertidal zone | place: USA: California... | reverse complement strand
AAGCACTGATCAAAAAATAGCCAGTGTTATGCAGGCCTTGCCAGTAAAGGGCTACAGCGCCTTTCGCGCAGGTTATCCACAAGCGGTTCCACAGTCATTGTGAACAACCTATGACACGTGCCGCGCTGTGGTGAAGGATGCCGTGGCGTCTGGCCAAGGCTGTGCGGTCCTTGCTGTAGCCTCCGCCGATCACGCCCATCACCGGGATATCGCGGCTCAGGCAGTGGCGCAGCACGGCTTCGTCACGGGCGGCAACGCCTGCGTCGGTCAGTTGCAGGTAGCCCAGGGCGTCGTCCTTGTGCACGTCGACACCGGCGTCATACAGCACCAGGTCGGGTTGATAAAGCGGCAATAGGTAGTTGAGGGCGTCGTCCACCACCTTCAGGTAGGCAGTGTCGCCCATGCCTCGGGGCAGGGGGATGTCCCAATCGCTTTGTGCCTTGCGGGCGGGGAAGTTCTGCTCGAAGTGCAGCGACACGGTGATGGCCTCGGGCGTGTCGTGCAGGATGCGCGCGGTGCCGTCACCCTGGTGCACGTCGCAGTTGAAGATCAGCACCCTGTGTACCCGGCCTGCTTCCAGCAGGTAGCGGCTGATGACCGCCAGGTCGTTGAAAATGCAGTCAGCATGACCATTTCTTACATGTAAACTTATTTAGTAAAAGGCCAATAAAATCATAGGGTTATTGCGTTTTTTTGCGAAATGATGAATTGTGATCCAGGGGTAATTATTATTTACCTATTGGTTCTGTAAACAATGAACCCTTATAAAATCAAGCTCGTGCGATTCGAAAGTGGCGAACGGTTTCCTGTCCTTTGTACAAGGCGAGACGGTATGCCCGTGCTCAGTGGGAAGTACACCGCCCCTCTGACCAGAATCACAGCGGGTACGGTTGGCGTGATCCTCAACTTGGCGCTGTCCTTCGGCTACCACATGCGTTGGCCCAATGGATTTGAAGACGCTTTCGATTGGTCACCTGCGCTGATTGCAGTCGGTGCTGCGCTAGCGCTCTTTCGATTCAAACGGAGTGTGACTAGGTATTGTACGCCTCTGCATTGGCCAGACTTATTATCCAAATCATTAAATAATGCTGAACGTCCTGCCTGTTTTGACGGGAAGCAGTCGTCAGCAGGCACAACATGCCGGTTTTGACGACCTGCATGTTGTGCTCACTTGAGAAAGTTAAACGAACGCTTCGTCGTCTCCTCCACCGAAGAAGCCCTCGTCAGCATAGTGGGCATCTGATACCGGCTCTTCCTGTGCCACAGGTGGTTCTTTTGCAGGTGCCTGGTTCGCGAGTTGATCAGCACCATCGTCCTGGAACATCCCCATCAGCATGTTACCAAGCACCATGCCACCCGCCACACCGGCGGTCGTTTGCAAGGCGCCCGAAAGGAAGCCGCCACCTTGCTCTAAAGCAATAAGTTCTTGGAATATCAGTTGTATTCCAGTACGTAGGTCATGGTCGCGTCTCCCCGACCTGGTTTCAACTTTCCCGTCTGGCTCGGAGCATACTGTGCTACGCCGGAAAACCGGTAGACCTCTGCCATGGCTTCGCTGCGTAACCACTCGAGCTCAATTGAGTTGTTTTTATTAAAGGGTAGCACTTTCCCCTTGTTTGTGGTGAGCGCTATATGAACGCCACTGGCTACACCCTCCTGCCCAGCCCCAGATAGATTTAGTTTGCCGGCGCCTGGAGAATCGCCCTCAAAATATATCTTAATAGGAACTGGTTTATTTGGCTTTAAGCCAAGGCATCGCACCTCAAAAGAAAAATCTTTCTTGGGCGAGGTGTTAGCGCCAATCATTTTAATTTGCTGCTTTCCCATTGATACATTAAGGTTGCTAGTAGTTGACGCGCAACTAGTAAAATACGTCTCATTGATTAGTTCGCTAGATTGTGCCGAAGAGGCAAATTCTATTGTGCTTGGACTTATACCGGGAGCTTTAAATAAGACACGGAAATCAGAGGTTACTTTTCCTGACCCGACCACGAAGCCTGTACGTATGTACTCGACTTTTATGCTCGTCGGGCTCGCTTCATATCTGGGTTCGTCATAGACAATTGTCTTCTGCGGCGGGGTCCACACCAGCCTTGAGTTGGCGTATCCAGTGATGCGGATACCCACACCCTGAACGTTTGTTTTATAGACATCCATGATACCTGCAGGCTCCAACCCCTTGATGTCCAAGATGGCTTCTAGCTTATCAAGCCGGTCACAATTAACAACACCAAGCCTAGCCCCTCCCCCAGAAAAGCTGGCCAGTACACCGCCGATTGGAGTGAGGCTCATTGTGATGCTCGGGGGAACAACAACACTATTGTACGGATCAGGTCGAAATCCCGACATCACCTGATCCCATTTGCAAGCGGCCCATAATGAGCTACTTTCAACTAGCACAAAAATTCCGATCAACCCAACCAATAGCCGCATTCTAATCTCCTAGCAGTGAAAGTTAATTACTGTGCTGACGACGTGCGGCAGCGCAGCTCAAAGCGCTCATAGGCCCTATCTCTTTTCACAGGAGTTAGATGATATTCGGCCTTGCAACTGCCTGAGCTCCAGTTGAGCTCCAGTACGCCTTGATCATGAATGCCGAACACCAAAAGTCTCGACAGATTGTCGACGATGCCTAGCACTTTGCCCTGTGAGTCACGAGCTTGGGCACCGAAGGGAATTGGCTGGCCACTGTCCTGCTTCAGGTCAAATTGTACGCGCCGACCTTGCACGGAGGCGTAGCGCGCTTTGACGATGGCGCCACGGGTCGGCACAAGCATGGCACTGCTCTCGCTCACTTCAGTGTTGTTGCCCAGCGTGGTGGTATCCAGGTTGATCCAGTTGTAGCGATAGGGCTGAACGTAGGGCACTACGGCGTATCCCTTACGGTCGGTGCGAATGGAAGCTGAACTGTCCACGCCGGCCCCAGAGACGTCAGGAACCTCGATCAACGCAAAGGTTTCCCCCAGCGGTTGGCCGAAGGTGATGCCGTCTTGGTGCACCACCACAGATCCACCGGCACTCAGGTCCATGTGTTTGTTGTCGCGACTCTGATTGTAGTTGCCATTGATCCGCGAAGTAGGGGTGTCCCATCCCAGGCCGATGCCACTGGAGTTACCGCTCTGCTTGCTGTGCCCGGTCTGGACGGAATAGCTGAGCGTACTGCCCTCATTGAGAAATCCCGAAACACCACTTTGCACACTGGAGTCGCCGTGCTGTGAGGCCAGGGCATTGGCATACAAACGATGCGATCTGTCGCTACGTCCCAATGGAATACTCAGCGACGCGGTGAACTGAGTATCCGAGTTCGGTCCGCCAGAGCCTTCGGTATGGGCGATGGCGAGGCTGTAGCTGGCATAGGCCAGGGTGCCGCTGTAGCCGAACTGCCAGTTGCGCGTTCGGCCCTGACGGTTCCAATAGCTGCTCTCGCCCAGGCTGGCGTACATCGAGCCACGTTGTCCCAGCGATTGGTTGATGTTCATGTCTAACCGGCTTTTTTGCCGTCCGGACGATTGTTCGTTGAAGTACGTCAGGTCATCGATGTGCTGGCTGAAGGTCCGATAGCCAGCGGTTGAGTAGCGGTAACCGGCCATCGTGAAGCTCGTATCGGTCGCGTTGAAAGTCTTGGAGTAGAGAAACCGCGCGCTCTGACCTTCATCAGTGTTGCCCTGTAAGCCTTTTGACTGACTGTTGGTTACATCAAAAGAAAAGCCGCCTATCCCCGAGTTGACCCCGAAGCCAACGTTTGCGGCTTTGTAATCCTGTGCCGTTAATCCACCGCCATAAGTCGTTAGGTTGTTCGATAATCCATATACCACTGTGCCTTGCATGAATCTGGGCGATGGCTGGCCGTCATAGGCGTACTCACCAGCAGCCAGGCTGTAACGGAAGTTACCTTGACGGGTCATTACCGGCAGGTAAGAGTAGGCCTGCGAATACTCTCTCACCAGCCCATCAGCCTCGATGATCTTGATCGTCAGATCACCACTGGAACCACTGGGGTAGATGTCGGCAATTTCAAACGCTCCTGGTGGCACGCTCGTGGAGTAGATCACATAGCCGTTTTGCCGCACCTCAACGGTCGCGTTGGTCTCCGCGATACCACGCACTACAGGCGCATAGCCGATCTCGTTATCCGGTAACATGCCGATATCGGAATTGATCTGAGCGCCGCGAAAACGCACGCTATCGAATATCTCGCCCTGACTGTAGAGTTCGCCAATGGCAAACTTGCTCTTGAGACTCGACAGGTCGTGCTCGGCATAGTTGCGGTTGCTGCGAAAGGTACTTTTGCTGCCGGTGCCGCCGGTCCATGCAGACTCGTTGCGCAGGCGCCAGCCCGCGATGTTGAAACCGCTGCGCAGACCAAGGTAGCGATAGTCGCTACGATTGCCGTTCGAGTCGTTACGACTGAAATTGGCCTGGTAATCGGTATAGAAGGCGGTAAGGCCCTGATCCCACAGGGAAGGGTCAACATAGCCGTGCACCTGACGTTTTACGTAAATCTGCGGCACGCTGATTTCCAAGGCCAGGCGAGTCACCTCGAACTCTAGTGTCGCGCCCTTGATCAACGCCATCAGATCGACGATCTGTGAAGGGTTGGCGTTAGTCGGAATAACGCCATCTTTCTTCAGGCGCTGGATATCGACCCCTAACTCTTCGAGCAGAGCCAGTCGGATGATCGGCTTTACCTTACCAGAGCTGCTGTCGAGGATGAAGCTGATATCCTGACGCTTCGACAGTGACTGGTTAAAATAGATATCAACATTGTAGGTGCCGGGTTGCACCGTATTGCCCTGTTCAAAATATTTAAGGTCAATCGAAGTGCCTGCTTTGTTCAAAAACAGTTCGTTGAATTGTACCTCTGTTGCCGCTGCTTGTGCTGTAACCCCCAAGGTTATGACGCACGAAACTCCGGGAAGGAAGGCGGCGTTAAATTTCCTGGCTTTCCTAAATTTCGTTAAAGTTGGCATGTGCCCACCCGTCAGCCTGACTTCTGAAAGTTCCAGAAATCAAGATTTTCATTAATAAACTGTCTAGACTTTGCCCGTGCTTAGTTTCCGCCAGAGGTGGCGTTCGACGCGTGCTAGTGGCTCAGTTTGATTGAGTGAGTGTCATGACCGCCGTAATCATTAATGCTGCTGAATTCTACGGTCGTGGGCTTGACCGTTTTACCGGCGGGGAGTCCTTGCACGTTGAAGACTTGCGTCTTGCCCGGGGCAATCATGCCGACGGAGACGGGGTAGCTAGCAGAGCCGTTGTTCAGCGTGACGCTCGCGAAAGAGACGTGGAACGCCGAAGGGTTGCGTATTTCAACGGCCGCTTTGCCTGACTGTTCGACTAGGCGCCAGTGCAGTTGTTGTGGGGCTTCATCGGGCTTGCCCACCAGGCTGGCTGGCCGATAGAACAGCTTCAGTCGCTGGCGCACCGCAATCTGCAGGCTGTTGTCGTCTTTGGATTTCTGCGGGATTTCCTGAACATTCAGCCTGAACAGCGATTCTTTATCGCCTGGCAAATGCTCGCCGGAGTAAAAAATTCGCAACAACTGCTGTTTGTTACCTCCCAGACGACTGAGCGCTGGTGTTATCACGAATGGCACATTTTGCGCACCATCTTTGACCTCGGGTTCGATCCAGGACTGGATCATGATGTCTTGCGCGCCCTGGTTCATCACCAAGATGGAGGCTTCCTTGCTAGGCTCGGTGTACAGCACCCGCGTTCCGCCCAGCATGATTCCCGCATTGGCCAGCGAGTTGAAGCAGGTCAGCGCCCCGAGCAGTGCCACTTTTGCAAACATCATCGTTTTCATCGACAACTCTGTAGATAGCTAAGGGGTGTAACTACACCCCTTTGTTACTCGACGGGATTATTCGTAGCTCAGGGTGAACGGCAGAGTACCGGTGGCAGTACCTGGCTTGACTGTCCAGCCATTGGCCACATAGGCCGCACGCAGACTTAGTCTGGCTTTGTAGCCAGCTGTCGCATCGCCTGACAGAGCGCCTCTGATGCTTTCGTTCGACGACAGGTTCAGTAGCTTGTTGGCGGTGTTGTAGATGCCGATGCCAACACCGGCAGCGGTGCCGGCGGTTCTCAGCAAGCTAGGATTCTTGCCGTCGATGCCCGAACCACTACTTGGATCAAATTGCATGGTCACTGCGGTCAAGTCGGCAGCGGTCGTGCCACAATCGAGGTTGAGGTTGATAGCCTGGCCTGCCGTGATTCCGCCACCGGCTACCCCCTTGAGCGAATTGGAGCTGATTTTGCCGAGCTTGACGTCAATAACCTGATCTCCGGCCGCGCCACTGACGCTTGTGCCTGCACCGCCACTGATGCTGCAGGACGCCGCGACAATTTCACCGGAGAAGTTCACGGTGCCGTCGGCTGCGATGGCGTTGCTGGCAATAAAACCTGTGGCAGTGATGGCCAGGAGTGCTTTAATGGGTTTACACACAGTTTTAACTCCTTAATGCAAATTTGAAATGCTATATTCTTCAGATTAGGTTGTTTGCGAGCGCGGGCTGCTTAAGTGATGGGTGCTGAGATTGAAAGTCTTGCAGGCCATGTGGTCGGCGTTAGGGCTTTCGAAAGTACACCTGTAATTAATGCCCACAACTGCAGCGATCACGCAGCCAGGGTTGCACTATTTTCTGATCAGGCGGCGTATTGGGTAGGCCGGTGAAGTTGGAACTTCTGCTGGCTGTGGAGCGCTCGGATGAACGAGGAAGTGGTTGCAATTATAGAAAAATGTTCTTCATGTCATGTCCATTGCTATTGGTCGGGTAAGGGCATTTGTGGAAATGCCCGTGAACAATAACGGCTATAGCTGTTTGCGGACATCAGACGATTCTTAATTCGGATGCTTTCGATAAGGCGGTACCGTGAACGTCAGCCGAAAGCATTGCACGCCAAGCAAAGAGCAAGGGATGCCCACCAACTTCTGGTGCGCCAGGTTGCAGTGGATGTCGAGGTTACAGAACTTGCCTTTAACGCGTCCTTAGGCAGGCTTTCGGTGATGCCTATGTCCATGACGATCATGCGCTCGGCAATGGTGACATCATAGGACTAGGCATCGTTGTCGATGGCACCAGTCAATGCAATTTTCTAATGGAGGGTTTAGTTGAAAATGCTACGCGCCAGGCAATAGGTCAACAAATCCTGATCACTGCTGACTTCGAGTTTGCGCATGGCAGATATTTTTTGTGCGCTGATGGTCTTTGCACTTCTGCTCTGGCTGCGCGCTATATCGCTTACGCTTTTCCCGGCAACGAATAATCGCAGTATTTCAAACTCTTTCGGCGATAGGCTGGCCACACGCTCATCGATAGCGGTATTGGAATCAATTACTGAAGTTTTCGCAGGTTCCAGGCTTTGATACGTGCTTTGACGGGCGATGGCATTGAGTGCCAGTTCGATTTCCGTATGGAGTTGATTTTTCTGAATGACACCAACGACTCCCAGCTCCTGTAGGCGGGTAAGAATCAGGTGGTTGGAGATCATCGTCAATATTAGAACCTGGACGTGAGGGTAACGACGTTTCAGGTAGTCGACCAGTTTGAGCCCGTCGCCATAGGGTGAATCAGCGGGCATATTGTAGTCGCTGATAACGATGTCGACCGTTTGTTGTTCAAGCAGTTCGATCAGGCCCCTGGAGCACACGGCCTCGCCAACCACACAGAAGCGTGGGTCGCGCTCGACCAGCTCGCGAACACCGAGAAGGACGATGGGATGATCGTCAGCGATGATGACCTTGAGTTTTTCCATAAATACGGCCCGTTATACCGGTGCGAAGGGGGTCCATACGGTTGCACGTAGTGGTGTGGTGAGTTTACGCGAGGGTGTCCAGGATTGTCGCAAGACGTTCTAGTACCTGCTGTACTTTCTGCGTAATGGGGGCATCGAGCTTCGCGTTGTGCAACTGATCCTCCAGGTCGACGCACTGGCTGGCCAGGCGGCTGGCCTGGACCGCACCGAGTGCGCCGGCCATGCTATGCAGGCGCTCGGCGATGGCTCTGGCATCTTGCTGTGCGAGCGCGCTGCTGATGAGCTCGATGTCCTGTCGCATGGTATTGATAAACAGCGGCCGCATTGTCGGTGACAGTTTTACGCTATCAGTGGGCGTTGCGGTGTGCGAAGTGCTCAGGGTTTCGGCGTCGAGCCGTGAAGGAGCACTGTGCAGCATGGGTTTGCACAGTTTGATCAGCTGTGCCCGCAAGGTTTTCAGGCTCAGCGGTTTGACAAGCCAGGCGTTCATCCCCACTTCCATGCAGCGTAAGCCTTCCTCGCGCATAGCGTTGGCAGTCACGCCGATGATCGGCAAGCGGCTGTCGTGCGCGCGGAGGGCCTTGGCCAGTTCATAACCGTTCATGACCGGCATATTGACGTCGGTGAGCACCAGGTCGAAGACCTCGGGTTGCCACAGGTGCAAGGCCTGTTCGCCATTGGCTACGACCACGGCGCTGCACCCTAAGGCCTCGAGCTGCTCCTTGAGGATGGCCTGGTTGATCGGGTTGTCTTCGGCTACGAGGATATGCAACTGCAGGTTCACGCTACGTTGTTCGGGTGCTTCACCGGCTGGTCGGCAAGTCCCTTGACGGGCCAGCACGATGGCCTGAGCTACTGCTCGCAGATCATGCATGTCGACGTCCCAGTGGCCATCACTGTATTGGGCGGGGTTGCGTCCACCGCTGATACAGCAGATCCGTGGCCCGTTCCAGGGCAGTTCAGGTGTGGTTGCAAGGACTTCAACCAGCAGCGCCTGTGGGTTGTCTGGCGCTTGTGGGGGAATTGTCAGGGTCGCATCCACGCCCAGGCGCTCAAGCCAGTCGCAGTAACTTTGCCCCAGTTCCGGGAGTGGCGCGCGCACATACACAGGTGTCGGGTCGCGTTCGATGGCGGGGCAGTCGGGCAGCTCGCCAGGCAACACCGACAAATTCATTTTCAGGGAAAAGCTACTGCCCAGCCCCGGCTCACTGACCACTCTCATCTGCCCGCCCATTAACTCGCTGAGCCAGCCGCAGATTGGCAGGCCCAACCCCGCACCGCCTTCGCTGGATGCATCCTTGACCTGATAGAACAGCTCGAACAGTTTCGCCTGCTGTGGTTCGCCGATGCCGATACCGGTATCGGTGACTTGCCATTCAAGGCTGACCTTTCCCTCCGTGAGCTCCAGCACACGGGTACGTAACACCACCCGGCCGGTGTCGGTGAATTTGATGGCATTGCTCAGCAGATTGTTGAGGATCTGGCGAATCCGCATCGGATCTCCGAGCACCCTGCCAGGCAGCCGCGCGTCGGTGCAGGCGTAGAGCTGCAATCCCTTGCGCTCGGCGAAGGCGGCGTAGGTATGCAAGGTGTCTTCGAGCATGTCCAGCGGGCAGAATTCAACCGGCTCGATGGCCATCTGGCCGGATTCAATCTTGGAGACATCCAGCACATCGCTGATGAGTTGGAACAGGGTGGCCGAAGAACGCTGGATGGTATTGAGGTAAGCCAGCTGGCGTGGCTCCAACGGGGTCAGGCCAAGCAGTTCCAAAGTGCCCAACACGCCGTACAGCGGTGTGCGGATTTCATGGCTCATGGTGGCCAGGAACAGGGTCTTGGCTTCGTTGGCGGCATCGGCGGCGCGCCGGGCGTGTTCCAGGGCATGGGCATCTTCGACATGCCGTGTGACGTCGTTGAAGGCATACAGCCGCACGTCCTGGCCCTGATAACGGGTAGCGACGAAGCCGACTTGCAGGTGACGGCCGTCGATTTCCAGATCGTGCTCTGCGATATTAGCGTTGTCCTGTTGAAGATTCAGGGCTTTGACCAGTGCGGCGGTGCCTTGCCATTGCCGGGCCCGCTGGTTTTCCAGCAGTATCTGCTGGTCCGCGCAGCGCACCACGCACAGTCCGGTCGGCGCGGTGTCGATCACCACGCGGCTGAAAGCCTCGCTCTCGGCGATGCTTGCGTGGGCCTGGCGCGCGGGGAGGATAACCTGTTTCTTGTACCAGCGGCTGGCCAGCCAGCCCAGGCCGATGATGGCCAGGAGCGAGAGCAGCAAGGTGGTCAGTGACCAGAATGCGTAGCGGAAAAAACTTTTGAAGCTGATGGTGTAGATGGCCGCCCAGCCGGGACCGTCGTGGTTGACCAGCTTGAACACCAGACCTTCTGGCTTGAGGTTCACGCCCTCGTGCAGATGTGATTCCGGGCGCTGAATGCCAATCAGTACTTCACCGGCCGGAGCAATCAGGGTGAAGCGGTCATACACCATCCAGTCCATGATGCGTTCAAAGTCGTTGATCTGTGACAGGTCGAGCAGCGAGGCCACAATACGGCGGGCGTCGCTCCCCTTGACCTGCGCCTGTTCGGATTTGGACTGGAGATTGACATACGCCAACAAGCGCGCAGGTGTTGTGCGGTCGGGCACTTCGACATAGCTTCGCCAATCGATCCCGTTGTTCATCAAGTATTGGCTGTCTTGCGGTGTGCGAGCCCGGACGGTGTTGAACACATCGACGAAACTTTCGTTGATGTTCATCATCTTGCCGCGTGAACGTCCGGTCGCAGGCACGGTAATGTCGTAGCTGTCGTGTGGCCCGAACAGAAACACTTGCGGTGAAGGGAAGTGCGAAGCTGACCAGAACGTACTGTAGAGGTCTGCCAGGTTTGCCCCCAGGCCAAAGATCTTGGGGTGTTCGTGAGCAACAACTTTGTCCTTGTCGAGTTTGACGCTGAAGGGTAATGAGAACGAGAACGCCTGTCCTTGGTAAATGTTTGGTCCCTCGTTCGGCAAGGGTGAAAGCAAATGCACCTGTGGGCTTTCGTCAGACAGCTGTGTCCCCTGCGCAGCCAGCGTTTTCAAAAAGGCTTCCTGCTCCTGAATGTTTTCCAGCAGGCGGGCAAAATGAAAGCGCACCGTGTCATGGTGTTCTTCGACCAGGCGCTGGATCGACCAGAAGCTGGTGCCGACCAGCAGCAACGCCAATACCAGCAGAATCATCACCCCTTTGTTCAGGCGTAATGAACTGCGGGTGAGGTTTTCCAGTGAGGCGTTGTTTTGCTTCATGAACAGTGTCCGCAGGGCCTTAAAATACCGATATCCGATGAATGTTACCTCTGAATAGTGGTCGAGGGTTGGGGGCAGATCAATAAAGAGTCGCCGCCCCATCAAGGTTCAAGAGTTGCTGAAACTGATCTGGTGACACAGCGTGGGAAATCAGAAAGCCCTGGGCCTGATGGCAGTCGATTTTGCGCAACAGGGCAAGCTCCTGGGAGGTTTCCACCCCTTCGGCCACCACGGTCAGGCCGAGCTTGCGCCCCAGGGCGACAATGCTGGCCAGGGCTGAGGCCATGTTCTCGTTTTGATGACATCCCTGGACCAGTGCGCGGTCGATCTTCAGCTCGGTGAACGGCGCCGACACCAGGCTCAGGTAGGAGCTGTAACCCTGGCCGAAATCATCCTGAGACAGGCCGAAACCTTTAATGCGCAAGCGACAGGCCCCGGCGTAGAAGTTGCTGAGGTCTTCTGGCGTAGAGCTCTCCATCAGTTCGAAGCAGAGCTTGCCGGGTATACCCTGATGATGGAGGACAAACTCCAGCAGACGGTCCGCCAGGTCGTGGCTATTGAGCAGGTGGGTGGGCAGGTTGATCGACACCGGAATGTCATAGCCCTGTTCGCGCCAGCGGGCCTGGGCATCCATGGCCTGTTTGAGCATCAGCCATAGCAAGCGCTCCTCCATGCCAAACGCTTTCAGTGCAGGCAGGAACGAGCCGGGCAATAACACCCCCTGTTCAGGATGCATCCAGCGCACCAAGGCTTCGGCAGCGACGATACGACCGCTGTGCAAAGATTTCTTGGGTTGGAACCAGGCCTGAAAAGCACGGCTGTTAAGGGCCTGGAGCAGGGTCTGGCGGTCAAACTCGGCGATCGGGGCAGCAGCGGCTTGCGCAGCGACTTGATGCTTGCGCCGCAGTTGCTCGGTCACGCTACGCAGGGCGCCAGGCGACACGGGCTTGGAGATCAGTCCGATCACATCGACGCCGAGATTTTTGGCGACCAGGCTGGCCGCCATCAGCATACGTCGAGAGGCGGCGCTCATGATTGCCAGGTCAGGTTTACAACGCAGCCCGGCCAGACGCTGGATGAACTGCACACCATCCATGCCGGGCATCAACAGGTCGGTCAGCACAAAGTCGAAGTCACGTTGTTGCAGGCGCTGCAGCGCCTCGTTGCCGTCCCGTGCGCACTCCAGATTGAATTCACCCAGTTCGCTTAACAGGTGCTGCAGGTACATACGCTGAAACGGGTGATCTTCGACAATCAGAATGTTATAGGGCTTCACGGGTGATTCCTTGATAGGGCGCCAGGCAGTTGAACAGGGCTTGCAATGCAAAAGGTTTGACCAGACAACGGTTCATGCCGGCGGCCAGACATAATTCTTCTTCGCCGCGCATTGCATTGGCCGTCGCACCGATGATCGGCGCCAGGCAGCCTTGTCGACGCAGTTCTCTGGCCAAGGCATAGCCATTCATACGGGGCATGTTCACATCACTCAGGACGACGTCGAACCGGCCAGGCCTCCAGTGCTGCAGCGCTTCATCGCCATCGCTGGCCAGCACGACGGTACATCCGAGTTCTTCGAGCTGACCCTTGAGAATCAGCTGATTGATGATGTTGTCTTCGGCGACCAGCACGCGCAGGTCAAGCTGTCGCATCTCCTGCGGCTTTGTGTGTTCATCGCCTGTGGTAGCCCTCAGTCCCTGGGCCTGGCTGACAGCCTGGTAAATAGCATTCAGGTGGTTGAGATTCACGCACCAGATACCGTCTTCATGCCGGGGTTCGCTGCAGCCATTGCTGCTGATCAGGATCCGTGGACCTGGCCAGTCCGGCTGCAGGTGTTGCTCGACGCGGCCTGGGTGCAGCTCAAGTAATACCTGAGTACGGGTTGCGCAGGTCTCGGCAGGGCAGCCGATCTGCGCTCGGGCCCCCCAGCGGCGCAGCCAGCCAGCGATAGACTCTGCCAGTTCGCGAATCGGTGAAACGATGTAGATGATTTCGGCCAACAAGCTGTGCGGCACGGTTGTGTCACTCGTGCCGAAGGCGACTTCCAGCGGTAAGGTCAAGGTGAAGCTGCTGCCCAGGCCGGGTTCACTGACCATGCGCATATGACCGTTCATCAATTGCGTCAGGCGTTGGCAGATGGGCAGTCCCAACCCGGTTCCTGCGACTACATGAGTATTGCCTTCGATCTGGTAGAAGGGCTCGAAAATGTAGGCTTGATCCTTCTCGGCAATACCTTTGCCAGTATCCGAAACTTGCCACAACAGGCCTGATCGTTCGCCTTCGCAATTCAGCAAGCGGACCCTGAGCACCACACGCCCGCAATCGGTAAACTTCACCGCGTTGCTTAGCAGGTTGTTGAGGATCTGGCGGATTCGCGAGACATCACCAATCAGTCGTTCAGGCAGGTGTGGGTCGAGACAGGCATAAAGTTGCAGGCCTTTGCTGGTTGCTGCGGCGCTATAGTTCTGGACGACTTCGTGCACCAGTTCCAGTGGTGAAAATTCGCTCACTTCCAGAATCAACTGGCCAGCCTCGATCTTCGATACGTCCAGGACGTCGCAGATCAGTTGCAAGAGTGTTGCCGAAGAGCCTTCGATGGCATGCAGGTAGTCTTTCTGCTGGCCGTCGAGACGGGTGCGGGACAGAAGCTCGAGGGTGCCCAGGACGCCGTACAGGGGCGTGCGGATTTCGTGGCTCATGGTGGCCAGGAACAGGGTCTTGGCTTCGTTGGCCGCGTCGGCCGATTGCCGCGCTTCCTCCAGCGCAGCTTCCACCTGCTTGCGTGTGCTGATGTCGCTGAAGGCGCAGAACAACACGTCTTCGCCCTTGTAGCGGGTGGGCGCACTGCTTAGGTGCAAGTGGCGGCCATCGGCCGTTTCAAAGTAATCGCTGCAGTTGGCATCGACCGAGTCGAAGGCGTCGCGGATCCAGCCGGCACACAGCACATCACGCTCAAGGCCTTCACCTAACCATTGTTGGGCCAGATGATTTTCCAGCACCACCTTGCCGTCACTGCGACGCAGAACGCACAACGCGACCGGGGCGGTCTCGATGACGTCACGGCTGAACGCTTCGCTTTCTATCAAGGCTTCAATGCGATGGACTGCCGGGGCGATCAAGCGCTGTTCGAAACGGCGCATCAACAGCACGATCAGGGTGATGCTGAACAGGCAGAACAGCAGTGATCCGAGCAATTGTTTCCACAAGCCCCCCAGCACTGCCAGCAGGTCGATCGAGTAGACTAGTTGCCAGTCCGAAGACTTCAGGTGTTTGCGGATCACCAGGTGATCGGGCATCAGGCCGTTGCCGATAAAGCCAAAGAAGTTTTCGCCTTGGGGGCTGAGCAGTCTCTGGTTCAGGCTCTCCTGCGGATTGTTGCTGAACACGTGCATGCCATCGGCATTGAGCATCATGAACGCACCGGCGCTATGATCACTCAAGGCTCTGGATACCTCACGCGTATCCATTTCCAGGCCCAGCCAGCCGGACTCGGGGGCGCGTTCGTCCAGGCGAATGAAGATGTACAGGTGCGAGCGTTGCTCATTGTGGTCAGTCAACCACAACTCGCTCAGTGGCGCGGCTGCACGATTCTTGAGTACATACAGTTGTTCAAGCATGGCGGCAGAGAGTTCGGGCACCTCAGCTGTTGCATTAAAGAGCCGCCTGACCTGGGCTTGTGCACCGGTGCCTACGTATAGCAGGCTGACTTGCTTGTCTTGCATATAGCTGCGCATGCGTTTGGTCAGCCAGATACTCCACAGGTTGTTGGGGCTGCTACCCAGCTGCAGGTGGATTTCTTCGCTCGAAGGCAGGTAGACCAATGGCTTGGCTTGTTGCTCCTTGCGTACAGCCGACAGGCTCAGGCTTTCCAGCAAGGCTTCGCGGTTGGTGAAGAATGCATGGGCTTCGGCAATCGCGCTGCTCATGTAGCCACGACGTTGGGAGATGTCGTTGTTAAAGGTGAACAGCAAAAAGTTGTAGACACCACTCAAGATACCGATCGATAAAACGATGGCGAACAATCGCAGCAACCGCCGGGCCGCTTCGGGGTTGGACAGTAAGGGATTGATGTGCAGAAGGTAACGTTTTAATCGCATTAGCCAACTTTGTGCGGATAGCCGGCAATCGGACATCAGACAATTCTTAATCGTTGAATGGCCCCAGTGAACGTGTTCCAACCGACCCAAAAACTCTTGCTAGCAGATCTACCGCGCTAGGCGCGTAAATGGCTACCCGGTGCGGCGCCTTTGCCAAACCCTCAAGGTGCACCTCAGCGGCTACTACGCCTGGCTGACCGAGCCTCAATCTGCCCGAGCAAAAGAAGATCAACGTCTACTTGGCTTGATCAAACATGCTTGGCTGGAAAGCGGAGGTGTGTACGGCTACCGCCTCGCGCGGCAGTTCAAGGTCAGTGAGCCGAACACGGTCTGGGTGACAGAAATCACTTACATCCGCACCTATGAAGGGTGGCTCTACCTAGCGGTAGTGCTGGATCTGTTCTCACACCAAGTAATTGGTTGGTCAATGAAGCCAAGGGTGTGCAGCGACTTGGCTATCGACGCGATGTTGATGGCCGTTTGGCGACGCAAGCCACAGCAGCAAGTGATGATTTATTCAGACAGTAAGAATGTACTGGCCAGTGTTTCCATAGGGTCTGACTCACACAGCGATAGACCGATGATGGATGATCTGGACGTGGAGTGTCCCGGGTGGCCTGACCCACACTTCGATCGACCCTTGTGTCTTTCCCTGGGCCTGTCGACCATCCGGGAACACTGCACGTCAAGGTGACCGCCTTGCCGATACGTGTGACCCAAGAAGGGCCTGACGCCACGTCACTTTACTGTCTTGTCCAGGTGTCCGGTTGGAGCGGTTCAGACGGCATGGTCGAGGTCGTAATCAGGGCCCGGTACTGATCTTGCCATGGCCGGGCCAGCTTTGCTGCTCAATCGCCTGCACAGGATTGCGGTGGCCTGAATTACTTTGCGGCGCTGGCCAATACCCGTTGCCAGTCCGGTTCGTTCAAGCGCCCCAGGATGCGTGCCTTGCCATTGCCATCCACCGATACGAACAGGGCGCTGGCATAGTTGCTTTGACGTTCGCCGCCAGCAACGTGCTGCTGGCGGGCAAAGTGGTCGATGCAGCCGTTGTGAGTCACCAGCACCAGGTTGTGGCCCGCGCGTTTGTGTGCAAGCGCTTCGTTGGCGAACTGGCTGTCGCAGCTTTCGAGCCAGTCCTCGCTGGCCACCGCCTGACCCAGTATGAAGTGTGCGGTTTGCCGGGTGCGCAGTTTCGGGCTGCTGAGCAGGTCGGCTTTGTTCAGGCCCAGCTGGTGCAGCCCTTGGCCCACGCGGGCAGCGGCCTGGCTGCCGCTCAGGGTGATCCCCGTGGGGTCGTCCAGGCAGGGGCCGGGGGCGCTGTCGCAGCGTTCGGCGTGGCGGATCATCACGATCACCGCACCGTCGGCCCAGTCCTGCAGCAGGCCGCTGTCACTCAGTTGTTGCTCGTTACCAAGGTCCACGATATGCGTCCTCGTCGCCAGCCAGGTGGTCAACGCCGCCACGACCATGCACAGGCCCAGGGCGGCTCCGACGGCGTTGCGAGTCAGGCGTCGCTTGCGCCGGGCATGAATGGCGGGGTGCCCCAGGGTGTTGCTCGATAGCATGCGTTGCTCCGTTGGCAGTGCCGCGGCTGGCGCGGTGGTGGGTGGCGCCATCCTGCCAAGCGGCCTGTCGGGGGCCGGTGAAGGGCGTGTGAAAATTGCATTTGGCGGCTGCCGGCTGGGTGAAACCCGCGCCCGCGCCTACGCTGTAAACTGCAAGGCGGTAAACCGGAGCAGGCCCGATGACCCCCATCCTCGAACTGGAAAGCGCACGGCTGGTGCTGCGCCAATGGCATGACGATGACTTGCGCGAGTTCGCCGCACTGTGCGCCGACCCACAGGTGATGCGCTACTTTCCGGCGCCGCTGACGCGTGTTGAGGCGGCTGCGTTGATCGGCCGCGTGCGTGGGCATTTCAATGAATACGGTTTTGGTTTGTGGGCCCTGGAGCGCAAGGACAGTGGCGCGTTCATCGGCATGACCGGGTTGCTCAATGTCAACTTCGACGCGCCTTTTGCCCCGGCGGTGGAGATCGGCTGGCGCCTGGCACGTCGCCACTGGGGCCTGGGCTTTGCCAGCGAAGCGGCGTGGACCTGCCTACGTTGTGCTTTTGCCCAGTTGCGCCTGGAGGAGGTCGTGTCGTTCACCAGCGAATGCAACCTGCCGTCGCAAAAGGTGATGCAAGCCATCGGCATGCAGCAGGACCTGCACGGCAGCTTCGAACACCCCCGCCTGCCCATCGGCCACCCGCTGCGCCCGCATGTGCTGTACCGGATCGATCGCGCGCATTGGGAGCGCACCCTGCGCGCCTGAATGCACTGCCATGCCCGGCGCGAATGACAAACGCTGTATCATTTGACTACTTGGAAGGCGCTTGCCCGTAACACGTTCAGCGCCTGTGAAATCGAGCGCCGCTCGGGCGGCGCATCGCGAGCTAGGCTCGCTCCTACGGAGAACCGCCGATGAGTCATGTGTTGGACGACCTGGTCGACCTGTTGAGCCTCGAATCCATCGAGGAGAACCTGTTCCGTGGACGTAGCCAGGACCTGGGCTTCCGCCAGCTTTACGGTGGCCAAGTGCTGGGCCAGTCGTTGTCGGCTGCCAGCCAGACAGTCGAGGACGCGCGCCATGTGCATTCGTTGCACGGCTACTTCCTGCGCCCGGGCGATGCCAGCCTTCCAGTGGTGTACTCGGTAGACCGCGTGCGCGATGGCGGCAGCTTCAGTACACGGCGGGTGACGGCGATCCAGAAGGGCCAGACCATCTTCACCTGCAGTGCATCGTTCCAGTACGACGAGGAAGGCTTCGAGCACCAGGCGCAGATGCCTGACGTGGTCGGCCCGGAAAACCTGCCTACCGAAGTCGAACTGGCCCGTGCCATGGCCGACCAGTTGCCCGAGCGCATTCGCGACAAGGTGCTGTGTGCCAAGCCGATCGAGATCCGCCCGGTCACCGAGCGCGACCCGTTCAACCCCAAGCCGGGCGACCCGGTGAAGTACGCCTGGTTCCGCGCCGACGGCAACCTGCCGGACGTGCCTGCCCTGCACAAGTACATGCTGGCCTACGCCTCGGACTTCGGCCTGCTGACCACGGCGTTGCTGCCCCATGGCAAATCGGTGTGGCAGCGCGACATGCAGATCGCCAGCTTGGACCATTCGCTGTGGTTTCACGGCAACCTGCGCGCCGACGAGTGGCTCCTGTACGCCACCGATAGCCCCTGGGCCGGCAATTCCCGTGGCTTCTGCCGCGGCAGCATTTTCAACCAGGCCGGGCAACTGGTGGCATCGTCGAGCCAGGAAGGCCTGATTCGCCATCGCAAGGACTGGGCATGAGCCTGGGCGAGGTGCGCAACTGGGTGTTCGACATGGACGGCACCCTGACCGTGGCCGTGCACGACTTCGCCGCCATTCGGGTGGCGCTGGACATCCCGGCCGAACACGACATCCTCACCCACCTGGCGGCCTTGCCGGCGGCGGAAGCGGCGGCCAAGCATGCCTGGTTGCTGGAGCACGAAAGGGACCTGGCAACGGCCTCCACGGCGGCCACCGGGGCGGTGGAACTGGTGCGCGAGTTGGCCGGGCGCGGGTGCCGGCTGGGTATTCTGACCCGCAATGCGCGTGAGCTGGCGCATGTAACGCTGGAGGCCATCGGCCTGGCGGACTGCTTCCCGGTGGAACACATTCTTGGGCGTGACGAGGCTGCGCCGAAGCCGAGCCCGGATGGGCTGCTGAAGATTGCCAGCGCCTGGGGCGTGACGCCGAGCGAACTGGTGATGGTGGGGGATTACCGCTTTGACCTGGACTGTGGGCGGGCGGCGGGGGCGCGCACGGTGCTGGTGAACCTGCCGGACAACCCCTGGCCGGAACTGGTGGATTGGCATGCGGCGGATTGCCGAGCGTTGAAGGTGATGCTGGGCTGATGCGTGTGTTGGCAATGCGGGCCTCTTCGCGGGCATGCCCGCTCCCACAGGTATTGCGCACGTCTCGGGGCCTTTGGTGCCCCTGTGGGGGCGGGCGTGCCCGCGAAAGGGCCGGATCTGTCTATGCTGAACCCCATTCTTTGCTCTGATACGGAGACCCACCCATGAGCAGCAAGGCCATCTACGTACAACCCGGCGGCGGCTACGACAAGGTCCAGGTCGGCACCTGCGAGGCCCAGGCCCCCAAGGCCGGCGAGATTACCGTGCGCCTGCACGCCAGTTCCCTCAACTACCACGATTTCGCCGTGGTCAGCGGCATGTGGGGCCCAAGCGAGCGACGCATCCCCATGGCCGATGGCGCCGGCGAGGTGGTTGCGGTGGGGGCTGGCGTCTCTGAGTTCCAGGTCGGCGACAATGTGGTCAGCACCTTCTTCCCCGACTGGCTCGATGGCCAGGCCAATGTCGAGGGCTTTGCCCGGGTGCCCGGCGACGGCATCGATGGCTACGCCCGTGAACAGGTGACTGCCCGCGCCACCGCCTTCACCCTGGCACCCCAGGGTTTCAGCCATGCCGAGGCTGCCACCCTGACCACCGCCGGCCTTACCGCCTGGCGCGCGCTGATGAGCGACGATCACCTCAAGCCCGGCGACACGGTGCTGGTGCAGGGTACCGGCGGTGTGTCGATTTTCGCCCTGCAGTTCGCCAAGCTGGCGGGCGCGACCGTGATCGCCACCTCGTCCAGCGATGCCAAGCTGGAGCGCCTGAAGGCCCTGGGTGCCGACCACCTGATCAACTACAAGAGCACCCCGGCCTGGGGGGAGAAGGTGCGCGAGCTGACTGGCAACCGCGGTGTCGATCATGTGATTGAAGTGGGCGGCCCGGCGACGCTGGAGCAGTCGATGATTGCTGCGCGCATTGGCGGGCATGTTTCGCTGATCGGCATCCTTACCGGGGTGGCCGGGCAGTTGCCGTTGGTGCAGGCGCTGGTGCGGCAGATTCGGCTGCAAGGGGTGCTGGTTGGCAGCCGAGCGCAGCAGCAGGCGATGGTGCGGGCGATCGACGCCAACGGCCTGCGGCCGGTGGTGGACAAGCATTTCGAGCTGGAACAGATCGTCGAGGCGTTCCGGTACCAGGAGAGCAACCGGCATTTCGGCAAGATCTGCCTGACCTGGTGAAGTGAGGGCAGGGTAGCTGGATGTAACGGCCACCCTGCACGCCAATATACTCGTCTTGCACTGCCTGACAGTCAGTCCGGCAATAGCCGGTCGCGGCTGTTGGACAGGTGCAGGCATACCGCCGCCCGTGCCGCATCCGGGTCTTGTCGGCGGATGGCGTTGAGGATTGCCTCATGCTCCAGGTTGGCCAGGTACGCTTGCCGCGCCAGCTTGGCCCCCGCGCGCTCGGCCAGGGCCATGCGGTTGCGCGGTATCAGGCCGTTACCCAGTTGCAGCAGCATCTCGGTGAAATACAGATTGCCGGTGGCCTCGGCAATCAGCAGGTGAAAGCGCCGGTCGGCTTCAATACAGCTGTCGCCGGCAGCGGCCAGGTCCTGATAGTCATCCAGCGCCTGGCGCATGCGCGCCAGTTGCCCCTCATCACGGCGCAGTGCGGCCAGCGCGGCAGCCTGGCCCTCAAGGCCAATACGCAGCTCCAGCAGGTCGCGCACATTCGCCGCGCTCTCCGCCGCAACGCGCAGCCCGGCCTGGGCCTGGCGCTCCATTACGAACGTACCGATCCCGTGGCGCGGCTCCACCAGCCCAGAGGCCTGCAGCTTCGACAAGGCTTCGCGAACCACCGTGCGGCTGACCCCGTGCTCGCGCACCAAGGTGTTTTCCGAAGGCAGTTTGTCGCCTGGTTTGAAGGTGCCCAGCAAAATCTGCTGGGTCAGGCTGGAAACCAGGTCATGGGCGCGGCTATGGCCGCGTTTGCGCGCGTGTTCGGGTTCCATGTGTGATCCGGTTCTTGATTGGCTTGTACGACAAGTTAATCGATAGAAATATTTTTTGCCGATTTTTCGCGCATCCAACTCAGCATGTAGTTGATGTGTTTTTGCATGTTCTGATCAAATTTGCATTGTGACAGCTTGTATTTTGCTGTTTTGCCGACGTTTGTGATCTTGTCGTACAACATCGCTGCGCATAAGCTCCTCCCCACTGCCATGTCAGACAACCCGACCCGCACAAAAACAATTAGTGGGAGATCCGCAAGTGAACGACACCCTCGCTCCGTCTGCCCGGCATGAAGGCGACGCGTTGGCCAGTGCCGTGGCCAAGGTCAAGCGCCACGTCCTGCCGCTGTTCGTCATCATGTTCATCGTCAACTACCTCGACCGCGTCAACATCGGCTTCGTCCGCCCGCACCTGGAAAGCGACCTGGGCATCAGCGCTGCGGCCTTTGGCTTTGGTGCCGGGCTGTTCTTCATCGGTTACGCGCTGTTCGAAGTCCCTTCGAACATGCTGCTGCAAAAGGTCGGTGCCCGGCTGTGGCTGACCCGTATCATGTTCACCTGGGGGCTGGTGGCCACGGCCATGGCCTTCGTGCAGAACGAAACCCAGTTCTACGTGTTGCGTTTTCTGCTCGGGGTGGCCGAAGCAGGCTTCTTTCCTGGCGTGATCTACTACTTCACCCGTTGGCTGCCGGCGGCAGAGCGCGGCAAGGCCATTGCCATCTTCCTCAGTGGCTCGGCGCTGGCTTCGTTGATTTCCGGGCCGCTGGCCGGGGCGTTGATGCAGATCCAGGGCCTGGGCCTGCATGGTTGGCAGTGGATGCTGTTCATTGAAGGCATGGCCTCGGTGGTGCTGTGCTTCTTTGTGTTCTTCTGGCTCGACTCCAAGCCGCAGGACGCCAAGTGGCTGAGCAAGGCCGAGCAGGACGCGCTGGTCGCCACCATCGACCGCGAGCAGCAAGCGCGTGAGGCCATCGGCGCGGTCAGGCCGTCGGCCTGGAGCCTGCTCAAGGACCGCCAGATCGTGCTGTTCTGCCTGATCTACTTCTGCATCCAGCTGACCATCTATGCCGCCACCTTCTGGCTGCCCAGCATCATCAAGCGCATGGGCGACCTCAGTGACATGCAGGTCGGCTTCTTCAACTCGATCCCTTGGCTGATCTCGATCCTGGCCATGTACGCCTTCGCTGCCGGTTCCGCTCGCTGGAAGTTCCAGCAGGCCTGGGTGGCCGGCGCCCTGCTGGTCGCTGCCACGGGCATGTTCATGTCCACCACGGGTGGGCCGGTGTTTGCCTTCGCCGCCGTGTGCTTCGCCGCGATCGGCTTCAAGTCAGCGTCGTCACTGTTCTGGCCAATCCCCCAGGGCTATCTGGACGCCCGCATCGCTGCGGCGGTGATTGCCCTGATCAACTCGGTCGGCAACCTCGGCGGCTTCGTTGCCCCCACCACCTTCGGCTTGCTGGAGCAGCAGACTGGCTCGATCCAGGGCGGCCTGTACGGCCTGGCGGTGACCTCGGTGCTGGCGGCGATTGCCATCTTCTTCGTACGCATTCGCCCCAAGGGCGTCCCTTCCGATGACCTCAAGGCCCCTTCGGCCCTGGGCCAGACCCACTGATGACTGCGAGACAACCCTCATGAATATGCAGACCCTTCACACCAGTACCCCGGTGGTCACCGACCTGCGCGTGGTCCCCGTGGCCGGCCATGACAGCATGCTGCTCAACCTCAGTGGCGCCCATGGCCCGTACTTCACCCGCAACGTGGTGGTGCTGCGCGACAGCGCCGGCAATACCGGCCTGGGCGAAGTGCCCGGCGGCGAGAAGATTCGCCAGACCCTGGAGGACGCCCGCAGCCTGGTGGTCGGCCAGCCGATCGGCCATTATCAGCGTGTGCTCAATGCCATGCGTCAGACCTTCGCCAACCGTGACTCGGCGGGCCGCGGTCTGCAGACCTTCGACCTGCGCATCACCGTGCATGCGGTGACGGCCATCGAGTCGGCATTGCTCGACCTGCTCGGCCAGCACCTGAACGTGCCGATGGCAGCATTGTTGGGCGAGGGGCAGCAACGTGATGCGGTGAAGATGCTCGGCTACCTGTTCTACATCGGCGACCGCCAGCGGACCGACCTGGCCTACCGCAACGAAGCCGACAGCGAGGACGACTGGTTCCGCCTGCGCCATGAAAAGGCCCTGACCCCGGAAGCAGTGGTGCGGCTGGCCGAGGCCGCCAAGGCGCGCTATGGCTTCAGCGACTTCAAGCTCAAGGGCGGCGTGCTGCGCGGTGAAGAAGAGATGGAGGCTGTGACAGCGCTGGCCGAACGCTTCCCCGAAGCGCGCATCACGCTCGACCCCAATGGCGCGTGGTCGCTGAAGGAGGCCATCGCCCTGTGCCGCGACAAGCACAATGTGCTGGCCTACGCCGAAGACCCGTGCGGCGCCGAGAACGGTTACTCGGGCCGCGAGGTGATGGCCGAGTTCCGCCGCGCCACCGGGCTGCCCACTGCGACCAACATGATCGCTACCGACTGGCGACAGATGGGCCATGCCATTCAGTTACAGTCGGTGGACATTCCGCTGGCCGACCCTCACTTCTGGACCTTGCAGGGTTCGGTACGGGTGGCGCAGATGTGTAACGACTGGGGGCTGACCTGGGGTTCTCATTCCAATAACCACTTCGACATTTCGCTGGCGATGTTCACCCAGGTGGCGGCTGCGGCGCCGGGTGAAATCACGGCGATCGACACCCACTGGATCTGGCAGGATGGCCAGCGCCTGACCCGTGAGCCGCTGCGCATTGTCGACGGGCATGTGCGAGTGCCGGCGCGACCGGGCCTGGGCGTGGAACTGGATGAAGACCAGCTGGCGAAGGCCCATGAGTGCTACCGCAACATGGGGCTGGGTGCGCGGGATGACAGCGTGGCGATGCAGTTCCTGATTCCGGGTTGGAGCTTCGATAACAAACGGCCTTGCCTGGTGCGTTGAGGCTGCGGGCCTCTTCGCGGGCAAGCCCGCTCCTACATCAACCGGTGGTGTCGCCCCGCACCGTCGTAGGAGCGGGTTCACCCGCGAATAGGCCGACCCTGCCGCCCAATACCCCCAGTCATTCACCGCCGCACCCGCCACCGCATCCACCAATCGGCACCGTCGCAGCCGCCACCGCATTCATCAATCGGTACCGTCGCCCCGCACCCTTGTAGGAGCGGGTTCACCCGCGAAAGGGCCGGCACAGGCAACACACATTCAAATGAAAAACAAAAGCTCCATTTGGGCCTGTGGCGCGATCGGATATGCCATTCGCGACATCTGGCGTTGATGGAAATGCCCTGTCGTGATCGAACAGTTCCGTGGCGTTCTCGTGTAATTCCCCACAGCCATGCGGGGATTAAATGAACCCCGAACCGCACTGACACCTTGCTCTGTGACGCGTGCCAAATATCAACAACAGCGCGCGAACAACGTGTCGACTTATTGATTTCAAAGGAGATATTTTTCGCCTACGCCTGCCCGTCCTTCCTTGTGTCAGCAAAAAGAGAACAACATCAATGAACACCGTGGGATCTGATGGCAACCTTGCACAAGGTTTCAAGCCACGTCACGTAACGATGCTGTCCATCGCCGGCATCATCGGCGCCGGACTTTTCGTCGGCTCTGGCCATGCCATCGCGGCAGCTGGCCCAGCAACCATAATTTCCTATTTCGTGGCCGGGACCTTGGTGGTACTGGTCATGCGCATGCTCGGCGAAATGGCCGTGGCACACCCCGACACCGGATCGTTTTCCACCTATGCCGACCAGGCCATTGGCCGCTGGGCCGGCTATACCATCGGCTGGTTGTACTGGTGGTTCTGGGTGCTGGTGATTCCTATCGAAGCATTGGCCGCCGGGCATGTGCTGAACGCCTGGTTCCCGCAGGTGGACAGCTGGATCTTCGCCCTGGCTTCGGTGTTGCTGCTGGCCGGTACCAACCTGTTCAGCGTGGCCAAGTACGGCGAGTTCGAGTTCTGGTTCGCCATCCTCAAGGTCACCGCCATCCTGGGCTTCATCGGCCTGGGCTTTGCCGCGCTGATGGGCTGGCTGCCCAACCGCGAGGTCAGTGGGCTGAGCGGGCTGATGGCCGAATACGGCGGTTTTGCACCGAAGGGCTGGTCGGCGGTGGTCGGCGCGTTCATCACTGTGATGTTCAGCTTCATCGGCACCGAGGCAGTGACCATCGCCGCGTCCGAGTCCAGCGACCCGTCGCGCAACATCGCCAAGGCCACCCGCTCGGTGATCTGGCGTATCAGCACCTTCTACATCCTGTCGATCTTCGTGATCATTTCGGTGGTGCCGTGGAACGACCCGCAGTTGGCGGTGGTGGGTTCGTACCAGCGTGCGCTGGAAATCATGAACATCCCCAACGCCGCGTTCATGGTCGACCTGGTGGTGCTGGTAGCCGTTACCAGCTGCATGAACTCGTCCATCTACATCGCTTCGCGGATGATGTTTTCGCTGGCCAAGCGCGGTGACGCCCCGGCCTTCCTCAACAAGACCTCCAAGGTCGGTGTACCGCGTGCTGCAGTGTTCGGCAGCACCCTGATCGGTGCGGCCATCGCAGTCCTCAACTACTTCGCGCCGAAGGGCGTGTTCGAGTTCCTGCTGGCCAGCTCTGGCGCCATCGCCCTGTTGGTGTACATGGTTATCGCCATCTCCCAGCTGCGCATGCGCCGCCGTCTGGAGCGCGAGAACACCGAACTGAAGTTCCGCATGTGGCTGTTCCCGTACCTGACCTGGGCGGTGATCATTTTCATTGCCGGGGCGCTGGCGGTGATGATGTACACGCCTGAGCACCGGGCGGAAGTGAGCTCGACATTGGGCTTGGCGATCGTGATTTCCTTCCTGGGGATCGTGACGTCGAGGGGCCATACGCAACCGGCGGCAGCGCGATCGATGGGGTGATTCAGTTCACCTGGCTGTAAGGCAAAGGGCACCCGAGGATGGGTGCCCTTTGTTTTTTTGGGCCAGACGAAGATTCAGCAGCAAGACATGGGGCGGTTCTCCTGGTGTGCTCCAGCAGACTTTTCAAGTAAGGAAACTGGCATGACCACGTGTAAACTCATCCTGCCCGTGCTGGCCGCCGTGGAGAGTTGTGATGCCGTACTTACCCACCGTTCGGCTGTCGACAGAGGCGCGCGCCCGGCCAATATTGCGCCTGGTGACTTTATGCAGTATGTGGTGAGCTTCACCGTTTCGTCACTCTCGTGCAGGGATGCTTTGCACGGATACAAGAGCGCTTTGCGCTAAGAGAAAGGAGCTTTTTATGCACGACGAAGGCAGTTCAACTATAGCGAATGGCGCAGCCGTCGAGTTGCCGCCTGGTGTGTTTCCACCGATGGCGGGCTATACCATCGGAGATCTTCTGGCGGTAGCCAATGCCCCTTTCGAGGCATTGCTGAATAATCACGATACCGACCCTGGGCTGATTCGTGAAACGGTTACTGCGCTGGCCCAGCACTTGTACGCGGCATTCGAAAGAGAGGACGCCCAGTACCAGATTGCCACGTGGTATCAAAAGCCGTACGACCAGCCTGGGAAGCGCCAGCGCAGTATTGAGACCATCGCAGAGCAATTCGGCGTCATCACGCTGAAGGCAACGGCTGAATCATTGAAGGGATCACCGTTGCTCGGCCTGGGCAAGGCGTTCTATATGAGCCTTGTCGATGCCGCCGGGCAGGCCATAAAGATGCATATTCTGAAGTTGAATCAGGGCTGATGATCTGCCGATGTTCACCCTCGTAGTGGCCGTCACTACCACGCCCGCCCCTGACCTCACCGTTGCGCTCGCTGCCCTGGTCGAAACCGAGACGCTGCGACCACACCTGCCAGCGCACCATGCGTGATGAGGCGATGACGGGCGGTGTTATGCACCTGCATGCGTAGCTTGGGGGCGGCGGCGATGACCTGGCGTAAACGGGCAGGGGTACCCAGGGCGTCCTTGAACGTTTTCAGAAACTTGCAGCCAGTGTCCTGAAGCTCATGGCGTGACGCCTTTCAGCGCATACAGGTTTGCGTGGCGTTACTGCGTGGCACTCGGCTGGGCAATTTTGCCTTGCCTCAGGCCGAGGCCCAGCAAGCAGCTGGGAGCGAGGTAAAGATCATGCGTTGAACCCGGTCGACAGTATCGGGTTTGGCATTGACCAGAATCTAGCGGCGCATTTTTTAGGGACGCGTCGAACCAGGGAGATGGCGAAATGGACAATAACTGGGGTACGGGTAGAGCGGGCGGCGGCCTGGATGGTGGATATACCGGGTCGCTCGATCATGCAATCTCCAACCTGCATGTCGGGCGCAGTCAGGGGCGCCAGCAAGGTCGTAAAGAGGGCTTCGACGAGGGGCGCTCTCAAGGCTATGCGCAAGGCTGGGACGCAGGGGTGGTATGTGCTAACCAGAAACTGGAGCCACTCAGGGGGTACGTGAGGCAGTACTTCGAGGAGGCGGTGCAGCTTCGGGCTGTTGTGCAGCGCCAGAAAACCATCATCGACCTGATGTACCAGCAATTGTCCCAGGTCGCCGGCGCGGCCAAGCGCGCTGAGGCTAAACCGACGGCTTGCGAGTCCGAAGCATTTGCAGCCCTGCAGAGCAGTAATGAGTTGCTCAAGGCAAGGCTCGAGGTGATGGACATGCATTATGCAGCTGCGCTCGAGCAGTCCAGGCTGAGGCAGCTGCAATACAAGCGCAGCCTGGTGTTCATGCGGGCGGTGCAAGGGCTACTGGAAGAACTGGTTCATGGCGATAACCCCGAAGCGCGGGACATCCGGCAACGCTTTGTGAAGCGTTACCAGGACCAGGTTGCAAGGGATTTGCGTGCAGGCGAAATCCAGGTCGCCCCTGAACTGGATGAGGTGTTCGGCAAGCAGCTGCCGGAAACGCAGCGGTTCATCATGGACATGCTGCAGTCGGCTGCTCCCGAACAGGATGGTGACGAATCTGCCCCGGCGCCATGAATGACATGCGCGACACAAGGCCGCTACAGGGATTGCGCCAGATGTAATTGATCAGCCCTCAGGGGCCAGGGGGCTGGCTGTTCCGCTGGCGGGGCTGTCGGAGGCAGTTGGGGGACTCGTGGCGCCAGCAGCCAGGGCCTCGACAGGCATACAGACCAAGGCCGCGCACACCTGGGCGGGGTATTGCTGCCTCTCGTAGCGCTGGGCGTTGCGGGACGACTTGGCGAAATGGCCAAGAACGCCATGCGCCCTGAGGTCAAGCGGGTCGATCGGGGTAAGCTCGCTTCGCAGCCCGTGTGCCGTCCATTCCCTGCAACGATTGTGTCAACGCAAGGCCATCCACCACGCAGTTTCGTATCGGGGTAGGCGGGTGGTTCGCGCAAGATGCCCAGTGTAAAAATAAATGAGGTGTTTTCTCATTCTCGTTCGGCATGTAGAGAAGGCCGGATTACAGGCCAGCCCGCCGACCCCCGACACGGAGCGAGAGAATGAGTTTTACCCCGGTTCCACAGCGCCACCCCTTGAGTCGTGCCCTGCATGCTGCACTGTTGGGCCTGGCAGTCAGCACCTACGCACTGCCGTCGCTTGCACAGCCTTTGAGCGCTGATCACAACAGCTCGCTCAAGCAATGGAGCATTCCCGCGGGCCCGCTGGCGCCGGCACTGGACCGCTTTGCGCGCGAGGCGGGCATCAGCCTTTCGTTCGATGCGCAGAACGTGGCCAACCGCAATACCAACGGGGTGCAGGGCGCGCTGGATACACGGTCGGCACTGTCGTCGCTGCTGCGCGGAACCGAGTTGCAGATTGAGCCGCAGGGCCCCAATGCGTACCTGGTAATACCGCAACCAAAGCCTGCCGGCCCGCTGGAACTGGGCGCGACCGAGGACTACCGCCTGGCACCTGTCATCATCAATGCCAAGGTCAAGGCCAGCGCCGACGATGACGCCAACTCGGTGGTTGCCAAGGAGCTGTGGGTTGGCGGCAAGGTGGCGACCAGCATCCTCAACACGCCCGCGTCCGTGTCGGTGGTGACCAACAAGGAAATGCAGCAGCGCAGCGTCAGCACCACCGAAGAGGCGCTGCAGTACACCCCCGGCGTGGTCAGCGACTACTACGGTTCGGACGACCGCAACGACTACTTCCTGATCCGCGGCTTCCAGGCCACCACCTACCGAGACGGCCTGACCCTCAGCTCGATGCGCGGTGTGCGCGAAGACCCTTACGCCTACGAGCGTATCGAAATTCTGCGGGGTGCCAACTCCACCCTGTTCGGCCCGGCAGACCCGGGTGGCTCGGTCAACTTCGTGACCAAGCAACCGCGCTTCGAGAAGTTTGGCCAAGGCTACGTCACCCACGGCTCCTATGACCATGCCGAAACCGGGATCGATGTAGGCGATGCGCTGAACGACGAACAAACCCTGGCCGGCCGCTTCACGGCCAAGATGCAGAACAGCGACCGCGAGTACGACCATTCGCAGGACGATAACCGCTTCGTGATGGGCGGCCTGACCTGGGCGCCGACGGACTTCACCTCGGCCACGGTGGTGCTGGATTACCTGAAGACCAACAGCTCGCCGAACAGCGGTGGCTACCCGCTGGACAAGGAGTACGACCGCAGCGACTTCTACGGCGAGCCCGGCTACAACTTCCACGATGTCGAGCGCACCAGCCTGAGCGGCAACATTACCCACGACTTCGACAACGGCTTCACCCTGCGCAGCAACCTGCGCTACAGCGAGCTGACCGATGACTTCGGCTATGTCTACCTGAGCGACAACGCCTCGCGTGTTGGTACCACCATTCCACGCTACGTCTTCGGCACCGACAGCGATGCCGACCAGCTCAATGGCAACTTGATGCTGCAGTACGATGCGCAGTTCGAGCACATCGACAGCAGCACGCTGGTGGGCGTCGAGTACCTCGACTCGACGACCAAACAGAGCTCGGTCTACGGCCTGGCGCCCTCCATCGACATCGCCAACCCGGTATTCACTGGCGTGCCCGGCGGCATCACGCCCTATACCCGCAAAAAGAATGACGCCACCACCAAGGCGGTTTTCTTGCAGCAGAACCTGTCGTTCTTTGACCGCGTCATCGCGACCGCAGGCGTGCGTAACGACTCGATGGACCTGTCGAGCAAGGAATACATCGGTGGCGAGCAGACGGAAAAGGACAACTTCTCCGAAACCTCCTACCGCGCGGCACTGACCTATATCGTCAACGATGAAGTGTCGACCTACGTGAGCATGGTGGAGTCCGTCTCGCCCCCGCAAGTGGGCGTTACCCCGCAGACCGGCAAGCAATACGAAGTGGGCATCAAGTATTCGCCCATGGGCATGGACGCACTCTTCTCCGCCGCTGTTTATGACCTGACCCAGGAGAACGTCACCATTGCCGTGGTGTTGCCAAGCGGCATCATCGAGCAGCAGACGGTGGGCGAGTCACGCGTGCGTGGCCTTGACCTGGAAGCCAAGGCACAAGTCACGCAAGACATCAGCGTGATTGGTGCTTACTCCTACATGGAGTCCGAGGTGCTGCGCGGGTCGCTGTATGACGGCTCTTCCTTGAAGGGCAATGAGTTCACCACGGCGCCCAAACACACCGCATCGCTGTGGAGCTACTACGACATACCGGGCACTGACGTGAGCGTCGGCCTGGGCGCGCGGTATGTGGGGGCGTACTACATGGACGCTGCCAATACCAAGAAGAGCGATGGGACCACGTTGTTTGATGCGGCGCTGAACTACAAGATCGCCAAAGGGACCGACCTGGCGCTGAATGTGAGCAACCTGTTTGACGAGCAGCATGTGGTGGGGTCGGGGACGGCGAATTACTACAACCCGGGGCGGGAGGTGACGGCGAAGGTGAGTTATAGCTGGTAGGGGAAATGTGTACCGGGTGGACGCTGGGCATTCGGCCAGCCTCCACCGTATTCTGATCAGCTAAATAAGGTAGGATAAAGGCTATTTGCCATTATCTGCCTGGCGTGTTCTGGGCATTGATAACGCGGCGCAAGCCATCAACAACTCCCAGGAAGGAATAAATGCGCACACAGGTAATTATTGAGGATCATGTCCTGCCGCAGTTGCTTACTTCGGCGATCGAGGCGTACGAGGTGTCGCACAGGGCGCACGCGCGGGGACGAAGCAACAAGAAGCTCGAAACATTCGGCTTGCTGTGGGGGTATGCCTTACCCGTGCGCAACAACCTTCCTGCCCGCCTGGTTGCGGTGGTCGCCACGGTCGAAACCTCGGCACTCAGGCACTCGGAATGGGTAAAGCCTGATTTCGAATCCATCGCGATGAAGCGCGACTTCTTCGCAGAGTACTGGCCGCAGTTGGAGCTCATCGGCACGTTCCATTCGCACCCCTACGAAGACCTGAGCGAGGTCAACGATGCGAAAGGTTGGCGCGCTTCTGACGCCGATATGGAGTTTTGGCCAGCGTTTCATGAGTTTGTCTGCCCAGACATGGATGAACTGGCGCATCTGGTCATTGCCATTACCGCCCTTGGCCGTAAAGGCTCTGCGGAGCCCCAGCGCCTGCTGGGTAGTGAGTATTCTTCCGGCTATGTGGTCAGTGCAGAAAAGCGCAAGCTTTGGATCAAGGGCTACACCTCGTCGCTCTACGAGGAAATCGATGATGATGCCCCATTCGATGAAGATTTCATGGCCGGAAACATTGAGATGGAACGCTCCTACGATGTGTGGGAAGACGAAGATGTGTTGCTTGAAATCCCCTCGCTGGAAGCACGTTTCAGGCACGAACTGCTGCGCAAATGAGCCCTGATAACCCCAGCAAGCGCTGGAACAGGTCGTCGTAGCTGAGCGCGGGTGCCGGGCTGAGACTTGCGGCAGCAATTCTCGGCCCCGGCATTCAGCTATTAGTCATTCATCAACCACTGTTTCAATTCCTTGAGGTTGCTCACCACCAGTTGCTGGGCCTCGGGCAGTATCGCCATGTTGCGGTGGTCGATCTGATACCGCTGCAACACATACTTCACCAACGCCCTGCGGCTGGGTACCACCAATTGCCCATCCGTCATGCCGAAGTCGGTTTCGATGATTGCCTTCTGCGCCGCGTTCAACCGCCCATCAGGTTCGAAGATGACGGGCACTTCCACATTCCAGTCTTCATCCTGCTCGCGCGTGTTCGGCGATGCGTCGAGCAAGTCCGGCTGCCCGCGCAAGCGGCTCAGCACGAAGTCGCGGTACTGGCCGTTCTTTTCGCAATAAGCCCGCACGTGCCAGCGCATGCCGGTGTACACCAGCGTGTGCGGGGCGATCAGGCGTACCTCGACGTTGGGGGTGTTGAAGGACACGTATTCGGTTTCCAGGCGCAGGCCTTCACGGCAGGCCTTGAGCAAGGGGCGCAGCACCTCTGGCCTAATAGGGCGATCGGGTACTTCCAGCACCCGGGTGTGTGCATAGGCCAGTGCCAGCCCGTCTATGTGAGGGGCGCGCTCATTGTTCTGGTACAGCAGGTGCAAATAGGCGCTGGCGCTGTTGTCGATGAACCGCGGCTTGAACTGCTCGCTCGGTACATAGCCCTTGATCTGCTTGTCATACGTCAAGTTTTCGGGCGCATGCTCGGTGATGTAGGTATTGATGTCCTTCGACGCCTGCTGACGGCTGATGCCAAAGCTCTGCATCAGGTGCCCCGTGGTCAGCCGGCCTTCCCACCAGGCAACGGTCTCGATCAAACGATAGCGAAGTGCCAGGTCCCAGCGTACCTGCTCGATGGATTGCTTGCGTTTCATACCCTCTCCATGTGCGCGATTACTTTACCTGTATAAGTCTACATTCTAGACGTGTAGTTTTTCATTACATACCTTTGGCTCGCCTTCGGAATGCATCGGAGGCATCAAAGGACATGGACATGACGATGCCGGAAGTGGTTGCGACGGGGGCCTTGGTGGCAATGGGGATCATCCTGCTGGTGCTGATCCAGCAAGGGTTGAAGCTGGGGGAGCTTGGCAAGAAGGTGGAGCACTGCCAGCGGGATTTGCGTTGGTTGCAAATTTGGGAGATGGAGAACCGCGAGCTACGGTCAGCGTTGCGGGCGGAGCGAGAGCATGTTGCACAGTTGCAGCGCAAGGTGGTCATTTTGCAGGACATGGCTGTGACACAAGGCCGTTAAGGGAGGCTTTTGAATAAGCCGCTGCTTGGGCAGGTGCAGTGCTGAATGCCTACGGAACGGTTTAAAACCGATTTCACCTGGCCCGGTGGAGACTTACAATCAAATGATGGCATTATGCCTCATCAGCCATGCGGCTTCTTGAGCGCTAAGGGCTGCTGCAGCCCTGCGCGGGGCACGGACCTTTAGCGGCGCAGCCAGTATCGGATCGTGTGAGACCCTGCGCCAGACGCCATGTTGACCGCCTTGATACCCATGCTTCGCTTTTGCGGGCAGTTGGCAAACCATTTTACGAACGGAATCCGGCATGACCACTGAAGTAGTAGAAAGCAGCTCGTCGTTGATGAAGATGGTGGAAGCCATCGCCATTAGTCCCCAAGATGCGCGGGAGCTGGTCGCCCAGTACCAGGCGCAGGCGCGCAAGGCCTCGCCGTCTGCCTCGGAGCAGAAAATCGAGGACACGGTGGTCGACAAGATTATCAGCCGCTACTCAAAATTGGCCGCCACCTCTGGTGCTGCCACTGCACTGCCGGGTGTTATCCCGGGTATCGGAACCGCGGTGAGTGCTGTGGGCGGCGGGCTGGCGGACATTTCGGTGTGCATGAAGCTTCAGATTGATATGACGATGTGCCTGGCGGTGGCGATCAACGGGAAGATGTCCAATGAGGACGCCAAGCACATGTCGTACATCATCGCCCTCTACGGTTCGCTGGAGCAGATGGGGACTACGGGAACGACCCGAATCGCCAGCAAAGCTGGGGTGCGGATGGTCAAGAAGTACCTCACGGGTCCGGTTTTGCAAGTGATCAAGGATTTGTTCAAGAAGATCGGGATTACGTTCACCCAGAAGGCTGCCGCTAAAGTGATTCCTTTTGGGATTGGGGTTGTAGTGGGTGGTACGGCGAATTATGCGTTGACGAAGTATGTGGGGAAGACTGCTCGGGATACGTTTCGGCTGAGCCTTAAAGAAGAGGGCGTTATGGAGTGAGGGTTGGGGTTTGGGTGAACGGTTAGAGGCGGGGTTGTCGGAGGGTGCTGGTTAAAGGCTGGGGTGTCGGCTTGTGTTGTATTTTTTTGGTGTCTAGTGCCGGGGTGATCTGAAATGTTTACTTAGTTAATTGATTTTAAAGCCTTTTTTTCTATCTTGAGATGTCCCTGGAATACCATTTGGAATACCGCAGGTGTTGGGTTGACGGCGTAGGAGGGAGGTAGGTGCCGAGTAGCTTACCTCTCGTTGCTTTTCCCTGGACGCCTCCGAACACGTCAGTACAAAGTAGATGACCTGTGCTGAGCTAGCCGTTTATCAACCCGCCACCCCACGAGTCAGATGGGCTGTTCCGATTTGGAATAAGCTGGTAAGAGCAAAAATCCGCCGTGGGTGTTCCCCGGCCGAGATGAAACAGGTAGTGCCGAGGAGCGGATAGGTGGTGCTGATCGACGCGCGCTATCCGAAAGTCAGCGGCGGTCGCAATTCGCCTTCGTGGGTTAGCCAGCAACACGGCGCAATTGGGCTGCCCTGACCGGAGTGTTAAAGGGCGTAGTAGCAAGACCGCGCCACTTCAAAGGCTGAACAGACCGCTTCCACCGATTTCCGCTCACTCAGCTGGCCTTTTGGCATCTTTTATAGGGTAAGATCGACCTCGAAAAATTGCGTGGGCCCATTTAGCCCTGGGATGCAAGGATGCAAAGATGAACCTAACCCAAACTGTTAACCAAACGCGTCTGACCGCCAGAGACGATTGCGTTATTTGGGGTGTGAGTGCACTCAATAGCGGTGGCAATAAGGCATACCCTCTTTTGAGGTCTCTGTGATGGGTAGCCGAGGAACCTCAGTTAAGTCAGGCATCTTTGTCAAGATTACTAATCCTCAGTATTTGGGATGGGGCATTGGAAAGCTCCTTGGGGTGTCTCAATGTACTGCGACAGTCCAATACTTTGATGCACCGGGGGCCCTACTGCCTGACCCGATCGAAGTGCCATTTTCTCAAATCGTCCAGGCGAGATTGCCAGCGCAAACTCGAGTCTATCGTCGGACTGCAGAGCTACATTGGCAGGTCGGTCGTGTACTCGAGGATGATGGCGCGATCATCTTTGTGCAGTTTCCCAATGGGGAAATGGAGAATGTTACAGCCGAACAGTTGCAGGTCCGATGGAGTCGGCGACTAATCGATCCGCTGCCTTTATTAGCTGTTGAGGCGACTGAGACGCCTTTCCTAGCTGATGCGAGGGCAGATTTTGTCCGTGCTGTGGCGAGTCAGCATCACGCAGTTGCAGGTGTTTCTGCTGCTCTCTGTTCTTCGATCGACCTCGTAGATTACCAATTTGATGTCGTGCGCCGCGTTCTCTCTGACCCTGTCCAACGGTATCTGTTGGCAGATGAGGTGGGGCTGGGTAAAACGATCGAGGCGGCGATCATCGTGCGGCAGTACTTTATTGACGATCCTGCTGCAAGGGCGGTGCTAATTGTTCCCCCCGCCTTGGTGTACCAGTGGCGTCGTGAGTTGACAGTCCGGTTCGGTCTGGGGGCTGAGTTGGATGACATGTTGCATGTCATTGCGCATGACGACTTGATGCGATTGTCTAGGGTGATTGCTAGCGCCGGCATGTTGGTAGTTGATGAGGCTCACCACCTGTCCAAGCAATCTACCGCTGAACAACGCGAACTGTATGAATTATTGCGATCACATGCACTGTCTTTGCCTCGACTGCTACTGCTGTCTGCGACCCCGGTCTTGGGCAATGCGGATGAGTTCCTTCGAGTTCTACACCTACTGGACCCGGTTGTGTTTCCGCTCGATGACCTCGATGCCTTCAAGCGGCGCATTGCATCCCGCCAAGTCATCGCAGAGGTGGTTTCGACGCTCTTACCTGAAAACGTCTGGGGGATTGGCCCGGACCTTGATCGATTGCTAGAAATCTATCCTGACGACCCTCTGCTAGTGGAGAAGGTTGATGCCCTACAAAAGGTTTTAGATACCTTTCCTGACGAGGAAAATGCTCAGTTCTTAGTTGCTTTGGAAGACCTCAAGACCCACTTGGTGGAAAGCTACCGATTGCACCGTAGGCTCCTGCGCAACCGTCGTGCAGCAGTGCCATGGGCAACGCCTCGGCGAGCAGGTATGCGCACAATCGTCTTTAGCGGTGAGGCTACTGCTACGTGGCGAGATCGGTTGGAAGACTTGCGGTTGGCGTTGGCAACCTACGGATCAATCCCCCACGTCCACCAATCGCTGCTTCAGGCGGCTGTTCACCCCCAATCAGGGCAATCGCTACTGCGGGCCTTGACCCTTGCTGGGCTGGATGAACCTGACTTACTCGCTCAAGCGAGGGCTGTTGATCATGCCGCTGAGCGCCTACTTTCTGACTCTGCACGAGTAAATGCATTGTGCGGTGAGATCCGCACGATCCTGAAAGCACCTGCGACCCAGATCGTCGTCTTTTGTGATCGGCCACAGGATGCAGATCGGGTTACTGAGGCTTTAGCTCGCGGGATAGGTCATGGCGTCGTTCGTCACGGCCCGGTAGAGGTAGACGAAGATACGGAGGTGGTTGCGCCGGAGTGGGAGCAGTTCCTCAACTCGCCTAACCAGGTGCGTGTATTGGTGTGTGATGCGCGCGGGGAAGAAGGCGTTAATCTGCATGGCGGGCGCAAAGTAGCCATCCATTATGATCTGCCGTCCTCTCCGAATCGCATTGAGCAACGTTTGGGGAGATTGGACCGTTACGGAACCGGCGATCCAATCGTGTCCTATGTATTGCTTGATGAGGCAAATCCTGACGAAGCTGCTTGGGCTCATGTCCTGGACAGTGGCTGGGGCGTATTTCGTCAATCGGTGGCAAGCCTACAGTACCTGACAGAGTCGACCTCCGAGCCGCTGGCATACGAATGGTCTGAGCAGGGCACCGCAGCTCTCCAAGTACACGCGGATCAACTCGGCGGATCCGACGGCTGGGTTCAGCGCGAAGTGCGGCAATTGAATCATCAAGATAGTCTGGATGCTCTAGCTAACCGGGAGATTCCCGGCATGGATGCACTGGAGGATGCAGATAGTGATTGGGTGGAATGGCGTGCTGCTTTTAAAGTGCTGGCGGTTGACTCGCTGCAATTTGGCTGCCGTAGCGAAAACGAATTAGGTGAACAAACTACGGATACTCCGTTTCGAGTGGGGTATGCCTATCGCGACGGTGGGAAAGCAACGCTGCTACCCCTAGCAGGTTTCCTCAAGCATTTTTTAGCGACAGTCGACCAGAGAGCCATCGGCGGAAGCGCCCGCTTTCCGCTGAGTCACCAATATGCGTTCAAGCGAAACACCGTCACGAATCGTCGGGGGTTGGCGCAAGGGCTACGTCTACTTCGCATCGGAGATCCTCTTGTGGCCTCGCTTGAGCAATTTTGTGCAACTGATGACCGGGGGCGTGCTTTTGCAGTTTGGCGGGCCAATCGGCAGTACGAAGTCAACGATCCTAGTGGAGCCGATCTTTACTTCCGTTTTGACTTTATGGTGCGCCCCGCCCTCAACGAGGAGGGTGAAGATACGGCGCCCCTGAAACAGCGAGCACTAGCTCGCAAGGCAGGCACCTTGCTACCTCCCCTGGCCATGCGCGTTTGGGTGCACGGCAATGGAAGGGTTGAAGCTGAACCCAGCGAGTTCTTGACCAGTAAGTATGCTCCGACGTTGAAAGGTGCTCGATGTGATTTCAATCTGAACGCTAAACGCTGGCGCGGGCTACCAACGGACATCAAGTCGACCTGGTTACGCAACTGGGGTGGATTATGCGGGAGCCAGCGGGACATCGCCACAGCCGCGGTACGGAGCGCGCCCGTGTATATCGAGCATATACAGAACGCGCTGAAGGTCTGCGGTCAGGAGCGTCGGTTGCGCCGATCACAAGGGGAGGCGAGGGCTAGACGCCTACAAGGACTGGCCCGCCAACAAGAGCTAGACGAACTGCTCCAAGCTGAAGAAATGTATGCGGCGCTAGAAGCAGCCATAGCTAGTCCTCGTCTCGACTTGGATGTGGTCGGTGCAGTCTTCTTGTCTTCTATTTCGCCCTTTAACGAATGACCTTCACTATGTTCTCTGAGTTTGACCTGCGTGAAGCCCTGACCCATTGGCCAGACAGTCATGCCTATCTAGAAGTCACGAGCGCCACTGACAGTCTTTTGGACCGAGTTCAGCAATGCCTGCGAGAACTGTTGGATCAGAGTGGAACGGCTACGTTTATTGATCTGATTGCACTGTTGCGACATTGGCTGCTAGCCCAATCCAAGGGTGGGAGCCGAGTTTGGTTGCAAGTGCCCCTTGCTGCACCTTGGCCCACCAGCGAAGTTTGGCACGAGCAAGGCTTTGAAGTGGCGATGATTGGTACGTCTGCGCAGGTACGCCCCGCCTATCCCCGATTAAGGTGGCTAGGTGAGCAGCAAGATTTATTTGATGACGCGTTCGATGGCATCGTCGCGCGCCTTCACACCTGGTTGCCAGCGGACCCACCGCTTCGATCTCTATTGGGGAAGCCCGCGTACACCGGTCCAGGTCAACGTGAGGCGATTCGGGCACTGATGCACCTGCCCGCGGACACGACGCTGATTGCCAATCTACCGACTGGTAGCGGCAAGTCGTTGCTGGCCCAGATTCCCCCGCTATTGAGCAGTCAAGGTAATTTGACTTTGGTGATCGTACCCACAGTGGCGTTGGCCATCGATCAAGGTCGTCGAATGGCAGAACTCCTTAAGGCTCGTGACCCCAATTGGAAAGAGCATCCCCTGTCCTTTCACAGTGGCTTGTCGGTAGAGCAAAGGACTTCCATCTTCCATGCTCTACGCAGTGGCGAGCAGCGAGTCCTTTTCACCTCTCCAGAGGCCGCCACCGGCTCATTGCGCAGCATCTTGATCGACTGTGCGTATGAGGGTCGTATCTCGCACGTTGTGATCGATGAAGCACACCTGGTGGTCACTTGGGGTAGCGGATTTCGTCCCGCCTTCCAGTTGCTGCCGGCCTTCATCGCCAGTCTTCGTCATGCACGCAATCCTGAATCGCCGCAGGCCATACGTATTGCACTAGCCTCAGCCACCCTAACCCCGCACACTGTCACGACCTTGCAAGCGTTGTTTGCCGGAGTAAATGGCAATTGCGTTGTTTCCGGGATCTACCTACGGCCCGAGCCGCGCTACGCGATGAAGGCGATGGTCTCTCCGGCGGAACAGGTGAATCGCGTTCTCGAGGCAGTGATGAAGTCGCCACGCCCCTTCATCCTGTATGTAACTAGACCTGATGAAGCTGAGGAATGGACTCGTTTACTGACTGAGAATGGACTGGGCCGGATAGCCGCCTTTACCGGAGAAACGCCTCCGCAGCAGCGTCAACTTCTAATGTCGGATTGGGATGCCAATAAGCTTGATGGCATGGTAGCAACTTCGGCATTTGGCCTTGGCGTGGACAAGAACGACGTTCGGACAGTAATTCACGCCACATTGCCGGAGTCACTCGACCGTTTTTATCAGGAAGTCGGGCGAAGCGGACGTGATGGCAAAGCCTCCGCAAGTCTGTTGCTTTACACGGAGCAGGATGTTGAGCAGGCCAAAGGGATGTCTGGTCCAACACTGATTGGTAATGAGTTAGGCTATGACCGATGGGAGGCTATGCTCGATGATCCAGCTCGCCCGGTTACGCCAGACGGCGAGGTTTGGGTCGACCTCAATCGGTTACGGGCCGGATTGACGGCACAGGGGAAAAGTAACCGCATATGGAATCTGCGAACGCTCAACCTGATGGCATCCGCTGGGCTCATTGACATCATCGCTTTAAGTGCCTTGCCGCCAGGCAGTGACAGTGCTAGTGAGGATACCGAGTACAGCGATTCCCAAGTGGCTTATGCAGCAGTGCGTATTCGCCATCCGAATCACCGTAATCGTCAGGTCTTCGAGGAGCAAATGAACTCAGCCCGAGACGGACTGCTTCTGGCTGCGAATAAGGCATTTGGCCTAATGGTGCGGACTGCCACGTCTCAAGTCGAGATATCGAATGCACTGGTCCAATTGTACGGTTTGGCATTACCCAACCAGTGGGGGCCGGTGACGGCTTACTGCGGAGGCTGTAATCAACATTGGGCTGACAATCGCATGCCTGTGCGCCAGTTGCGCCCGTTCGTAGCGAGAATCGCCCAGTTTTCACACCGCACCGAGCAGTGGCCGGCACTTCAAAGCTTACCGCAGGACCAGCCAAACTTGGTATTTGTTGCGGTTCCCGATTTGATGCGCACTTGCGCTGATAGCCGCTCGTGCTTTGCGTTGATGCTGCAAAAGGTACGCCCCCACTCTTTGCTAGTGCCGCAGTCGACCAGCAATGTCCTGGTCGAAGGGCTGATCGACCAAATGGCAATAACGCGCAGCGATACCTTTGTCGATCGCTTCGGCCCTCTCGACTCCATCGCCCTGCATGGGGCAACTGACGAAGTCCGATTTATTCTGTGGGCTGACTCGAAGATCACGACTCAGGTGGCTACTGCATTGCGTACTTCCCCTAGTGCGATGACTGTCGTCTTTATCGACAGCCAGTTGCCGGACCCGTACCGGCCAGAACGACCTTGGGTTTCCATAATTGCCCATGCAGATGAGGACACGGTCTTGCGGAAGTTGATTGCATGAGCCTTTTAAACATTACCAATGATGGATTGCCAAACATCCTTGTTGCACTACACGGGACCGTGTTGCGTGCGGCCAAGCCGATTCTCGAAACCGAGCTATTAGAGGCTGTAGCTCCGCCTGCGCTCATTGAAGATGAAGGGCAAATGGCACGTAACACCCTAAACCGATGGGTGGAACTTGGATTATTTATGCGAGAGGAGGGGCTTATCTCCGTCAAAGACAGGCTGCCTTCGCGACACTCCTCCATGTTGGAAGTCCTGCCGTTTACACGCAGGATGGCCTGCCGCCAAGCGTTAGCGGAAGAGAACAATCAGGATCTATGGGCTAGTCAAGGCGCACGAGCTGCTGATTTAACGCGGTCGTTGGCATGGATGCTTGCCCAGGATATCTATCGTGCATCCTTCGATCAGTTCGAGAAGCAAGAGTCGCAACAGATCCTCGACCCGGAACGGCTGTTGATGCGCAATTCGACACGGCGCTCTGGTCTTCAGTTTTGGGCGCCATTTCTTGGGTTCAGCCGCCACCCCTTTGCCGCCATTGATCCGACTGTGGCGGTACGTGACGCTTTAACTGAGGTTCTCGCACCCGGTGACAGCATGCCTGCTCCACAGTTTGTGGAGCGTCTGAGCGCGGTGCTGCCTGTATTAGATGGCGGTCGCTGGCAGCGGGAGGTTCTGGAGTATGTAGATCCCCTGGCACTGCCATTGCGTCAGCCCGGTCAGGTCTCCACGGCATTGAGTCGGGCGTTGCTCAATCTTTGGGAGGGTGGTGAGTTGCTATTGCAGTCAAAGGCTGACCTCGGGAGTTCCATTACGTTAACCGGTGCTGGTGGGGCACGCAGCGACCTAACCTTCCAATGGATTACTCGCCCGGTTCGAGGTGACAAGGAATGAGCACGCTGGAGCGTTACTGGCCAACAAGTGCGCATGCGACCGAGTGCCTGCCTACTGAGGCTGAAACCGTCGATGATGCATTGCTTCTGGCAGTCCACGCACCAACTTTGTTGCTGCGTCGGGCTGCCCAGTCTGGGTTAGAGGAATCTGCTGACGAAGTTGCTCTATTGAACGAGTTGATGCGCCCCGTAACCGATGGTAGTGCGGTCGTGGTCGCCATAACGGGCGCCTCAGGTGTCGGTAAGTCCCATATGGTGCGTTGGCTGGGCGCACAACTGGAGCGTCACCCACGTCGTGACGATCTGGTGGTTGTCTCGATCCCTAAGGGCGTGAGCCTACGCGGGGTCGTGGAGTTGATCCTAAAACCGCTTATCACCGCTGAATACGAGGTACTAAGACGCGAGTTGGCGCGCGCTTCTGAGGCATTGACACCTTCTACTGCTGCTGAGTTGCTCGCAGCAGCTTTGGGGGAGGGCCTGAAGGAGTACCGCGAACGTACTGTTGAACTGGCGAAGGGCTCATCGGCGGAAAGCGTTGCGCTGCGGCCACATGTGGCTGTAGCTGAGCATGCCCGGAATTTGATCCTAGCACCTGAGGCGCGCGAGTTGTGGCTAGGCAAGGTGCTACTTCGAATTGTCGGAGCAAGTCTGGGTGGTACTACCAACCCATCGGATCGACAGTTTTGCGCGGAGGATCTTGAGCCCCCCCAGGAGGCAGTAGGTCATGAACTGCCGCATCGAGTGCAGATGGCGCTGGCGTTCCTGGGCAACGCCAATGGCCGATATCGCAGTACCGCCGCCACTATTTTACAGGAGGTGCTCGATAGCGCACTGCGCACCGTATTCCGGATCACGGAAGCTCTGCAACAGAAGTCAATCCCGGAAGTGATTGACGATATTCGACGACAACTCCTCAAGGAAGACAAAGAACTTGTGCTCCTTATCGAGGACTTGTCTGTTTTGTCGGGAATCCAACAGCCACTGTTGGACATTATGGTTATCGAGAGTAACGAACACGGGAGACGGGTCCGAGCGCCTATTCGCACCGCTGTAGCCGTTACCGACGGTTTTCTTGCTGGTCGCCAGACTGTGTTGACTCGTGCCACGGAGCAGTGGGTGGTTCCGAGCGAAGGCCTCTCTGAAAACACGATTGTCAGCAAGTTAGTGGAGTTGACGGGACGTTATCTCAATGCAGCGCGTTGGGGAGTTGAGTACCTGCAGCAGGAGTTCTCCAATGGGGCTCGGCATGGCGCCGACCTATACGCATGGGTGCCGAGGTTCGAAGAACCTTTAGATACTGATGCTGCAGAGCGACTGGATGCATTTGGACGTAGTCAGCAAGGCTATCCCTTGTTTCCTTTCAACGAACTTGCTATCCGTGGTCTTGCTGAAACAGCGCTAAAGCTTGGCAGTGTTTGGACTTATAACCCACGAGCCTTCATCAATCAGGTCTTGCGCAAAACACTCGCCGAGCGTCCAGCGTTCCTCGACGGAGCCTTCCCCCCGCCCGGATTTAAGTCTCCACGATTGGTCGCCGAGGTACGTACGGACTTGCAGCGCAAGGGCTACCCACCGGTGCTGTCCCAGAAACTGGAAGTGGCTCTGCATTTCTGGGCTGGTAGCCCGGTCAATCTGGCATCAGGGACCGCAGTGCCCAAGCCGGTCTTCGAGGCTTTCTCTCTGCCTTGGCCATTTGATACTGCCAACTCTCCAGTACGACCGTCGGCGGCGGCGCCAACTCAACTCAAGTCGCCCATAAAAGCCGAGACTTCCATCGCTCCACTTGACCAGGCGACGCTGACTTCTGCTGCCGACCCAATTCCAGTCGCGCCGGATATCTCAGCTTATGCAGAAGCGCTGGAGGCGTGGACGCCTACCAATCGGTTACCAAACGCGCACGCGAGGGACACACGTGGCCTACTACAGACCGCGTTGGAAAGTCGATTGGATCTGGGAAATTTGTGCCTAAAAGGTCAAAAGATTGATTATCGCTGGTTCTGGTTGCCTCCGATGACTACGGCGAACAACCCGAACAAAGGCCTTGTAATTCAGGTTGCCCTCCCGGATGACCCTATTCCTCCAGGCGTTCTGGCAGGGCTTAAGGCTCTGGCCCGCTGGGAAAAAAACGCGAAGTCTTGGTGCTACGCGAATGCGGAAACCGACTATGCGGCGGCTGACGCCTTGCTGAATAGTCTGGAGTGTCAAGTTCTACAAGCTCTCACCGTTGAAGCGGAATGTGATGCGGGCATGATGGGACGTACCCTACATGTCCAAAGCCTGTTGCTGGGGCTGAGCACTCGTGGCCAGCCAGATAATCCAAGCTTCAAAGAGTTGTTCGCTCCCGGTCCTGACGAGTCTATGTGCCTGGCCTCAAATGTTACCCCATCGATTGTTCGATCGTTGGAGATCCGAAGCAAAGCAATCATTTGTCGCACCGAAATTCAGGATCGGATGAAGCAACTGATTGGGTGCTTCCAGGGTACCGGAAACAAGATGATGGGAATTGACTCTGACCGCCTCAAACGGGCCTGGAAAACCGAATTGCCCCAGCGGTGGGTTCCTGGGTTGAGCAGCAGTGGTGGTTTGAGTGTAGAGGCGTTAGATGTACTTGAACGCGTTTCTACTGAGAAACTTCCTGCCTTGGTCAAGAACTTGCAGAGCGCGGTGCAATCTCTCTTGCCCTTAGCAAGCGCCGCTTTTGAGTCCGATCACGCACGTGTCGCCTGGCGCGATGAGATGCGTTTACTGGTGCAAGAGGTCCTGCAATTATCGGTATGGCCATCTGGCGTTTCCGAATCGGAGATTCGAGCGGTCATTGACCGACTGTCACAAGAGGGCATCGAGTCCGTCATCCAACGGATGCGTAAAATGAGCATACCTTCCGACGACGAACTGGTTCCCGTGCGGCTAGCTGCAATATGTGCTGTACCTCTACCAAGGCTGAGTCAGTTAGCTTGCGATGTTGACGAACTCAATGGCTTTTTCGATCGCCTCGGGAAGTTGATCGACAGTCAGACTCGATCAGTTGAATTGAGTCAGGCCATCGAGCAACGAGAAGAGTTGACCAAGAGTTTGGAGTGGGAGAGTTGATGTCTAGCCTAGCCGGTACATGTAAAAAGCTGCTCTCTGACTTGCAGACGGTGAAGGTAGCCAACCAGACTAAGCAAGAAATCTCTGCGCTTCAGCAGCGCTTACGTGAGTGGACAAAACACGCGAACGCACGACGCGTACTGGTGGAAAAGGTTCGCATTGTCGAACCCTCTTTACTCGTGCGCGAGGATATTGTCCAAACTGATTGCACTGTGAAAGGGTTGGCGCAGCAAGCGAAAACGCTACTACTTGCAGGTGGTAATTTGCAGGATTTGGCATCCGATAATCTGTGGATCCGACTAATTGCGGCGGCCGAATCAGCTAATGACGGGGTCCGCAACGCTGCCCGCGACCAATGGCGCCAGTTTGTTGAGAGTCTGGGACGCGTCGATACTCCTACATACCTAGACGAAAAAATGCTCAAAACCCCTGCAAATGAGGGCCTTCTGCGGACTTACAAGGAGCATTACCCCAAGTACTCCGCGATTGCGCGCGCCGAGTTGCCAGCCAGCACATCAACTCCGGATGAGTTGATCAGAGTGGTGAGCACACTGCAGGAGGTACAGCAACAACTTAAGGGGACGGCACCAGAGACAGTTCGGTTATTTCTCAAGGCTGTGGAGAGCGGGGGGGCCTCACTGGAGTTGATTACCCCTGAAGTGATGCAATGGCTCCAGGCAAATGATGACCCCTCCCGGTTCGTAGTGAAGTCGAGGACCAATGTGTCATGGCGTTAGTTCCAGATTTGCAATTGGCCGAGTTCGCGCTTGACGAACTCGAAGCTCTCGAGGCGCGCTGTCTGATCTGGGGCCTGATTGACAATGCTCTCAGTCGCGATGAAGTCATGGAGGCTCTTCAGCGGGCCCTCGACGCTCCAAAGGCTCAGTCCGCTCAGAATGATCCGAGTTGCTGCATTCACACGGCGAAGGATCTGTGGGACTTGCTAATTGATCGCAAAATGTTGTTTCAAGTGCCATTTGTGGTTGATCAGGAGGTGCGCTGGCGTACGAGGATGGCCGAAGGGGTGCGGTTGATCGCCCAACTTCGCCAACTATTTCCCAAGCATGGTACGGACAGGTGGGTCGAAGCCGCCACACTGGTAGCGGACTATCGCTTCCTTAGACGCCCCCGCCGTTACCCCCTTAGAAACGTGGATGGCGCTAGCGTTTATGCCAGGTTGAACGACTTGGTGAAAGCGCCGCTGTTGCTGGAGGCCCTCAAGACCTGGCTAGATCATATGGATCCGAGCGGTGGTCTCTCGCAATTTCAGGTGAAATCGATTGAACGTATTTTGACTGGCTTGGAGGAGGGGATCTGTCAGGGTACGTTGGTATCCGCTGGAACTGGTAGCGGCAAGACCCTGGCATTCTATCTGCCCGCGTTGTCATGGCTGGCATCCCAACGAGTGCCGCCAATGACTGTCGGTGGGGTAAGGGTGTTAGCTCTTTATCCTCGTAATGAGTTGCTGAAGGACCAACTCGCCGAAGTCTATGACCAGTGTCGCAAGTTCGATAGCTGGATCGGACGACGGGGAGGGCGACCTCTGCGCGTAGGTGTTCTTTTTGGGGATACACCCACGAAGGTCGCCAAGGCCAAATGGCTCAAGCACTCCCAGGGCAAACGCGTACCGTTCTTTAATTGTCCGAACGACAGTCAGCACGGGGAAATGGTGCTGCGCCAAAGTGATGCGGAAAAGGGCCTGGAGCGCATCGTCTGCCTGCAGTGCAGCGCAGTCGTAGATGGACGTACTCTGGCATTTACCCGCGACACGATACAATCTGATCCACCGGACATTCTTTTCACAACGGTGGAAATGCTGAACCGGCATTTACCTAGCAGCGACTTGCGCCATGTCTTTGGCGTGGGTCCGAAGGCCGAACGCGCCCCTGACCTCATCTTGCTGGATGAAGTTCACTTGTATGCCGGCAGTTATGGGGCGCAGGTGGCCTACCTGTTACGTCGTTGGTGGGCCGCCAGCGGGCGGCGCTCTAGTTTTGTGGGGTTGTCCGCTACCATCGCGGAAGGCCAAACCTTTTTCTCCCACCTAACAGGACTGAGTCCAACGGTTGTTGAGGAGATCAAACCGCTAGAGGACGAGATTGAGGAGGAAGGGGGCGAGTACATGCTCGCTCTGCGCGGTGATCCGGTTTCGCAGACCGCCCTGCTGTCCACCACTATCCAGACGCTGATGTTGAGTGCTCGTTTATTAGATCCGCCTGGGACTTTTGATAGAAAAGCAATGCCCTTTTTTGGTTGGCGGGCATTTGCTTTTACTGATCAGTTGGACGCAACGAATCGGCTCTTCAAGGACTTGCTCGATGCTGAGGGACGATATCATCCCAGTGGTAACCCAAACTTGATCAAGCACCCTGATGGCGGGTTGGCACTACTGCGTAACGGATCTAACCCCATCTTGGGCACCCCGCGCTACTACGCTGGGCAAGACTGGAGTATTCCACAAACCATTGGCCACGATCTCACCCGTCGCCTCGGAATCGGGCGTACGACGGCATTAGATAGTGGGGTTTGTACTCATACAGAAGTTGTAGTTGCCACGTCTGCTCTAGAAGTAGGCTTCGATGACCCGGCAGTAGGCGTTGTAGTTCAGCACAAGGCGCCGAGAGACATCGCATCGTTCTTACAGCGCAAGGGGCGAGCGGGTCGAACGCGTCACATGCGACCATGGACTGTGGTTGTGCTCACGGATTACGGTCGCGACCGGTTGGCCTATCAAGCCTACGATCAGCTATTCGATCCCGATCTTCCAGCCCGCCAACTGCCTTTGGCAAATCGCTACGTCCAGCGAATGCAAGCGGTCTACGCGTTGCTTGACGAGTTAGGAGATTTGACCTGCCGTGACCAGCCACCTCTGTCGGTTTGGCGCGACTTGGCTTACCCAAATATTGAGTGCACACCGCATGGGTGGCACCCGAATGCGTTTGTTTCAGTAAAGCGCCTAGCGGAAGGTGTGACATTCCCGCTCTCTGCACAGGGGTGGAAAGCGCTCAAGAGTCAAGCGTGCAACCTCGCTCCCAATGGGGAGTCAGCAGTTAAGTTTGCAGGTGCCAATTGGTTGGCCAAGCGGCTGCAACACCAGCGTGTTGTCAAGCTGATGGGTGATCTTCAGGAGAGTCCAGCGAAAGTCGGACGTCTTGTTCGCAGCCTAGCTGACCGATTGGCGTTGACGACCGACGATATGAATTTGCTTATGTGGAGCCATCCACGTCCGCTAATGCTTGGCGCGATTCCTACAATTGTTCGTCGACTGGCATCGAACTGGCGTGCAAATGGCGAACAAGGGAAAGACTACCAAGCGGGCCATCCACTACCGGACTTCATTCCCGGCAGCCTCTTTTCCGATCTAAGTCTGCCGGAAATGCGCATCGAATGGCTCGCGCGCAATGGTAGAGTTGAAGAGCAGTATCTGCCTGTGCAACAGGGTTTAGCTGAGTTTGCGCCCGGTAGGGTCTCGCGTCGTTACGATGATGCTCTTTGGTTGGGCGTTGATGGGCCAGCGCTGGCTCGATTCTTCGCTTGTGGTAGCACCGAAGTGTCTGAGGATGTGGAGTTATCCACATGGTACGACCTTGAGCCTCAAAGAAATTTTGTTGTCCAGGACGACTCGGCTCGAGTGACTTTCAAAGCGTTTCGTCCAGCTGCAGCCCGTCTGTCCCCAATAGCTCGGGGGGGCAATGGAGTCCCCGAGCTAAGTGACACATCCAATGCTCAACTGCGATGGAAATCCTTCCTTCAGGCACCCCATCAGGGCGTGCCACTGACCAGTCCGTTGCACATTGGCATCAGCCAGTTGATCAAGAGAGTGGTTGTTCACACCCACGCTGAACAATCCAATGCTTTTGTGCGACGCTATGCTGTAAGTTCGCACGCAGAGTTGCGACTGCGATCTGGAAGTAAGAGCGAGCGCGTCACGGTCGACTGGCAGTTCATGCATTCAGGGCATCCCTGCGGTGTGGGCTTCGAAATTGATGTCGATGCGTTGGTGCTGGAGTTAGATTTACCGCATGATCTCAGCGGCGCCATCGATTGGGGTGATCCGCGACGTTTGCGTGCAGCTCGTGCAGCTCGCTACAACTGGGAAGCACGCCAGAACCACGAACTCTGCATTGCAGTACCGAATCCATTCCTGCGCGGATGGATCGCACAGATTTTCCAAATTGCTGCCCTTCAAGTAGCAATGGCAGAGGAAGTCTCGCTGCGTGACGCGTTGGACTATGTTGCTCACGGCGCCAGGATGGACACGCTGCTTAACGTCCTGCAGGCGGTTTTCCAGGTTCCGAATATCGAAAGTAGTGAGGAAGGGGCGGACAAGCTTCGTCAAAAGCTGGATGAGGCTCTGAAGACAGAAGCAGTGCGTAAAGCTGTGCGTTACGCATCTCGCGTGCTAGTCGAACCCATTGATGAGGGGTGGAACGATTGGCTTGCCCTGTCGATCCGCGCGACGCTCGGTGCCGCCTGCCTGGAGGCAATACAGCAAGCCTGCCCCCAGGTTGATCCCGACGGGTTGATTGTGGACATCGACGTGCGTAGTGATGACGGTGACCCTCAGCCTGGGTTCGAAATCTGGATCTCCGAGGTCAATCCTGGTGGCAATGGTCTGATTGAGAGTGTCGCGGAATTATTAGCGACTCGCCCCGATAGCCTTTACCGTCATATCGAGGCGGCCTTAAGCCCGCGCGACTTTGAGTTGACAAACACTCAGTTGCGCCAGGTAGTCCAATGGCTTGGTGGATCAAGGCCGGACTCCACTATTACTGAAGCGGTAACGCAAGTTCGACAAGCCATGAGTTCTGCCGATGCTGCCAAACATTTAGCCGCTCTGCGGTTCAGGCTAGTAACCCAGGGGCAATCGATATTCCACGGCTACAGCGTGGCTCTGAGCATGCGATTGTTGCGACCGAACACCCCAGACGAGTTGGATTGTCTGCTGGCTCTGATCCACGAGCGCTGGGATGCGTTGGAAGCGTTACATGGTGTCGAGATTGACGTTAGGGTCCTCTGCGCATTGTTCAGTGCGGATGATTATCTCGATCGGGCATTTGCAAGCGCGGGGCAAGTCCTTCCTTTCGGCAATCGCATGGCATGGCGCTTCGGGGTGCTAATGGGGATATTGTGGCCTCAAGGGCATGCGCTGCGCGCTGTTGCCATGCCCTGGTCCAATCGCTTCTCGCCGTTCGCTATAGATACCGAACGACTACTGGTGGAGCAGTGGTTGACACCTCGTTCTCAACCGATCGATCCGACAGTTCTGGATTGGCAGGAGCAGTTGCGAAAATGCTTACTGGCCACTTCGCGTGCGGTTGTGTCGGTACCGGCCGCTGATGCCGGAAAACTGTTGCCCAAGGTGATCGCAGCCTTGGCGACAGAGCCAATTCAATTTGATTATCTAAACGTCTTCGCCCAACTCTGTGAGGTCAAGCGCCTCGGTGATCGCATCGAGTTGACGTTTTCGATACCGGACGCTCTATGACAAACGTACGCCACATCTTCAAGTCGGCCACTACTTCCCCTCAAGCCGCTCGTGATGTTATAGCCATGGTTTTGGCCGAGGAGATCCTGCTTCCCAGCAGGACACTCTACTTAGCCGCTCCATGGGTTACCAACATTGTTATTTTCGACAACTCAACGGGCAGTTTTGAGGGGCTAAATCCAGAGTGGAGTCGTCGCGGGATTCGCTTGATTGAGGTATTGGTGGCTATCGCATCTAACAATACACAGTTAGATATTCGCGTACGACCCGAACCTCACAATAAGCCTTTCGGTAAGCGCTTGTGCGCGGCGCTGAAAGATGCCGGTCTGCAAGATTCGTTGCAATGGTCCGAGATTCCCGATTTTCACACGAAGGGATTGCTCACCGATCGAGTCTGGATTGGTGGTTCGATGAACCTCACTGAGCGCGGTATCAGCCTGAACGCTGAATCACTTGTTGTTGATTTCAACCCGCAGACGGTATCTAGCATCCGCCTGGAGTTTGCGAACCATGGCATTAGCCTCTAGCCAAATGGTAAACCCCCCAGTGGTAGTCTCTCAGGTGTTACTCAGTCAGTTCTTTTCAGGTCTTAACATTTATGTGAGCCCTCTAGCCACGGCTAAAGCCCCCAGTGGTCAGGCGGTACCTGAGGAATTGGTTCCCGCTATCGCCCGTTATGCGAAAGGCTTCAAGGACCGACCGCTGCTCTTGCCATTTTCTGATGTTACCGGTGAGCGAACTTGTTGGCTGGCCTGTTCGCACGATGAGCTAAGTTCGCGTGAGTTGCACGATGAAATGCGCGCTTTCATCGGGCCGAGCTTTGGTGACTTTGAGATTGACGGGGCGGCGCTCTCTATCGCACAAGCGAGCGCAAAAGCTGTATTGGCGCAGGCCGGCCTGAACGCAGTTGCTTTTTTTGCGATCACGACGAAGTTTGAGCCGCGCGTAGTAAAAAGTTGGCAACGCTATTGGCAACTCTTGGACCAACGCCCGCCCAGGCCCAGACAGGAACTGCGCACATTTCACCAGTTGCGAGCGTTGTTTGACCGCGCCTTAGTGGTTCGCAATACAAATGCAGCGATGGCAGCGATGGTGGCGCTACGAGACCAGCATGGTCTTAGCGCTGAAAACCGGACCTTCCTGGAAATACGTTTACATTCAGCCTTTGGCCGATGGGACCAAATTCTTAATCACCCCCAATGGGATGACCTTCTCAAGGTTCGCTTGCCGCCGGAGACCTATGGTGACATCTGGGACGCGCTCTACGAGACGTTCTTAGCCCAAGTCGAAGCGCAGGGCGCTGCCACTCAGTTGGTGAAAGCTTTCGCAGAGCGGGTTCGGACTATGGCCGCTCCTCTGCTCAAAAGCCGCGGGCGTAGCCGTCGCCCAGCGGCCCTTAAGGGCTTTTTGCTTCATGAGTTGTCTTTGGAGCAGCCTTCCGCCGAACTCTGCGTGACCCTGCTAAGTGACCTTGGACCAAGTGCTTTTGGGCCCGCTTCTGACGCCATCATGGCTATGGTGCAGACCCTGCACACCAAGTCCGGAATTGAGCAGGCACTCCATGAAATGGAGTTGGAGCGCTATGAGCAGGCTCTTGCTTTGCTTCTGCCACTGGCCGATTCGGTCGAAGTGCTCCAAGCCCAATTGCGTTGTGCCAAGGAAGTTGGTGATCCTGGTCACGCTCGTGAAGTGCTCGATCGGCTGTCCTTGAGTGCCCCCGACACCGCCGCCAAGGTCCGCACTGCTCGGGCTCGGTTGCTCTCCGATGTAGAGAAGTTGGCCGCTGAGGAAGTGTGCGAATCGCTTCAAGAACAGTTGCAAACTACGCATACGCCGATGGCCGTTGACGACGTCATAATCTATTGGCGGGAACTGGTTCAGTCGCCCGAGGCTAGTGCTTTGTTGGCCCAGCCCAGTTTCATCCAGTCGTTGTTGTCAAGCGTAGAGGACTCTGCCCTCGACTCGTCGCCCTTGTTCGAATCCCTATTTCCTATTTGGTTTGACTGGCTCATCGTCCTAACTCCACCCTCGAGCGTACTTAGTCAACTATATCTGGGGTTCATTGAAGCCCTGAACGTGCGAGACCGCCTTGGAGATAGTGAGCGAGAGATGATCAGGCTGGCGCTTCGACATAGCCTGATTGCCGGATTGACGTCGGCTGAATACACGGTACTTATTGAAAGGCTTGCTACTGTATTGTCCAGTCCGCTGTCGCCACGCGAAGCCGCATGGGCATTGGATGTGACAGATTTGTTGGTTATGCATCCTTGTCGTGACGAGGAGGCGCGCCTGCGATGGACGACTAGGGTAGTTCAGGCAGCGACCCAGTGCTGGGTCAGACTGTCTCTTGCAGAGCGCTGCCTGCTAAAACTGCTTGCGCATGAGTTTGATCTTGAGCTCCCCAAACGACTCGACGATGAAGTGGATGAAGCAGAAAAAGCTCGAACAGATGTCAGGGGCCGTATCTTCCTTTACAGCTTGGACACCCAAGCCATTCGACGTGCAGCGTTAATACTCCAAGAGGCTCTCCCATTGACCAAAATTGAAATCAACTCCGATGAGGTATGTAGCACGCGCCTGAAAAATGGAACTCGTAACGCAGACTGGGTGGTGTTTGTTTCAGGCGTTGCTACCCATCAGGCCTTCTTTTGTATCAAGGCTGCGTTGAGGCCCGATGCAGCGTTACTTCAAGTTGAAGGAAGCGGTACGACGCGCATCGTAGATTGCGTGATCAATAAGAGCCAGATTTCGCGAGAAGTCACCTCGTCCAACGCAACACACAACGGTCACCACTGAGGCGACGCTCGACCATCACGGCGCAAAGACTAGGTACTGAATCTTCGAGTTGCTTACGGATAAACGCACACAGGTTTTCGATTGTGGCCGGCCCCAGATCCTGCACCTCGTCAAGTAGTCGGTGATCGAGCATCTCGCGAACGCGGGTAATCTCGCTTCGTAGGTATCCCAGGTCAATTAGCATGCCGGAGGTGGCATCTGGTTGGCCTGCGACGGTGACCTCCGCTTCATAGGTATGCCCATGGATGCGGCGGCTACTTTCGGTCTCTATGCCACGATTCAACGTATGGGCAGCCTCAAAGTAGAACCGCTGCGACAATTCGCAGACCGTGTTGCTATTCGAGTTGAGCATGGACTCAGCGGCGGGCGAAGGGGAGGGAGGAGCAACTGGAGGCGTGGACATCAGCGGATCTCCAATATCTTGTGTGTTTGCACGGACAGTCGCCACTTGGTGTTGGCTTGACAATAGGCAATGGCGGATCGAGTGTTTTGCCGTTGCAATGGACCATCCATTGGTTGCAATAGGTAGTACTTGAAGTCATGGGCGGTAATGGTGTCGGGCAGCAGTCCCGGTTGTGGGTAGACGAGTTTCAATTCGTCACCGCTTCGCTGTACCCATTCTGTGCCAGCCTTGGGGCTGACACAGATCCAGTCGATACCTGAAGGCGCCGTGATGGTCCCATTAGTCTCAACCGCTACCTCGAAATCTTGGTTATGAAGTGCATTGATCAGGTCGTCATCGACCTGTAGCAACGGCTCACCTCCTGTGAGCACGACATAACGGTGCGTTTGGCCAACCGGCCATTGCGAGAAAATTCGCTCGACCAAGGCCTCCGCGGTCAGGTACTTGCCTCCCAAGGTTCCGTTCGTACCCACAAAATCTGTGTCACAGAACTGGCATACAGCCTGGGAGCGGTCGGCTTCCCGGCCGCTCCAGAGATTGCACCCTGTAAAGCGACAGAACACTGCTGGCCGGCCTGCTTGAAGCCCTTCTCCTTGCAGGGTGTAGAAGATTTCCTTAACGCTGTAGGTCATACGTCGTTATCCCGCTGGAATGCCTCGAAGCCGGTTCGGCGCAACTCGCAAGCGGGGCAGTCATTGCACCCATATCCCCACTCATGTCGACGCTGACGATCACCTAGGTAACAGGTGTGGGTTTCCTCCTGAACGAACTCGACAAAGCCAGGCCCGCCGAGGTCTTTGGCCAAGTTCCATGTTTGTTTTTTATCCAGCCACATTAAGGGTGTCTCGATAACCAACGGTAAATCCATGCCAAGGCCCAGAGAGACTTGCAGCGACTTCAGCGTGTTGTCTCGACAATCTGGATAGCCTGAGTAGTCCGTTTCACACATCCCGCCCACGAGTACGCTAAGTCCTCTTCGATACGCAATGGCGGCAGCAAAGGTGAAGAACAGCAGATTGCGCCCAGGAACAAAGGTGTTGGGAAGTCCGTTCTTTTCAAATTCTATGGTCTTCTCGACTGTCATCGCTGTATCGCTGATCTGGCCGAGTAATTTGAGGTCAAGCACGTGATCCTCACCGAGTCGCTTAGCCCAGTTCGGGAACCTGTTACGTATCTCCTGTAAGATATTTATCCGACACTCGAGTTCTATTTCGTGCCTCTGGCCATAATCAAAGCCAATAGTCTCAACGTGCTCGTAACGTTCCAGCGCCCAGGCAAGGCAGGTTGTGGAGTCCTGCCCGCCTGAAAATAAAACTAAGGCTTTGTTATGCATGCTGCGATCCTCGGAACTGGGCGTGTACTTAGCGGCGTTTCAGTTCTTGCTTAAGTTTTTCGGTCAGGTATTTGGTAAGTAATCCGATATCAGTGGGCGTGTTCTGGATGCCGTTCCAGGGGCGTTGGTCGGTTTCTGAAATGTGCCAGTCGCCACTTGTCCATGCCGTATGAGGTTTCAATAGTTTGAGGCCTTTGATGAAGTCTTCTTTGCTGGCCGAGCCTTGCTCGGAATAAAGCATTTCCATAACGAAACTCAGCGATACTAGGCCCGCCCCGTGCTTCAAACGTGAGTTTCTGGGCGCTAGTCCTTCCCATTCCGATCTGAAAACCACGCGCACTGCGTGGAAGAAATTGTTGATGAGTTCGATGCTGCGGCCCTCAAAATCATCATATTTCATAAAGCTACGAATGGCGCCGTCGTTAGCAGAGTTCATTACAAACTTCTGCATCGCCATGTCGCTTAAAACTCCCTTGGGGTTTGTATGTTGCTTGATCTCGCCAAATAGAGAGGAGTTGGGAAGGAAATTCAATAAGTCAATAATATGAGCGGCAAATTTTCGACTGGTAAACCGTTCAGGCAAACCGTCAACAGTTGGTAAAAGCTCATAGATCAGTGATTTTGGAAGCGGTCGCGTATTGTTAACGAGCACAAACTGCTGCCGCAATTCGTTGTAGTCTTTACAAATCAATGCAGATACGAACACCTGGAACCCAGGCTTCTCCATCGTGGCAAGGGCACTAAGTCGTTGTTGGCCATCAACCACAAAACCTGGCTTGGAATCAGCAGTATCAATAACGATTTCTACGATGCCATCGCCGAGGTCTTTAATCGTGACTCCATCTAGAAATGCTAAGATGATCGCGTTAGGGAGCAATGCATCATCGCGCTGAAGGTAGTCACGAATATCTCTGATGTGCGAGGCGACCTGATGGCGCTGAAAGCCTTTAAGGTGACCGTCTTCATTGCGTCCGACTCTCTCAATTTCAGAAAATTCTAAAATATCATTTGGAGTGGCCGCGAAAGAAAATACGTCATGCCCGGAAGCCTGTTGGGCGCGCACACCCTTGAATCGATAGATCATTGTTTCGAAGATTCCAGAGTTTTCTGAAGGTGACGGTGATAAACACCCAGGTTATGAAACCCGCGTCTTTTGTTTCTATTACTTGCTCTAAATATAATGGTTTCGATGCCAACTGACTGACAAATCGAGCACTGGCATTTTTGCCACGGCTTATCTCTCAATGTAGGTGAGATTAACCGGATATGTTTTGCTATTTCTTTTTCCATTTCTGCTGGTGATGATATCGATCCCGACAGTGTTAGTCGGAGATAGTCGACTAACACTGCTAGGGTTGAATCAAAGTCAAGCAGGCCTTTGTCGTACTCACGGATTGCTAACAATGCCGCTTTTTCTTTTACCTGTAGTTCCTCTGCACTCAACGTGCCTTTTTTAATCCCCTGCATAAGGCGTGGGTTTTCAATCGCCTGAGGGATGCGAATAGCTGTGTAGTAATCCAGTTTGCTTGTCGTGGTGCCCATGTAATAGTTGCATTTTGCATCTTTAAATGCGCGTATGAGGGGGGACGTTGAGTCAAAACTGGTAATGCCATATCCGGTGAATTCATGTATATTTTCGGCTTTGGCAAAGCCCAGGAGATGAATGTTTGTTTCAGGCTTAAGAGTCGCACGAAGCGCTCTCAGAACTTCATGAATTTGATCGACCTTTAGAGGAACTAATCCCCCGATTGCCAAGTAGCGATATCCCATCTCTTCGAGTTGTTTGGCAGCGCTCGCCATGCTCTGTGGAGACCAACCCTGCACTGCCCCTAGAGGCTCAAAGGGCCATCCTGCCTCTTTCACCAAACGCAGAAATTCTTGCGCATTTTTTAGTGTGATTTCGTATCGAAACAGCACATCTTCCGACTGACTCACCGCTGGAGGATTGCTGGAGTCGCAGTCGAATATGATGTGGTCTGGCGAGCAACCGTGGGTGAATCCCGCATCTGAGTAGAACTCTACTACCTCGCCTGGGCTGTACGCAGGGGTCGGATGCTCTACATAGGCGAAAGCCCCACAGTCGCCCAAAACCATAGTGTCTTTGAACTGGATGCCATCGAGTCGTAGAAATTTGCGTACGCCCTCTCTCAAGAAGCGCTGCTGTTCGGAAGTCGAGTACCGAACCTTTGAGTTAGCGACACCATTTGCCGGCCGCACAGCGCTCATCGAAACCAAGAGTCCGTCATAAGGGACAGGAGACATCATTTCGTGCGCATACTGGTCATCCCAGTATCTCTTACGGCCCGGCGCATTTCGATCGTTGATAAAGTCGTAGTCCGGGTCTACGTAGTCTTGGGTGTCGGCGTATAAAAATTTCATTGGTGAGCGCTGGTCATATAGAGGCGGATCAAGGTTTCTTGCAGTACCTTGATATCTTGGGGGGTGCTTTGGATTTCATTCCACTGGGCATTAATAATCGGCCACTGACCTGATGTCCATGCGCAGTAGGGGGCAACTCTGCTCAGTTCTTTTAGTATGGCGTCGTAGGTCTCGCGCTGCCCTCCGATTTTGGCGTAGATCCGATCCATAAGGACGCCCATGGCGATGACCCCTGCTGAATGCATGAGTCGACTGTTCTTGGATTCAAGTGCCCACGCCTCTGGGAACGTATCGCGGACTGCTCGCCAGAAAGTCGTCAGTAGGTGGTACATGGACTCAACGTTCGCTGCACCGTCTCTGCTAGAGGTATACGGAGCCAACGCCCCCAGCGGATTACTGATGCTGTTGCGGATCATCGTTATGACAGCAGTGTCAGTGATAACTGCTTTGCAATTTTGCTCGGACGACCGCTTTATGAGCTTATAGAAAGGAGAGTTAGGATCACGACTAAGAAGCCCGCATAACTCAGCTGGAGCCTTGCGAGCACTCAGTTCGCGGGGCAAAAGGATACCGCCCGTCTCTGGCAGTAGTTCATTGATCAGTCGAGTAGGCAAAGGCTTCGCTTTGTTGACCAGAATAAACTGCTCGCGCTGGGTGGTCAGGCTGTCGGATACGAAACCGATCACTGGAACAGGTAGATCCGAATTGGCCGCTTTCGCCAGCGCTAACGAGCGCTGTTGCCCGTCCACGATCCAGGCAGACCTCATGCCTTCCTCCCTGATAGGGATAGTCAGGGTACCCGCTTGCGAAAGCCCCGCGTCGCCGGTCGGCTTGCTTCCGCGTGCGGCAACAAAGCGTAGGTCCGGAGACAGCGCTAGGATAATTGCGTTGGGGAAGAGCACGTTCCCCTGATTGAGGTACTCGGTAATCCCTTTGACATGAGTCTTAATCTCGGGGCGCTGAAAGCCCTTGAGGGGGCTACTGTCTTCGCGAGAAAGGCGGGTGATGTCGGCAATCCGGACCAGGTCAGATCCTTTGATGAATAATGCGTACACATCAAGGTTGTCTCCTTGAGTGGTGCGTAGTGCACGCACCACAATCGCATTTTCGCTCGTCATGCTTTGCTCTCTATGCTGTCCTGGCCTTTGATGTCACGCCAGATTTTCCGGAAACGCGATTGCTCGCACGAGACCTGGGCCACGTCCCTCAGGTAGCGTAACAAGCGGGTGGAACTGCCTTTGTAATCGGCCCACACACACTCAAGCATGTAGGCAATTTCACTGTCCGATGCGCGCCGCCGGACAGTCATTTTGGCTAGCGACAAATTATCCATCGCTTCGCAGACGGCCTTCCGAGCGATTTCTGCAGGAGCACTCGACAGTTCAAGAACCTCAACGAAGTGACGCATGGCTCTCTGAGGGAAATCATTGCGAGTGCCTGGTAGTGTTGAGCTTTCAAGACGTTCGTCATAGGGCATCGCCATGCTTCGCAAGCGACGGGGAAGCATCTCAATGCCTGGGCGCGAAGTGAATATCCTGAGTTTGTCGATGTGTGCATCCTTTATCTTTTCGAGGTCTGCGGCTATCAACTGGACGTAGCTTGAAGTGAGTGCAATCAGCATTAAATCGATGTCGGACTGGCTGACGAGATCAGCTAGGGCGCTTCCTCTTTCTCGGTTGACATTCACGGCCTCCCACCAATCTGACGCGCGAAGACCCCATTTTTCGAGGTGTGGAATGATAGAATTCGGATCCTGAGACACCGTCAGGTCGTACGGCGGACATTTCTGATCGCCCTCAATCAACCCTAAGCCGGTCGACGCAAACATTAGCCTCGCTCCCAACCTCGTTGCGACGTGCTTCGCGTCAGAAACGCTCCTGCCCACGTAAAGTGAAGATGCCGTCTGAGTGGCAGGACGTTCGTCGACTTGCTCCTTCCACGCTTGCGCCATGGCTGCAAGCGATGGGTAGCATGCGTCGCTCAGCACCACCGAGGGCAGGCCATCAAGGCGTTTTCGATTGGTGCAGTTGGTAATGATGACGGTTCTCATGCGAAAAACTGCAAGCCTTTGTGGTGATGGTTATGCATTTATTCAAGACTAGCTAATTTAGCATTGAATAACTGCTTAGGCCATCAAAATTGGCTGGTTTTTATGCGTGGAGGTTGGTATAAGGGCCTGAAAAGTGCTGCTACCTCTCTGTTGGAGGGCGCTCAAAGAAGGAATAGTTTCATTGCTTAAGTTCAGCGCAATCAAGGCCTTACAGAGCCAAAGCCACCAGGTGGTATCGTTTGCGGCGACGGTTGAGCAGATTTTGGCGATCGCTAGCATCGACCGAGTCAAGCGTGATGATCGTGGAATTCTTAATGGATTCCAGCGGCCTCAGGTGTCCAAACACATACGAGAGATCCGCGATTACCTGACTCGTCCCGATGCGGTAATGCCCAATTCAGTGGTGCTAGCGTTCACCGGTGGAGTAAGGGTGGTTGAAGGAGCTGGGGCTTATGCAGAAATTGAGGTGGACATTTCATCCGGTCCGCCTGGGTTCGTTGTGGATGGTCAGCAGCGTCTTTCCGCGTTGGCCGGGATCGAGGGAAGTTCGTTCCAGTTACTCGTTTCCGCCCTTGTCTGTCAGAGTCAGGAAGAGCTTCGCCGGCAATTTATTCTCGTCAATAACACGAGTCCATTGCCAAAATCGTTGGTGTACGAACTACTCCCAGGAGTGAGTGGTCTTCCACTTAGAATGACTTCCCGCTCCCGCGCGGCTCGTATCGTAGAGATGCTGAATTATGACGATAGGTCTTCGTTGCAAGGGCAAATAAAGCAGCATACAAACCCTCTGGGCGTATTAGGTGATACTTCGCTTCAAAAGTTGGTGATGAACTCCCTTTCCGACGGTTACTGCCGAGAGGTTATTGAGTTGTCGGGAGGCGAAGATCTTTGTTTTTTAGCTATTAGCGAATTTTTCCAAGCGGTCCAAGAAGTATTTGGAGATGCTTGGCATGGGCATACGCCAAAAAGTTCGCGCCTCGTCCATAGTGCAGGGATTATCTCTATGGGGTTCGTCATGGAACAGTTGTGTGCTACAGGAGCACCATTGGCTCCAGTGTTTAAGTTGGGTCTGAAAAAACTGCAAGGCTATACTGCTTGGACGTCTGGTTCGGGGGATTGGTTTTTCAAAACTGGCAACCGGCCGTGGAATGGAATCCAAAATCTACATGGTGACATTCATCTGCTGACTGATCATTTGACTAGGGTGGTCAGGAGTTCGGAACTAATAGCTAGTTGAAGAGTAGATGCTGCCAATTTTTGGAGGTATTATGACTGTGTTAAAGTCCTCAAGTAAATCTGCAGCACTGGACAGTGAAGTCAGTGTAAAGGAATTCTCAGAGCTTATTCTTCATTTGTCCATGGCTTTTCAGGAGGCATTGAGAAAGCTGGCAGGGCAAGATGCGGCTTTCCCTTCCGAAGGTTATGGTATGTTGACTGAAGCGTATGGCTTGCGGACGCGTGCAAACATTCTCTACTTGACGCCTTCCACGCATGTGGTCCAAGGTTTGAATTTTACTCAAGCGACTATGCTCGAGAAGTTTGAAGAGGTATTGAATTGCCTTGGTAATGTAACTGATTTACATGTCGTTAACTCTATGTTGGTTTCCGTGGTTACTATTGCTTCAGCACTGGGTGATGGGCGAGCTAAAGTTGTAGAGTTCTTGTTCGATAATTTATGTTGTGATCTTGATTCATGGAAGGCTTGACGCGGCGGGTTGCCGGGAGAGGTGGGGCTGTTCTTGAGGGTTCTTGTCTATGTATCAAATTTTTAAGGTGATTACAGGAATTCTCAATTATATGGCCTTGCTGGCGGCGAAGACTTTACTGTGACTAAACGTTTGAGTGTGGCTAAATCAAGCAAGCTCAAGTGCAGTAAGTCATAGGAGTTCCTTTGAGTCTTTGCCTAGGCGTTTGCATACCAGTAGGGCAGTGAGCCGATAATAGTAGTGGCTGTGATCGGAATGATTCTGCAGGTGTTGAGTAAGAAACCAGCGTAGATGTTTGAGTTGCCAAGTCCAAGGATTGTCTCGCTGCCATCTCCGTTGGATGGCGGCCTGCATGATTCGCGCTTGCCGTAGATGTCGTTGCTGGGTGCTCTTCGAGCCGCCCAATACTCCGCTGAGGAACAGCGCCATATCAAAGGGTTTGCTCATGATCGGCCACCAATGTAGGCCGACACCACATCAATCCGGTAGTGTCCAAGTTCAAGGCTGATTTGTTGACGCGCCCACTGATCAAGATCGCGGTCGATGTGGTAGCCGTGGCCATCATTGACTGGTGCAGCACGGCTGGTGAGTTGCGCGTAACGTTCGCAAGCGTAGGCCGCGCGCAGTTCATGAAAGCCCTTTATGCCGTGCTTGTGCAGAATTTCGCGAGCGGGGAGCACCGCCCGTTGTAAGAACGCGGCGTAGGTTTCGGCCCGGTGCAGTAAGTTGTGGCTGCCGATTGGCGATGCGTTGCGCGCCAATAGGAGTGATGCTTTGACCTCTTCATTGGCTATGATCCAACGCGGCGCTGATGCCCCGCTTCGCCCGCCTTTGGTGCCGTCCTGGATATTGATGCGACCAAGCGACTCGGCCTCGTGGTGCAAGCGCGGTAGGTTCGCCAGGATCGCTTCGCGCAGGCGCATACCGGTAGTCCGGGCCAACATGATGATAGCGGCCACCCGTTCGTGTTGGTGTTCCACCAGCGACAGCGCCACTCGCTGTACGTCCTTATAATCTTGGCCGTCCGGCCCACGGGTGCGAACGTTGGATCGCTGCTGCCCCAACGCCTGACTCGGGCTGACGATTCTCACGTCCAGATCACCGCGCAGTGCAGCGAGGGTGCGGTTAACGCTGCTCAGGCGGTTTTGCGCGGTGGCGATGCACAGTTCGCCTTGCTGTATCTGCTCGCGTAGGTATGCGACGTAGTCTTGCAGTGTCTGTCGATCAATCTGTCGCGCATCGTTGTAACCAGGGCCGTCCTCTGACCGGCACCAGCGGACGAAGGCTTGCCAGCGATTGCTATGGGCGTTGACGGTGGCGAAGTGGCCGCCGGCGAACAGGTCTTCCAATGCCTGCCGGCCGGCGTAGCTCAGTTGGCGGCCGTAACCAAAGTTGCGACCGTCACGCCGACCGACCAGCGCCATTCTCTTCACCTTGATCGTTGGTTCGTAGGAGCAGCAGCAGGGCTTTCCAGTGGGCGCTGATGCTGTCCAGCTGCCCCCAGTTTGCTGGACGGATAAGAAGGGCGTTTTCGCGGTGTTGCAGCAGAGCCCCTTCTTTTTTCAACTGCTCGATGAGCCGAGCGAGGTCGGTTGACTCAGGTGTTGGAGCGGCGACAGCGGCGACACTGGCGACAACCCCCGCCGCATCTGGGTTGGCACTTGGCGACAAAGTGGTGGCAGTGGCGGCGACACACCGTAACTCGGTCGGCGAGCGATGTTGCGCTCGATAGCGGCGCACGGCGTCATTGAGTCGGAACATGGCGCACCTCGAATATGTCCCCGTCATTGTCCAGCCAGTTATGGGCAACCAGCTGCAGCAATAACTCGAAGGTGTGCCGCGTGCTTTTACGGGCAAAGCGAGGGCCGTTGCGTGTGATGTCGCGGAGGCGAAACGGTGGCCAGTTCTTCTTTATCAACCAGCGCAGCAGGCAGTCGGCCTCTGCGCGAAGCTTATTCAGAGGCTCCTGTTCAGTCAGTCGTTGGTTTTCGGCCAGGTAGTAATCCATCAGCGTAGAGGCGCGCTGAATGTGCATTTCTTCCAAGACAGTCGTTTCTTCAACCACCGCCATCACGCCAGCCATGCGTAGAACGTTCGCGGCGGCTTTGCCCGCAGCAGCTTGCACGTTGACCAGCTCGCCGAATTCCCCAGACTCGCATTCAATGGTGTCGTGAATGGCAATCCATGCTTCACGGGCGTGGGGGCTTAACTCTAGGGTTACAGGGTTGAGGCCGCCGTCTTTATGGCGTGACCAGGGCTTCTGCATGAGTGCGGCAATGCGCTGCTGGTACAGGTGCACCTTTGGATCTCGGGTCAGGTCGATGGCCTTGTACAGCCGCTGTCCAACCAGACGCTCCGGCCAACTGATCAGGCAGCGACCCAGGATGCCCTGGTCTTTTATATCTGCGTCCTGAAGCAAGCGGTCGGCCAGGCGGGGTTGCAGCATCAAGTGCATGCTGAGACGGCGGTCATAGGCACGCAGGCTTTCCCCTGCCATCGCGCGCGACCGATCAATCGGGCTACCGTCCCACAGCGTCGACAAGTGAGTGATCGCCTTGATCATGTTGTCCTTGCTCATGGTGCTACCGCCCAAAAACTGCCCGCCCTCATCGCTAAACAGCCCCATGCTGGGCAAGCCGTGGCACAGGCTTTTGACCAGGCCCTCAATGGTCGGCTCAGCAGTGAGCAGTCTTGGTTGGACAGGTTCAGGTTGCGCGTCCAGCGCTAGCTGTGCTGACTTTTTCGAGGTCGGTGACTTTGCGGTGAGGCTCATTGCAGCTCGGTGCGCCTTGAGGTGTTCGCCATAGGCGATCCACTGCTGTCTTTCCCAGTCCCGTACGGCCTGCAGCGCAATATGGTCCACCGCGCTTTTGCGATCACCCGAGCAAGCCACCGTCAGCAAGTACAGCGACAACGGATAAATTCGGCCGTCGAGGTGAACATTGGCGTGCGCCTGGCTCGCCAAAGCTGCCGTGGCTAGAACAGATTGCGCGGCCATGGCGCAGGGAACGCCGATCACATCGGCCATGCGCTCTGCGGCCGGCCCCAAAAGATCGCCCAGCGCCGCGACCGGGTAGGGTAGGGGCGTAATCTGCTGTTCCAACAAGGGACGTGGTGGCCCTTGTACTTCGCGCAGTTGCATAGCCTTCCTCCATAAATTACCGATCTCTCCCTCACGTCATCCCGCCAAGAATGTTGAGTGTTATCAGGGATCAAGGCCCCTGCGACCTGTGAGGGTGTCCACTGACGCGGGACTGGCGGCTCCTTACGACCAGGAGCAAGGGCATCTCATGATCTGGCCTCCTGAGCACCGTTACCGGTGGGCGGGTGGAGGCTGCATTGGCTGACGAGACCAGTGCCGCGAGATCCTGAGCCAGGTGCAAGCAGCGTTGCGATGACCGGGGCATGCCTGACTGTCAGTCAGGTGCAGTCCATTCCCTGGTCTGCGGAACCACCATCTACAGCGCTGTTGCTGGTGACATCGGCGTTTGTCACGCCGATTGTCACGAGGGGAATTGCCGCAAAGCCATGTGCGATGAGGGCTGCAGCAGTGGTAGGAGCGCCCGTCTCTTTTCTGGAAAAGAGACGGGCGAACGGTTGGCGCAAAACGTTGGCCGAGCAGGTTCGTTGCTGCAGGGCTAAAGGGCTAAAGGGCTAGCGGGCAGCCGCACTAGGCGGATGGTTTAGAGGGCGTCCATCATTCTGGCGAATGACCGTGCGAGCCTCCGGGCGCGAATCGCACTTTGGGATGAACCACCGGGTTAGCGGCATGACCTTGAAGGCTCTGGTCATCTGGGGAGCTGCCGAAGGCAGCGCTTTGAGCCTTTGTTCTATCGGTCACTGCGGCACGGGTCAATTGGTGAAGGGCACATGGAAATACGCCAGATTTATCCTCTGACGTGCTTTGGAAGTCGGTAGCTGTCATTGGCAGAGAGGCCGTTTGTCGCTTTTTTCGCGTTAGCCCGTGAGCACGGGGATGCGAAGCCTCCCCGTGCTCACGGGCTTAGCCGGAGAAACCAAAAGCGAGACGAGTTGGCGACTGTCGCCATCAGCTCGATGACAAGGAGGTAGACGCCACGCAGTTTGTCGCCAGTGTCGCCGTTGTCGCCGTCCTATCGGATAGGTACTACGTTCCGATCCCTGAGCACGTTCATTGCGCTGGCCGAGAGATTGCCCGTTGACGCCTTCAGAATGTACTCGCTCCACCAAGCCATCATCGGCCGCCGTCGCTCGATGTAGTCGGCTCGGTTGTAGGCACTGCGTACCTCATCCTTGTCTACGTGCGCCAACGCCACTTCGATGAGCTCCGGGTCCCACCCATGTTCATTCAAGATGGTGCTAGCCATCGAACGCATGCCGTGGCTGACCAAGCGGTCCTGGAAGCCCATGCGTTTCAACGCCATGTTGGCGGTCTGGCTATTAGCATGAGTACGAGGGTTTCGGTCTGCCGGGAAGACGTACTCCCGATGGCCACTGTGGGACTTCAGTATCTCTAGCAATGACATGGCTTGATCGCTTAACGGGATGCTGTGCGGGCGCCGCTTCTTCATCCGCTCCGGTGGGATGGTCCAGACACGCCGCTCAAAGTCGATGTCTGCCCAGCGAGTAGTAGCCGCCTCGGCGGGTCGAGTCATCGTGTGCAACTGCCACTCGATCAGGCAGCGGGTCGTGCGTTTGATGCTGGCGTTGGCGATCTCCAGCATGAGCTCGGGGAGCTCTTCTGGTGGAAGCGCAGCCATGTTTTCTTTTTTCGGTTTCTTGAACACCGCACGAATTCCGTTCAGCGGATTCGCGTGTATCAGGCCGGAGTTCACCCCATAGGTCATGATTTCGTTGAGCCGTTGGCTCAATCGCTTCACCGTTTCGAGGCTGCCTTTCGCCTCGATTGGGCGGAGGATTTTGATGACCATTGGGGCGGTGATTTCCGAGAGCGGCGTTGTTTTCATGCTCGGGAAAACGTGCAGGGTGAGCGAACGCCAAATATCCTCGGCGTAGGCCGGGGTGACCGAGTCTTTCTTCAACTCGAACCAGGCGGTGGCCACCTTTTCGAAGGTGTGCTCAGTCTCAGCAAGCTTGGCTTGCCTGACCTCATCACGTTGGACTTTGGGATCAATGCCTAGGGCCAGCTGCTCGCGCGCCTCGACGGCTTTTTTTCGAGCGTTGGCTAGCGAGAGGTCGGGGTATGGGCCGAGGGCCATGTTGATACGGCTTCGGGTCAATGGTTCGCGGTAGTTGAAATTCCACATCATTGAACCGCTGGCTCTGACGCGAAGCTGAAGGCCGTCACCGTCGCTGAGGACGAAATCCTTCCCGGTTGGCTTGACCGCTTTGAGTTGGCGGTCGGAGAGGCGGGCTGCTTGAGTAGGCATGGGAGTTACCTCCGGCACCGTTTTGGTATCCTAAAAATAGCACCGCGTAGCCTGGGATACCACCTGGGATACCAAAGCGACTGGAACTCAAAAAACCTCTATAGCCCTCTAAAGCGCTGTAACTAATTGATTTTACTGGTTAGCAGGCACAAAAAAAGACGTCCGTGGACGTCTTTGATTGATCATTTGGTGGAGCCGGGGGGATTTGAACCCCCGTCCGCCAGTACTCCGCTGTCGGTACTACATGCTTAGCCGTGTCTACTGATTTAATCCGCAGCCGCCCGACGGGCAGGGTGCTTTGGATGAGTTGTGTAAGTTTTAGTCACTTCGCCCACAACGTGCTACGCGACGATCCTGTTCTGTATGACAATCATTTCGGGTTTACAGGCATCCCCTAGTGATTGCTGGAGCCGAAGCTACCAGAAGCAAAGGTCACTTACGCTGCGAGAGCGTAGGATTCCTCGCCGTAGGTTTCGTCATTGGCAACTATAGAAGTTGCAACAGTGGATTTACGAGTTCTGTTACCAACTCGGCATGCACCTAGAGTTTCGCTACCGGCGTCGAATCCTAATCGGCCCCGCACTAGCTCTTGGCTAACGCACCTTGCGGCGCGTAGGACGGAGTATACGCCATTGCGCGGGCGACGTCGACAGCCGGTCCAGTCGCCCGCTTTTTGGGCTCACGCGCCGCCGCTGCTACTGCCGCTGCCTTTCTCGGTTTTTTCCAGGCGCTCCAACACTTTGCTGGTAATGGCAATGCATTCCTTGGTGTCGCCCGAGGCCTGGGCGGCCTTGGCTTTGTCGACGTGCTCGGTGATGGCTTTGTCCAGGCCTTCGGAAGTGGCGCCGGCGGTGGCCATGCTGTCGTCGATCTTTTGCAGGTTGGCGGCGCAGAGGTCATCGGCGGCGAACACCGGCGAAGCCAGCAGGGTGGCGGCCGCGAACAGGGCCGAAAGTGCGGTACCTTTCATGGGTGTCTCCTCTGGGGCCTCTGGAAGGTGGGCCTGTAAGGTGGACTGCGGGGGATTGGCGGGGGTTCAATCGGGATGGTGGCGGGGCGATATTGAGGTGGGGATGGCACCGGCGTTGCCGGTGTTCGCGGGTTTACCGCGGATACGGCGGGCTTCGTACAACCACCGATGTGTGTCCACCATCAATCTGTGTGTAGGAGCGGGTTTACCCGCGAATACGGTGGCGGCGGCAATGGTGAACGACGGGTAGAAGTTGGCCAGCAGGGCCGGCCTCTTCGCGGGTGAACCCGCTCCTACGGGGGGGCTGTGTACAACCACCAATCGGTGTAGGGGCGGGTTTACCCGCGAATGCGGTGGTGGCTGCGACGGTGGACAGCGGGTGGAGATTGGCCAGCAGGGCCGGCCCTTTCGCGGGTAAACCCGCTCCTACACAGCGCTCCCCACCTATATCAACGCGTTAGAGGCTGCGTGGCCGGGTGACGCGGTCTACCAGGTAGACCAGGCCGTGGTAGTCGATGCCGCTGTGGCTCGACAGGCCAATCTCGCAGGTGCGGCTTGTGGAAATACCTTCGCTGCAATACTGCACGGCGTCCTTCAGGCTGCGCAGCGAGTGGGCGTTCAACTCGGGGGTGGTAAAGCCTTTGTCACCGGCAAACCCGCAGCAGTGAATGCCTTCCGGGATCACCACCTGTTTGCTGCAGCGCCGCGCCAGGTCGATCAAGGCCTGGCTTTCGCCCAGGTGCTGGGTGCTGCAGGTTACGTGCACGGCTACCGGTTCGTCCTGGGGGGTGAACTCCAGTCGGTCAAGCAGGTGGGTGCGGATGAAGCGCACCGGGTCGTACAGGTCCAGCCGGGTGTCGCTCAGGTCCTGCACCAGGCGCAGGGTGCAGGGGCTGGTGTCGCAATAGATCGGGTCGAGGCCGCCGCGGCTGGCGTGCAGCAGGGCGGTGATCAGCTCCTGGCGCTTGTGTTCGGCCTGCTCGGGGTAGCCCTTGGAGGCGAACGGTTGGCCGCAGCACAGGCTGTCGGCGTTGTCGGGGAACACCACCTGGTAACCGGCCTTTTCCAGCAGGGCGCGGGTTTTGTCCAGCAGCGAGCTTTGCTCGCGGTCGGCATAGGCCGGGCCCATTACCCGGGAAACGCAGGCGGCCAGGTACACCACGCGGGGGCGGGCGTCGTTGCTGGTGGCGCCGAAGGCCAGGGGGCGCAGCGGTTGCGGCATGGCCGGGGTCCATTGGGGCAGGCGGCCTTTGCTGGCTTTGCTCAGCGAGGCGCTCAGGCGGCCCAGGCGTGGGGCGCCTAGCAGCTTGCGTGCGGTGTTGGCGGCGGTCAGGGTCAGGCGCGCACCGCTTAGGGCAGTGTGGAAATGCTCGGCCAGCCAGTCGGCGGTTTTAGCGTGGTCGGCGGCCTGGCTGCGCAGTTTCTTCACCAGCTCGCCGGTGTTGATGCCGACCGGGCAGCGCTGGGCGCACAGGCCGGTAGCGGCGCAGGTGTCGATGCCCTGGTACTGGTAGCTTTGCATCAGTTCACGGGTATCGATGCCGGCGCGCTGCTTGGCCTGGATGTCGCGCCACATGACGATGCGCTGGCGTGGGCTGAGGGTCAGGCCCTTGGACGGGCACACCGGTTCGCAGAAGCCGCACTCGATGCACTTGTCGACGATTTCGTCGGCGGCAGGCAGCGGCTTGAGGTTTTTCAGGTGGATATCCGGGTCGTCGCTCAACACTACGTCAGGGTTGAGGATGCCGTTGGGGTCGAGCAGGCGCTTGAGCTTCCACATCAGCTGGTAGGCATCGTGGCCCCATTCCAGCTCCACGAACGGTGCCATGTTGCGGCCTGTGCCGTGCTCGGCCTTCAGCGAGCCGCCAAACTCCACCGCCACCAGCTGCGCCACGTCGTCCATGAACGCCTGGTAACGGGCGACTTCTTCGGCGCTGTTGAACCCCTGGGTAAAGACGAAGTGCAGGTTGCCTTCCAGCGCGTGGCCGAAAATGATCGCTTCGTCATAGTGATGCTTGTCGAACAGCTGGATCAGGCGGTTGACGCCTTCGGCCAGTTGCTCGACGGGGAAGGTCACGTCTTCGATGATGACTGTGGTGCCGGTCTGGCGCACGGCACCGACGGCGGGGAAGGTGTCCTTGCGGATTTTCCACAGCTGGTTGTACACGGCCGGGTCTTCGCTGAAGTCCACCTGCTGTTCCAGCGGGAAGTCAGCGATCGAGGCCATCACCTGCTGCAGTTGCTCGTGCAGCAGGCTCTGGCTGGCGGCGCGGGATTCGATCAGCAGGGCGCAGGCATTGTCCGACAGGCCTTTTACCCACAGCGGCATGCCGGGCATGTTCTGCACCGAGCGCAGGCTGCGGCGGTCGAGCAGTTCCACGGCCGAGACCGGCTGCTGCTTGAGCACGGGTACCGCGCGGCAGCAGCTTTCGACGCTGGGGAACACCAGCAGGGCGCTGGCCTTGTGCGGGTGGTCGGGCACGGTGTCGTACGTGACGGCGCTGATGAAGCCCAGGGTGCCTTCCGAGCCGACCAGCAGGTGCTGCAGGATGTCCAGCGGCTGGTCGTAGTCCACCAGTGCGTTCAGCGACAGGCCGGTGGTGTTCTTCAGCCGGTATTTGTGCCGGATGCGCTCGGCCAGCGCGGTGTTGGCGCGGGTTTCGCGGCCCAGGCGGGCCAGTGCTTCCAGCAGCTCGGCGTGGCTGCTTTCGAAGGCGGCGACGCTGGCCGGGTCTTCGCTGTCCAGGCGGGTGCCGTCGGCCAGCACCAGGCGCAGGCCCGCCAGGGTGTGGTAGGTGTTCTGCGCGGTGCCGCAGCACATGCCACTGGCGTTGTTGGCGACGATGCCGCCGATCTTGCAGGCGTTGATCGAGGCCGGGTCGGGGCCGATCTTGCGCCCGAAGGGGGCCAGCCAGGCGTTGGCCTGGGCGCCGATCACGCCGGGTTGCAGGCGGATTTGCTCGCCCTGGCGACGGATTTCGCGGCCGTTCCAGTTATCGCCGAGCACGATCAGCACCGAGTCGCTGATGGCCTGGCCAGACAGGCTGGTGCCGGCAGCGCGGAAGGTGACCGGCACCCGCTCGCGCTGGGCCAGTTTGATCAGGCCGACCACTTCGTCCTCGGACTCGACGCGCACCACCAGCTTGGGGATCAAGCGGTAGAAGCTGGCGTCGGTGCCGAAGGCCAGGGTGGAGGTGGGGTCGTCGAAGCGGCGTTCGGCGGGGATCAGGCGCTCGGCATCACGCAGGAACGCGGCGGGCAGGCTCATGCAGTCTCCTCGCGGGGCTGTGGCGTCTGTGCGCTACATGCCCCGGGTCATTCAGGCGGTGGTTCTTGCAGGCGTTCAGGCGCCCAGTTCGCGTACCAGCGAGTCGCGGGTGATCTCGCTGATCGACTTGGCACCGGTCAGCACCATGGCCACGCGCATTTCCTTTTCGAACAGGTCAAGCAGGTTTTTCACGCCGGCCTGGCCATGCACGGCAAGGGCATAGAGGAAGGCGCGGCCGATCAGTACGGTGTCGGCACCCAGGGCGATCATGCGCACCACGTCCAGGCCACTGCGAATGCCCGAGTCGGCCAGAATTTTCAGGTCGCCTTTGACCGCGTCGGCAATGGCCGGCAGGGCACGGGCGCTGGACAGCACGCCGTCGAGCTGGCGGCCGCCGTGGTTGGACACCACGATACCGTCGGCACCGAACTTGACCGCATCGCGGGCGTCATCGGCATCGAGAATGCCTTTGATGATCATCGGGCCGTCCCAGAACTCGCGGATCCACTCCAGGTCTTTCCAGGAAATGGACGGGTCGAAGTTGTTGCCCAGCCAGCCGATGTAGTCGGCAAGGCCGGTGGGGTTGCCACGGTATTTGGAGATGTTGCCCAGGTCATGCGGGCGGCCCATCACGCCCACGTCCCATGCCCACTCGGGGTGGGTCATGGCTTGCAGCACGCGGCGCAGCGGGCCGTTCTTGCCGCTCATGCCGGAGTGGGCGTCGCGGTAGCGGGCACCGGGTACGGGCATGTCCACGGTGAACACCAGGGTCTTGACGCCAGCGGCCTTGGCGCGCTCCAGGGCATTACGCATGAAGCCGCGGTCCTTGAGCACATACAGCTGGAACCACATTGGCCGGTTGATGGCGGGCGCCACTTCTTCGATCGGGCACACCGACACAGTCGACATGGTGAACGGGATGCCATGGGCGGCGGCCGCGCGTGCGGCCTGCACTTCGCCACGGCGGGCGTACATGCCGGTGAGGCCGACCGGGGCCAGGGCCACCGGCATGCTCAGGGTTTCGTCGAACAGCTTGGTTTCCAGGCTGAGCTCGGACATGTTGTTCAGCACGCGCTGGCGCAGGGCGATGCCGGCCAGGTCCGAGACGTTGTGGCGCAGGGTGTGCTCGGCGTAGGCGCCGCCGTCAGCGTAGTGGAACAGGAAGGGGGGCAGCTTGCGTTGGGCCGCGGCGCGATAGTCGGTAGAGGCAGAAATGATCATGGATTCTCGCAGCGTTGCTTGTGGGAGTGCCGGGCGCGCGACGGCGCCCGGCCCCTTTCACTTTAGTGATGAACCAGCATGCCGGTCAGCCAGTAAGCCTGGATCAGGGTGATCAGGCCAACGATGGTGGCGAAGAACAGGCTGTGCTTGACGGTGAAGCGGAACAGGTCGGATTCCTTGCCGACCAGGCCGGTAGCGGCGCAGGCCACGGCGATCGATTGCGGCGAGATCATCTTGCCGGTTACGCCGCCGCTGGTGTTGGCCGCCACCAGTAGGGTGTCGTTGACCCCGATCTGGTGCGCGGTGGTGGCCTGCAGCGAGCTGAACAGGGCGTTGGACGAGGTGTCCGAGCCGGTCAGGAACACGCCCAGCCAGCCGAGGAACGGCGAGAAGAACGGGAACGCGGCGCCGGTACCGGCCAGCACCAGGGCCATGGTCGAGGACATGCCCGAGTAGTTGGTGACGAAGGCGAAGGCCAACACCATGCCGATCGACAGAATCGGCCAGCGCAGTTCCCAGAAGGTTTCTTTGAAAGTGGTAAGACCAGTTTTGAAGTTGATCTTCAGCACCGCCATCGAGATCAGCGCCGAAAGGAAGATCGCGGTGCCGGTGGCGGAGATCGGGTCGAGCTTGAACACCGCCGGCATGGCGGTCGGCGCGGCAACGATCGGCGCGGTCTTGATCACCAGCTGGTCGAGGTGCGGGATGGCGAAGTTGAACACGAAGTTGTACATCGCGCCGCCCGGAGCGAAAGCCGCCTTGAACGGCTTCAGGGTCCAGATGGTGACCAGCACGGTGAGGATCAGGAACGGCGACCAGGCCTTGAAGATCTCGCCAAAGCTGTACGGGCTAGGCTGGCTGCCGCTTGGCTGCACAACGGCTGCGCCGACACTGCCTTTGGCCTCGCTGAACGCACGCTTGGGCTGCCAGACTTTCAGGAACAGGGTGAGGCAGATCAGGCTGGCCAGTGCCGAGGTGATGTCTGGCAGTTCCGGGCCGATGAAGTTCGAGGTGAAGTACTGGGTGACGGCAAAGCTCAGGCCGGCGACCAGGGCGGCAGGCCAGGTTTCCTTCACGCCACGCAGGCCGTCCATCATGAACACCAGCCAGAACGGCACGAACAGCGACAGCAGCGGCAGCTGGCGGCCGGTCATGGCGCCAATGTGGAAGGCGTCGATACCGGTGACCTGGCCGGCCACGATGATCGGGATGCCCAAGGCGCCGAAGGCCACTGGCGCGGTGTTGGCGATCAGGCACAGGCCGGCAGCGTACAGCGGGTTGAAGCCCAGGCCCACCAGCAGTGCGGCAGTGATGGCCACCGGTGCGCCAAAGCCTGCCGCACCTTCCAGGAAGGCACCGAAGCAGAAGCCGATCAGCAGTACTTGCAGGCGCTGGTCGTCGGTAATCGACAGCACCGAGCTGCGGATCACTTCGAACTGGCCGCTCTTGACCGTGAGTTTGTACAGGAACACCGCGGCAACGATGATCCAGGCAATTGGCCAGAGGCCATAGAGGAAGCCGTAACCTGCGGCGGCGAGGGCCATGTCGACAGGCATCTGGAAGGCGAAGATCGCCACCAGGATCGACAGCGCGAGGGTGATGCTGCCCGCTACGTGGCCCTTGAGGCGGAACACGGCGAGGGCCAGGAAGAAGAACACGATAGGGATGACCGCCGCCAGTGCGGACAGGCCAAGACTACCAAGCGGGCTATAGAGTTGTTGCCAGGTTTGCATATGGGGTGGCCCCTAATTGTTGTTGGTCAGGCACTGGCATTGGATAATTGGTAAGACCAATTTACAATGGCTGGATGCTAGGTTAAAAGCGCTGCCGTGGGTGTGTCAATTTGTCCCGTGCAAAACTTTGGTCGCGTGCCGATGAGCGGGCGTCTGATGTGCTCGGAAAATCGCGGCTTGATGGGTGTTTGCGTGGCCTGGATCGGCGAGAATAGGCACCCCCTGAAATTTGCCGGGGGTTTGTGGAGAGCATGTGATGGTTTTTGATCAGGTACGCCAACGGCGCCTGTCCGACGACATTGTCGATCGGCTGGAAGGGATGATTCTGGAAGGCACGCTGACCTCGGGGCAGCGGCTGCCGGCCGAGCGCGTCCTGGCCGAGCAGTTTGGTGTGTCCCGCCCGTCACTGCGTGAGGCGATCCAGAAGCTGGTGGCCAAGGGGCTGCTGGTCAGCCGTCAGGGCGGGGGCAATTTTGTGGCGGAGTCGTTGGGGTCCACCTTCAGCGACCCGTTGCTGCAGTTGCTCGAGCACAGTGCCGAAGCGCAGCGTGACCTGCTCGAGTTCCGCCATACCCTGGAGGCGTCCTGCGCCTATTACGCTGCCCAGCGTGCCACCGAGCCGGACCGGGCACGGTTGAAGGCGGCCTTCGATACGCTGCAGGACTGCTATGCCAGGGTCGATGAGGTGACCCGTGCGGAAGAGGGCGCGGCTGATGCGCGCTTCCACCTGGCGATCGCCGAGGCCAGCCATAACGCGGTGTTGCTGCACACCATCCGGGGTTTGTTCGACCTGCTCAAACGCAACGTGGTGACCAACATCGGCGGCATGTACCAGCAGCGTACCGAAACCCGGGACATGCTGATCAGTCAGCACCGGGAACTGTACCTGGCGATTGTCGAGGGCAGGGCGGAAGATGCGCGAGAGGTGTCCAGCCGGCACATTTTGTATGTGCAGGAGGTGCTGCATGAGGCGCACGAAGAAGCGCAGCGGGTGGCACGGGCGGAGCGGCGCAGCGGGCGCTGAGGGCACGCTCTTTGAGCTGTGACGCGGGCCCTGTGGAAGCGGCCTTGCGTCGCGAAAGGGTCGCAGAGCGACCCCAGGATCGGCGTCGATGCGCAGATTGCTGGGGCTGCTTCGCAGCCCTTTCGCGACACAAGGCCGCTCCCACAGCGGCCAGGCAGGCTGGTTACTCTTCCTTGCCCTTGTTCCGCACAGCCCGCTGCAGCTCGCGGTTGGAATCGCGTTCGCGCATGGTGTCGCGCTTGTCGAATTCCTTCTTGCCCTTGCCCAGTGCGATTTCGCACTTGATCAGGTGCTTGCTCCAGTACAGCGCCAAAGCCACACAGGTGTAGCCTTTTTGCGCCACAGCCGCTTCCACGCGCTCGAGCTCGCGCTTGTTCAGCAGCAGCTTGCGGGTGCGTGTAGGGTCGGCGATGACGTGGGTGCTGGCCGTGGTCAGCGGGGTGATGTGGCTGCCGAACAGCCAGGCCTCACCGTCCTTGAGCAGCACGTAGCTGTCAGTCAGGTGCGCCTTGCCGGCTCGCAGGCTTTTTACTTCCCAGCCGGACAGGACCAGCCCGGCCTCGAACTTGTGTTCGATGAAGTAATCGTGTCGCGCTTTCTTATTTTGCGCGATGGTCCCGGTCGGATGTTTTTTTTGCTTAGCCATAGGGGCGGCATTATAGGCAAGTCCGCGCGTCGTCCGCTATGGGATTTCGGTGTGCTTGAGCCACTGGAATGAATACCGGACAATACAAACCCTGTCATACGCACAGAACCTGTTTTCGGCACGCTGCGAAGCGCCGCCACCCAGCCTTGGAAGTGACGCCTGGATGACTACCCATATTCAACGCTCCGCCCTGCTGCCATACCCCGCCCAGGCGCTTTACGATCTGGTCAACGATGTGGCCAGCTACCCTGATTTTTTGCCGTGGTGCTCGGCCTCGACGGTGATCGAAACCAGCGATACACACATGCGTGCCAAGCTCGAAGTGGCCAAGGGTGGCATGAGCCAGCACTTCGTGACGCGTAACGTGCTGGTGCCGGGGCAGTCCATCGAGATGAACCTCGAAGAAGGGCCGTTCACTCAGCTGCATGGTGTTTGGGTGTTCAAGCCGCTGGGTGAAAAAGCCTGCAAGATCAGCCTGGACCTGTCCTTCGATTACGCTGGGCCGATTGTGCGCGCCACGTTGGGCCCGCTATTCAATCAGGCGGCCAATACGTTGGTCGATGCGTTCTGCCAGCGTGCCAAGCAATTGAATGCCTGACGGATAAGGCGCAAACAAAAAGCCCGGACCAGGTCCGGGCTTTTTTTGCATCTGCTGTTCCCGGTTAGCGGGTTTCCAGCGGTGCGGGGGTCGGGACCGGGGTGGTCTCGATGGTGTCGATCTCGCGCTGGATGGACTCTTCGGTCGAACCAGGCTTGGCCGGTTTTTCTTGAGGTTGCGCTGCCGGCTGTTCGGTCTGGCCTGGCTCGGTGGCCGGGCTGACGGTGGTATCGCTGCTGCCGCCGAGGATTTCCTGATCGCGGCTTACGCCTGGCATGAAGTCGCCAGACAGGCTGACCAGTTGATCGCTTTCGTTGAAAAATACACTCATGCGTTCTTGCTGACGTTTACCGCCACCAGGCTGCAGGCTGTACAGGTAATCCCAACGATTGGTGTTGAAGGTGTCCTGAATCAGCGGGTTGCCCATGATAAACCTTACTTGCCGGCGGGTCATTCCCGGGCGTAATTGGTCTATCATGTCTTGCGTGACGACATTGCCCTGCTGGATGTCGATTTTGTAAACCCCGGGAAACGAGCAACCGGCGAGTGCGAGCAGTCCCACTAGGGTGAGGCTGGTTAGCAAGAGCTTGGTGTTTTGCATCGGTGGGCGACTTCCACTATCTTGGCTGGACAACGTAAACCCCGATCATACCCGTATTAAGAGAAGCTGCGAAGCAGCATCGGCGAGAAAGCTGACCATGGTTGAAAATAGCGAATTGCGCAAAGCCGGCCTCAAGGTGACCCTGCCTCGAGTCAAGATCCTTCAGATGCTCGACTCTACCGAGCAGCGTCACATGAGTGCAGAGGATGTCTACAAGGCGCTGATGGAGGCTGGCGAGGATGTAGGCCTGGCCACCGTCTATCGCGTGCTGACCCAGTTCGAGGCGGCGGGTCTGGTGGTTCGCCACAACTTCGACGGCGGTCATGCAGTGTTCGAGCTGGCTGATGGCGGTCACCACGACCACATGGTGAACGTGGATACCAGTGAAGTCATCGAATTCATGGACGCCGAAATCGAGAAGCGCCAGCGCGAAATCGTGGCCGAGCATGGCTTCGAGCTGGTGGACCACAATCTGGTCCTGTACGTGCGTAAGAAGAAGTAACGATTTTTCGTTATGGATAGCAAAGGCGACCTTCGGGTCGCCTTTGTGCTTTATAGCCGGGCTAGAAAGAGTGTGAGATTCCTGTGGGAGCGGCCTTGCGTCGCGAAAGGGCTGCCGGGCAGCCCCAGCTAATGGCATTGGTCCAGGCTCGCATGGGCGGCGCTATACCAGTGATTTCAAACAGCAGGTGCTTAGCTATATGCACGAGCATCGGCTTTCGCTGCGCCAGACCGCTGCCCACTTTGGTCTTGGGCAG
>Ga0315336_1000774_pt1 | contig 77192 bp, 70 predicted proteins | sample ASW5metaG_FD_204512 | JGI IMG/M metagenome (GOLD analysis project Ga0315336, IMG submission 204512) | Ammonia-oxidizing marine archaeal communities from Monterey Bay, California, United States - ASW #5 | ecosystem: Environmental > Aquatic > Marine > Intertidal zone | place: USA: California... | reverse complement strand
TGTTTGCCACGCTCCCAAGAACAAATACGAGGAGTGGGATGGAGAAGCCTCCGACAATCCCCCCGTAGCGCCCGCCAGTCAAAATAATGGGGACGAGCCGCTTCGCCTGGAGCACGTCGAGGTAGAGGCCGTAGAAGGCCCGGAAATTGTTTGGAACCATGTTCGTGAACATGACGAACAAGGTGTGGAGGAAGGGTAGGGCGATAGGAAGCCCCCATGCCTGGAAGTCAGCCGATATGGCAAATCGAATCACTAGAATCAGACCAATGAAAAAACCAAGGACTGCCTTGAACATAGAGGGGATTGAAAGCTTGTCCGTGAAGGAGCTGTAGATGCTACTGACCACGATGATGATCAGTGCGTTGAAAATATACATGTAAGGAAGAAATCCGGGTCCCACTTTTGGATGGGATAGAAATAAGGCCTCGGAAACTGCGAGGCCGATGGAAAACTGGAGCCCGATCAGAAAGTAGAAAAAGAAAAATGCGGCGAAAACGAGAAATTCATCTTCGCGAACATTGAACAGGCGTTTGAAAATTTTAGACATTTAGGGCCATCCAAGGAGGTGAAGGGGTTAGAGAGGATGAGCCTCTCTCTCCTCCGGGAAAATACACCACCTCTATTTCATCAGTTTAGCTTATCCGGGTCCGATTTCCAAGAATAGTAGGCTAGGGCGTCCTCCACCCATTCACACGTATTGATGCAAAAAGATGACCAGCGGCTATTCGCGCAGTGGCCCCTGACGGGATCAGCGTTTCCCTCAGGAATGAGCCCACTCAGGGGCGAAATGTCGAATTCCGCCCGCACGGGCATCCGCTCTCGTTCCCTCGCGGGCAGGAACGAGACGAAGCGACTAAAGGCATAAAAGGATTTTTTGAGTTGTTCGCAAATTGCATCAGCCCCGCCCACTAGATCCACCAATTCCGGGAGCAGAGGCGCATACCGGTTAAATTCCATCCCCTTGCCCTCATGGTTGGCGATGCTGTCCACCCCGATAGTGCCGATGGTACGGTCGGTAAACTCTACCGGGAACAGGCGTGCGTAGAGAGACTCGATTAGGGGCCCTTTCTTCCCCATCCGGAGGTGGGCGCGAACACTGAAAAGACCAAAATCAATCCAGTCGCAAATCAGAGGAAGATAGGGTCGGCCGAAGAGTTGTTGATAATTTTCGATAGCGAGGGTCAGCCGCTCGCGTGTCTGGCTTCTATTTTCAGCTGATTGGCTTAGATTTTTCTGGAGAGCGGAGGTGGAGTTTCTTAGCAGTTTGGAAATTTGGGCATGATCAACAGGGCCGGTTTCGTGTGGGGCCGCAGGGCACTTGTGTAGGTAGGCGCGCGCAGTTGCTGGGCTGAGCCGGAAACGGCTGGCTAACCAAGAGAGCGCGCGGATATGTAGGGGGTTAGCGGGATCGAGGGAGAGTGGGAGGGGGGTGGGTCTGTCAGGCGCGTTGCCAAGCCGGCTGAGGTCGGGCAAGGTAAAGCCGTCCTCGAAAATGTCGATTCGAAAACATCCAATTCCGCCCCCGCCTTGGCGGGGCTTTACGAAGAACGTGGATTTCCCCCAATTTTCCCGCATCTGGGAGGCTGAATCCAAGATGGCGTCAGCGGTGGCGTGGGCCATTTGGTTCTCCACGGGGACTGCTTGGTAGCGGGCGGTCACTAGGCCCCGGTCCGATCCGGCGCCCGTGGGGCCGTCATTCAGAAACTCATAGGTTTTCTCTTTATTGGAAAGCGGCCCATCAGGTGCAGTGATTGGTCCGGGTACGACGATTGCGCCCATGTCTACCAGAACTTCAGAGAGGCGTGCATCGTACAAAGCTCGCTGGGCGGATTGGCTTATTACGAGCGTCCGACTTGGGTCCCTGGCTACCCGCGCCATCAGTTCCTCGCGTTTGTTAATTACATGGACAGGAACCCAGAGGCTGCGGTGTTTCAAGAAGGCCTCGACGATGCGCCCCGTTTCGGCCGAAAGGGGAAGCCGGTTTGGAGAACCGTCGAGGAGAAGTATCTCGCGAGGAACGCAGGTTTTTCCCTTGTTGGGTTTTAGGGCGAGTGCATCGAATTCGCCTTGGGCGATGGCCCAATCGTTCAGGCGCTTGATCAGTGCGGCGGTAAAATTTCCAATCATTGAGTCGAATTCGCGACTAACCTGAAACAGATCCCAGCTGCCCGCGCTGGCATCGGGCGTCAGGTGGTAGAGTGATTTTTTCCGCTCCAGCGAGAATACTTTTTCCGTTTCATAGGCGGAGGATACGGGCGGGTCCGGTGCGCTCATTTGATGGCCTTCCTCAAGGAAGTTATATTCCGAATTACCCAGTCAGCAAGTGCGCCGCCCGGCGCCATTCCTCCGCGTGGGAACATCCGACTCGGTGCGGTGCAGCTCAATACGGGTATGCCGGTCACCTGTTCTAGCGCTTTCCGCATGGCGGGGTCGTTCGCAACCCATCCAGAAATGAGGATACTTTCATTTTGCAGGTCAATATGTCTCTTGATCCATTGTATCGCAAAAACAGAATTAAGGCTGTCGCATGCGCAAATGATCAGTCCTCGCCGGCGAAGCCACCCAAGGAGCCAAGGATCGGTAGCAGTGTGAACGCTTCCGTCGGCGCTTGGTGCATCGGCAATTTCAGCTAGAACGATTTCCCCGCGCTGAGCTGCGTGGTGCAAAAGAGTTCTTGCGCAGTGGCGGGACTTGTTCTTAGAGATTTCGAATGTGGTGGCCAGGCCGGCATCGACAAAATCCCAACCTAGGCGGCGTGAATCAAAATATCCCGACGGCCTTCCGTAGCAGACCTGCATCAGGTCCTTCATCCGGCCCGTTCCGGTCAGCTTTACGTAGGTGGCACGAATTCCCGCAGAACGGAGCGAAAACGCCAAGGAGGCAGCACAAGTTGTTTTGCCCACATCCATATCCGATCCGGCAATTAGGACGATCGGAGTTCCGGGAGAAGAATTTTCTACGATAGGTGCTGGCGTTCCCTGAATATACGGAAAATTAGAGAGTAGGGCGGGGCCGCCTTTTAGTTCGATGCCCCCCAAAAGACGCACCTTAACAACAGCTTTATCTTGGGAATCAGCCACGCCGATTACGCCGCCCGTATTCAGGTGGTCCAGAACTGATCCTGGCGAGGTTGACGATTGTGGTACATGGCCGCTCACGCTTCGATTCGCAAAGCGACCTCCGAGCGCACCCACGAATTTCATCCCCGGAGCCAAGTTAACTTCTAAGGTCCTCCATGCATCCGAGGCTCCAACTAGTGACTCGATGGCCTCGAGCTTCCCGACGTGGGCCCCGGCTGGAGCATCAAGGACCTCCACCGCTGCTGCCGCACCCGGGGGGACGGGCTCCGCTGTTAGGGACACTCGATCTGCTCCCCGTGCGAGGCCGCCTGAATGTAAAAAAAGGCCTCTTGCCGTGGATGCAAAGTGATCGACACGAAGCAAATACACTCCCCCTATGGGACGGCGGTCAGGTTTAGGGAATCCGTGAAGGATTGAACTATCCGGGCTGTGAGCGGAGTCACATTTTCGGCCGCTTCATCGAGAAGGCTTCCCAACCCCTCAAGCTTGAAAAATGCCCCGCGTGGTTCAACATCGCTTCCGGTGGCTGGAGGCGAACAGGTGACAAGAATCTCCTCGGGCCCCTGCAAGTCACTGAGTCGGTCCCCATCTCGGATAAACCGGGGGGAGGCACCATCTAGGAAATAGATCCCCGGTGCCGTGGCATGACCAATCCGGACTGAATAGGGCTGTGTGTTTCGTAAAAGCAGTTGAAAACCCTCCAGCGGCGCTTCTCCCAATTGGGCTAATTGGGGCAAACTCTCGTCTTCTTCTCGCCCCACATCCAGAAGATCTGCCAAATGCCAATAGATTGAGGGCGGGTATAGGTTGTGGCGGAGTTCGAGCTCGGTCATGAGCTGGGTTGTGCCCAGTAGGCGAGGATTCACCTCTAGTGCATAGGGCTCGCCGCCGTGGATAATAAAATCCACCCCGAAAAGACCCTTGTACCCCATATCAGCGACCCATTCACCAATACTCAGAGTACTTTCTCGGATTTTTTTCTGGACAGAACTGGAAAGGCGGGTGTAGGCCCCGTAGTCGCTACCAGCGTAGTCGAAGCGGTGCATGGATGAGCCTAGCAATCCCGTAATCATAGCCGAGGGATAGGACATCCTGGGTCGCCCCTGAAATATGACTGCGGCCGCTCCGATAGCCGGCCCGGTCAAGAAACTACTGACAATCACAGGAGCATCTGCCCCTGATTTTTCAATTAGCCGGGATTTGAGGGAATGTAAAATGTCCGGTCCCTCAATGAGATAGGTCTGATTTCCCGAAGAGCCGACCCGCTCACTGACGATAATTTTGGGCCCCCACTTCTCAATGAGAACTACCGAAATTTCGCCGATAGCTAGAATCTCGCCAGGCGGCACGGCGATACCGCACCGCACCGCTTCCCGCCGAAAGGCGGTTTTATCATCGAGCCGTGTTTTAAGCTCGAGGGGATTGGCCAGAATTGAGATGCGCCCATTGGTCTCGGTGGCTATTTGCTCCAAAAATTCAGTCGAGCGGTAGGGGACAATTGTTCGGGGAACACCATCCGAGGTGAGATAGCTTTTTAGCTCATCCCCCCAAGCGCCCTCGCAAGCCGCGACGATAGATCTATGTGTCCAAACAATTCGCTTGCCGAGGGGGCGCTCGACCGAGAAGAAACGGAGGTGGGAATTCCACTTCGCCCCGTCCAGCCCCCAATCGCAAGCGACGATGAAGCTGAGCGGAAGGCACTCTTCAATAGCGACCGAGTCGGCCGCCCGAAGTCCCTGAAACCCGAACTGCGTCGAGATGGGTGCGGCTACAATCAGGCGCTCTCGAAAATCGGACATTGGTTGAATATTCAAATGGACCCTCTGCGGAAAGAGACTGTTGCCATCTCCTGGGTTTACAATCGACGGCGGATTCTAATTCTTCGCGGCCGCATTCAGCAAATACGCGGGCGGGACTTATCAGTCAGAGTCTAAGAAGACTTGATTAGCTGGTACGCACAATTTCAATCCCCTATGGTAGAATAGCGGTTGCGGATTGGTTGAAAATTTTGTTTCCTATATTTCCCCTAAATCGAAAAGAGAGCGATGTCTGCGTATCCGGGGGTTCAGTCTTACCCCGCCTCGGGCGGTGAACTCAAAAATGAATCTGGCCCTGAATGGCGCAAGGTGCTAGTTAGCCTTTCCCGGGTTAAGCCAGCTTTTTTCGGAGCTCTTTTTCTATTAGTTCTGATTTTCATCGCCATCGCCGCCCCAATTGTCGCGCCCATGGATCCTTCGACCGTAGATGTGAGTAGGCGGCTTAAGCCTCCTTTAGGGATGGATGGTGCAGGGAGCCAAAACCTTCTCGGCACGGACGCTCTGGGGAGGGATCTCTTGAGCCGGTTGGTTTACGGCTCGCGCATATCTATCATCGTTGGTCTTAGTTCGGTTGCTATATCAGGCGTTATCGGAGTCGTTCTAGGTCTCCTGGCAGGGTATTTTGGCGGGAAAATAGACGACATCATCATGGGTTTTGCAGAAATTCAGCTGGCGTTTCCGTTTATCCTCTTAGCCATTACGATCATGGCTGTGCTGGGCCCCGGCTTGCTAAATACAATAGTGGTCCTCGGCATTAGTCGCTGGGTGGCTTATGGCAGAATTGTCCGTGGACAGGTCCTTGCGGCCCGAGAGATGGAGTATGTTGAGGCCGCCCGCGCTCTGGGGTATCCAGTTTATCGAGTACTCTTTTTTCAAATACTCCCTAATATTATGTCCCCCCTCATCATCATCGCAAGTTTTGCCGTGGCCGGAAACATCATCTCCGAGTCCTCGCTGAGTTTTTTGGGCCTGGGTGTTCCTCCTTCTATAGTTACCTGGGGGAGCATGCTGTCCGAGGGGCGGGCGTATTTGCGCGTATCTTGGTGGATGGCGACGTTTCCCGGTCTGGCTATCATGGTGACCGTATTGAGCATAAATTTAATTGGAGATTGGCTTAGAGATTACCTAGACCCCCGAGTGAGAACTGACCATTAATCCTGCCCCGCGCCCCCTGGACCCGGGGGAGAGGAGGGGACTGCTGGAGATTTTCAGTATGGCGATGAAAAAATTTTGGGCTGGGATTTTTCTGACATTAATTCTGTTCACGCTTCAATCCTGCGGCGGAGACAAGAGCACCCGCCCACTCACCATCTTGATGTCGGTCGAAGCGCGGACCTTCGATCCGCATTTTGCCTCATCGACGGTGGAGTGGAGCTTTTTGATGAACATTTTCGACGGTCTCGTCGTCCGCAGCGACGACATGACGATTGGCCCGGGATTGGCCCTGAAGTGGGAGGTTGATCAGAGCAAAAAAGTGTGGACTTTCCGTCTTCGCAAGGGAGTAAAATTCACCAACGGCGAGCCATTCGGCGCCCAGTCGGTGAAATTCACCTTCGAGCGGATGCTCAATAAGAAGCTACGTACCCGAACGACTGTGCCGAGGCGAATCGCGCTCGACCGGGTGGAGATCGTGGACGAACACACGGTGCGCATCCACACGAAGCGGCCCGTGGCGACCTTGCCGATCTGGTTGGTCAACGCCTTCATGCTTCCGCCGAAATATTACGGGGAGAAATCTGCCAGGGAGGTTTCCGGCAAACCTGTGGGGACGGGCCCTTACAAGATGGTGAAGTGGGTCAAGGACGACTTTATCCGCATGGAGGCCAATGAAAACTGGTGGAAGGGGAAGGTGCAGATTAAGACTGTTCGCTGGCGCCCGGTTCCGGAGACATCGTCCCGAATTGCCGAACTCGAGTCGGGGGGGGCGGATATCATCACGAACATATCTCCCGATCAGGGAGCGATGATTGCTCGCGAGGAACGCGGCAACCAGCTCAAGGCCATTCACGGCGGGCGTCGGATATATCTCGGAATTCGTCAGAATTTCGAAGTGTTCAAATTTAAAGAGGTTCGCCAGGCCCTGAACTACGCGGTCGATTTTTCTAAAATTGCCGAGAACGTGCTGAATGGACACGGCAGCCGCTTGGCGACCATCGTGAACGCTCCCAATGCCGATGAAACGGTCAAGGCCTATCCCTATGACCCAAATAAAGCCAAACAGCTCCTGGCCGATGCTGGCCTAAAAGACACGAACGGGGATGGTGTTCTGGAATATGGGGGCAAGCCGGTTGAGTTCAAGATCGACGTTCCCACCTCTCGTTATCTCAAGGGAAAGGAAATATGTGAGTCGGTGGCCGCGAATCTCCGGGCGGTAGGTCTTAAGGCCGAGGTCAATCCGCTCGAATGGTCCGTTTATCTGTCGCGCCGCGCGAAGAAAAAATTTTCGCCTTTGTATTTCCATGGATTCAGTTCGGCTTTTAACGAAGAGCTCGACCTGGGCGTGTTACGGCCTAACCTGTACGCTAATCTGACCCACTGGAACAACCCGGTCTTCATCCAGAACTACATCCGTCTGGGACAGATGTTTGGCGACGCGGAGCGGAAAAAAATCAGCTACGCCATGCAGCGTATTGTCCGGGAGGATGCGCCCTGGGTATTTTTATGGAATCAATACGACTTTTACGGCCTCAGCCCCCGCGTGAGATGGTTTCCGCGGCCGGATGAGAGAATCTACCTTCCCTCGATTGTAATGAAAACGAAGAAGTAGGCCGGGCCGGGAGTCCAACGTGAGTTCATATCTGGTGCGCAGGGCGTTCCGCGCGCTTCTCGTGGTTGTCGGGGTGAGTTTTATCTCCTTTGCCGTTTTGTTTCTCTCGGGCGATCCGACGGATACCATGGTTGGTGAGGATTGGACGGTCGAAGAGGTCCAAAAGCTCCGCCGGGACATGGGCCTGGACCGGCCCTGGTTCATTCAATACATCACCTATGCGAGCCGGGCCGTGCGGGGGGACTTTGGCGAGAGCCTGCGTTACCGCCAACCCGCTTTCGAACTCATCGCTGAGCGCATTCCCGCCACTCTGGAGCTGACGTTCGTAGCCTTGGTGTTGTCCATCGTGATCGCCCTGCCAGTGGGGGTCCTCAGTGCCACCAAGCGCGGCTCCGCCTACGATCAAGGAGGAATGGTTTTTGCGCTATTCGGGCAGGCGATGCCGGTTTTTTGGTTGGGCCTAATGCTCATCCTCGTCTTCGGGGTTTTTCTGAGATGGGTTCCAGTGAGCGGAAGAGGAGGACTGGATCAACTCATTCTTCCTTCGATCACGCTGGCGACTTACTCCCTGGCACGCAATACTCGCGTTATTAGAAGTTCTATGCTGGAGGTTCTGGGACAGGATTACGTGAGAACGGCCAGAGCGAAGGGGTTGGCTGAACAGTTGGTCATTTACCTCCATGCCTTGCGTAACGCGCTTATTCCGGTCGTCACTATCGTTGGACTTGAATTTGGCCACCTTCTTGGTGGGGCAGTTATCGTTGAAACGATATTTGCCTGGCCGGGGATCGGGCGGCTCATGATACAGGCCGTCTATACAAAGGATTTCCCGCTCGTCCAGGCTTCTGTAACCATCGCCGCTCTGAGTTTCGTTTCCATTAATTTTTTTGTCGATTTTATTTATTCGTACCTAGACCCGCGCGTTCGTCTAAAATAGAGTGTTCTTTTTTTCCCATTCGAGAAAATTCCAATGGCCCGGACGGCGTATATTTGGGACCCATCCTCGCTGGACCACGACACTGGCCACCACGTCGAGTCCATTGCACGGGCTGAGCGCCTGCATCCAGACCGAATGCGCGAGAGCGTCCCCGGCATCGATCTTCGCCCCGTCCTCTTGCACTGCGCCGAAGAGTTGATACTGCGCGTCCACGACGAGGAGCATCATGACTTTGTCAGCACCGCGCACGAACACGGACTTCGTGCCCTGGATGGGGGGGACACGAGAATCAGCGCCGGAAGCTATCGGGCGGCCCTGAACGCCGTGGACGCAGGGGCAACCGCGGTGGATGGGGTGGTGAGCTGCATGTATGACATGGCTTTTTGCGCGATGCGCCCGCCAGGCCATCATGCCCTTCCGTCCCAATCCATGGGGTTTTGCCTGTTTGCCACTCCCTCGATAGTGGCCCGTTACGTCCAGGAACGCCACGGTTTAGGGCGGATCGCGATTCTGGATTGGGACGTTCATCACGGGAATGGAACCCAACACATATTTTGGGAGGACCCGGACGTCTTTTTCCTCTCGCTCCACCAGCATCCCCTCTACCCGGGGAGTGGGCTCGAGGACGAAACCGGGGAGGGACCGGGAAAGGGGGCGACTCTGAACTTGACGTTTTCGCCCAAGACAGATGAAGCGGAATATCTTTCACGCTTTGAGAAAGAGGCCATCCCGGCGCTTCTGGCCTTCGAGCCGGAGTTCATCATCATCTCGGCCGGGTTCGATGCGCATTACGGGGATCCGCTGGGAGAGCTCCGTCTCACCCCGGAGGGATTTGCCCGAATGACCCGGTGGGTGAAGGAGGTTGCCACCCAATCGTGCGGCGGGCGCATGGTCAGCCTCCTTGAGGGCGGATATAATCTCGACGCACTGGAATCTTCCGTAGGGGCACATTTGGCCGAGCTTTGTGCGGATTAAGTCTATTATCGGCTTTAAATATTCCTTGTAAGTATATGTAAATAATTTGATAATTATTCAATTTCCCTGTCTGCTATAACTTAGTTGACTAACTAACTAACAGCGCCTACCTTAGCTCCAGGAGGAAGGAGTCATGACAGTTCAGGTTGAGGAGCAATCGCCGAAAAAAAGGGGGACCGACACCCGGGATCGGATCGTCCAGGCGGCGGCGGATCTGTTCTATCTGCAAGGATATTCGGGCACTTCATTGGATGCGGTGGCCCGGAAGGCAAGGGTGAACCGGGGGAGCCTGTATTATTTCTTCCGCTCGAAAAAAAATCTTGTCCTCGGCGTTATCGATTATTTTGAACGCTTAATTCACATGAACTTCATCAATACGGCGGAGGAGGGGGCATCGGGTGGGCGCGGTCGCCTGGAGCGCTTGGCCGAGCTCTATTCCGGGATGCCTCGAGCATCTTCGCCCTGTTGTGGCTGCCCAATCGGGAAGCTCTCGCTCGAGCTCAGCGGTTTGGACGATGACATGCGCCTCCGCCTGAAAGAGGTTTGGGTCGGAGTGTTCGGACGAATCGAAAGGATGGTCCGGGAGGCGCAGGCCGAAGAGGCTTTGCATCCGGGCGCCGACGCAGCGAGCCTGGCGCGGACCTTTTTCGAGCAGATTCAGGGGGCGCACATTATCGCGCGCACCACTCTCGACGAGGAGGACCTCCGGGCGGACTGCCGGGGGGCGTTTGAGAGCTTGCCCTGGGTGACCTAGGGGCATTGAAGTTACTTTAGATAGCTTTTAACCGTTTAAATAAATTGGATATATTGAAATGTATGGCGCAAGAGAAGCTGCCCTAGCGAGGGCCGAGATACCGGTTGGCGGAATGAGCTGCTCCTCCTGCACTGCTCGGGTTGAAAAACGCTTGAGCACCCTGGATGGAGTGGTCGAGGCCAGCGCCAATCTCGCCACCGAGTGCGCCAGTGTGGTTTATTACCCGGAGAGGGTGACCCCAGCCGGTATTGCCGACCGCATCGTTCAGACTGGCTTCACGGTCCCCGAAAAATTAGCCGAGCTCTCACTCGGCGGGATGACCTGTGCTTCCTGCTCTGCCCGGGTGGAGAAGTGCCTGAACACCCTGGAGGGAGTGGTTTCGGCGAGCGTAAACTTGGCCACCGAACGGACGCTCGTGCGCTACTGGCCCGGTGTTGTATTGGTCGAGGACCTGATCGAGAGGGTGGAGAAGACCGGCTACACCGCCTGCGAAATAGCCGATGATGGGAGCGACTCCGGGCGAGTGGTGCGAGAGGCCAAGGAGCGCCGTGAATTTTGGATTTTCATGGCCTCGGCGCTACTGTCCCTTCCCCTAATTTATCAGATGACCGGGCATTTTCCAGGGGCCGGGATAGCCTGGGAGCTTCCCCGGTGGTGGCAGTTCGCCCTGGCCACGCCCGTGCAATTCATTGCGGGCTGGCGCTTTTACCGGGGGGCCTTCCATTCCGTTCGAGGGGGCGGGGCGAACATGGACGTCCTCGTCGCGCTGGGAACCTCGGCGGCCTATTTTCACAGCCTTGTGGTGACAGCGAAGGGCCTGGAACTGATGTTCGTCTACTACGAGGCCTCGGCGGTTCTCATCACGCTCATCCTTTTGGGGAAGATCCTCGAAAGTCGGGCCATGGGGCGGACCTCGGGCGCCATCCACAAGCTTATGGAGTTTCAGGCGAAAAAGGCCCGTGTCTTGCGCGATGGAGAAGAGCGCGAGATCCCCATCGAGCAAGTTGTCCCCGGCGATCTTATTCAGGTCCGGCCGGGCGAGAAATTCCCGGTGGACGGGGAGATTTTCGAGGGAGTGACCTCGGTGGATGAATCCATGGTAACGGGCGAGAGCATCCCGGTCGAAAAGGGCCCTGGCGACGGAGTAACCGGTGCGACTCTCAACGCGCTTGGCGCTGTGCACTTTCGTGCGACTCGGGTGGGCAAGGACACCGTCTTGGCCCAGATCATCCGCATGGTGAAGAAGGCCCAGGGCTCAAAGGCCCCGATTCAACGCCTCGCTGATCGTATTTCGGGCATTTTCGTTCCCTCCGTACTCATTATCGCGGCTACCACCTCCCTTCTCTGGTATGCTTATACTGGCCTCACTCCTGCCCTGCTCAGCGCCGTTGCCGTGCTGGTGATCGCCTGCCCGTGCGCGCTGGGGCTTGCGACGCCAACCGCCATCATGGTCGGGACTGGCAAGGGGGCTGAGATGGGTGTCCTCATCAAGGGAGGCGAATCACTCGAAATCGCCCACAAGATTCAAGCCATTATTCTCGATAAGACGGGGACCCTCACGAACGGAAAACCCGCTGTGACCGATATCGTGCCTTTTGACGGGACCGATCCGGTCGAACTCCTCCTCCTCGCGGCGAGCACCGAGCAAGGCTCGGAGCATCCTCTCGGCGAGGCAATCCTAGAGCGGGGCAAGAGAGAGGGGGTCCCACTACTTCCGACGGAGGATTTTCGCGCCCTTCCGGGCCTTGGTCTCAAGGTCAAGGTGGCGGGCCGGGCGCTTTGGTTTGGCAACCAGAAGCTCATGGCGGAGAGGGGTTTCTCCCTCGGCGGGCATGAGCCTTCCGTTGCGGCCCTCGAGGAGGTCGGAAAATCGGTCATGTTCCTGGCAGACGGAAGCCACATCCTCGGGGCGGTGGCAGTGGCGGATACCCTCAAGGAAACCTCGGCCGAGGCGGTGAGAGTCCTTAGGGAGATGGGTGTTACGGTCTATATGATGACCGGCGACAATTGGCGCACGGCAAAGGCAATCGCCTCCAAGGCGGGTATTCACCGCGTCATGGCCGAGGTGCTCCCCGAGGAGAAGGCAGCTCAGGTGAAGGCAATTCGCGAGGAGGGCATGGTGGTCGGCATGGTGGGGGACGGGATCAACGATGCGCCCGCCCTGGCCGAGGCGGATGTGGGCTTTGCCATCGGAACGGGTACCGACGTGGCGATGGAGGCCTCCGACGTGACCTTGATGCGCGGTGACCTTCTGAGCGTCGCCGATGCAATCCATCTCTCGCGGGCGACCATGCGAAAAATCAGGCAGAATCTTTTCTGGGCTTTTTTCTACAACGTCCTGGGTATCCCGCTGGCGGCGCTCGGCTTCCTGAGCCCGGTTGTGGCGGGAGCGGCCATGGCATTCAGTTCGGTTTCGGTTGTGAGCAACACTCTTTTGCTCCGGCGCTGGAAGCCGGTTCGATGATGTGCCATTGAAGAAGGGGATGTGAAATGGAAACGGTGACCATTCAGGTCAAAGGGATGACCTGTGAACATTGCCAGGCGGTGGTCGAGGACGCGTTGGGCGGGTTGACCGGGGTCGCCTCGGCGAAGGTGGACCTCGCCGGGTGGGACTGCCAAGGTATTATTTGATGAGGTGGCTGTAGAAGAGAGGGATTTCAGGCTGGCGGTGGAGGAGGCCGGCTTCGAGGCCGTCTGATTTTTCGTTCTAGGACTTGCGGATGGAATTAACTGGGTTCGCCGGGCAGGGGGTATGAAGGCGGAATCCGTTTTCGGTGGGCGGCCTCTTCGCCATGCCGGTAATCCGCCAAAGGCGTTTTGCCAGAGAAAAATTGAACTTTCCCGCCAGGGCACCGGCCTTGAAGCTCTCTTCCGGCTTTAGCCTCACCAAAAGGCTTTGCCGCACGCGGGGGTTGGATATGCAATTGAAGATGCCGTCGCCCGGGTGCAGCGGGTAGCCTTGCTGCGGTCGTTCCGGCAGGGGACTGGAGTGTGGGTGCGGGTTGTTTTCAACATTAACCGGATCATCTCTATACTATCGAAGGCCGACATGGCTAGCATGATTCTTTTTCGTCCACTGTAGCTCACAAGATGATCTTCTACGTTCTCTATCTCGCGAACGAGCCTAAGGAAAGTGTGATTGAGAAGAAGTTCTCGCACAGACTGCCTTGAGATGAGAGGCTTTCTCCTAGTTCGGTTTCCTCCATTCGTAGAGCGGCTTCGATAATCTTTGAAAGGGTATGTGGCATTTTTTCCGTGGGGCAGCTCATTTTATTTAAATTCCCTCATCGGGGCTGACCGTCGTGAAATTCCCGGTGAAGAATTTTTCCCGTTGTGGAGTAGAAAAACCCGTTCAGCCGACCCAACGGGTCGAGCTTTTCCATCTTGATGTAGCCGTCTTCCATGACATTAGGACTGACGTGAAAATAGACCACCTCACCGATGAGTAGAGGATGGTTATTTACCCCGAGCTCGATTACCCGGTCCACCCTGCACTCGAAATGGATGGGGGCCTCCTTTACACGCGGGGCCGAGACTTTGATGCCGGGAATGGGGGTCAGACCGGTGTCGTCGAACTCACTATCCCCCTCGGGGAGGCCGTTGGCCGAATCTACCATCTCTTCCCAGTTTTGAACGGTCACGACGTTGAAGCAAAAATTGCCCGTTGCTTCTGCGTTGAGTAGGGTGTGTTTCTTGCTACCGTCCGGGTTGCGGGCGATGGTAAGAGAGATCATTGGCGGAGAGACACATACGACTGTGAAGAAGCTGAAAGGGGCGAGGTTGGTGTTGCCCTCTTTGTCTACGGTAGACGCCCATCCGATCGGCCTGGGGACGACTGAGCCAGTCAGGAGTCGGTAGATTTCCCGCCGCTCAATTGTCTCCGGGTTAAATTCCAAATAATCGGCCATAGATGGCTTCTCCGTGTTGATGGAAAGGAATGGACTCAGACGGCATGCCGTCCACCGTTTACCGAAACCGTTTGGCCCGTAAAATAGCCCGCCTCGGGAGAGGCGAGGAAAAGAATCCATCCCACCATGTCCTCGACCTCGCCGATTCGCCCGAGAGGTGACATTGCACCGATTTTCTTCATTTGCTCCGGGCTGCGCAAGGTGACTACCCGCTCAGTGGCAGTGGTCCCGGGGGCGACAGCGTTGACAGTGATGTTGTGCTCGCCGAGCTCGCTAGCCATGACGCGAGTCATGGCATGAACGCCTGCCTTGGCCGCTGAGTAGGGGGGTGATGAGCGGGTTATGGAAACTTGCCCTGCAGCAGAACCCATATTGATGATTCGACCATTTTTTTGTTTGATGAGGGTGGGAATGACTGCTCGTGAGCACAGGAAGACACCCTTTAGGTTCCGGTCGATGACCTGATCCCATTCCTCCTCGTCGGTTTCGGCGGTGGTAAGCTGGGTTTTGAATCCGCCCGCATTGTTCAAGAGAATGTTGATTTGCCCGGCCTCGGAAATAATTCGATTGAATGTTTTTTGGACGGATTTCGAGTCGGTGATATCACAGTGGATGAAACTGGCCTCCCCTCCTTGCCCGCGGATCCCCTCTGCAGCCATTTTGCATTTACCATCGTCGATATCAAGGAGATAAGCGCGTGCTCCCGCCTCGCTGAATGCTTCTGCGGCGCTTTTTCCGATGCCGACAGCTGCACCCGTGACGACTGCTACTTGTCCGGAAAAATTGAATTTTGTCTTTCCCATTCGAATCTTTTCCTCATCAACAGTGGGTTTATGAATGCCCTCTGGCTCCGCGGTAAACACCGCCTGACGTTGCCGTAGGTCCAAAAATACTCATAAGAATATCACCTGCGAAGTGTGCTTTGGCAAGGCAATGTAGATTTGAACTTTTTTTCGGGGACAAGGCGTGATATTCGAATTGTAACAGATTAGAAGTAAGTAACTGCATTTGGACGCTTGAATCTTCATGGCTAAACTGGAACACCGAGGTGAAAACCCCATCGCCTAGGTTTACACCGTACCCGAGGTGGAGGCGGAAGGCACCGTCAAGGCGTATTATGAGGTGGGACAGAAAAAACTTGGCTATTTGCTGAATTTTCACGCTCTTTCAGAAACCGGCCTGAGCTTATGTGTGCCCATCGAGGACTTTATTTAGCGCTGATGCACGGAGATAGTGGTCTTTCGCGCATCGAGCGGGAATTCATTGCCGTGGCAGTTTCGAAGGAGAATGGGTGTTTTTACTGATATACAAGCCACGGAGAGTTTCTCCGTTCCGAACTAAACGATACGCGTGCCCAAGATTTGAAGGAATTTCCCGATGATATGGAACTCGATGGGCGGCTGCGTGTGATGCTAGTCTTTGCACGGCGGGCTCACGAAGAATTCCCGAAACATACGGCGAGAAGACCTAGCTCCTCTCCGTGAGGCGGGTCTGGACGATGCGAGTATCGTGGACTTTGTCTCAGTGGTGAGTTATTTCAACTTCATCAACCGGGTGGCCCACGGACTAGGGGTTTACTTGGATGACCCGCTGAGACCCTGTGCCGATCCCGATGACCTCCGGCGGGAATTGGGAAAGGCTGGAGGAAGGAGCCTGAATTGGTGCCGACCGCTCTATTTTATTAGGATGGCCATCGTTTCCAGGAAGCCGTTGTCGAAGAGTGTCCATGCGGTGACAATGACGACGAGGGCCAATAGGATGAGGAGGAGGTATTCCATAAGGCCGGGCCGCTCGCCGGTGGGCTGGGGGGGGTTATTTTTTGTCATCGAAGGGGCCTGGATGGTTCGAGTGAAGGCGGCGCAGTTTCCTTCCGGGCTGGGGTTCCCCCAGACGGAGGATCTTTAATTGTAGACTGGCCAGGGGGATTTGTAAAAGTTCTCCCTTTAAATTGTTCATTCCGCGCCGAGATTTGGATAGAGTGGGACACTTTGAAGGTCCCGTCTCATGAGAAGGAACCGTTAGCACCATGGATATGGCTCAGCACAAATTTGGATTGGTCGGAATGTTCGAGCCTGAGTCTCTGGGTGTTCCGGGAAAGCGCGTATTCCGTCTTTTGATCGACGGGAAGCATCCAGCTGCGGCGACCATCTGGATAGAGAAAGAACAGCTATATAGCCTTTCGATGGCGATAAAGCACCTTGTCGAGAGGGAACCCTGGAAAAAAGGAGAAGGCCCCGAAGGTGACAATGTGCCGGTGCTCGACGACGTTCGGATTCTAGAAGGGGGCTCGAGTGAGATTCTAGAGTTTAAAGTCAGCCGCCTGGGACTTGCCCTTGGCCCTGGGAAGGATCATGTCACTCTGTTTTTTCACGACTACCGAGATGAGCCGGAGTATTCCATTTCCGGGGACCAAGGGGAAGGCGCAGGAGATATCGCCGGCGAAGAGGAGTCGCCCTCAAAGGCCAAGCTCCAGATTAGTATCGAGGTTGCTCGCTCGGAAGAATTTGCCAACCGGAGCCTGGAGCTTTGCGCTTCAGGCCGGGGGACGGACTCTCTCTCGCGGCAAGCTCTTGTCGCCACCGGAAAGGTTAACCCCAGTGCCAACGGTCATTTTAAGCACTAGCCTGGTCCGCCCCCGCGAAATTGGATGCCACAATGACCGAGATGCCTGTTGGAAATTTGGAGGCTAAGGATGAGGAACCCGTCCCGGATGAGGACGGTGCACTCATGATGTCACCCGTTGAAATCGAGAGACTGCTCGGCGAGGCAACCATCGAGGCGGGCGAACTCGTCCCGAGAGGTTCGAACTATACTTTCGCCGTCCAGCTCCAGAGCGGCGATCTAAATTTCCTAGGTATATATAAGCCGGCCGGTGGAGAGCGCCCCCTCTGGGATTTTCCCTATGGGACTCTACACTTCCGTGAGCGGTGTTCTTTTCTCATTAGCCAGGCGCTCGGCTGGCATTTGGTGCCCCCAACGGTAATTCGTGAGGGCCCGCATGGTGAGGGCTCGATGCAGCTTTTTATCGCCTGCGATAGGAATGCCAATTATTTCACCCTTCTCGACGAGGGGCGGTCCGAACTATTCCTTCTGGCGGTGCTCGATCTTATTATCAACAATACCGACCGGAAGGGCGGCCATTGTCTTAAAGGAAACGACGGCCGCGTCTGGGGGATCGATCATGGACTGACGTTTCATGCCGAGCAAAAGCTTAGGACCGTAATTTGGGATTTTTCGGGTCAGGAGCTGCCTGGGAACCTGATACTAGATCTGAAAAATTTAGAAATTTCGTTGAATGACACCGGTAGCCCCTTTGGTCGTGAGGTGAGATCTCTCCTGGATTCGGATGAGTTCTTAATGCTTCGCCGTAGGGTCCAGGCGTTCATCGAATTGCCCCGCTTACCTCATCCCGAGGAATATAGGAGCTTTCCCTGGCCGCCCGTATGAATGAGAGACCTTTGTACCGAGATAAATATAGTAGGAGAGAATTGTTGGTGCATCGCGCAGGATTCCATACCATTGCAGGCACTTTGGTTGCACTCCCTCTTGTAATTATCTCTTGCGGTGGCGGGCCCATAGCAACATACAAAACCGGACGCTCTCTCTACGGGCCAGCCTCCGAAAATCCTGCGGTGTTCCAAATTCCCGGCTTCCGCGGTCAATCGGATGAGACTGAATTTCGGCGTGCTCAAGAGTTTCACACCGCCCAGGCATACCTTCGCTACCTAGAGCACCACCCGGGCGGGCGTCACACCAGGCGGGCGCGACACCTGGTGGAACGTCTTTCCTATCTTGATGCCGTTGCGGGAGGGAAGCCTGCCGATCTCAAGGCTTTTATGCGGAAATATCCCCATAGCCGCTTTGCATCTTCTACCCAGATAAGACTCCTAGGCGTTGAATTTCACGAAGCCCGCCGAAAGGATTCAATTCACGCCTACCGAGCTTTTTTGAAGCGTCACAAAGGCGCGCCCAGAGAATGGGTATCCGCCGCCACCCTGCGGCTCGAGCGACTCCTACTCGATAAGGCAAAGCTAAGTGGAAAGGAACTCGTTCTTTCGCGTTATATCCATGACAATCCCGGAACTCCTTACATGGCCGAGGCGAAGGAGGCATTGCGAAGCGTCGTCCTTGGGCGCGTGATGGCTTCGAAAGACGAGGAGGATTGGCTGAAATTTGTCCGCCGCTTCAAAGGTTCCAAGGAGGCACGCCGTGTCGCGCTGCACATGAAGGAGGAAAGGCTTCGCACGGCCGAACGATCGGGCAGCTCTTCGGCTCTCGAAAGATATCTTCTCCTTTACCCCGAAACCCCCCACAAGGGGCGAATACTTACTGCGCTCTTGATGATTGCGCGTAATCGGGAAAAAGAGGGGGATCGCTGGGTGAAAGTGAAGATGGCCGAGGTCGAAATTTCCCGCCCCGTGGGGTGTAAGGAGTGCCTAGCCACCCTTCGAATTCGGGGAACTTTGACCAGCGTTGACAAGGATTTCGCCTACGATGTGATATTAGAAGCTGCACTTGTCCAAAAGGGAAAACATTGTTGTGTCACTTCTTACCGCGTGAAAGGTTTGGTGCCCGGGGAGAGCCGGGAGTTTTCGTTTCCAATCCTCGGAAATAAGCATGAGGGTAGTCCCCCAGCTTTTCGGCTTCGGATCAGGAAGTGGAGTGCCTATCGAAATACTCCTCCGGGTGGAGTGGAGCACAAGAACGAGATTCAGACTTCGGGAAAAAAAGCCCTCATCGACCGATTCAATCCGGTGCCTGTCCCGTCCCTGTCGAGATGAAGTGCTTTGTGTTTCGAATTTACCGTTTTGAGGAGTTTCGTGTACTTAGGTGTGGGCGGTTCACTTTTTTGAGATTCGAGGAGACAAAGCGGCACAGTGACGAGTTCCCGACAATGAGAGACTGTTGCCATTTCCGGACGGCATCAACTTTTATTGGGAGCGGGCCTTGCGAAAAAAATGCATCAAAGGAATCCCAATGGTCGGTTCCTCCCCGGCGGACTAGAGGGTCGCCGCCGGCTTCTCTGACAATGATGATGCCCGCCGCCACGTCCCAGATGTTGGGTGCACCAAACAGAGCGTAGTGGAGTCCTCCTCGCGCTACCAAGGACAGTTCGTAGGTGATTGAGCCAGTTGCCCGGACCTCTCCCATTCCTGATTTCAATGGCCCCTTAGGGCGAAACTGCATCCAATAGGCGCCGGGAAAGCTGGCAATTCGCTTGGCAGTCGGTCTATCATCACTGGCCACTTCGATAGGTTGTTCCCCTCGGTAGGCGCCGCCTCCCTCCCAGGCGCGATATATGACGCCACCGGTGTCGGGCGTGGACTCGGGTGTGAATATGGCTCCGGCTACTGGGCGGCCCTTGTGTAGCAAGCCAACTGAGCATCCCCATATCGAAAGACCGTTTAGAAAGTTTTTCGTCCCATCCAGCGGGTCTAGCACCCAGAGATAATCTACAGTTTCGTTTTCACTCTCTCGCTTAGCCTCATCTTTGTCCGCGGGTTTTTCCTCGCCCAATACGGCGTGGTCCGGATAGCGGGCAGCGATGGCTTTGGAGAGGAAATCCTGGCTCGCGGTGTCTGCCTCACTTACAGGGTCGGTCTTAGCTTTGTTTTTGTAGTCCACTTCGACTTGCTTGCCGAACAGATTGAGGAGGATGTTGCCGGCCCCTTGGGCGAACTCAGCAGCAGCAGTGGCGCACTCTTTCGGCGAAGGTGTGTGGGATGAATTCATTGGAATGTTTTTAATTCAGGAATGCCAATTTGTCCGGCGAGTTTGGCGAGTTCCACATAGCGCTCTGGAAGCAGGGGGATTCCGGTTCTCTGGCGTTCCTCGGCGCGCGTGTACTCCATCTCACCCGGCATGAAGATGCGTTCGATGCCGGCCACCTTTGGGGAGGCGCGGAGAAATGCGCACAAAGCAGTCACTGCGCTTCTGAATTCTGCTAGGGGAATGAGCGCATCGATGTGAATTGCGCCGAATAGATGCGTCACATTTCCGGGGTCAGTATGGTTCATGATGCCAGTGACGTTGTGGCTATGGGCTCCGCCCGTGAGGGAGCCCAGGATGGCATCGATGGCAACGGAGAGCCCCACGCCTTTGTACCCGGATATGGCGGTGAGTGATCCCGAGCGGAGTACCTCTCCAGGGTCGGTGGTTGGTTTTCCCTCCGAATTGACGCCCCAGCCCTCGGGGATGGGTTTGCCTGCCTTGTGGGCCTGGAGGATGTATCCGCGTGCGACAGTGCTGAGGGCCATGTCCAGAACGACGGGCGGATCGCCGGGGACGGCGATGGAGATAGGGTTGTTACCCAAAATTTTTTCCTTGCCACCCGCTGCTGCAATGGTTTTGACTGCGTTCGTGGTTACGAATCCTGCCATACCCCGGGTCACTACCATTTCAGCGAAGGTGCCCGCCGCGCCAAAATGGTTACTCCGCTTCATCACGACAATTCCGACGTTATGTTTTTTGGCGCGGTCAATACACTCTTCCATGCCCCTTTGAGATGTGACCTGTCCCATGCCGTTGTCGCCATCGAGAAGGGCGAGTGCTCCCGCGTCTTTCTCAATGGTGACAACGGGATGGGTTTTGACGGCACCGGTTTCAAGACGCCTCATATAGTCCGGAATCCTAATAACGCCGTGGCTCGATGTTCCCCGAAGCTCGGCCTGGGTCAAAGTTTCTGCGGTCCAGGCAGCGTCGTTTTCTGGCATCCCGGCATGAATGAATATTTTGGTGACAAATCGTTTTAGCTCTTCCGCTTTGACGAGTAGGCTCATCCGGCCCCCTTGGAGTGATCAATTATGATTTTGTGGTGGTTGACGGGAGAAGAGAATCGCCACGCCGTGGTGGACGTGCATGCCATCAGTCACACCCGAGAGAAAGTCGCTTCGCGAAACCGACCAGCGGCCAGCTTCCACTATGGGGGCCGCGTGCCATGCTGGGTTTTGCCAGAGAGTTTCGCCCCCAGAAAAGCCCGGGCCTGTTTGTACGATTGCCAGATACCAGCGCACGCTCGATGTAGTCAGAATGGTTTTCTCCACATCCGAGTCGAATGGAAGCCAGCAGGAGAGAACCAGATCGGGGCAGTGTTTTGCTAATGCATCCCGTGCCCCGAGCTGTTCGATATTTCCAGCCAGACTGCTAATGGCCGGGTCAGTTATGGCGAAGGGTATGCCCCTCTGGGAGAGGGCACGTCCCAATTCTCCCGAACCGGCCCCCACTTCGAGAGGACGTTGCGCACCAAGAGGGAGTATTGTTCCTGCAATAGCGTCCACCCACTCGGCAGTGGGTAGTTGATAGATGCCGTGCTTCTCGCAATAAACAAGCCAGCCCTCGCCCCCCTCCTGTTTGGCTAACAGGGTCAATGCCTCGTCATAGGTGGTTAATGCCACGCGGTCAGTCCGGAAATATTCTAAACACTGGGCCCGACGCGGGTAATGGCAAAGGCGTTGTCCTCATGGAGGATTTCGGCTTTGGTCATCTTGCCGCTGGCGACGTCGATTACTTCGTCGTAGACGCGTCGTCCGGCAACTTCAATGGGGGTTCCGGTGAAGATGTCCGTTACGTCCACGTCGAGCGTATCTCGCTGAAGTTTTGCGGAAACGGGGTTTCCCGTGATGCGCAGAGTACTCATAATAGGGTGGTTAATGGTGTGGCCGCCACCTGTCGAGAAGATCAACACTTGGGCCCCTCCTCCTGCGATCCCTGTGATGGATTCGCCACCGTGGCCGGGTGTGTCCATGACGTGCAGGCCCGGGGTTCGCTTTGCCCTCTGGGAGAAGGGGATGACGTCTACAATGGGGGCAGAGCCCGCCTTCTGTATGGCGCCCAGAGATTTTTCCTCAATGGTGGAGAGCCCTCCTTCCATATTGTCTCCGGTTGGCTGGCTTCCGCGCAGGTCCACACCACAAGCGAGGATATTTTCCTCCATACGGTTAACCATGGCCCAAATTTTCTTGCCCAGGGCGGGTCGGACACACTTTGCGGCCAGAACGTCTTCGCCTCCCATCATCTCAGTAGTCTCTGCGAGTAGTGCCCGGCCGCCGAGTTTAATAATCTGATCAGTGACCCAGCCGGTCGCCTTGTTGTGCGAAATACCCGAAGTCGTGTCTGAGGTGCCGCAGTTGAGACCGAGGAGAAGCTTAGAGGCAGAAACTTCCTGGCGGCGCTCGCTGGTAAGCTCCCGGATCATTTCCATCCCGATGCGCGTGGCCTTGGCGGTGGCCTCAATTGCCCCTCCGCTCAACCGGATGTTGATGGCCTCAACTCGTTTACCCGTCTTTGCAATTTCGTGTGCGATCTCCTCGGAGGTACAACCTTCCTCCCGATGGTGGTCTATGACGATGACGGCACCAGCATTGGCATTCTGACCGTGGGCGACAAGTGTTTCGAAGGTGCGCCTGAGGTCAGGTTCGATTTGGCATCGGCCTAAAGGATGGGTAATCGAGACGCTGTGGCGAAGGGTGCGTGTAACACGCTCGCAGGTGGGGTTGGCGTAGAGGGTACCACTCAGGATGAGAAGATAGTTTCGCGCGCCTACATCGCCATTTTCACGTGGAAAGCCGAACCAAGTTTTTCGCAACCGGGGGGTTGAAATTTTTCTTTTGGCCATGGGATGGGTCTCCTTAGTTTTCTCCGAGGTCGCCGCGGCCCCGGTTGCTGTCTATGTTGTGAACGTGAATGTAATCTCCCACTTGGACGTTTTTGCTGGCCGACCCAATTGCAAGCCCATATTTTAGGCAATGATCGCCCTTCTTCATTGCCTTGACACAAATCTTGTGTGCGTAAGGGATATTTTGTTTGGCCTTAATTTTCCTTGATTTTCGGCCATTTCGCATAAGTTCGACTGTCTCGCCGCGTTTGATGGCAGAGATGCAGGTGGCAACATGGTCTCTCTTGTCGATAATCATGGCGACTTTTGCCACAGCGATCCTCCGGTGAGGGTGAACAATCCCGTCTGGTACCTCCCACAGCGAGCGGTACCATGTCGAAATTTTAACCTGCAAATATTAAGCGCTTCCACACTACAGGAACGGAGAGGGGATGTTCAAGGGATTCGTGGTGAAGGTAACCTAGATTTTCGGGATGATTAATGAATTCCACTCAGGATGTGTCGGGGGGGGCGATGTTGAGTTCGTCCGCAATCCGGCAAAGGTCCTCTAGCAAAGCTTTTTTGAGAGGAATGCCGTATTCGAGGGAGTCAATGTAGCGGCGGTGTGCCCCCTCACCAGGAATGCGTATCTCATCAAAGCCGGGTGCGAGGCGCGACTCTTTAATTTGGCGGACGGTCTTATCCACCGCAGCCTGATAATCTCCCCCTAGGCAGCGAACTGGTTCGATAGCGATTGCGAGCAGGGGTTGGGCGAAAGGGTGCTCGGTTTCGAGCCAGTCAGGTTGATCGGCCTCGAATCCATTTCCACTGAGGGCCGAAGTCAGAAAGCTGAACATTAGGGCCAATCCGTACCCCTTGTGTTCGCCTAGGGGGAGCATAGTACCCTTGGCGCCCAGGGCGGCGTCGGTCGTGGTGTGTCCTTCTGGGTCGAGAGCCCAGCCTTCCGGGATTGGTTCGCCAGTCCTTTCCGCGAGGAGAACATACCCTCGCGCAACCTTCGAGGTTGCCATATCAAAGATGATCGGAAATTCCTGGTTCGAGGGAATGGCGAAGGCAATCGGGTTATTTCCAATCAATCGCCCAGCCCCCCCCCAGGGGGCAAGATTTCCCGCTGCACCACTGATGACGATGCCGATCATTCCCTTTTTTAGGGCTAGGGCGGCTAAGTAGCCTATGTGTCCCGTGTGGGAAGAGCGCCGCAGAGCAGCCGCCCCGAAGCCTCCTGCATCAGCTTTTTCCATCGCAACTTCCATTGCCCGACGCCCTACGACGGCGCTCATGCCCAGGTCTCCGTCTAAGAGCGAAAATGCAGGGAGATCGGTGATCGTCGTGAGGTGGGGCCGTGGGTTAGCCGTCCCCCGCAGGAGGCGGTCGGCAAAGACTCCAAATCTCACGCAGCCGTGTGAGCCAACCCCTCGGAGTTCAGCGTCCACAGTCTGGGCCGCGCACTTAGCCGCATCGCTCGGGGGAAGCCCAAGTGCCTCGTAGGCACGGACGAGGAAGGCGTGAAGAGTTTCGGCCGGGAGCGTTTTGTCTGCCATGAAATCCTCAGGTAGTGGCTAAAGAATGAATGCATAACATATCCGAAGGTCTCAGTCTCGCCTTGGCGAAGGGAGTGAGAATAGCGTTATATATATAGAGTTACAGGAAAGTGCATGAAAGGAGAACAGGGCGTAAGTCTCATGCTCTGTGTGCGTGGGATTTCAGACAGAACTCATAGCAATCTCATTGGAAAGGGGTGTGGAATGGATTTAGGCTTGAAAGGAAAAAGTGCGATTGTCACCGGTGCGAGTCGGGGTATCGGCCGCGAATGCGCGCTTGAGTTGGGAAGGGAGGGCGTGCGGGTTTGCGTGACGGCGCGTGACGAGGCACTTCTCAAGTTGGCAGTAGACGAAATCGACATCTCTGGGGGCGAGGGTATATTTGTTTCGGCGGATTTGACGTCGCTCGATGGGTGCAAAAAAGTGATAGACGGTGCCGTCAAAAGGTTTGGTGGGGTGGACATCCTAGTAAACTGCGCAGGTGCGGCTAAGGGTGGCGACGTCCTTGAAATCGATGTAGACCTTTTTACCGACGCCCTCAGTCTGAAGACTTATGGTTACATTCGCCTTGCCCAGCTAGCCGTCCCGCACATGAAAAAAAACGGATGGGGCAGGATCATCAATGTCTGTGGTGGTGCAGGTGCCAGCCCGTCTCGGGGGAATTTGCCTACTAGCTTCGCCAACATCACCGTCCTCAATTCTTCGCGCGGACTCTCAGACGCGGTTGCTGGGGACGGAATCGTTGTGAACAACATTTGCCCCGGCATGACAAACACCCAGCGTGCACGTGACATCACACAGTCTGCCGCCGAAAAGGCTGGTAAAGATGTTGAGGAAGTCTTGAATGAGCGAGGTGCTCAGACCCCGGCGGGCAGAATTTGCGAACCCGAGGAGGTCGCCAAGATGGCCACCTTCTTGGCATCCGAGGCGAATTCATACTCGTTTGGAACTTCTATTTACATGGACGGCGGTGCACGACGCGGCACTCCGTAGCCAGACTATATTGCAAGAAAGATTTTGGGTAAATTCCGATCCGGGTCTTTTTGATTGGGATTATCTTTTGTGAGTACCAAGGGGGTTTTTAAGAATGTCTCATTTGTTCGAACCGTTCCAGCTCCGCGATGTGACGCTCCGCAACCGAATTGGAGTCTCTCCCATGTGTCAATATAGCGCTCGGGAGGGGGTGGCCAACGATTGGCATCTGGTTCACCTCGGCGCGCGTGCTGCAGGAGGCGCCGCACTTGTATTTGTCGAAGCAACTGGTGTAACGGCCCAGGGGCGTATTACGCCTGGTTGCATGGGTATCTGGACGGACAGTCACATAGAGCCGCTAGCTCGAGTTGCTCGCTTTGTCTCCGAGCAAGGTGCGGTTCCGGGTATACAGATTGCCCATGCTGGCAGGAAGGCTAGTTGTGATGTTACCTGGAACGGCGGATCTGATTTATCGGACGATGAGGGAGGGTGGGAGATTGTGGGTCCCAGCCCAATTCCGTTTCACGACAAGTCGCGTGTTCCCAAGGAACTGGGGCTTGGGGAAATTGCCCGAATTCATGAAGCTTTTCGGGAGGCAGCCCGCCGGGCACGTGAGGCCCAATTTGAGTGGCTAGAGGTCCACGCAGCGCACGGCTACTTAATGCACAGTTTTCATTCTCCCATCTCGAATAAACGGGTCGATAATTACGGTGGCACTTTCGAGAATCGCACTCGTTTTACGATTGAAACTATCCGTTCTATACGAGCCGAGTGGCCGGATAGTAAGCCCATGTCCGTACGCCTCTCATCGACTGACTGGGCTGAGGGGGGGTGGACCCTTGAGGAGACAATCGCACTATCGAAAATTCTCAAGGCAGAAGGAGTGGACCTCATCGATTGCAGCGGCGGGGGAGGGACTCCCCTGGCAAAGATTCCGGTGGGTGCGGGCTACCAAGTCCCTTTTGCCGAAGCTGTTCGCCGGGAAGCCGGAATTCCCACCGCGGCGGTTGGAATGATTACTGAACCTTGGCAAGCTGATCAGATCGTTCGGAATGGCCAGGCGGATATTGTTTTGCTGGCGCGCGAGTTTCTCCGTGAGCCTTACTGGCCTCAGAAGGCCGCCGCTGCCCTGTCTAAGAAAGATCTTGCATATGTTCCTGACCCCTATCACCGTGCGCACGGGCGGAAAATGTAGGCTAGTGCGCGGCCTTCGGGCGAAAGTACCATGACCGATATTCTGACCTTGCTCAAGCAGTGCTACTATAAACCTGTGTGTTCTTGGCGAAGCAGGGTAGTCTGAAAATTATTCCCCTCCCCTTGGGACTGGTCGGAAGCGTCCTGCCCGTTCCTTCGTGCAGGCTAGGTGGTGTCTCAATTAGTAAAATTTTATTCTTTCCTGGAAAATCCAGTCTTATTTTTCTTCAGGGATTAGTGACGAGCTGCTCAGTGAGCGAGGGTCGCGCACAGGCCAGCGGCCGGCGTCCACCTCAGTAATAAAGTCAAGAACGACACGGTTAAACATGGCGGGTTCTTCAAGATTTATGAGGTGGCCCGCATTTGGGAAAGTGACTAGTGCAGAGGTCGGAATGGTGCGCTTCATAAAGATAGCAGGTTCTAGGCAGGGCTCATCTTCGTCTCCGGTCAGAATGAGGGTAGGTATCCGAGATTTTTTTATTTCCCCCTCGAGCTCGTAGATAGATGGCCGCGCACCCTGAAGGCCACGCATGGTGTTGGCAGCTCCCACGGCGGAACGCTCGACAAAATGGTTTTGAAATTTTTCATAGGCAATAGGGTCCTTGCGTTCGAGCTGGACGCGGGTGGGTCCGGCGGTGTAGAGGGGCCCGAATTTCTCGAGCCCTTCTTCTTCGATGCGGCGGGCTACCTCATTGGCCTCTTTTTGAAATTGTTCACGCTGGCTCATTACAGAGCCATAGCCGCAGCCGCCGACCACGCATGAGCGGACCAGCTCAGGATGGCGGAGTCCAAGATGCAACGTGGCGTATCCGCCCATCGAAAGGCCTACGACATGGGCGGGCATTAAATTGAGGGCTTGGATGATCCCGGCCAGATCGCTGGTGGCAATGTCTTGGCTGTAGTCCGAAATATCTTCGGGAACATCTGAGGGCGGAATCCCCCGCGCATTGTACACGAGAGTGCGGTATCGGCGGTTGAAGAATCGTACTTGGTCCTCCCAGCTGCGGTGGTCACCTGCAAACTCGTGGACGAAAACGATAGGTGTCCCTTTGCCGGAGATTTCGTAATAGAGCTGAATTCCATTGGCCTCAATTTTCGGCATGATCATCTCTGTGAGGGTTGGAGAAATCAGGGAATTATATGCAATGGAACAGGGTATGTGAAGGTGAGATGGGTCCATGCGAGGGGCACACATCTTGCCCTGCCTACCAGCTCCTGCCTAAATTAACTTGATTTTCCGGGGCATCTCATTGAAGATATAGAGCGAACTAGATGTGTTGCCCTAGATTCGAGAGGAAAATCAGCTATAATTCTATAAGAGTGGTATATTGGCAGTTGTGCGAGGAGCGACCACTACTAGAGGAGCGACTAAGAAACTCTGCTCGATTTGAGATAAATTCTGCCTGTGCATGAAATTTTTAATATGCAATATGGAGGGTCGAATTGTTGAGCAATCCTGAAAGTCAACGGCTTGCCATTCACCGCAAGGATGAGCGCAAGGTAATGTGGTGGACTGTTTTTGCAATCGCAACTATTCATCTCTCCGCGTTACTCGCCCTAAACCCTGCCAACTATAGCCGATCGGGCTTAGTTCTTGGGGTCATTTTGTATTTCATGGCTGGCATGCTTGGTGTAACGCTATGCTTCCACCGTCTACTGACGCACCGGAGTTTTCAGACCTATAAATGGGTAGAGTACTTCCTTACTTTTTGCGGGGTCCTGGCGCTGCAAAGCGGACCAATGCAGTGGGTAGCACAACACCGCATCCACCATAAAGAGGCTGACGATGAGCCGGACCCTCATTCACCGCTCGTTACGTTCGTTTGGGCCCACGTGGGATGGCTTTTCGTTTCCATGCCCGGATGTCACTCATATGAGGAATATTGCCGCTTTGCCAAAGATCTTGACCGCGATCCTGTTCAGCGTTTCTTCGATCGCTATTTCTTCCAGATTTGGTGTGGGTTTGCTGTCTTCGTTTATCTTGCGGGAGAGCTTTACGGTGGGCTTGGTCTCTCGTGGCTGGTTTGGGGGATTCTGGTTCGCCAGGTCTCCTTGTGGCATGCCACTTGGCTCGTTAATTCGGCCACGCATCTGTGGGGCTACCGGAACTACGAAACTGATGAGGAGAGTACAAATAACTGGTGGGTTTCCCTCCTTTCCTTTGGCGAGGGCTGGCATAACAACCACCATGCAGACCAGCGTTCGGCTGCTCACGGGCAGCGGTGGTTTGAGATCGACATCACCTATTTGCTCATCCGAGTGATGTGCCTGATGGGGTTGGCCTGGAACGTCAACGAGCCCAGCAAGCGGATTGTCGCTAAGCGGGTGGATATTATGGTGGATAATGAAGCTATGCGCCTATCGGACGAACTAGGCAGTCTAAGGACTGGCAATATTCTCCGAACGCAAACTGACCCCACCATTCCGGTACAGGTACCCCAGATGCCCTCGGCTGCCGAGGCCTACGAAGCGGCCCTACGAGCTGCGGGGGAGGCCAAAGAGGCTGCGGCGAAAGCCCTTCAGTGTGCGGCCGAAGCGCTAAAGCACAAACAGCTGGGAGCCGTTGAGGTGGCCGATCAGGCGGTCAAGGACCTTCTTGAGCGTGCCAAGGACATGGGTATGGCCGCCGTCGAGCAGGCCAAATACGCAGCTACTCAGGCACATGCATTCTCCTCCCAGGCGAGCGAGTACGCTGCCGGGGCAAAAGAACGGGCGGCAGAATCGACGCGCCAGTTTGCGGAGAAAAGCCAAGCTCTTTCCCAGGAGGCCTTCGAGGCGGCTGCGCGGGCAGCGGACGATGTGAGTGAAGCGTTCCAAGGCATCGGGAGGCCTGTCATCACTTCGACAATTTAAATTCATGCCCACAGGGGCAGAATTTTCCGGGCCGGAGGCTTTGTCCTCCGGCTCTTTTTACTTACGGGTTTGGCGGTGTTGTTTTTGGGAATCTGGGTAGAGGTCGGATTGAGGGCATAAAGGCGTTGGAGTAAACGCCGATGGTGGAAGGAATGGTTTGGAGCCGCTGGAGGCGGGCGAGGATGTTCCGCATCTCCTCGATGCGGGAATGGGAAAATTTTCCGAATCCAGGACCAGAAGATTGGGGCGAATAAATAAGGCTATGGGCGACTCGCCACTCAGCGCCGACACGTGCGGGAAGGGCTGCGGGGTTCACCTTGAGAAAGGCCATAAGTGCTTCTCTGGGGCGTTCAAGGGCGGCAGCGGTGCCCTGGGCGGTAGCCCGGACAAAGGCGCGTACTAAGACGGAGCTTTTTTCAATAAATTCCTGAGACGTGGCGAGAATAAGGGAGTAAGGATTTACGCCAGCGTCGGCAAGGGGGAGGATGAAGAGGCGTTTCCCCTTTTTTTGGGCGGCAGTGCGGTATTGATAAGCTACCATTGTGCTGGAAGCAACGGCATCAATTTTCCCTCGGACGAGAGCGGGAAGGAGGCTCTTGGGTGGCAGATTCTGCCAATGAACCTTAGCGAGATCTATTTTTCCCTTGGCACTCAGGGCCGGGAACAGGAAGCGGGAGAAGGAAGAGCGCACGGCGGCGATGCGTTTTCCGGCGAGGTCAAATAATTGGCTGATGTCGGGGCGCTTGAGGGTGAAAACGGCGTTGGGACTGCGGCTAAAGTAAACCATGACACCAGTTACCCGGAGGCCGTTGGCGTGTTCGGTGAAAAGCTCGGCTGCCTCGGCGATGACAAAATGGGCCTTGCCCTGGCTGAGGGCGGCGATGGCGCCGGCACTTCCCCTGGCGCTCTGGATTTCTATTTCGATGCCTGCGCGCTTGTAGAAGCCGGCCTGATGCGCATAGAAAAAGGGAACATGGGCCCCGCCCGGAAGCCAGTTGAGCATGAGCGTGACCTGCTGGGCCGCCAAGGCGGGGGGAGGATGGACAAAGGTGGAGACAAGCGCGAATGCCGCTGCAATGGCGCAACGAGTAACGCGGCCGAGTCTGCCGGTTAGAAGTCCGTTCGACGGGCTGGGGCGAAATTGCGGAGGGTTAGACATAGCGCTTCTCCCGGTCGGGTGTCTGGTAGTATTAGGCCAGTGTATGGGATCGTATCAATGGGGCACAATACGAGGAAGTCGAGCGCTGCTTCAAGGGTATCATCCATTCCTGATTGGAGTGAGTAGCGTGTCGGGGTGGGTTCGGCCCCCCAACCTTCCTAACCGGTGGTGTGTGTCCAAAAGGGGAGTAAGTTGCCTTGACTCTGTCGTCGTACAGGTCCGAGAGAGCCTTGACACCGTTGTTTCTGGTCCATAAATTAGGCCGTCTTTTTTCAAGGGAAATCCAACGGCTGGGGGGCAGACGCCGCCTGGAGCGGGTATTTTCAACACTATTTCTGAGCAATCGAAGGGGCGAGTGTCATGACGAATACTGACGATCTACTTGAAAATTTGAAAATTTACTACGATGCCGACGCCGACCTGAACATGCTTCAGGAGCGGACCATCGCTGTCATTGGCTATGGGAGCCAGGGCCGGGCGCACGCCCTAAACTCCCAAGACAGTGGTGCCAAGGTTGTTGTTGGCCTCCGAAAGGGGTCTCCACGCTGGTCCCAAGCTGAGGACGACGGGCTCGAAGTTATGGAGACGGCCGAGGCCGCCAAAGCGGGCGACATGGTCGTCATGTTGACTCAAGACCATCTTCAATCGGGTATTTGGAAGGATGACATTGCCCCAAACATGAAAGACGGTGACGCCTTTGTTGTCGCTCACGGCTTTAACCTAAATTACGGGCAGATCATCCCGCCGGATAATATCGATGTCGTCATGATTGCGCCCAAGAGTCCAGGCCACACAATGCGCTTCCAGTACGAGGATGGCCGTGGTGTCCCGGGTTTGGTGGCTGTGTTTCAGGACGCGACCGGCAAGGCGCGTGACTATGCTCTGGCCTATGGCAAGGCAGTGGGCTGTGCGAGGGCCGGAATCATCGAGACGACGATCGAAGAGGAGACCGAGACTGACCTCTTTGGCGAGCAGGCCGTCCTCTGTGGAGGCATCTCCGAGCTTATCAGGGCCGCTTTTGAGACCCTTGTCGAGGCTGGCTACCAGCCAGCCCTGGCCTACTTCGAGTGCCTCCACGAGGTGAAACTAATCACTGACCTCATTTATCAGGGCGGCATCACTATGATGCGTTACTCCGTTTCTGACACTGCCGAGTATGGAGATATCTCGCGCGGGAAGCGGGTAATAGATGAGGGCACCCGCCAGCGCATGAAGGAGATTCTCAAGGAAATCCAGTCGGGCGACTTCGCTGGAGAGTGGATCAACGAAAATCAGGTGGGTCGCCCCACCTTCAACACCACTGTCCGTAAAGAAAAAGAACACCCTATCGAAGTTGTCGGCGCTCGCCTACGCGCGATGATGCCCTGGATTCAGGAGCGTGAGGTCAAGTAGGCTGCCTTTAGAAAAATTTTCCCAAAACTCGGCTGGCCGGAAAATTGGCCATGCCGGGTTTTTTTTAGGGCGGGGAATTTTTGTACGATTTCACAGGATTCATGTTGAAAGGTCTAGATTTGGAACGTATCCTTGGTTCTAGGTAATTTGCCTTTTGCTATGTCTGTGATTTTCACCAGGAGCCCTGAATGAATGTCATGCGGGTGAAGTTATTGATCTCTGGCGCGGTTCTTTTTAGTGCGTTTCTTTTTTTGTTTCTCAGCAGCTTTAAGAGCTCGAATCTCTCATATTTCTATACAGTTGATGAAATTACTCAAAAAGGTTCAAGCCTAATCGGCCGGGGCATTCGCGTTGAGGGGAAAATTGTCCCCGCCTCCCTCAAGAGGCACAGACAGGTCATGAAGCTTGCCTTTCGAATCCAGGGAGAAAAATCGACCCTTCCTGTAAATTTTACGGGTGTTCCCCCCGATTTGCTAGAGAACGGATTTCCGGTCATCGCCGAGGGAAAGCTCGATAGTCGGGGGGTGCTCATGGCTAAAAACTTGATGGTGGCATGTCCCTCCAAATTCGAAGAAATGAAAAAAGCGGGGAGGAAGGTGCCGGCTGCGGCCGAACATAAAAAGTTGCGTGAACATGCAGTGGCCGCCAAAAATCAGGTGCGAAACTAGAATTGCCCATCCTCTCGCCGGTTGTCCGGCGCAATTTTGTTTTGAAACTCAGGACCATAGGGGAGTTCCCTATTGCTGTTTATTAATCTCGGACACTACGGTCTGTGGGCCGCTTACGTCTTAGCATTATTTAGCGTTGTCGCTTCCGTCTGGGGCGGATTAAAAAAATTACCCAACTTCGTCGCCGCAGGGCGAAATGCTGCAGTTTCAGTATTTTTCCTTGTCACTGGGGCCAGTGTTTGCCTGTTTGTTTTGCTTCTTAACCGTGACTACCGGGTAGAGTACGTGGTCAGCGTGGTGAACAACGCCCTTAATGCCTTCTATCGGTTCAGTGCATTTTGGGGCGGACAAGAAGGGAGTCTGCTTCTCTGGCTTCTTTTGCTTTGTATGTACTCGTTCATTGTTATCCAACAAAATCGCTACCGCAACGCTAAATTGATGCCCTATGTCACCGCGACGTTGATGGCGACATCCGCCTTTTTTCTCACTATCTTGAACTGGGTTACCCCACCGTTCGCCACCATGGCCAATCCCCCATTCGACGGCCGAGGGCTCAACCCTCTTCTCCAGGACTGGGGGATGGTAATTCATCCGCCCAATCTTTATCTTGGATTCGTGGGCTTCTCAGTTCCCTTCGCTTTTTGCATCGGTGCTCTGGTGACGGGAAAGCTTGACTCAGAATGGATTGCAACCACCCGGCGCTGGACGCTAGCCGCGTGGTTCTTCAACGGCATCGGAGTTCTGCTCGGAGGCGCATGGGCCTACCGCGAACTTGGCTGGGGGGGGTACTGGGCATGGGACCCTGTCGAAAACGCTAGTTTGATGCCCTGGCTCACAGGAACAGCATTTCTCCATTCAGTGATGATTCAGGAGAAACGGGGGATGCTAAAGGTGTGGAATGTTTCTCTAATCATTATGACTTATTCTCTCACCCTATTCGGAACCTTCCTGACCCGAAGTGGGATCGTATCGAGTGTTCATGCATTCGCGAACAGTACCTTCGGTTGGGCATTCTTAGCCTACATTCTACTGTCCCTAATAGTGGCTTTTGGGCTTGTCATCTGGCGACTTCCGTTACTTAAGAGCGAACACGAAGTAGAAAGTTTTTTCTCGCGTGAGGCGAGCTTTCTCCTCAATAACGTAGTGTTGGTCGGAATTACGTTCGCTGTGTTCTGGGGGACGATGTTTCCCGTGATAACGGAGGCGGTCAAGGGGGTGAAAGTGACCGTCGGCCCCCCTTTCTTTAATCAAGTGAACGTGCCGATAGGACTCCTTTTAATGCTGCTGGCCGCTGTAGGGCCATTGCTCGCCTGGCGGCGGGCTTCGGGGTTCCAGCTCCGGAAGAATTTCACTTATCCCATCGCAGTCTCTTTGGTTTCCTTCACGGTTCTTTTAATTTTCGGCGTTCGTCATGTGTTTGCCACAATGGCGTTCGCGCTTTGCGTTTTCATGATCTCCACGATTTGTCTCGAATTTCACCGGGGGATCTCAGCGCGCCGTCGCCATCAAGGTGACACCTTTCTTGCGGGAGCGTGGGAGCTGACGATGCGCAATAAACGACGGTTCGGCGGATACATCGTCCATTTTGGGATGGCGGTAATTTTTATTGGTGTGGCTGCATCTTCCGCCTATCAGCAGGTGGGCGAGGTTCGCCTTTCTCCGGGTGAGAGTTTTGCGATGAAAGACGTCCGTCTCCGTTTCGAGGGGATTCGCAGGGGAAGAAATAAGCAATTTCAATCTGAGTTCGCGCGCCTGGCTGTTTACCAAACAGGACGGCGCCTGGGGGAAATTGAGACTGAGAGGCGTCTCTACTTTACCCCGCCCCAGCCGACGACCGAGGCCGGAATTCGGTACGGGCTAGGAAAGGATATTTACGCGGTGTTCTCCGATTTGGATCAGGATGGCTCGGCCAGCTTCAAATTCATGATCAATCCCTTGATCAACTGGATATGGATTGGTGGATTGGTCCTGACGTTGGGGACCATTGTTTGTTCGCTTCCGGAAAGGTGGGGTCGGCGGAGAAGGAGGCCTGGAGGGGCTTCTCCGGCGGGGGTTTAGGGCGTGCATGTTTTGGGTTACTTCATTATTTTCGCTGCCATGATCGCAGCATTCGCATATACCCTCTATCCCTTGGTGCAACCCAGCGGGGATATGGGTACGGAGGGCACCACCGAGGGCGGCGGTGCCGAAGAGGAAATTTCCCAGTTGGTATTCGAGCGGGAGCGGGCTTATAGAAATATCCAAGATATTGAGTTGGACCGAGAGATGGGTAAGCTTTCGGACGGAGATTATAAAGACATGATCGGCCGTGGGCGAGCTCAGGCGCTAGAAATCCTAAGGCGACTCGAGGGGCGGGGTGTGAAGGAGGGCATGATTCCGGCCCATCTAAGTGAGAGGGAGGCTGTGGGTGTCGTGCTCCAGCAAAAGGGTGCCCAGGCCGCTCCGGTTGTCTTGGGGCCCACACTCGATGAGATTCTAGAGGCTGAAATCCTCCGCTACCGAAAGGTCTTGCCATCCAAAGCCCTGGAGACCACTCTCCGGGACGTACCGGCTACAACAAATAATTTCTGCTCTCAATGCGGATTTATTGTGGAAGTAAATGACAATTATTGTGCAGGTTGCGGGAGAGAGTTAAAGTGAATTCTGGCAGGAATTTAAAATTCTCCGCTATTTCTATAGCCATCTCTTTAATTTTAGTTTCGCCCGTTTCCTCCAAGACGGCTAAAGCGAAGAAAAACGCAACCACAACAACAACTGCGACATCTCAGTTGACCCTAATGCGAAACATTCTTTTTGTTCGCTTGAGCAAGGGTTTCTACGAGATCCGGGAAATATTCATGTTTCAGAACCGGGGAAAGAAGACTATCGTTTCTAAGAATGGGTTGCCAACGCTTCGCTTCTTATTGCCAAGTAGCAACAATGTCCGCAGGCCGTATGCTGAGCTGACCGCTCCCCCTCAGGGGGTTAAGCAGAAAAACGTGCACCTATCGGGCGCGGAGGTCACCATCACCGAGCCCATTCCACCTGGAATCAAACTTGTGGGCCTATTCTACCGTCTAGCAGATGAATTCGGGGGGATCATGGTGCAACGTCCTATCGTGTACGGTACCCCCAGCTTTGCATTGCTTCCCGAGATTGGGCGTGTTCAGGCAGGGGTCGAGGGCCTCCAACCCCGGGATACGGTGAAATTTGGGAACAAAGAATACGGGTCCTATCTGGGATCGACCAGGGCAGGGGCTATTGTCCGCTTCTCTTTGAAGGCGCCAGAATCGAGTGGCGGCCTCGTTTATTTTTACACTGTAGGCACTTTATTTGTTGCCCTTGGAGGTCTTTTGGCGGTCTGGATTCGAATCAGGCGAAGGGACAGCTTGGCGCTGCAAGTGGAGCGAGACAAACTCCTTCACTCCCTGGCATCGTTGGATGATCGTCTAGAGCTAGGGGAAATATCTCCCCAAACGCATCAAAGGCAGCGCCTCTCTTCTTTTGAATCCCTCCGGGAGATGCCTCGTTAAATGACGGATATGCTCGAAGCGGTCGGGGTGTCCCGCCGTTTCGGATGGCGGTGGGCGCTCCGACGAGTTGATCTGGCCCTGGCGCAAGGGCAGCGGGTGGCTATCGTTGGGGCGAACGGTTCTGGCAAAACGACTTTTCTCCGTGTATTTTCGGGCCTCCTTCGTGTCAACGAAGGGGACGTTCAACTGGGCGGGAGGCCAATATCTGCCTTGAATCGCTCCCGAGTCGGATTTCTTACGCATAATCCGTTCCTATATTCAGCGCTGAATTTAAAAGAGAATTTAGAGTTTTTTGCCAAGCTGTTCCGGTTGCCGGCGGAAGTTGCAACCGAGAAGACACTTTATCTGGCCGGGTTGCTCGGACTCGAGGATCATCTAAACGAACCGGTCCAGTCATTGAGTCAAGGGCTGGTCCAGCGGGCGGCACTGGCTCGGGCGATGCTTCATGAGCCGGATTTTTTTTTATTGGACGAGCCATTCACCGGATTGGACTTACCTGCTGCAGAGGGATTGGAGTCCACCCTTCGAAATTTTTCAGCGGGAGCCGGATTTCGCGATGGAGCCCCCAGGAGCCTTCTGTTTACAGACCACGATATCCCTCGGGCTTTGGGCCTGGCCGATTGGATGGTGGTATTTTCGAAGGGAGAAGTAATTTTTCGCGCCCTCGCGATGGAGACCTCTGCCGGGGAGGTTTCAAGAGTTATGGCGGTGAGCGAAAAGTGAAATTTTTTTTCTTGGCCATTTGTGCAGTGGCGGGGAAAGACCTCCGCCTGGAGTTCCGGGAGCGGGAAAATCTAGCGGTCATGGTGGTTTTCGCCCTGTTGCTCCTAACGCTATTCAGTTTTGCATTCGGGCCTGGTGAGGGGGGCAAGGAGGCGGCTCCACTACAGGCGGGGGTGTTGTGGGTGGCATTTTTGTTCGCTTCTGTGACCGGATTTTCACGCTCTATGGAAATTGAGCGGGAGAGCTGCGGATTTTCGGCCATGCGCCTGAGCCCGGCAGATCCCGCCGCTATTTTTTTCGGAAAAATGAGCGCAGTATTATTCCGAGTTGGGGTGATGGAGGTAGCCGGGTTCGCGGCTTTGGCGGTGTTCTACCGGGCGCCAGTTTGGGAGAATTTGGGGCTTTTGGCTCTGGTTGCGCTGGTGGCGACCCTGGGAATTTCGGCTATCGGGACGCTGTTTGCGGCAATGACAGCCCAGGCGAATATCCGTAATTTTCCTTTGCCTGTCCTTATGTTTCCGCTTCTGGCACCGGTCCTGATCGGGGCTGTTAAGGCGACTACGGCCGCTCTTGCCGGGGACGGATGGGGGGAGGCCGGCGACTGGGTAAAACTGCTAGTAGCCTATGACCTCATTTTTATTTCGGCCGCGGTGGTGGTGTTCGAGTACATTTTGGAGGAATAAAATAAGAAAAAATAATATTTATCAATCAATTGAAAACTTTTATCGATATTTCACATGACTTTCTAAGTACCCAAAGATTATTTTGGTTTTAGCGGGTTTAAGTTATGCATTGTATTATGTTTATCAATAAATTAAATCGGATATCTCGCGTGGTATGTGAATTGTAGCTTGAGGTTTTTTCCCCTTTACGGGGGTGCGGAGAGTGTGTTTGAGCACATATGTCTTGTTGTTCACTGCCATTTTTGCCGTTCTTGCTCGCTTCATTTGGAGGCAGGAAAAAGGTGCCGATCGCTTGCTCGCTCTAGTGGGCGCGGTCTTTTTGGTTTTTGCAATTTACGCAGATTTTTTTATTGCCCCTACTGCGAGGCAGGGCGAGGCCCAGCGAATTTTCTACGTCCATGTTCCTTCAGCCTGGGTCGCTTTTTTTGCATTCTTTTGGGTGTTCGTATTTTCGATTCGCTATCTCATTTGGCGAAGGGATATTGACGACATAAGGGCGCATTCCTGCGCGGAAGTTGGAGTTGTTTTTTGCACCCTGGTATTGGTTACCGGCCCGATTTGGGCGCGCCCTGTCTGGGGGGTATGGTGGACCTGGGATGCCCGCCTGACAACTTCCCTGATTCTATGGATGATTTATGTTGGGTATCTGATGATCCGAATTTATGTAGAAGAAAGGGAGCAAAGTGCTCGGTTTGGAGCGGTCCTGGGGGTCTTGGGATTTGTCGATGTTCCAATAGTCCATATGTCGGTAAAATGGTGGCGAACCCTTCATCCGGGGCCGGTGATCATACGCTCAGGGGGTATGGCCGACCTTCCACTTGCCATGCATGTGGCCTTGTGGAGCTCTCTTGTGGCATTTACGTTAGTGTTTGTTTACTTTGCGAAACGGCGCGTCGCATTAGGGTTATTGGAAAATAGGGTTAATTTTGCCTATACCGCATCGGAGAGATAGCATGGCTTATGTCACTGCAGCTTATATTATTGTTTTGGGTGCGATGGGGTTTTATTGGTGGACATTAATAATTCGCGTAAACCGACTGGGAGGAGAAACATTTTTGGCAGGCCGTCTGGAAAATTTTGGGGATAGCCGGGATTCGGGATTAGGCAAAAAATCGTGATGACTGGATGGGTACGTCAGTGGACTATTTTTTTCTTAGGTCTGTTTGTTCTTATGGCGACTGCTTCAGCCTCGAAGGGGGGGGCGGCGTCCAAACCCGAGTTAATTTACAAAGAACTCGTAAATACAATCATGAGCCCTGTTTGCCCGGGGAAAATTCTGCAAGCTTGCCCGAGTGCTGAGGGGGCTCAACTTCGTCAGTTGGTGCGCCGTAAGGCGTTTGAAGGGGAATCCAAGGAACAAATAATTCGTTATTTCGTTGAGGTCTATGGCCCCGAAGTTATGCCGACCCCGCCTGCCGAGGGATTTTTTCTCACTGCCTGGGGATTGCCTTTCGCAGTTATTTTGGCGGGGATTGGGGTCGTTTTTGTGCTGGTACGGGCTTGGGTGGCTCACCCAATTAAAGGTATCGAAAAAACCTCCATTGTCGAAGAATGTTTATCCTTGAATGACTCTAATGACGCTTTAGAAAAGCGTCTTAAGCGGGAACTTGAAGAGTTCAGTTGATTTTTAAGGGCCAATCCTGTGAGAAAGGCAAGAGGATTTAGATGAAGGGCTTTGATTCAAAAGTTATTCTTGCAAAAAGTGTAGAAGGACCAAAAAGAAATCGAGCAAAAATGAGGATTCGTAATTGGATCCTTGGTGTGGCGACCTTTCTTTTTCTTGCAACTAGTGTGATTTTAGGCACAAATTTTTTTGGGGGCATTCTTTCATATAACCATCTGGCCGTAGGGGAAATACCCGCTGCGGAAAAAGCTATTTTCCGGAAAATGGGCTTTTTGCCCAATGCAAAGAGAGTAGATGCGCCCAATTTTTTTCTTCGTACCCGCGATGGAAAAAGTCGTACTCTTCAGCAGGATAGAGGGAAGGTCGTCCTCATCAATTTTTGGGCGACTTGGTGTCTTCCTTGCCTCCGGGAGATGCCAGCCATGCAACGGGTTTTTGAAAAATTTAAGAACGATGGACTACAAGTTGTGGCTATTTCAGTCGATCAGGGACGCTCCAATGTGGTTCGGACATTTGCAAAGAATTTAAATCTTAAATTTCAAATTGTTCTGGACCCTGAGCACACGGCGAAGCGGGCTTATCAGGTTAAAGCGCTTCCGACGACCTATCTTATCGATCGGGTTGGCCGTGTCGTTGCGTACGGCATGGGTGCGCGCAAGTGGGATGGGGAAGCAGCCTTTGCCTTAATCGAATCCCTTCTTAAAGAAGCCGGGTAACATTTCAATAAGAGAGTGTGAATAAAATGGGCGGGTATTCATGAGCGTCGTGCAACCATCCGAGACGGACGCAAAAAGTGTCCTGGCGTCTGCTCGAAAGAGAGCCGTCGCCATCATCTTAACCCCGATTGTTGTGACTGTTATTTGGGCAGTTGTAGCAATGCTGACGAGTGTGCCAGTAAAAGTCCCTTCTGCTCCCGCTCTAAGGGTGGGCGAACCCGTTGCTGCATTCTCTTTTCCTTTGTTAAGCGGGGGGACATCCAGCCTATCCGACTACCGGGGGAAGCTGCTTCTCATAAACATATGGGCGACATGGTGTCCCCCTTGCATTAATGAGATGCCCGACCTCCAAAACCTTTATATTCAAATGAAATCTAAGGGAGCGCCTTTTGAAATTCTTGGGATAAGTATAGATGCCCTGGGGGCAGAATCTGTCAAGAAGTGGGCGGAACGGTTTGGGATAAAATTCCCGATCCTTCTCGATCCAAGGGGAACTGTTAAAAAGCTCTACCAGATCACGGGAGTTCCCGAGACGTTTGTTGTCGATCCCAAAGGTGTATTAGTTCGCAAGTTCATTGGGCCACTAAGGTGGGATGGTGCGGCAATGATCAAGTTCCTGAATGCTACTCTGGAAGGCCGCAAGAAGCCCACATCCTAGGCTGAACGGTTTTATCCAATAGCGTCAAATCTCAAAGCCGAGTTGGAGCCGTTCGTTGATGGATTGAATCTGTTCGAGCACTGCTGGGGTAATTGGAATTCCGATTCGCCGGTTTTCTTCCTCTGCTATGGCCTCGGGCTCTCCGTGGATGAAAATTTGATTCTGGCCGGGTTCTTTTTTGCTCCTGCGAATTATGTCAAATGTTTCGGCCATTTGATGGAACACGCCCGACTTGTCTCGATACCCGTCTATCTTGATCGCGCCGAAAAAATGGCCTGTGTTGGGCCGGGCTTCTCCCCCGGCACCGGCAATTCGATCTTCTAAGGTTCCGCCCGAAAGGATACTGCAGAGAAGCTCCACCATGAGAGAAAGGCCGTAGCCTTTATGCCCTCCGCTCGCCATGCCTTCGCCCCCTAGCGGGAGAACGGGAACATCGTGGGTAAGGATGCTCCGCTCATTCAGCTTAGGAGAGCCGTAGTTGCTTGGCACCCAATCTTTTGGCACTTCACGGCCCTCTCTGAGAGCGGTCTCAATCTTCCCAACAGCTACAATTGAGGTGGCCATATCCAGATGAAAGTCATGTTCATCTGGCCCGCCTGGAATGCCTACGCTAAAGGGATTTGTCCCAAAAAGCGGGTCAACCCCGTATGTGGCAGTTCCGCGGCGTCCCCCATTTGTCATGCTGAACCCGATATAGCCATTATTCATAGCCTTCATGGACCAGTACCCGCAGTAGCCGAAGTGACTGCTGTTCTTCACGGAAACAAAACTGCAGCCGTGCTTGTTTGCTCGGGCCATGGCTTCATTCATCGCACAGTCTGAGGCGACGATGCCCAGCCCGCCATCTGCATCAAGAACACCTGTTGTGTCGCTTCCCGCCGTGAACACCATATTCGGATTTTTGTTGATGACGTTATTTTCGAGTCGCAACATGAAAAATTCAAGCCGACCTGCTCCATGGCTCCGTATGCCGCGTAGGTCGGCGCTATTGAGTACGTCTGCGACAAGCGCGGCGTGTTTATCGGGTATTCCCATTGCCTGAAAAGCTGAATACATAAATTGATGAATTACTTCGTGGGGGAAACGTACTGTGCCTTCAGGCAGGGGGGTCGACTCGACCATAAAAACCTCCTTGGATGAATAGGTTGGGATCAAATAGAAGGCCTATGATAGCCTCCTCCTGCCGAAGACGGAAGCTGCGGGGGGACTTGGATCGTGGAGAGGTCCTCTGTCAAAATAGACTAGATGTGGGCCTTCTGTTTTTCTTTTTTTGAGAAAACACACATGGTCAAAATTGCGGTAATTCGTGGTGATGGAATAGCGAATGAAGTAATGCCCGAGGCGGAAGAAACGTTGCTCGCGGCGGCAGAGGCCGTCTCCTTCCCTGTGGAATTCACCCATTTCGATTGGGGAAGCGAACGGTATCTACGGGATGGCAAGGGGATGCCCGAGGATGCCTGTGACATCATTCGTGAGAGATTCGATGCTGTTTTTCAAGGTGCCATCGGGGACCCTCGTGTTCCTGGTTCCATTGTCCAGGAACAAGTTATTATGGGCATTCGAAATGGTCTCGATGCCTATGCCAATGTCCGTCCCTGTCGCCTTTACCACGAAGACCTTACTCCGCTTAAAGGATACAGGAAAGGGGATATTGACCACGTTATTTTTCGGGAAAACACAGAGGGCCTTTATGCCAACGTGGGTGGACTTTTCAAGCAGGGAACGCCGGATGAAGTGGCACTCCAAGGGGAGGTCCACACCTACAAAGGGGTGGAGCGGGTCATCCGGGCAGCGTTCTCTTTCGCGGAGCGCCATGGACGTCGAAAAGTCACCGTTGCCGACAAAGCTGGAGGTCTCAGATTTTCTGGGTCTATCTGGAGGCGGATCTGGAATGAAGTGCGGGAAGATTTCCCGAATGTTGAAACTAACGCAATGCACATCGATGCCGTGGCAATGGAACTTATCCGCCATCCGGTCGATTTTGATATTATCGTTACCGAGAACATGTTTGGCGATATCCTTAGTGACATTACCTCTGCGCTCGTCGGCGGTGTGGGGCTAGCGCCGTCTGCTAATCTGAACATGGAAGGTGTCTCAATGTTCGAGCCCGTTCATGGGACCGCGCCCGATATTTACGGGAAGGGAATTGCTAACCCCGTTGCGTCCATCCTTACTGCTTCATTGCTCCTAGCCCATTTGGATTGTCGCGAGGGTGCTGCATCCATCCGCCGAGCGGTCGAGGAGGCCATCGAGGCGGGAGAGCGGACCCAAGATATCGGCGGCATGCTTTCGACTCGTGCCTGTGGAGAGGCCATCCGAATGCACCTCTCAGGGTATTTTTGATTTGGTGGCTAAAATTCTTCAAGAAAGGACATTCAAATGGCGGATAAAAAAGTAATTGTTTCAGATGATGTCCCTTTTGGAGCAGTTGAATGGGGGCGAAGCAAAATTCTTGTTTCCCCGGCGGCCAACGGTGCTGAACACCTCCGAGTCGGTATGACCGAATATAACCCTGCCACCCCCCACGAGCCCCACAGTCACCCCGGGCAAGAGGAAGTCATTTGGGTTCTCTCCGGTCACGGCTACACCGAGACCCGCGAGGTGCGCCAGTCCCTCCGCCCCGGTGCGGTTGCCTACATCCCATCTGGGTTGGAGCACAAGACTGCCGCGGAGGGCGGCTCTATGACCGCCATCATCATTAAGAGCCCAGTCGCCGATTCCACAGGAGAAATCTCCTAGCACTTTTTGCTCAATAATTGCGATTTGAGGCTCTCTGAACCCGAATTCAGGGTACGAACCGACCAGCGCTCTTTATCGAGATTTAGTTTTTCAGGGCTAGGCATCTAAAGGCAGGTGCTCTTGTGGGTAGCTCCCCTTCCGTTTTGGCGGGTGGTTTCTCCTGGCCCGATAGAATCGTTCCGAGCTGTCAGCCCGCTCACTTGGGTAGGGGTGCGCGTCAATTGGCCCGCGCCAGGGTGTCCCTGGTCCGTGAAGTGCTAAAAATGCTGTATTAGCCGGGTGCAGTCCATTTTTCCCATTGACTGCACTGAAAAAGATGTGAGCTCCCATCCGGTCAGCTTCGAACTCTTTCACCCAGAATTATTTCAATAATGAGTGCTGGTTTAATTTTAGTTTTTGCTGGTGAAGAAAAGTTTGTGCGGCCGGCTTTTTTTCCTTAGAGATTTAGCGTCATTTATATAAATGGTTGCGCTAAGGATGGTCTTCAGGGCGATGAATTGCCCATGTGCTCTGAAAGCTTTATGGCGACTTCATGGAAGAGGAAGGTGGTTTGCAATCTTAGAAATTTGGTCCATTAAGTCTTCTGTCACGTAAAAATTCCCGTAGTTGCCCGAGTAGGCGTTAATTTTTAGCGAGTTGGCAATCCCTAGTGTCCATTTTAATTTTTTCCCCCGCCTTCGATCATAATGAATAGGAGAAGATTTTCCACGTGCTGAACTTCTGTTTGGTTCCAGTCAGGTCATTCGATGCGAAATGGAGCAGTCTACACTCGGCATGGCTGCTAGAAGGGTAAAAGCGTGATAGAGATAGCTTTCACACACGTATCCTTAATCTTACAATCACGCTGCATTTAAGCAAGTTTGTCGACGGGCAAGCCTTACGAATCTGCCATGGGAGGGGCGCCCAGCTGAATCTAGCTGAGTATGGCGGTGATTTGCCCCCCCATCGTGGGATGCGAGGAAAAATGCCGCCACTTGTTCCTCCAATTTTCCAGGCTATGGCCTTCTTGTCCATATATCGGGGTTTCGCTTGATGGGGTTTGCATCGCCGCCATATGGCGCTTTGGTCAGGGCGTCTGTTCAGGGGGGTATTTTACGCGTTCGGCTATCTTGTCCGAGCTTTCCGCTTGGCCATCATTCAAGGCAAGGGTAATATGTCGAGTGGTGAATTCGAGTAAATATTCAGTGGGGTACCTCATGAAAATGATTGTTGCTGTAACTGGCGCATCAGGTTCAATTTACGGAGCACGGTTTCTTGAAGTTCTTCACGAGGCCTACCCTGAGGTGGAAACCCACCTTGTCGTTAGCCGGGCCGGTCGTCGGGTTCTATGCCATGAGACCCATTATGACGTGAACGATCTCGCCCGGTGGGCTGGTACTGTCCATAATGAGACAGATATTGGGGCAGAGCCGGCCAGTGGAAGTGCCGGATTCGACGCCATGGCTATTGTGCCTTGTTCGGTAAAGACGCTTGGCCAAGTTGCTTCGGGCACCGGGGACACTCTTATCGGCCGAGCTGCGGACGTCGTCTTGAAGGAAGGTCGTAGGCTTGTGCTGGTGGTTCGTGAAATGCCATTGTCGGCGATTCATCTCGAGAGCATGCTGAAACTCTCTCGGCTGGGAGTAATGATTTTACCCGCCTCACCTGGATTTTATTTCTACCCAAAAAAAATTTCAGACCTCGTAGACCATGTTGTGGGCAAGACGCTTAACTCTATGGGTCTCGAGCAAAACCTCTTCGAGAAGTGGAAAGGGCAGACAGCGAACCGGACCGTTAGCTCTATTCTCTCGGACGAGTTTGAAGACGGCGCCGAATCTATTGGCTAAACTTTTCTCCAAATTCAGTTAGACCATCCTGGCCGGTGACAAAATACGGATTCCCAATGCATGCTCTTTTGGAGAGTGTTCTTTTCAACTCATTTAGGGTAAGGCCTACGACCATCGAGTCTGAATCTGAGATAAATTCATTGATTTCAGGGAAGTTATCCTATAGCATTTTAGGGAATCAGAAAAAGAAAATGACATTGATAAGTTTGTGAATAGCCTCTCATTTCGGGTGGGAAATTGGCAAGGTGGCTGTGGTCACCTGCACTTTTAGAGGAGACGAAGGAATGCGAAAAGCGGCGGTTGTTATGGTATCGATTTTTGTCGTATTGGCCCTGACGGTGTCGGGTGCCTTTGCAGCGCGGGTAAAGGTCTCGGTTGCGAGCGCGGGACCCGGAGCAGCGGCCTATGTAATTTGGGGCGGCTTGGCAGCACTGATTTCAAAGGAGTCCAAGACGGTCGCGATGAGCAACCTCACGACTCGTGGCGCGGTCGAGGATATTCGGTTGGTGGAAAGTGGTAAGGCCGAATTCGCACTGGGAGTCGCCACGCTCCTGGACCTGGCGATTAAGGGAAAAAAGATGTTCAAAAAGCCTTATACCAACCAGTGTGGTCTCGGACCCGGTACCGCCTCGATGTTCCATATCGGAGTGAAGAAAAGCTCTGGCATCAAAACCGTTCAGGATTTAAATGGAAAACGTGTGAGCTTTGCCAAAAAAGGTAGCAGCACGCATTTCATGACCCGGACGATCATAAAGCTGGCCGGAGTCAAAGTACGTGAAGAGAACTTGAACTGGAACGTTGCCGCCGACGCGGTGAAGGACAACCGGCTGGACGCCTTCACGATTCCGAATCCGATTCCCTCGCCGGCATTTGTAAAATTCGCTACCGCGCAGCCCATTTCACTTTTGCCGGTGGATGGGAAGGTCCGTGACAAGATGTTGACGATGAATAAGGCCTACTTCAAAATTACGATTCCGGCGAATTCCTACGATGGGCAGGACAAGGATGTACCCACCATCGGCTACACTGCCTGGACAATTGTAGGTTGTAAGGTTCCGGATAATGTGGTGTATGAAGTGACACGCTTGAACTACTCGAAGAAGGGAATGTCTTATTTGCTAAAGGTGCACAAGGGATGGAAGGTAGGGTTTGATATTATGCCCGCCCTAGATCAGATGAAAGCGATCAATATGAAAGTTCATCCCGGCGCTGCCCGTTACTGGAAAGAATGCCCTTCCGGTGGTTGCCAATAGCATTTTTGAATACCATCTAGAGATAATGGGCATAGAAATCGTTAGTTCATTTAAATTTAGCCTATGAACGTCCGATGCCCTTCCCGGAAAGGTTTCGAATCTTTCCGGGAGGGGCGCTGTCCCCTGTTTCTGCCTTGAATACTTTGTTCCTCGAAACGAAAGGCCCCTACGTCCCTGCTGGATGAACCTATGGCTGAATCATCTGGTTTTTTATCGAAGTTGCAGGATTTTCTGGGTGCAGGTCTTGCTGAGACTCGGACGCTGACCGGCGGTTATTTGTGGGCTCTTCGTGCTTTCGGGTTCATTTTCGCCGTTTACTTTCTCTTTGGTGCAGTCAACGGCAGTTTTACCCTATTCGGTCCGAGAATCTGGAATCTTTTTCAAATTGATTTTCCATATCTTCCCTACTATGGCGAACAGTTCTCTCTACCGTTGTTCATTTTTTTTACATCTGTTTTAACGTATATGCTCTATTCCGCACGCGAGACTTCTCCCCAGAATCGCCCCTCACGAGTGGACATCGTCCTTTGTATCCTTTCTTTCATCATTCTTTGCGAATTCATCTATTTCTACGACGATAGAGGGGCACGCGCCGGCATCGTCGAATGGAACGACGTGGTGTTTGGCTTTATTGCTGCCTGCCTCGTCTGGGAGATGTGCCGCCGGGTCCTGGGTCTTATCCTGCCCATTATCGCCATCGTGTTTCTCTTCTACGACTGGGCGGGGCCCATTTTTCCAGGGGAGTTCTCACACAAGGGCGCCGAATTCGGCTACGTCATGGGTTTTCTATACAGCCAGTCAGGCATTTACGGTGTCATTACCCGGGTTTATGCCCAGGTAGTGTTCATTTTTCTGATCTTCGGTGCGCTCCTTCAAGCTACTCGAGTGGGCGACGTTTTCGTCGATCTCGCTTTCGCTCTTGTGGGTCGCTACAAGGGTGGAGCCGCGAAGGCGGCAGTGGTATCGAGCGGTATGGTGGGCTCGATCGTGGGGAGCGGTGCGGCCAATATCGTAATCACAGGGACCTTTACAATTCCGTTGATGAAAAAGGGCGGATTCCGGCCCACATTTGCGGCGGCGACCGAGGCAGTGGCCAGTATCGGTGGTCACCTCATGCCCCCGATCATGGCCTCGACCGCCTTCATCCTTGCCGCCATGACAGAAACACCATATTGGCATGTGGCTTTAATCAGCCTGGTGCCGGCGCTCCTGTATTACTTGTCCGTCTTCATGTCAGTTCATTATTATGCCTCGCGCCATAATTTGCATGGCCTGGAAAAAGAGGATTTGCCCGACTTTTGGGGAATACTCCGGAAAGACGGTATCTTGCTAATACCGGTGGTGATTCTCATCGCCCTCTTAGTCCTCCAGTTTTCGCCATTTTTTGCCGGCTTCTGGGCCATTGTGTCGGCCATCGTTTTTAGCACCATCAGGAAAAAATGCTGGTATCTTCTCGGAATTGAGACGGCCGTCTTTGCCGCGAGCGCAGCCTACGGTGGGGACATGCTCTACCTCTATACTGCAATCGCTTGCTACTTGGCATGGCGCCACGATCAGGCTCGTGAAATCATGACAGAAATTGCCGGCGCCTTTGTTGATGGCTCCACCAACTCCCTCGTCATCGGGGCGACGGCTGGCGTGATGGGCCTTGTTCTTACTGGGGTGACGCATCCAGATCTTGCCCAGAAGATGACCTTGATTATCCTGTCCTATTCGTACGGTTTTATTTTCCTGGCGGTCGTGCTGGTTGCGGTAGCGAGCTACATTTTAGGTATGGGAATGACGATTACTGCAAGCTACATCCTAATCATCATCCTCGCTGGACCGGCCCTCCAGGAACTTGGACTATCCATGTTAACTTCGCATATGATTGTGTTGTGGTTGAGCCAGGACGCTGCTTTGACGCCACCCTTTGCGCTGGGTGCTTTTATCGCGGCGGGCATTGCCCAGTGTGATCCGATGGAAACTGGTTTCAAATCTCTCAAACTCGCCAAGCCGCTCTACGTTATTCCTCTCCTGATGGCCTACACGCCCATTCTCATGGACGGTCCGTGGAACCAGGTAATTCTCGTCTGGATGGGCGCGGCGTTGGCCTTTATTTGCAGTTCGGCAGTCTTGGAGGGGTATTTCATCAGGGCCCTTTCATGGGCCGATCGGGCTATCCTCTCCGCCGCCGCGCTGGCACTCTTCTGGAACGGCATCTGGTTCAAGGTCGCGGGACTAGCATTGATGGTTGGAAACTTGGTGGTGCAGCGATCACGGCCGCATGAAATTGGGAAACCCGAGTTTGAAGCTTCCGTTAGCCCTCTTAAAATGGACGCAGAAAAGGGATAATCGTAGGTTGTCGCCAAAGTGGCTAGGACAGAAAAAAACCTCCATTTACATCAATCGTGATGCCAGTGATGTGTCGCGCATCCTCAGAGGCGAGGAAGGCGACAACGCCCGCGATGTCCTGGGGCGTGCCGATTCGTCCAAGGGGCGTAGCCGCAATTGTGCTAGCCTCTTGCTCCGGGGTCATCTGTGCAAGGATGCGAGGGGTGGCGATGACGCCCGGAGCAATGGCATTGACGTTGACGCCGGATGGCCCGAATTCGCGTGCGAGGTGGCGGGTGAGGCCGATGACGGCTGCTTTCGAGCTGGAGTAGTGGGCCCCTTGAAGGACACTGGCTGAACGCCCAGCCACGGATGAGAAATTCACAATTTTTCCAGACTTTTGCCCGCCCATATGGGGCAGGAGTGCCCAGCAGGAGCGGTAGACGCTCTTAACGTTGAACTCGAACATGTCATCAAAAGCGGCTTCGTCGATATCCATGGAGGCGAGTGGCTGACCTCCGCCGATACAATTGACGAGGACATCGATTGGACCGTGATCGCGGACGGCGGAGGCCATCGTCTTTTTCACGTTTTGGGAATCCGCTATGTCCAGATGGACGGGGCAGGCCTTGCCTCCTCGGGGCTTTCCTTTGCTGGTGGCGAGTTTTGCAGTCTCCTCTCGAGATTTGGCAATGTCCATGCAAATCACGAACGCACCCTCGGTTACTAGGCGCAGACAGACTGCTCTTCCAATTCCGCCGCCTGCTCCGGTGACGATGACGGTCCGGCCTGTATATCGGTTCAAGACGATTCCTCCAGAAATTGGGGCGGCAGGTTCCATTCGGGATTGGGACGAATAATTTGGGGTATCGTGCCCGTTCGTTGGAATGAACTCCAGAGGGCGCGATGACAATCTATTGAGAGAGAGGAGGTACGATGGCGCACATGTTCAAGTGGGGAGATGGAGAAAAAGTGACGATGAGTGGCGTGGATGAACCTCGTGGGTGGCGAATTCAGGTTTGTCCCAAGAATACTGGCTCGGCGCGCATTAGCATGGGGACTCAGGAGATCCCTCCTGGCGGGAAAATTCCGGTTCATCTTCATAAGCGGGAAGAGGAGATTCTCTTTTTCCATGCCGGGGAAGGGGAGGTCGAGGTGAACGGAGCGTCCCAACCAATTGGCCCGGGGATGAGCGTCTTTTTGCCGCCCGGTGTTTTACATGGGGTGCAGAACACGGGAGGTTTGCCCATCAAACTGGTCTGGATATTCTCGCCGCCCGGCTACGAGGAAGTGTTCCGCGAGATGGCCCGCCGCGGGATGGATCATGGAGAGACTGAGAATCAAGTTTGAGGAATTGCCCGGTCCTAACGATGTTGCCTGGTGGTGTTATTTTGCGGGGATCAGATCGATTCTCTGAATTCAGTAGTACCGGGATAGGTTCCGCATGTTAGTCAGTGTCATCGAACAGAATGCGGCAGCTGATCCTTCGACGCTGCGCATGTTGCCGATCTGCTGGTAGATAGCGATACGGAATTCTTCAGGTAAAAATTTCGTTGTGACAGCCACGTTGAGCTTGGGCGGGTTGTGGATGGCGAATTGCTAATTCACCTTTCACATTCTTTTGTCGGCCTGTCCAAAAACTCGATCAAAAGTAATCCAGTACTTATCAGAACATGAAGTTGGAATTAAAGGACCTTGATTTTACTTAGGGTCGATTTTTTTCGTGAAGCACGGGAAAAGCCTTTCCTGTTGCCTTGGGAGGGCTTTCCAATTCGCAGGTGAAATTTGGTATGTTTTCCGTATTCATGCTAGATTGTTTTAGCGTGAAGAAAAACTTTTTGGATCCTTGCACGCAACGTTCGAGTCGTAGTTACAGATCGTGATTTGACTCCGAAACGCTTTCATATTAAGGACACCATAAATTCAAAAGGTATTTCATTGTTGCTGACATTTTCACCCCGGGGTCATCTCACTATGGGAGTATCGCGATGTCAAAGAAAATAACGAAAATTCAGATCGTGGTTACGGCTCTTTCCATCTCGCTTTCTGTTGGGGCGGCAGTGCCTGTTCTGGCTGCCGAGAAGGTCATTTTGACCCAGCCGGTCGATAGTCTGAGCTTCTTCCCAATTTACGTGGGTCGCATCAAAGGATTTTTCAAGGAAGAAGGTCTGGAACTGAATGTAAAGGCGACTTCGGGGGGTGGTCCGCATTTAACAGCAGTTCTGTCAGGCAAGGCCGAATTTACGGCGAGTCCAGGGCCTTATCAGCTCAATGCCCTTAACAGGGGGAAAAGGGCAATCGGTTTTGTCGACCTCCTTCGCCGTAATATTATCGGAATGGTGATTCACAAAGAGGCCGCAAAAAAAGTGGGTATTCGGGATGGAATGCCTCTTATGGAAAAAGTAAGGCGGGCGAAGGGCCTGAAAGTCGGTGTCACGCGACCGGGTGCTCTGACCGACGTCCTTGCCCGTAACCTAATCGGTCGTGCAGGTCTAAAGGTGCCGCAGGATGTGCGAATCCTGGCGGTCGGCGGCGGCGGGACCATGCTCCCCGCGTTCAAGAACAGGAAGATCGATATCCTGACCATCTCCACACCTCATCCAGAGAGAATGATCAGCGAGGGGCACGGCTTCTGGTTCGTCAACTGGGGGGCGGGAGAAGATCCGGCTATCAAGGAATTTATGATGACGGCCGTGATGACCACGCCAAAACTGATAAAAGAGCGCCCTGGTCTCGTAAAGAGAATGGCGCGAGCCGTCATGAAGGCACATAAATATATTCAGAAAACTTCTGTGGATCAGCTTACGAAAGATATGACTCCCTTTTTCGGTAAGCGCGTTTCACCCAAAACCCTTCGTGTCTCCATACAAACGGTAAAGGGCGCGGTTAATCCGAGCGGTAGGCAGTCTAACGATGCCATCCAGGCGACCTTCAGGATTATGAAGAGTGGCGGCAAGCTCAAGAATTTGGTTTCGGTGAAACGGAGTGACGTCTGGAACGACTCATTTCTTAAATAATCAAAGAGAAATGGGTCAGGGAGTTGAATTGTTGGAGCCTTTGCTCACTATCCGTGAGGTCGGCAAGCGCTTTCTCTCTCGGGGTTCCATAGTCCGGGCGATGGAGCGTGTTTCGCTCGACATCCACGAAGGAGAATTCATCACAGTCGTAGGCCCGAGCGGCTGTGGGAAGAGTACGTTGCTGAACATCCTGGCCGGACTCTACCCCTCCACGGAGGGGGAGATCCGGTTTAAGGGTGAGTCGATTCGGGGCCTGAACGCCGAAATTGGCTACGTTACCCAGCAGGACAATCTGCTTCCTTGGCGAACGCTACGGAAAAATATTCTTCTACCTCTCGAATTTCGTTCGGGCACCTGGAGAAACGGAGCAGATGCTCGGGTGCAGCGACTCATCGATAAGGTCGGTCTGTCGGGGTTTGAGAGTCATTTTCCACATGAGCTTTCGGGCGGAATGCGCCAGAGGGCGAATATCATTCGCACCCTTGTCTACAACCCGCAAGTCATACTCATGGACGAGCCGTTCGGGCCACTGGACGCCCAGACGCGCCTCGCTCTTCAGAACCAGCTTCTTGAACTCTGGCGCGAGGAGCGGAAAACAATTGTCTTTATCACCCACGATCTGAGTGAAGCGATTGCGCTGGCCGATAGGGTTGTAGTCATGACGGGTCGGCCTGGGAGCATCAAGAGCGTGACAGAGGTGAATATTCCACGTCCCAGAGATGTCTACCATATCCACCGATCCGAGGCTTACCGAGAAATTTACGACAAACTCTGGGAGGAACTTCGCGAAGAAGTGGCGAAGGAAATTTAATGGCCGGAGATAATAAAGTTCAGTCCAGGCCCCCTGAGGATCTGCTTCTACCGCCCGACGTGACCGGTCTGCGCCTCCTCTTCTGGAAAGTGCGCTACCTAGAAGAGATGCGGTGGAGCCGCATTGCCCTTTTGCGAATCGTCTTCTGCATTATGTCGCTTGTGATTTGGGAGCTGGTATCGGGAAGCCTCATGGACGAAAAGGCGATCAGTAGCCCAAGCCTGCTTGTTCGGTCGTTCTTCGATATCGTAGACCCCAAGAATCCGGATGGGTCTCTTTGGATCCATTTTGGCTACACCGTTGAAAATACCGTCTGGGGTTATGTGTTCGGTGCCGTGTTAGGAGTTGCCGTCGGGTTTTTGCTTGCCGAACTTGAAATTGTTGCACTCGTTATCGAGCCTTTTATTATGGCGTTTAATGGTGTTCCCCGAATTGCCTACGCGCCCCTGTTTATTGCTTGGTTCGGTATTGAGCGCCAGCCAAAGATCATTCTTGTGATGACGATTGTCTTTTTTCTCACTTTTGTTAGTACGTTCGCTGGAATTCGGAGTGTCACGCGGGATCTTATTAACGTAGCCCGGGTTCTCGGTGGAGGGAAGACAGCCATTCTTAGGAAGATTGTCATGCCAGCCGCCTCTCCCTGGATATTCAATGGCCTGAAAATTAGCATTCCTTTTGGAATGGTGGGGGCCATAGTGGGAGAGTATATTATCGCCGATAAGGGGGTTGGATACCTTCTCCAACGCTACAATAATGAATATTTTACCACTGGCATTATTCTCATTATATTCCTCTTGATGATTTTGGTAATGGCTGTTAACCAAATGTTGAATTGGGCGGAAAACCGAGTCTTACGTTGGCGTCCAACAAGTTCCATGGGCCAGGAGACAGTGATCCCAGGCTGATAAATAATAGGCCCTCACAATCTGGGGAGGAGCTTATATATGCCCCCTGTTGTAGTTCTTCGGAAGATTAGAGCGTCTGCTGAGGAAGTCTTCAATTTTGTTGGGGACGTGCAAACTCACCCCCAGATCGCTCCTTTTTCTAAAGAGGTTAAAATTACCTCACCCGAGGGTTGTATGGGAAAAGGCACTCGCTTTCATCAAATCTTTCACGATAGACCTGAATGCGATTCTGAAATCGTATCCTGGGAACCTTTCCGGAAGATCGCTTGGCACAATTTCTTGGGAAGTGCGGAAAAGCCTGCCCAAATAATCACCTACTGTTTTGAGCAGGAAGGGGAAGTGACCCACGTCCTTCATACAGTTGATAATAATTCCTACGAGGACCAGGCTCTCCACCGGGGTGGGACTGAGGAGAATATCTTAGAGTTAGCGAACCTAAAAGAGCTGATGGAAGGGTAATTTTTAGAACCTATATTTGACGAATTGTATTAGTGTGCAGATGACCAAGTAACAAAAAAAAAGATTGTCTGGACCAATAAAGAGCCAATTGGTTTTATTGAATTCTCGTAATGCGAACAGACCAATTAAGTCGTTATTATTTAACAATTTAAAAATGAAATTACTGGTCCGTTATTTTGACGAGGAGAACAAAACAGCTTATTTGGAATGAACCACGATGGGTAAATCCTCACGATTCCCCCACTCACTCCAGGAACTCATGTAGTTGCGAACCTTCGGATAGCCGAGAAGCCTTAGGGCCAGATAACCGTGCGCCGCACGGTAGCCGGTTTGTCAGTAGGCGGTAATTTCTTTTTCGGGTGTAACTCCAATTGCCTCGAACTGTGCCCGAAGCTCCTCCGCAGGTTTCATTTCCCCCTTTGGGGTCAAGTGCTCAAGCCACTCCTGCCAGACTGCGCCGGGAATGGCCCCCCCTCTCTTGGCCCGTGCGGTGGTTCCCTGCCATTCGTCTTTACTCCGTGTGTCTAGGAGAAGGTGATTGTCTTCCTCGATGGCCGCGAGAACGTCTTTGTGGGTGGCTAGACGGTCGAGCTCGAGCTTGAAATTAAATGCTGTTGCCTGGGGTACTTCGGCGTCCCGCGTAGTTTTATATCTATTGCGCTCCCAGGCCCCATATCCACCGTCGAGGACATGGACATCCTTATGGCCAAATAGCTCGAGGAACCAGAACCCGCGCGCACAGGTGTTCCCGGTCATGTCATCGTAAAATACGATTGTATTCTCAAACGCGACCCCTCGCAGACCCAACAGAAAAGCCCACATGCGGAAAAACGAGTGGAGTGGAGCATCGTCCGAGTCGTCGCAGTTAATTCCGTAGACGTTGAAATGGCACGCCCCGGGAATATGCTCCATCGTAAATCGCTCCCCGGGACGGGTATCGACAATCCGTAAATTCGGATCTGAGAGCTGTTCATTGAGCTGCGCTGGAGTCCATAAAAGGGTAGGGTTTTCATAGCCTTTCGAGTTTTTGGTGTCCATCTAGGATCTCCCTGTGCAAAGGTGGCAGGGCCGTTTTTTCAGTCTGTCCAGAAGCCGCCATTTACGTCTAATGCCTCGCCGTTGATGTGACCGGCCTCCTCGCTGGCTAGAAACAAGACTGCCGGCCAGACGTCCTCAGGCACAGTGAGCCGACCCAGTGGATGAGACTTTTCTGCCTTGGCTAGCATCTCGGGCGGGGATTCGAAATGAAGGCCCGTATCTGCCGGACCCGGAAGGACACAATTCACCGTTATCCCAGTTTTGGCTAGCTCACGGGCCAGGTTGAAGGTCATGGCCAGAAGGCCTGCCTTCGCAGCCGAATAGTGTATGTTGGGGCCAATGCCGCCCATCTTTCCGGCAATTGAAGCGAAGCTGATGATGCGTCCAGAGGAAGAGGCCTTGAGTGCCTCGATTGTCTCTTGAATGGCGAAGTAGGGAGCCAAAAGATTGACCCCAAGTACATCAGACCAGTCCTTTTCGCTCAGGCCCAGAGGGTCTCTGATGGGCATATAGCCTGCGACATTCAAAAGAACGTCACACCCCCCGAGCCATTCGAGGGCTATGCGCATTGTTTGGCGAATGTCTGCTACATCAGTCAGGTTACAGGGCGTTTTTTTGAGGTGGTCCGGGGGTCCTTCCAGGGCGTCTAGGTGCTCTCCGGCGCGGTCGGTTGCGAATACCTTTGCCCTCGATTCGAGGAATCCTTTAAGAATTCGGCTACCAATGTCCCCGGCAGCACCGGTAAGAATAATTTTTCGCTCGTCAAATTCGAAACGAATGGGCATTCTTGCGGCTCCTCTAAGATGCAGCACTGAGACAATAAATTGGAATGCGTGTTTCTATTAGCCTTAGCATAGAGCTTCGTTCGCCTCAATGTCCGGCGAGACAAATCGGATGCAATACTTCTTGTTTCGCTTATGGTGGATTGTTACACTTTTCTTATGGGATGTTGCATGGTCTTCCGGTTGGCGACGACTTGATTCTAAGGGTTGGTTGCGGCCGACCTGAACCCGCCGGGATCTCGATTTGCGCTAAAGCATGATTGGCCCGCCTTGCGTTGGGTCTTTCGGACGGAGGGGGTCTATGTCAGAGCTTGCGTATGTAGGAAAAAGCGTTCCCCGCGTAGACGCGCCCGAGAAGGTGGCCGGTCGGGCCGTATATACACTTGATCTTCAGCTCCCAAAAATGCTCTTCGGAAAGCTCAAAGCCAGTGAAGTCCCCCACGCAAGGATCAAAAATATTGACATTAGTCGTGCCGAAAAACTCCCCGGCGTCCGGCTTGTCCTCACTAGTGAGGACATGCCCGAAGACCTGGTGTGGGGGGTAGTTCCCGTTTGCTACGACCTAATACCTCTGGCGAGGGAGAAAGTCCGTTTCATCGGCGAGTCGGTCGCGGCTGTTGTCGCGACGGACGAGGACATTGCCAAGAGAGCGCTTGATCTTATCGATGTGGAGTACGAAGCACTTCCGGCGGTTTTCGATGTGTTCGAGGCCATGCAGGAAGGCGCCCCAGTGATTCACGATAAAAATCCAAACAACATAGCCTTCACCAAGCACATGGAGTTCGGTGAGCTGGACCGGGCCTTTGACGAAGCGGCGCATGTCAGCGAGCTTTCAACTTCCACCTCACGCCAGGCGCACTGCTGCTTTGAGACCCACGTCTCGATCGCAGATTGGTCCCCGAACGGAGACCTGACCGTCTATAACTCTTCCCAGTGTCCGAGCCTGAGCCATCAATACTTCTCTAAACTACTTCATATTCCCGAGTCAAAAGTTCGAGTGATCACCAACTACCTCGGAGGTGGATTCGGTGGCAAGGCGACGAGCAAATTCAACATCGACTTTCTCTCGATTATTGCTGCGAAAAAACTCGGTTGCCCGGTCAAGTTTTACTATGACCGCGAGGAGGAGTTCCTCCTCGGCACTTTCCGGACTAATCAATTCCACACGACTCGAATTGCGACGGACAAGGAAGGGATACTCCTCGCCCGCGAGATGCAGATGACGGTCGACAACGGCGCCTACTCCGACTATGGGCCCGCCGTTGGCGCCATCACCGCCCATATGGGCGGCAGCCTCTACAACTTTAAGGCCTATCGTCACCACGCGAATGTCGTTTTCACAAACAACGTATACGGGGGAGCGATGCGTGGCATCGGAAACGCCGGCTATTCCTTCGGGACCGAGGTGGCCATGGACCACCATGCGCGCGAAATCGGGATGGACCCGGCCGAGTTCCGCCTCAAGAATCTGGTGAAGAAGGGGGACACCACCATAATCGGCGCAAAGATCTCCAGTTGCGGCGTCCAGGAGTGCGTTCAGGAGGCGATCAAGCGAGTGCCATGGTATGAGGCTCGTGCATCTTCCAATGGAACCAAGCGTGGCTACGGCTTGAGCGCTGCGGTTCATTTCACAGGTGCCCGGACGATGGGGCCCGAAACAGCGGGTGCACTTATCAAGGTGAACAAGGATGGCACCGTTGAGGTTCTTTCGGGCACCATCGAGATGGGAAACGGCGCGAACACCAGCATCGCTCAGATATGTGCCGAAGCCCTCGGCGTCCGGGTGAAAGACGTGCGTATCATCAACGGCGACACCGCCGTAAATCCCTACGGATGGGGGACTCGGGGCAGTCGCACTACTACCATCGATGGACAAGCCACCCGTTTGGCGGCTCTGGAGGCGAGGGAGATGCTTCTCCGGGGCGCGGCCGAACTCCTTGAGTGCGACGTGAAAGACCTTGATGCATGCGAGGGGAAGATATTTGTCAGGAGCGCGCCGGAAAACTCGGTTTCCCATTCCGAGGCCTATATGAAAATCTACAACAAGCAAGGAAGCGAGGCTGTCTACGCTACAGCCACCTATGACTCGCCAAGTGAAGATCCCGACCCAGTGACGGGCTACGGAAATTGGTCGGCGGCCTACTCCTTTGGGACAAAGCTTGCAGAGGTTGAAGTGGACATTGAAACCGGCGCGTTTGAAGTCATTCGTATCATCAGTGCCAACGACTGCGGAACGGTGGTGAACCCGGCGGGAGCGATGGGTCAACTTGAAGGCGGCGTTCTCATGGGTGTGGGTTATGCCATGATTGAAGACTTCGCCGTGGATAATGGTCAGCCAGTCAACCCTAATTGGCTCGACTACAAGATGCCGACGACCCAGGATATTCCTGCGCTTGAGACCGTCCTGATCGAGACCGAGTCCCCGAGTGGGCCCTACGGCGCCAAGGGATTGGGTGAAATGGTTCAGCTCGGTACCTCGGCGGCTATCGCAAACGCTGTCTACGACGCCGTGGGTGTGCGGATCACCTCCCTTCCCATTACCCCTGAAAAGGTTCTCACCGCACTTCGGGAAAAAGAGGTGGCGGGCAATTAAAAAATATAAGAGGAAGATAGATGGTTTTTGAATACGTAGTCGTGAAGTCTGTCGATGAAGCCCTCGCCGCGATGCAGAAATATGGTGGCGAGGGGAAAATTTATTCGGGGGGTGTCGCGCTCTCGATCCTGATGAAATCAAATGTATATCAGCCCGCCGTACTCATCGATATTTCTGGGGTGGATGAGCTTTCAGGTGTCAAGGAAGCGGGGACGGGCGGTGTCCGCATCGGGGCCGGGACGCCCCACCGGGAGATCGAAACTTCGCCTCTCATCGCCAAGCGTTTCCCGCTTCTCGCTGAAGTGTTCCACAATGTCGCCACAGTGCGCATTAGAAACACAGGGACCATCGGGGGAAACATCATCTTCGCCGAGCCGGCCTCGGACCCGCCAGCCGCTCTATTGGTGCTGGAAGCTAGAATGATTGTGATAAATGCGGATGGGGCGGAACGAACAATTTCCTCCTCTGAGTTCTGGACGGACTACTATGAAACCGCCTTGGAAGAGAATGATCTCCTCACCAGGATCGAGATCGATCCACTTCCAGAGGGAATGAGTACGGCTTACACGCGGTTCACCACCCGATCGAAAGAGGATAAGCCTTGTATATCGGTTTCGGTGGCTGTGGTAGCTGGGGATGACGGCAAGACCTGTCATGAAGCCAGGATTGGACTGGGCGGGGTCGAGGCGGTCTTCAGGCGGCTCACCGCGGCCGAGGACGCTCTCAAGGGAGTGGAACTCATTTCGGCCGCCATCGACGAGGCGCTATCGGGGGCCCTCGACGATCTAGAGCCACTCAGCGATATACGTGCCAGCAACGACTATCGCCGGTTGGTGACTCCCGTCTTAATCCGGAGGACCATCGAAAAGGCCGTAGGTCTTTCCGGCTAAAGGTCACACTCCCCCTTCGGGCGTCGTTGGAGGGGAGAGCAGGGAGGTTCGTCTCAACTCCTCCAGCGCATTGGCGACCTCGCCGGATAGGGTGTCCCTGCCTGTTTTTCCGCGCCGTCCTGCAGGATCAATTAACTCGCCCACGTGAAGAACCATTCGGGTTTTGTTCGTCAAACCGTCTGGCCAGCTGAACAGGGTGTTTGTCCCTGAGAGATAGATCGGAAAGATGCGCGCACCGCTCAGCACGGAAAGGAACCCCACGCCTTTTTTGAAGCCTTGGTCGGCGAGTGAATCGACAATGCCCCCTTCGGGAAAAATTGTGACAGCCTCCCCCTGGCGGAGAAGGTCCAATGCCACCCGAAAGGTTGAGCTACCTGCCTTTTCTCGATCCACTGAAAACCCACCGAAGGCAGTGATTAGCGCCCCCATTATCCTGCTCTTGAAGAGTTCGCTTTTTGCGATTTGAAAGATAGGGCGAGGGATGAAGGCACCGAGGATGATGGGGTCGAGGTAGCTTCGGTGGGTCGATGCGATGATGAGTGGTCCCATGGGCGGGATACGTTCGAGCCCCCGGATGTCGCATTCACCAAAGATTGATTGGAAGTATCCCTTGGCGAGTGCCTTGAGCCAGGGAGGTTGGCCATTTTGTGGAAGTCTTCTGGGCGCTTCGCGTGACATTCTCTTGGTTCCGGCGGTTAATCGTAGAGCTCGGCCAGCTCCAGCTTGCGGCCTTCCCGGGCTGAGATGGTGATGCCTTCGACGACGGCGCTGGCACGCAGGCCGGCGTGGCCGTCCACTTCGGGTGGTCGGCCCTTGCGGATTGCGGTGGAAAAGTCGGCTAGTTCGTCCATCACTTGGGCCGAAGTGGGGTCGCCCTCCACCTCGTATTCCTTCATGCTGGGTATATCTACCTCTTTTCGTTGGATCGTCAGGCGCCGGCCCTCGTCTTCGGCGAAGGCGTTGGCCTCGGTTCCAAAGATGTGAATGTAGAAAACCTTTGGGGTAAGCATGTTCGTGGCCAGGTACCCCTGAGCGCCAGAATCGAACTCAAGCAATGCCGTCGTCACGTCGTCCAGATTTGTTGTAGAGTTCAGCGAGCGGCTTGAGGCGAAAACGCTCTTGATAGGACCCAAAAGGTATTGGAGGGTGTCGGCGTGGTGGATGCCGAGGCCGGTCATAGAGCCCGAGGGGCTTTCTACTGGATTGGCCCGCCAGCTGGTCGGGTCTACCCTGTCAGCGAATCCGTAGGAAAAATTAGCTTCGGCCTGAATTGCGTGGCCCATCGCGCCTGAATCGATGAGGCGTTTGAGCTCGCGATGAGCAGGTTGGTAGCGCCGCTGGTGGCCGACCCCGAGACGCACTCCGGCCTTCTCGCAGGCGGCGATGGCACGCTGGCCGTCGGGCACATGGAGAACGAAAGGTTTTTCGACAAAAACGTGCTTTCCTGCTGAGGCAGTTTCCTCGACCATATGGGCATGGGCCGAATGGGGGACGGCCAAGATGATGGCGTTGGTTTCCTTGTCTCGAAGCGCCTCCTCCCAGCTATCCAGCGGGCGGCAGCCGTACTTCTCTGAGAAATCATTGCGAGTCTGAGTTGTCCTGGCAAAACAGGAGGTAAGCTCTAGGCCATCAACCCTTTTTGCTGATTTGGCGAACACGTCACCCCACCAGCCGAGGCCGACCAGGCAGACACGCACCGATTTTTCGGATTTCATTGAATCGTGTTCCCCCAATGGTCGTCCCGGATTATCTAATTCGAATGAAGGCCAATTGTACCTTTTCTATGTCAAATTTTCTTGTTTTTGCCACCCGAGAGTGGTCCTTCTTCGACCCTGCCAGCAGATTTAAGCGTTTCACCAAATGCGTTCATGACGTCTTCGACCGTAATAATTCCCAGTAGGCGGGTTGGGTCCTCCCGGCTGACGACGGGTAGGCGCGATAGATGCCGGGCTCCCAGCTTGGCCATCACAGAGTCGAGTGACTGGTCTGGGTGAGCATGGATAACGTAGTTTGTTGTCGCGGACTCGATAACTTTTTGCCCGTTCAATCCAGCGGCTTGGGCTTGCTGGAGTTCTGCGGAACTAATTATCCCGAGGAGGTGGCCGTCATCCACGACCGGAAATCCAGCAATATCAATATGTTGAGTATGCATAAGTGCTTCTTTGATTGTGAGGTGGGCATTTAGGGTCGTCACTTCATGCACCATAGCGTCTGATACATGAATTTCGTGAAGAATGTGTTCGGTCTCGTGGTTGGGCAGCTGCACCCCGTCCTGTGAGGAAAGGGCGCTGTAAAGGGGTTCCGGGTCCCAGTAGTGAGCGAGGGAGTAGGAGATAGTGTTAGCGACCATGAGCGCGAGGATGATGTTGTAGTCCTGGGTCAGCTCAAAAATCATGATAACCGAGGTCATCGGAGTGCGGACGATGGCCGCGAAGGCTGCACCCATTCCGACGAGGGCGTAGCCCCCGGAATTCACAACTAGGTCGGGAAAGATGGCATTGGCGATAGAAGCAACGGTACCCCCGGCCATCGCTCCAATGAAGAGAGTGGGCGCGAAGATGCCACCCGACGAGCCTGTTCCGTAAGAAATGATCGTCGCGAAAATTTTGAGGACCAGGAGGGTGAGGAAAAACCACGTTGTGTAGCCATCGGTCATAGCTCGGGTAATCCATGGGTAGCCGACGGCAAAAACGTGAGGAACCCAGATTCCGATGATGCCAACGGCTAGTCCGCCCAAGGTGGTGGCGAGAATGACTCTGCCCCCAGATAGGCGGAGAGATCTCTTCCTTACGAAGAGAAGTCCCCGCTTGAAAATGGCACCGACCCCCGCGCACACTGCGCCCACGATTGCGTAGAGGATGAGTTCCAAATAAGAGGCGAGGGCGTAGGAGGGAATTTCAAAGGACGGATCGTTCCCGAGCAATGCGCGCGTGACAACGGAGGCAGCGATCGAGGCGGCCACGATGGATCCCAGGATTTTGGCATTGAGGTCGCCGACGAGCTCTTCTAGTGTGAAGGTGACGGCGGCGATGGGGGTGTTGAATGCGGCCGCCAGCCCGGCCGCAGCCCCTACGGGAACAAGCGATCGGGTGTTGCTTCGCCCGAGAGTGAAAATTTGACCCAGCCAACTGGCAATTCCAGAACAGATTTGGACGGTGGGGCCTTCTCGGCCTAGGCTCGAACCAGTGCCGATATTTAAAGCTCCGATGAAGAATTTGCCGATCCAAACCCTTGCCGGGATGAAACCATTGTGCACGATATAAGCAATCTTTGTCTGGGGTATACCGCTTCCACGTGCTTCGGGGACCGCACGTAGAAGCAAGGCGGCGACTAGGGCGCCGCCGGCCGGAATGAGGGGAATGATATACCAAGGCCGCAAAATACTAGACAGGTCGTGGGACCCGAAGAAGAGTTTATGCAACAGTTCTAGCGTGAGGTGGAACGCAACGGCCGCGAGGCCCGCGATAATGCCGACGAAAATCGTGACAAAATAAAAAATTACTTCATCACTGATTCCGAAGCGGTGTAGCCACTCTAGGAGGCGAAGTTTTAAATTTTTATATTCTATTTTGTTCATAAAGGAGCGTTGTGCCATTGGCGTGGGCGAGTAAGTTTATTCTCTCAAATTTGGTGGGGCAGGTGCGAATTTTGATGGGTCGTATCCTTCCTTTCGGAGGCGATTGGCAAACCATTCCAACTCGATACCGTTAGTTTGATTGTCGATGCGACCCATTTCGCAAAAAATCTCGATTCGGTGGCCATCAGGATCGCAAAAATAAAAGGCGCGATTCTCGCCCCAGGTGCCGTCCCCTTCGGGGTGCGTTGGGCTGTGAACGACTGGCCCTCGGACAATCTCAATACCGTTTTCCTCGATCCATTCCCTCCATGCCTCGAATACTTCTCGGCAGCTCACCATGAGGGCGAAGTGGTGGATTCCCAAGTCAGCCATTGGGCCCTGGTCCGCTTTTCGTAAAGAGGAAAGATCTCCAGCCTCTTCGGGGAAGGAAATAAGATTCAAGTCGTGGTGCAGGCCGCTACACCTGAGAAAACAAAGACCGACCGCTAAGACCGGATGCTCGCCCGGTGCGTATATCTCGGATACCTTAAATCCGAGGAGTTCGGTGTAGAATCGGATAGATTCCTCAAGGTTCGAGACTTTGACTGCGACATGCTGAACGCCCTCGAACGTTTGAATGGGCCTTGGCATTGTTTTGAAAACTCTCCCGTCGCATGAAATCGATTGGCCGGATGGCGCGGCTTGGGGAGATATTAACGTCAACTGGAGGGAAATGGTATGGGCAGACTGGAAGGAAAGGCAGCTCTCATAACGGGTGCCTCCCGGGGCATCGGAAGGGCTATTGCCCGGCGATTCGCCGGTGAAGGGGCATCGGTTTATCTGATCGCTGATGAGACGAAGGCTGAGCTTGAGGAGGTGACTGCAGAATGTCGGCAGCTGAATGGTGGGGAGGCATTTTTTGGCGAATTTGACCTCGCTCATCCAGAGGCCGCGGGAGAGATGGTGGATGCCGCAATAAAGCATCTCGGTCAGCTGGATATTCTAGTTAATAACGCGGGAATCCGCTCCCGCCGCTTCTTTGGAGACTTTACTAGAGAAGATTTTGACCATGTGGTGGCGGTGAATCTCAGGGCGCCTTTTTTGGCTGCTCAGGCGGTTTTGCCAGCGATGCGGTTGGCGGGTGGCGGGAGAATCATATTCATCGCGAGCCAACTTGGTATGGTCGCAGCCCGGCGCACTGCTCTATATGGAGTAACGAAGGCCGGGCTGATTCATTTGGCTCGAGCGATGGCGCTTGAACTGGCCGGTGAGGGAATTCGAGTTAATGCAATCAGCCCCGGACCCATAGCGACCGCCTACGTGATGGAGCGCTTGGAGCGTGAGCCCGAAGAGATGGCCCAGCGTGAGTCATTTATTCCTGCGGGGCACCTAGGTGATCCTAACGAGATTGCATCGGCCGCACTATTTCTTTCCTCTGCTGAATCGGGTTTTGTCGATGGACATAATTTGGTGGTCGATGGAGGGTATATTGCCCATTGAGGGCAGGGGCAATTTCTCCCAAACGTAGTCTCTGGCTTTGCTACAGCGGGATCTCAAGGTTAAAGTGGAATTTGTTTCATCAAAGCTACTTATTCTCTATTTAGGAAGGAGTATGACCTATGGGTTTGGCTGTTGGGGTTGTCGGTTTGGGCATCATGGGTGGAGCCTTTGCTGCGCATCTTCTGGATGCGGGGTTCGATGTAGCAGGGTTTGACCCTGAGGATAACATGTACGCGAAATTCGAAGGAAATTCTTTACGGCGGGCAACCTCTCCGGCCGATGCGGCAAAGGGGGCGGAATTGGTAATGACATCTTTGCCGAATTATGGCGTAGTCGAGCAAGCTGTTTCGGGGCCGGAGGGGGTATTCGAAGGTGCCCAAAAAGGGACGGTCATTGCCGATATGAGCACGGTGCCGCCGAAGTTTTCTCGCTCTATGGCGGAGGCTGCTGAAGAGAAGGGGTTTTACTGGCTTGATACCCCGGTGAGCGGGGTTGGCAAGCAGGCGGCGGTCAAAGATTTGGTTGTCATGAGCGCCGGGCCGAAGGTCGCCTTCGAATTAGCCAAGCCTGCGTTTGACGCCATAGGCAAGAAAACTATTTATGTGAGCGAGAAGAACAGTCTCGCTGCCCAGCTCAAGCTGGTGGTAAACCTGGTTCTATTCGTAAACATGGCCGGAGCTGCTGAAGGGTTGACCCTGGGCCTTAAGGCAGGGATTTCGCCCGATGTCATGCTCGATACGCTTTGCTCCGGGGCGGCCGGATCAAATGTCCTCGATGTCCGAGGGAAGGATATGCTGGTCGACAATTACCCTTCTTCCGGTCCCATCTGGATCGTCTTGAAAGATCTTGAGTGTGCGATTCAGTCCGCTAAGGACCTGAATGTGCCGGTTCCTTTGGCGGGGCTTTTAGAGCAATTTTACTTGGCCCAAAGAAGCAAGGGACGCCAGGATGAGGATGGGAGTTCAATATTTAGAATTTACAAAGAGCTGGCAAATTTATCCTGATCGCGTGGCAAGGGATAGTGAATCCTCTGAAACACGAGGCGTTATGGTTTAAATATCTAATTTGAAGTGCCGGTCTAAATGGCTTGAATTTTTTTAGCACCTCGGTGCTTACCATCAGGAGTAGTTTTTTTTCGCTGCTCGGACGGACTTGAGGAGTTCCGGGCTGATCAAAGTGACCTTTTCTAGGCCGAAATCATCAGCTCAAAGCCACCTAGCCAGACACATTCTTTATGTGTTTTTTTTTGACCTTGGTGACAAATTTGCATCCGAGCTGAGGAGCATAGTGTTGAGCACTTCCCCATCGAGACGAGTTCATTAAGTACAAAATATTTTATTCCTAGGTTTAATTATGTTTTTTGATTCACCTACAATTATTTTTTTTAGTGGAACAATTATGTAAAGGCGATGGGATTTCCTTCAATTTTTTGCTTCTGCGGTGAAGGGTGGCGTTTCCAGCCTTTAACAATAAAATTAGCCTGGAGGATTTTGGAGGAACCACTTGTCGTGAGTTTCTTCAAATTGCGTTCCATAAGGGTACTGACAGGATAGTTAAGAAAGCATGCGAAGAAATTGTCGGTGCCGTCAGGGATCTGTTAAAGATGAGCTGGGTGATGCGCACTTACTCCGATAGAGGGTCGGATTCGAATTCCCAGTTATTCGGTAAAATAAACTACACTAACTGCCGCCTAGTCCGGGGTGGAGTCATTTCTAAGAGTTTGTTATAATTGCAAATACAGCTTCAATGTAAAGTATTTCCCTAATCATAACTCTAAAAGGGGGGAAGTGTCGTTCTTTTCCCACCGTAGATGCAACTTGTCTTAGTAACTTTTATCTGTATTCTGGATGATTTGCTGAAGTTCCTCGTCGTTCAGTGTCCTTAGTTGTTTGAACGAAACAATAAGTGTCGTTTCTGGGTCCCCACTGTCCCCCCACCACAGGCGAAAGCTGTCATCTACATAGTTGAATCGAATATTGTGCGGAAAGTTAGGAATGCCCTGCGCGAGAAGCTGGCTGATTCTTTCAGCCATTTCACGGCCATGTCGCCGCCGCTCGTTTACATCGGTCAATGAATTTGGCCTCCGTTTTTGCGTGGGAGTAGAGTCGATTTTTCTCCGATTCTTTTTCCCAGTAGAGCCGCAGAGTAGGGCGGCGGCGAAACAGTGTCAAGAAATGAAAGGACAAAAGCGGGCCGGAGGGAATTGGTCTATCGGAGAGCTTTTAGCGTGTCATTCAACTTACGTTCTAGCATGTTTTTATAAGCTAGAAAATGAAACGTTTTTGCGCCTCGGGGGCAGTTCTTTTTTCTGAAATCCAGCGGGATGGAAAGGTCGGATATAGCGATGGATGTGGCTTTGGGCTGGCTTTGTAAAAAAAGGCGGACAGCCTCTTCGAACACCTTTGCTCCATGTTGAAGGCTAGTGACTTTTGCTCCATCTATCTGAAATACGAGAGCACGCTTCCCCTCTTTGGACTTCATTTCAGAAAAACTAAGATGGCCCGGTTCGTTTTTCTTTTGTTCGACGGAACGAAGCAGTTTGGGAGAATTCTCGATGGCTTCGTAATGGTTTGGAGTCGTTCCACCTGCTTCGAAGGTGCAAAAAGACAAATTAACGGGAGGCATTTTGGCTTTTACTCGCCAAGGTTCGTTTGTGATTTTCTTAACCACGTTGCTGAGAAAAACCCCTAACCTGAGGGAGTAGGTTGCCCATTCGTTCTTTCCCATGCTGACATACATGGTTCCTCCCATTTCGTCAGAAACGTAGACTCGGGACCGAACGCCATCACTAAACATCATGACCTGGATGGTATTTAGCTTGAGTGTATTGGTGATGGCCTGTTCGACGAGCAAGTCGGTTGTCGATGCAGCAACCCCTATTTCGGTTCGGATCAGCCTGCCGCGCTCGCCTTTTTGGAAGAAATTAGCGAACGAAGTGTGCTGTTTGGTTTGTATCTCTTTGCCGTCCCAGGAGACTGAAATAAGGCCCTGCTCTCCTCGGAACAAAAAAATCCGTTGCGTCAAGGGAGGAAGAGGGTTGTCCTGAAAAAAATTACTAATCCCTTGAAGTTCGTTTTCGAAGTCCGTGAATATTTTTTTGTTTGTCGCCATCCCCGTCTTTGCGCTCGGGACATACACTTTAAGGGTAACTTTTTTACCTTTGTTGCCTAATGGCATGCGGTCCAGGCAAAAGCGGATGGCCTCCATCTTGTTAACATTTTTCGGTGGGCGTTCGGTGTACAGTTCCCCCCACGAAGTCCGGTATATGAGGTCGATTCGGTTGATTTTCTCCCCATGGCTTTCACCGAGGTTGATGATTGCGTAGGCCTTTATGACTTGTGAATCCTTGACTAGGTCATCGTTGGGAAGATGGCCGACGTTTATGGGCGGAAAATATTTCCCTAAAGAATCAAGCATGTCCTGTATGTTAGCCGCGGTTAGGCGCGACTCGCGCGATTGCAGATTGACCTGGGTCCGTTGGTCCCACACTATATTTGTAACCAACCAGGTGAGAAGCTCTGGAAGATTTCTTGTTTGGCGGAGGAGATTCCTTTCGATTTTTTCGCTCTGAAGATCTGCCGCAGAGACCGGACCACGGTAGACTTTCCATAAATTATCGCCGCTCCCTCGAGAGGGGATCATTGTAAACGTGATTTGATCTTGATGGAGACTGTCTTCGAAAGTTTTTGGAAGGTATTCGACCTTTTTCTCTTTCTTCGAATAGAAGGTGAACAATTTTCGGCCCAAGACCGTGAGGTCAGTTTCGTTGATCATTGCGCTGGAGGTTGCGCCGGCCTGAGAGAGCCGCTTGTAGGATTCAATAATAAAATTATTGACCTGATTGCCCAGTTTTACGCTCTGATCAAATGGCCAGTCCTTAAAATTATTCAGCGTGAGAATGTACTCATTTTTCCAGTCCCAACCCTTAATAAGCTCAGCGAGCATGTCTTTTTTCCGGTTCCGAGTCCGCATAGGGTCATTGATCCCCGTAATCGTGTCACCGGCCTTGAGGTAAAAGCATTGCCTTAAAATTTCCACGAGATCGGTTCGATCCATGCGTCCGTAGAATTCCAAGATGCGGTTAAACATGAGGAGGTAGCCGTCGAGGTCGAACCGGTTGGAGTGGTCGTCGATTTGTTGACCCTGGCCGAGTGAGTCGGTCTCGCTTTCGTTTTGCGTATCTGATGTAGATCCGAAGCTAAGACCTCCTTTTGTACGTACTTCTTTACTGATTTTGGTGATATTTTCTTTCAAAACGTCGCAAAGAAGCGTGGAGGCAGATTTGGGGTCCATGTAGTCTTCGATAAGTCCCATTTTCATCGCCGATTTGAAGGGGCTTCCGAGTGCTTTATTGAGCTGCCAGAGAGCGGCTCCAAACCCCTCCTCAATGGAGATGCGCTGGGCGTTGCCTAAATCAAAGTAGGATCTTGAATTGATAGTGTAGTTGTCGAAAGCGAGCTGAGAGAGGCGCACATACTCTTCGTCAGTGATATGAGGTGGCATTGCGGTCCAGAGGGGCGCGACGCCGGCCAGTACAGTATGCGTCCGAAAAAATTCTTCCTTGAGAAGTTTGCCCAGGGCGGAACCGGCGCTTTCCTCGTCAGACTCTCCAAATTTGTTGTTTCGCGCTTCTTGGATATCAGTGATAAAAAAATGGCTCTCGAAATGTTTCGTCTCTGTCCACTTTTCAACTTCCTCTAGCTTGAATGCAAGCCCTTCTAGCCTGTCCGGTGTGAAGTCCGGTTTGTTCACGCAAACCCAAATATCGAAGTCGCTTTTAGAAGTTTGGGCGATGGTTGCAAGGCTTCCCATAGCGGATAGCGAGTAGATAGGGCACGAGCTCGTCCGGTTTACAAAGTCGTCCTGCGCAATTTTCGCTGCGGGAAGAAGCCTTTCGATTTGCCTAGGGATATCGTCTTCGGGCTTAAAATCTAGGACCCCGTCTGGGACCTTTTCTGGTTCGTCCACGTAGCCGGGAATCCCGGGTCGGTTGAGGTGGACTAGGGAGGGAAGGATGGTGAGAATTTGCTTGTCCAGATCGTTCAACTTGGCGAGGATGGTGGCGACTTTTCTCTCGTTATATTCCCTATAGGCGCGCGCGCGGATGGATATATCCGTAATTGCTTCTTGGTCGGCGGGATCGAGGGTGGGGGCTGCGGTAATCGTATCATCGGACGAGCCGAGAACATCATCGCCAGCGTCCCAGTCGCCTTTATTTTTTTTTCCGAATAAATTTTTCAGCGCCATCTTTAAATTTTTCCAGTCTTATCGTCCCGCAGCAGATAGGGCCCTTAGAACGTGTAGGTTTCCCCTTGGACGATAATTTGAAGCCGTGGTTCATTAAGTGATTCGAGTTCTTGCTGGAGTTCCTTGTGATAGCGAATTTTTTCATGGAAAAGATAGACGGGAACGTCGGTCGGCATTTTTTCCATTTCCTTGTGCAAAGAATCTGGAGTAAAGTGCTTTGCCAATACCGCAATTTTTTCCATGAAATTTGGAAATGCCATTTCCGTAATGATTGCCCGCAAGTCGTCAAGCTCGTGGGCTTTTTCCCATATCGTATTGGTGGGGCCCGTATCGCCTGTATAAACAACCGAGCCTGATTCGTCCCTTATTATGTATCCTACAGCATTGACCGAATGATCCACCCTGTACGCCGTGAACGACACCCCAGCGATGTTTTGTTCCTCGCCCTCGTTAACAATGACAAATTCGAGAATCGGGTTTTCCCCAGCCGAGAGGACTGTGAAGTCGGGCCATATGGTATTGTTGAACAAATGTTTACGCAGATCGCTTAATACTGAATCGATGCTGGCGATGGGGAGGGAGGTGGGTTTCGCCCCAAAAATGTTATCGGCGATGAAGCATATCTCTCCCACATGATCAAGATGGCAATGGGAGATAAGAATTCCCTCAAGCTGGGTTTGTTCGGCTACAGTAAGTGTCGAGGCACCACTTCCCGCATCGAGTAAGATTTTTTCGTTGACCAAGAAAGAGGGGAGATAACAGCCTGGTTCCCTCCCGCCGTAGCTTCCGAGCACTCTTATTTGAATGTCACGTCCCTCCGCTGGTCCTCGAGGGAAAATACCCAGAGGTCGATAAGCTCTTGTTATTTAAACAGTAGCACAATAATATATAAAAGAAAAGTAAATCGCACTTTTATGTTCTCACCTTATATGCTTTCCCAGCACCCGCTTTTATTTCGTCTTCTCTTGCCGATATCTGTCATCCGGCCAACCATGTTACCTGAAAATACTGGCCCATCCACGCAAACACGGTAGCCTGAGCAGGTGCATTGGCCGCAAAGACCGACTGCGCATTTCATGTAGCGCTCAATTGCGTAGTAAGTTTGATTGTCCGGCAAATGGGGCCGGCAGGCCACCATCATACGCTCGGGCCCACATACGGCAAAAGAGCTGGCCGCAACTGGCAGGAGGTCGGTGATCAGGCCCTTAATACCGAGGGAGCCATCTTCGGTGGCGACAGATACCGTCCCATACTTTTGAAGTTCTGCGTAAAAGAGAATTTCTTCCGCCGTTTGTCCACCCAGGATAAACTGCGGGGATTCACTTTTTAGGGCAAGGAGTCTCAGTTCGGCGATTCCCACTCCTCCACCCACCAAGGCGGGTTGCCAGAGTGGGGGGTAACCCCGGCCTAAAGGCCCTCTGAGTCCAATTATGTCGCCGGGTTCTAGCGCCACGAGCCTTTCAGTGAAACTGCCCGCCCTCTTCACGGTGATAGCGTTAGAGTAGGAGAGGGTAAAGGGCTTCTCGCCCAATCTTGGGAGCCATACCATCATGAACTGTCCGGGTTCGCAAATAATTTCCCTGTCGAAAAACAGGGTGTGTGTCCATGGGCTTTCGGCCCGGTTTTCGACGATGGAAAAGGTTTCACGCACGGGCAGGCTCCTGAGTGGGATTCCGGTGGGCGCGCCCCACCAGGTCGGAGAAAGGTGTCCCCTCCAAATGGGCTAGGATACCCTCCCAAATCCTTTCGGTCACCGCCACTGCCTCGGAGGTCGATTTACCGAGGAAGGCGGTCCCGATGCCGAGGAGGCAAGCGCCAGCGAGTACATATTCGATAGCATCTTTCCATGTGGCGATCCCCCCGTACCCGATTATAGGACAACCAAAGCGTGCATAACACTCATAGGTCATTCGGAGGTTGACCGGCCTTAAGGCCGGGCCGCTGATGCCTCCTGTTGTGCCGGCCAGTATCGCCTTTTGGGTTGCGATATCGATAGCAAGGCCGGGGCCAAGGGTGTTTCCACAGCCCAATCCATCTGCCCCGGCATCCATGCAGGCATCGGCGATGGCGATGTAGTCAGTATTCGGTGAGAGTTTAGCAATAACGGGTCTATCAGTCGCATTGCGAACCATTTGGATGACATGGCTAGATAGATCGGGATTTTGCCCAATGCTTTCCATTATAGTTTCTTCACCCGGCATCTTGTTTGGGCAGCCTAGGTTTACTTCGATGGCGGAGGCGAACTTGGACATCCGGGTTGCTACTTCTGCAAATTCGTCGGGGTGACCGCCATAGATGGATACAATGAGTTTGGAGCGCTCAAGATGTAGCTCGGAGAGGTCATCCTCCCAGTCCGCCGGGCTTTGCGTGGGCAGGGCTAGAGAGTTTAAAACAGGTTGAGAAAGATCCTCCGGCCAGACCACCACTGGATTATTGTTTCCATCTTTTTCCACCGGCCCGACCGATTTGGTAATGTAGCCGCCCAGGCTAGCACCTAAGTTTTCGAAGGTTTGAAATACCTCGGGGTAGCTGAGAATCCCGCTTGCGTTGACGAGAGGAGGATGAATCTCTGGAAGCACAACCAAGGCTTTGGCTCCGGAAGCGGATAACGAGTTGCAAAGACATTCTAGTAACACAATTGTGCAGTACATTTAAAGAATAGAATGAAAGATTTTATCCAATTTCCAGTTCCATAATCAATGCCAGAGAATTAGGATGTTTCCAGGGCCTTTCATGGTGGACGTTGAGCATGATCCTTTCTATCTTTCCAAAAAATAGGGATTTGGGTAAAATTGAACTGATAGGTGGTTGAAATTTATGCGATTGGTTAATTTATTTCAGTTAACCTGTTGTTTTTGTTTAGTTAAGTAAATTGCGATGTCTTTGACCCCGCCGGGATTCAAGGATTTTGAGCCGGTTGTGTGGAGAGCGAATCGACGTGGTTGCCATTTTGGTGGGATTGTACCTCGTTTCGACAATTGCCCATCTCTACAATCTTATAATTAGTACACATAAATTTACTACATATGTTGGTATCGGGACCCTCCTAGGAGGGTTTCTGCTGCACACGGCTATGCTGGGGGTAGCATTCTCGAGTCCGGCGGGTCGGGGTTGGGGTGAATGGCTGAACGCGCTCGCGTGGGTGCTTATCCTATTCTATCTAGGAGTATACCTGCGCTACCGAGATATGTCGCTAGGAGGCTTCGCCGTACCTTTTGGGTTTGTTCTCGGCGGGTATGCCTCGACGGTTCCCGGTGTTTGGGGGTCTGGCACTCTTGAGGTTCAAGGATATCTCTTAATCGGGCATGCGATTCTCGCCCTTCTGAGCGGGGCGTCATTTTTTTTGTTGTTTGGATTTTCCCTGATGTATGTTATTCAGTCGCGTCAATTGAAATCAAAACGTCCCAGTGCGTGGCTACACCGTCTTCCTTCTTTGGATGTGCTGGATGATCTCAACCATAAAATCCTCTATCTCGGGTTCACATTCCTAACGGCTAGTCTTCTGGTTGGCTCGATGTGGGCCAAGGCTAAACATGGGGCCTACTGGAGCCTTGACCCGATGAAGACCTGGCCACTTGTGGTCTTGTGGGGGGGGTACGGCCTCCTCTTAGTCTGCCGGATGACCCGCCGCTGGAAGGGAATCCGCTCTGCTGCTTTTTCGATGGCCGCGTTCGTGGCGGTGGTTATCGCCATTGTTGCTCACCTTTAATGTGGGGATTAGTGACCCGGTGCCGATAATTCTCGCGGGCGTGAGTCATCGCAAGACTCCATTGGTGGTGCGTGAGCGGTTCTTTTTCCCAGAAAACTCTATGGCCGAATCGCTCGAGCGCATATCTCATTTTCGCTCGGTGAGCGAATGCGTGATTCTCTCGACTTGCAACCGGGTGGAGCTGTATGGCTGCGCGGAAAAGTTCGATGAGGGTGCCGAGGCGATTCGTGAGTTCTTAATGGAGTCACGCGGTGTGCGGCGCCACGAGCTGACCGATCATCTCTACGTTTATTTTGACGAAGAGGCTACCCGCCACTTGTTCAAGGTTGCATCGAGCTTAGATTCTATGGTGGTGGGAGAATCCCAGATTTTGGGCCAGGTTAAGGAGGCCTACCGTATTGCCAAGGAGTCAGGGCACGCCGGGAAGACCCTCACAGGTTTATTCTCTCGTGCCTTCCATGTGGCTAAAAAAGTCCGGGATCAGACCAAGCTCGGAAAAAAAGCCGTTTCCATTAGCTCCATCGCGGCGGAACTATCAAAAAAAATATTTGGTTCTCTGAACAACAAGACTGTTCTTCTCCTTGGGGCTGGGGAGATGGGTGAGCTAGCTGCTCGGCATCTAGTTTCCCATGGCGCGGGATCAATTTTGGTTGCGAATCGAACCTATTCCACCGCAGAAGGGCTGGCCAAAGACCTCGGGGGCCGCGTGGTGAGTTATGGTGATATGGAAAGCAATTTGGCCCAGGCCGACATCGTCATTGCCTCGACAGGAGCATCCCAAACCGTTGTCAAGTCCAGTATGGTTGCAGCAGCATTGGAGGTCAGGCGGGATTCCCCCATATTCTTGATTGACATCGCCTTCCCAAGGGACATCGATCCCGCCGTGGATGAGCTTGAAAATGCCTACCTCTATGACATCGACGATCTTCAGGCCGTCGTTGCCTCGAACATTAAGGGACGTGAGAAAGAAGTCTTCGAGGCGCTCTCCATCGTCGAGAAAGAAGTTGAATTGTATTTGCACCGAAGCCAGATGGCTGACCTTTCGCGGACGTTCTCGGCGATTCGGGTTGAGGCCGAAGGCCAGCGCCACGGGGAAGTATCCAGGACCCTTGCGCGGTTTCCCAATCTGGGTGAGAAGGAGCGCCAAGCGGTCGAAGCCATGTCGCGTGCAATCGTGAATAAACTGCTTCACCACCCGTTCAATGCTTTACGGAAAATGGCCAAAGATGAAGTAGGGGAGGATCCGCTTCCGATTGCCCAGCGCATATTTGGCGTTGATCTGGACGGAGACGACAGGAAATCTGAAAAATAAGAACGGATTTAACGGTTGCTATGGCCAGGAGAAGTTTGTGAGAGGTGAAATCCAGTCTAAAAATGGCACTTTGCGTCTAGGAACCAGGGGGAGCGCGTTGGCGCTTGCCCAGACTCGTCAAGTGGCCGCGTGCCTCCGGGAAGCTCATCCGGGTTTGGTGGTCGATGAGGAGGTCATAAGAACGCGTGGGGATGAGATTATTGATATGGCCCTCCATGAAGTTGGAGGAAAGGGGGTGTTCGTTAAAGAGCTAGAAGACCATTTGTTGGACGGCCGAATCGACGCTGCTGTCCACAGTCTGAAGGATCTTCCGAGGGATTTCCCAAAAGGCCTAGTGTTGGGGGCTGTTCCTGTGCGAGAGGAGCCCTGGGACGTGCTCGTATCGCAAGACGGGCAATCAATCCGGGGGCTCCCTCCCGGAAGCGTGATCGGGACCAGTAGCCTCCGCCGTAAGGCACTGCTCAAACGGTATCGTAGTGATTTGAAGGTCGTGGACATTCGAGGAAATGTGGACACTCGCCTCCGAAAGGTGTCCGAGGGCGAAGTGGATGGTGTCATTCTTGCTGCGGCAGGTCTCAACCGCCTTGGTATTGGTGAGCGGGTGGTGGAGCGCCTCGCTACCGAAATAATGCTTCCAGCTGTGGGACAGGGGGCTCTAGGCATAGAGATTCGTGCCAAGGATTTGAGGACGGCTGCTCTTCTAGTCCCACTCAATCATATTCCTACCCGCCAAGCTATTACAGCTGAACGAAGGGTTATGGCTTATTTGGAGGGTGGATGCCAGGTTCCTGTTGCAGCCTTCGCAGAAATTCAGGGTACCAGGTTAAGGCTTAAGGGGCTGGTTGTGAGCCTCGATGGAGTGCGCCTGGTGGTCGCAGAAGAGGAGGGGCTTCCCGAGGAAGCGCTCCTAATGGGTGAGAAGCTGGCTCGCCACTTGATCGAATTAGGAGCAGACAAAATCCTCGAGGATATTAGAAATGTATGAAACGGGTGTCGTCTACCTCGTGGGTTCCGGAACCGGGAATTTGGATTTGATCACGTGTCGGTGTAAGGAAGTCCTCGAAAGAGCCGAGGTGCTTGTTTTTGAGTCTTCACTTTCGTATGAAATGAAGGAATTAATTCCGGTCTCGTGCGAGCGGGTCGTGGTTTCACCTGATGGGGGCGTCGGGATCGGAATCAGAAGCGTAAGCAGAATCTTGATTGATCGTGCCGGGGAAGGGAAAGCGGTTGTTCGCCTTTTCGGAGGAGATCCGTACCATTTCGAAAGCTGTGTCGAAGAGGCTAAGGCCTTGACGCGTGAAGGGATACCATTTGAAGTGGTGCCGGGTCTGATGGAGGGACTTTCCGCCCTTACCTTTGCGGGTATACCGTTTCATTCGGGAGGCAGCGCCAATGGATTTTCGGTGGCAGAATATCCTCTGGCTGGAGGAAGGTCCCTAAAATGTAGTGCTTACTGCGCTCTTGCCATCGAAAGAAATACGCTTATTTTCCAGACTCGGTCTGATCTTGTTGTTGAATTGTCCACAGAACTGATAGCAGGCGGCGTTGCCGGAACCACTCCAGTCGCGGTTATTGAGGAAGGTGGATCCCCGAGCCAGCGAGTTATCGAGTCCATCCTAGAATCTATTCCAAATTCGGAAGTAGTGAATCCTCCGCCCACTTCCTGCGTGATGGTCGTGGGGGAGGTGAGTCGACTGCGCATGGAGTTAAGCTGGTTTGAGGGGAGGCCCTTACATGGGCGCCGGATCCTCATCTCACGCCCCAGGGCCCAGGCCGACAAATTTTCTAGGCTTCTTAAGGAATTAGGAGCCGAAACATTAATCGCCCCGACGATCCATATCGCCCCCCTAGATGAGTGGGGGGCCCTCGATGCCGCAATCCTTGAACTCGACGCCTATGCCTGGGTTATTTTTACGAGCGTAAATGGGGTTCGATTCTTCGCGGATCGCCTTCTCGAGTTAGAACATGATGCCCGATCGTTTGGCAAGGGGGCGAATATCTTAGCTATCGGTCCTGCCACCGCACGCGCATTAGAGGATAATCTTCATCTCAAAGTCGATGGCGTTCCGGATCGCTATGTGGCCGAGGGAATCTTGGACATGTTGGCAATCGAGAATTTGAAGGGCAAGCGAATTCTCGTTCCCCGGGCACTCGAGGCGAGGGCGGTCCTCCCTGAAAAGCTTAGAAAAATGGGAGCTGAGGTGGATGTTGTCCCCGTCTACCGGACCCTCATGGCCGAAGACACCGATGTCGAGTGGATCCGATCTGAAATTTCAGAAGACCAAGTGGAGATGGTGACGTTCACGAGTTCATCCATGGTTCAAAATTTTGTGGAAATGCTCGGCGAGGAGTTTGTAGGAAAAAGGATGAAGCGAGTGGCAGTAGCCTCCATTGGCCCTATCACGAGCGCAAAGGCACGGGAGCTTGGTCTTGAGCCTCAGGTTGAGGCGGAGGTTTCAACGATTCCTGGTCTTGCCCGTGCTATAGTGGATTTCTATCGGTTTAGCTTGGCAGGAGACTAGGGCAATCCTCTCTCGTGGTTAAGATATTGACAGAGGAGAATTCGCTGTGGCAGATACTCCCTCACTTCTCACTGGGACCCGCGATGATATTATCCGTCGCACCCGGCGCACGCGCGAGACAGAAGTGCTTCGGCGGATGGTCCGAGAGACCCGCTTGTCTGTCGACAGCTTGA
>Ga0315336_1000772_pt1 | contig 77460 bp, 57 predicted proteins | sample ASW5metaG_FD_204512 | JGI IMG/M metagenome (GOLD analysis project Ga0315336, IMG submission 204512) | Ammonia-oxidizing marine archaeal communities from Monterey Bay, California, United States - ASW #5 | ecosystem: Environmental > Aquatic > Marine > Intertidal zone | place: USA: California... | reverse complement strand
GGTGCCGGAGGTGTTGACCGCTTGCACGCCTGGCGCGCCGCCGTCGGCATCGCTGTCGTTGGCGAGCACGCTGAAGGTGGCGGGCGTGTCCTCGTCGGTCGACGCGTCGTCGTCGAGGGCCACCGGCGGGTTGTTTGCCGATCCTTGCCAACGAGTTTGCAGATAGTTCTCAACACTGGATTGCTCGCCGCTGGTCAGTGCCCGGTTGTAGTAGACGAATTCGCCGAACAGGCCCTCGAAGAACAGACCGGTATGGTTGAGCAGGCCCTCGAGCGGGTCGTCGTGGAAGCGAATGCTTTCGTTGACCGCGCCGATGCCGATGTCCTGGCCATGGCCGTTAAGGAAGCTGGCACCCGGGACCGAGCCGATGGAATTGCCGTCGATGAAGCCCTCGACCGTGCCCGCCACTTGATCGAACACGAAGGTCGCCACATAGGTGGTGTTGGCGCTGATCGCGGCCTTCGCGAAACTCGGGCCCCATACGGTTTCCGCCAGGTTCCAGCCGCCGAGATAGATCTCGCCGTTGTCGATGTAAAAGTTGAGCCCACGGGTCTGACCGCCCTGTTCGTAGAGCACCTGGCGACTGGTGACGTCGCCGCCCGTGCGGAACGCCATCATCACGGTCTTACCCGTGTAAGGGCCGCCGCTGTTGATATCCGTGTCGTCGGCGAGATCGAGCCGGTCGAGGGTCCCGTCAAAGCCGATTGCGGTGCGGCTGTTGATGCCGTTGGCGACGATCAGCGGCTGACTGGTGGCCTGTGACTGGCTGGCATCGTTACCATTACCGGATTTATCGCCCCAAACATCGACGTCATTGTCACTGTCGGTGTCGGTGATCGTCGCTGCGTCATCGGCATCCAGCCAGACGACCAGATCAGAGACCGTATTTGGTGCGCCGGCGGGGGTGCCGTTGGTGATCGTGACTGTGACCGTCGCCGTGTCGGTGCCGCCATTGCCGTCGGTTACCGTGTATTTGAAGGTATCGGTGGCCGTGGCGCTGATGGCCAAGCCGTCGAAGGCGCCGTTCGGGTCGTAATTGAAAGTGCCGTCGCTGTTGTTTGTGACCAGGCCGGCGGTCGCCGACGTGTCCAGGCCCGAGACACTAAGGGTGTCGGAGGTATCCGGATCGCTGTCGTTTGCCAGCACGTTGGCGGTGGTAAACGACGCCGCCCTGTCGGTCGCGCCGTCGTCGTCATCGACTGCAGTCGGCAGGTCGTTGGCGCCAGAGACCGTGACGGTGACCGTGGCCGTGTCGGTGCCGCTTTGGCCGTCGGTGACGGTGTAGGTGAAGCTATCGGTTGCGGTCTCGCCGACGGCGAGGTTCTCGAACTGACCGTTCGGGTCGTAGTCGACATCGCTGCCGTTGTTGGTGACCAGGCCGATGGTGCCGGAGGTGTCAACCGCTGAGACCGTTAAGGTGTCGCCGTCACCGTCGGTGTCGTTGTCGAGTAGGCTGATGGTGGTGGGGGTATCTTCGTCGGTTGATGCAATGTCGTTGCCGGCGACCGGTTGCTGCTGGCCGGTAATGGTGACGGTCACTGTCGCGGTGTCGGTGCTGCCATTGCCGTCGGTCACCGTGTATTTGAAAGTGTCCGTGGCGCTGGCGCCGCCGGCCAGGCTGTCGAAGGCGCCGTTCGGGTCGTAGCCGAAAGTGCCGTCGCTGTTGTTGGTAACCAGACCGGCCGTGCCGGAGGTATCGAAGCCGGAGACACTAAGGGTGTCGGATGTATCCGCGTCGCTGTCATTGCTGAGCACATTGGCGGTGGTGAACGGCGCGGTTTTGAACGTCGAATCGCCGTTGTCGCCGACCGCGGTCGGGTCATCGTTGACGCCGGAGATGGTGACGGTGACCGTCGCGGTGTCGCTGCCGCCTTGGCCGTCGGTGACGGTGTAGGTGAAGCTGTCGGTCGCGGTCTCGCCGACGGCCAGGCTCTCGAACTGACCGTTGGGGTCGTAATCGACGTCGCTGCCGTTATTGGTGACCAGGCCGATGGTGCCGGAGCTGTCGACCGCTTGCACGCCCGGTGTGCCGCCGTCGGCATCGCTGTCGTTGGCGAGCACGCTGATGGTGGTGGGCGTGTCTTCGTCCGTCGACGCATTGTCGTCGTTGGCCAACGGCGGGTTGTTCTCCGATCCTTGCCAACGAGCTTGCAAATAGTCCTCGACGCCGGACTGCTCGCCGCTGGTCAGCGCCCGGTTATAGTAAACGAATTCGCCGAACAGGCCCTCGAAGAAGAAACCGGTATGGTTGAGCTGGCCCACGAGCGGGTCGTCGTGGAACCGCACGCTTTCATTGACCGCGCCAATGCCGATGTCCTGGCCATGGCCGTTCAGGAAGCTGGCACCCGGGACCGAACCGATGGAATTGCCGTCGATGAAGCCCTCGACCGTGCCCGCCACCTGATCGAACACAAAGGTCGCCACGTAGGTGGTGTTGGCGCTAATCGCGGTCTTCGCGAAACTCGGGCCCCAAGCGGTTTCCGCCAGGTTCCAGCCGCCGAGATAGATCTCGCCGTCGTCGATATAGACGTTGAGCCCACGGGTCTGACCGCCCTGTTCGTAGAGCACCTGGCGGCTGGTGACGTCGTCGCTCGTACGGAACGCCATCATCACGGTCTTGCCCGTATACGGGCCGCCGCTGTTGATATCAGTGTCGTCGGCAATATCGAGCCGGTCTAGGGTCCCGTCAAAGCCGATTGCGGTGCGGCTGTTGATGCCGTTGGCGACGATCAACGGCTGACTGGTGGCCTGTGACTGGCTCGCATCGTTGCCTTGGCCGGATTTATCGCCCCAAACATCGACGTCATTGTCACTGTCGGTGTCGGTGATCGTCGCTGCGTCATCGGCATCCAGCCAGACGACCAGATCCGCAAGGGTGTCAGGTGATGTAGCCATCGATCACGCACTCCCTACAGCTGAGAGCAAGGCGCCGGTATCAAATTGGCCGCTTTTGCTGCCCACTTGCCTAAACTCACCAATCCCGCGCGTCGCGCGGGTGCCGTGCTTTACACCAGCGCTAGGCGGATTTAGCAACGTGAATATCCGCTGTTTGTCAGCGAAGATTGGTTTGTTGGAGATTTGGCGACCGGTACCGCACGTCCCCGGATTGCCATATGCCATGACACGCGAAAATAGAAAATTCACTACGCTACCTTTCTAATCTCGGCATACTCGTGCAGCACCATTATTGTTCGTTCTGCACGTTACACGTCTTGACAATGTCTCGCTTTCGACACAGCAACAATCGTCGACAACACAATCAAGACGGCGCCGACTTTATCAGAAGTTTCCACTTTATTAAAGTCAGTTGCGGTCGAAACTTCGCCACCGCGACGGCTGTAGCGAACGCCGATGTCAAATTTTTCAGCGAGGTCTGGAAGGTATATGCCAAGACGGAATGGAGTGAAAAATTGTTTTATATCAATATGTTGTAATGCTTGTATGTGAACTACTCATGTGTTGTCGGTACTGCCGCATCCTTATCGGTGTATCAAGGTTAAAATGCGTAGGACATGAAATGTATTAACCACATTAACCGCGGAGATGCGGTGCGTCCGGAAGCGGCATCCGTTATGCCGCTTGATTTTGGAAATTTCGCTAACCATAATAATATCACGAAAACGTGATCGGAACGAATGCGATGAAGCAATAGGGATAAAACAGTCCGCGTGTATTGTCCGCCATTAACCTGACATCGTCGCGATGGTGTACATTTCGACGGATATCGTATAGTTTAGCAGTCAGTAGCTTGGGACTGGGCACTATGGCAATCGAAAAATTTGAACACTTATTCCGTGGTCGATTGGATGCTTCGACCATTTCCGGTACGTATTGGCGCTAGTGTGATGGAAGCAGCTTCGCAACAGCAGGCGGTCATACCGCTTTGTGTCGATCTCGACGGAACATTGGTACGAACCGATACTTTGGTTGAGATGATCGTTGCGCTTATCAAGACCAACATCCTTTATGTTTTTTTATTGCCAATTTGGTTATGGCGCGGCAAAGCGCGGTTCAAGCATGAAGTGGCGGAACGGGTCGACCTGGATGTCAGTTTGCTGCCCTACAACCAACCTTTTCTAAATTTTTTGCAAGGCGCCCGTGCTGAAGGGCGACCGCTGATACTGGCGACCGCGGCCAACCAAAAGATTGCCGACGCTATAGCCGATCATCTTGGAATTTTCGATCAGGTCATCGCCTCCGACCGCGACAATAATCTATCGGGCGGTGGCAAGGAGCGTGCGTTGTGCGAGCGCTTTGGCGAAAACGGGTTTGATTATGCCGGAAATTCTCGTGCCGACCTCGATGTCTGGCGATCCGCCAATCATGCGATCGTTGTAAATCCGGATCGTGGTGTCGAGCAAGCGGTTCAGGCGCAAAATCGCCACGAACGCACGATCAAGGAAGAGGGCCGCGGCTTTGCCGACTATGTGCGGGCCGCGCGGCCGCATCAATGGCTAAAGAACTTACTGATTTTCGTACCGGTCCTGGCTGGACACAAGGTCGGCGAGCCGTTCGAAGTCATGCAATCAATCTATGCCTTCGTCGCATTTTCGCTTTGTGCGTCCAGTGTTTATTTGTTGAATGATCTTATGGACCTGCCGGCGGACCGCAGCCATCCAAGGAAGCGCAACCGACCTTTCGCGTCCGGGGACATTTCCCTACTGCGCGGCGTGGCCATGATTCCTCTTTTGCTGCTGCCATCTGTCGCGTTGGCGCTCTATCTCGGTCCAATTTTCAGCGCGGTTTTGGCCGGATATTATGCGTTGACATTGCTGTACTCGATCCGGATCAAAGGCATGGTGCTGGTCGATGTACTGGTGCTGGCAGGGCTCTATACCATTAGGATCACCGCTGGCGGCGCGGCCGGCGATATGGAAATTTCGTTTTGGCTGTTCTCCTTTTCCATGTTTCTGTTCTTGAGCCTGGCGATGGTCAAGCGATATTCGGAACTTTTGGATCTGCAGCGTCTCGGCAAACAATCGATTGTCGGTCGCGGCTACCGCATCCTCGATCTGGAGACGCTTTCCAACCTGGGCGGGGGTGCCGGTTACATGTCCGTTCTGGTGCTCGCGCTCTATATCAATAGCGACATCGTTCGCATGCTCTACTCGCATCCTGACCTGATTTGGCTGTTGTGCCCCCTGTTGTTGTTTTGGGTGAGCTGGATTTGGCTCATCGCGCGGCGCGGAGAGATGCATGACGACCCGTTGCTTTTTGCGATTCGCGACCGGCCAAGCTGGATAGTGGCTTGTGCGAGCGCTGTTGTCGTCGCCGCGGCGATTTGAGTCGGCTACGCCAAAGGCACAAACATGAATGCCCCAGGAACAGCTAGCCGATCTTCGGACGCACATGCACCAGCATCTTCGCTATACATTGTATGTTATTGCGTTCTGGGATTGCTATTTATTGGCAATCTTCTAACCAGCTCGCTCTATCCGTTGGTGTGGCTGGACGAAGTCTACTACAACGATCCGTCATACCATCTGGCCACCGCGGGAAAATTGACCTCCTCCGCTTGGTGGCATATCCGTTTCGGTGAATTTTGGTTCGGATACATTCATCTTCATCAGTTTCTCATGAGCCTGTGGATGAAGGTGTTTGGATTTGACGTGACCGCGGTGCGCGCGTTGAATTACGTGTTTTTTTTCACCGCCTGTTTGATTTGGCTGGAAATATACCGGCGCATCACAAACAGCAACGGTGTCTATGTCGCTTTTGTATTTGTGATACTGATGGTTTGCGGACATTCGATCGGCTATGCATATCGAAGCGGCCGTGGCGATGGTTTGGCTATTCTCGTGTATGCGCTTTTTGCCTTCGGCTATGTGCTCCCGACACAGTCCAAATACCGAAATTTGCTTATGATTTTTTCTGCCGCGCTGCTGCCGTGGTCGGCGATCCATGTCGCCGTCGGCCTAGGCAGCACGATCGCCGTCGGATTTCTGCTTTTGCGACGCCAAGTGCTCGATGTGGTAATGAACTTTCTCATCGGCATGATACTCGGCGGCGGTGTCCTGGTGATTTACCTCGCCATCAATGGCGTTCTTGTCAACTATCTATTGGCGCTGCTCGGTGGCGACATCAACATAATCGGCACCACAATGCAATACGTCTTATGGGACGATAAGAATGCGGAGTCGATGATTGTACGCCGTCTGGCATTCATCACCGTCCTGTTCTGGGATCGAAGTGTAATTGTATTGTCGTTGTTTTCGATTGGCTGCTTTCTGGCTTCCTACAAGACGCTGCCGAAAGAAGTAGCGCGGAAAATACTAATCATATTCGGCATCGGATTAGTGATGGGAGGCATGGTTTTCCTCATAGGCCTGCCGAGATTTTCGTACGTCTGGATTTCCTACGTCCATTTCGCGCTGGCATCCGCCTTGCTCATGGTGGCGCTAGGGCGGGCCAACCGGCCCGTCTTGCGTAACATTTTGGGCGGCGGCCTGATTTGCGCCGCCATGGTCGGCTTGCCCGTCGAGATCGGTATCGGCTTCTCGCAGAGAGAGCAGGGAAACTACGACAGAGTCATTCAATTCATAGAAAGCAACAGCGAAACAGACGACGTGGCCTATGCCGATCCGCCGGCGAGCTATGCGCTCATGGAAAGCGGCATCGCCACATTTTATTCCACCTATGCACGATCACGATTCACACCCGACATGACGGATGAGGAGAAAAGCAGTATTTCTGTAATTTTCGTTGAGCCTGCCCAAGTTGAATCCGCGAAATTGCGTCTCGGCGGCCGTTGGATATTGCAGCCCCATGCGCTGCGCAACGATTGTGAGGATTTTGATTTCACTTTGCAGGTCGTGGGGCGTAAGGAATGCGGCTATAACCTCGTCGCCCTTCGCCGTGCCAACCAATAGGGGCCGAAGCGGTAGTCGACTGGACCAATTGCAGGACGCAATCTTCGGCGAGGTAAACGTTGGCGGGAACAACAATTTTCGCACAACATGCGTGGTGGGTTCTAAACTCTTCCACCGAGACCGCGCTGAACCGCGTTGCGGAAGCCGCCAACCAAAGCTTGCCTCGCCAAGATGTGTTGCCGGCTCTGATCAGGTTAGTTTGACAATCGCGTCAATGGGGTACGACCATCTTGGGATGTTTTAACAACTCCTTCCCGAAACCACTTTGACAAGGTGTTACTAAGTGGCGGCCTTGCGTGTAGCGCTCGTAAACCAATTCAATCGCGTCAGGCGAAGCGGGTTCGCGCGCAACGTGGCGATCGTTGCGACGGGCACAGTTGGCGCGCAGGCCATCACTATGGCATTTGCCCCTTTCATTACACGCCTCTATGGCCCCGAAGTTTTCGGGACGCTCGGCGCGTTCACGGCGGTGGTCGCCGTCATTGCGCCGCTGGCCGCGTTCTCTTATCCCATTGCGATCGTTTTACCTCGTCAGGATCAAGATGCCCTCGGTATCGTCCGGCTTTCCGCCTATTTGTCGTTTGCAATGGCGGTTTTGGTGGCCCTTGGGCTATGGACCGGTGGCGACTGGCTAGTGGCGTTGTTGGGCATAGAGTCAATTGCCGCCTTCATTGTACTGATTCCCGCCGCCATCCTGTTCAGAGCTTGGCTGCAAATCACGCTGCATTGGCTAGTACGGAAGAAGCAGTTCAAATTGACGGCGAAGCTGGCCGTCTTGAATTCGTTGCTCCTGAATCTCGCCAAGACCGGGATCGGCTGGTATCATCCTGTCGCAGCGGTGCTAATCCTAGTGACGTTGGCGGGAACCGTCCTCCATGCAATGATGCTCGTGTTCGGTGCCCGCCGTCGCTTCGCCGCAGAGCCGGTTGTCGAAGGCACGCCGCCGGCACGCCGACTTTCCCTAAAGTCCCTCGCGCGACAACACTATGACTTCCCGCTTTACCGCACGCCGGAAATTGTCATAAACGCCGCCTCGCAAAGCTTGCCCATACTAATGTTGACGGCATTCTTCGGGCCGGCCTCGGCGGGCTTTTATGCATTGGGCCGTTCGGTGGTCGGATTGCCTTCACTGCTAGTCGGCAATTCCGTTGGGACTGTTTTCTATCCGCGTATTGCGGAGGCCGCGCGCAATGGGGAGAATCTCTCTTCGCTTATCATCAAGGCCACTGTTGGATTGGCGACGGTCGGCGTGTTGCCATACGCGATCATCATAGCATTTGGGCCTTTCCTGTTCGGCTTGGTTTTCGGCTCCGAATGGGTTATGGCTGGTGAATATGCGCGTTGGTTGGCGGTTTGGTTGTTTTTCTTGTTTCTGAACAGTCCCGCCGTTAAAGCGATTCCCGTGCTGGAGTTGCAGCGATTCCATCTTGTGTTTTCATGTTACACCATTACCACTCGCGTTGCTGTTCTGTATGTAGGTTATTTCCTGTTTGACAGTGACGTGGTCGCGATTGCGCTATTTGGGATTGCCGGAATGATTAACAATATTATTCTAATTCTTATCGTAATCTATTTCAGCGGGCGCTATGTTGGACCAACTCGTGCAGGTTCATAATGCAAGAGGTTAAATTCTTTGTTGCTGGCGATGTGGTCAACGACCAATGTTTGACGGGGGAAGTTTGCGCCCCCGCGTTGGCCCAGATTGTAGCGTCCGCGGACTATTCGGTTTGCAATTTCGAGGCACCGATCAGCCGCGCGGGTAAGCCACAGCCAAAGTCGGGCTCCCATCTATGTCAACGGCCGGAAACACTCACCGGGCTGCGCAGGCAGGGATTCGACCTGGTGCTTTTGGCCAATAACCACATCATGGATTTTGGACACCAAGGCCTTGCGGCGACGATGCAGACCGCAGCGGAAGCTGGTCTGGATACTGTCGGCGCCGGGTTAGATTTCGATGCCGCCTACCGGCCGCTGGTAAAGCACTTTGGTGACATGAAGATCGGGATCGTCAATGCTTGTGAGGCCCAGTTCGGTGTTCTCGACTATTTCGACCGTTCAACGAAAGCCGGTTATGCTTGGATTAATCATCACAGAATCGATCAAACGATATTAGACCTGCGTGGCGATTGCGACTTCGTATTGGTTTTTGTACACGCTGGCCTGGAAAACTACTCAATACCCCAGAAAGAGTGGCGCAAGCGATACAAGCATCTGTGTGATCTAGGTGCCGATGTTGTTATCGGCACGCATCCGCATTTGCCTCAAGGTTATGAGACCCACGGCAATAGCTTGATATTCTACAGCCTTGGTAATTTTTATTTTGATTCACAGAATTATGCAAATTCCGAGGACAGAACGTATTCGGTTTTACTAACTCTGTCGAAGAAAAACGGGTTTAATTTCGAGGCAGTGTATCACTACAAGCAAGATGGAGCGGTACATCTGGCCGAAAAAGACAAGCAGATCGATCTTGAATGGCTCTGTCACCTCTTAGGGGAAACTTATCAAGAGGCCCATGATGCCATGAGTCTTAAGGCGTACGAGAGGATTGTGAAAAAACTGCGGTTTTCCGTTAATCCATCTTTCCTTGGTCGAGGAATAATGCCCACACTTAAGGCCGGAGCGAAGCGTCTACTTGGTCGGAATCCTAAGATCGACAAGGATTTGATTCAGTTGCACTTGCTCCGCAACGAGGCGTATTATTTTGCTGTGCGCCATGCGCTTGAGATTAAGGCGCGTGATAAATACGGCTGAGCGAGTAATTTTTGCCCATTCATCACTTTGCATAATACCGGTGACGAAAACGCTGCTTCTGGATCTCCGTCGCGAAATCAGATAATCTATGTACATCATCACGGCGTCAGGTTAACGGTTGAAATGTCGGAATAGATATTGCATCTGCCTCGGCCAAGAACTACGTCAGGAATCTTCAGCCAACTCACTTTGACGCTACCTTGGCGCATCCTTTTCTTTGGAACATAGGCGACTCACTCAATGCCGGGATACGCCGCGCAATTCCTTCACGACTGGAATTCGGTTATAAAATTTTCTCCAAGCGCCACCGGCGGTGCGAATAAGGTGCGTTGAATATGAGCGACTTTGTATTTTCAAAGCAAAGGCGGCCGGCTGGATTTCTGGCAGTGACGCTCCAAGGAATCTACCACGACGATACGCCGGAAACCTCGGAATTTCATGGCGCTTGGGGGTCGTTGGCCGTTACCCGTAGCCTTTACAACGGCTTTGCGCCGATCGAAACGGACGACACTCTTTGCGTCATCATCGGCGGGCCAGTTCTAACGTTTGCAGATAATCAATTTCTCGCGGGTGGCGATCCAACCCGTGGCACACGCCTGGTGATGGATAGGTGGCGTTCATCCGAAGGAATAAAGTGGGAAGAAGATTTAAGCGGACCGTTCGTTGCCCTTCGATTGGATAAAGTACAGAGAAAGATCGAGGTGGTTACCGACCTCTTGTCTTTTATTCCGCTATTTCAAAGCGACGGGCAAGAAGGTACGGTTCTCGGGACACATGTAGACGTCGTCGCCAAGGTCGCGAAATGCGACAAGATTCGTGATCCGGTTTCCATTGCCGACTTCATTCTCCGTGGTGTCGTAACTTATCCGTATACCTTCTATCCTGGAGTGAAGCAGGCGTCGCCCGCCAGCGTCAATCAATGGGCGCTGAACGATTATGCGTATCAGTTTCAGTCTCGTCCGTACTGGCAGCCGTTCGAAGAAAACCCATACGGATCCCTCATTGAGGCCGCGGATGCACTGCGCGAGGGGCTACAGGCCTATGTGAATTCGGTGGCGGACGGCATGGACCGGGTCGCGACGTTTTTGACCGGTGGAGAGGACACCCGGGTATTGCTTGGAATGATCCCAGAACGCTGTGAGCGGGATGCGTTCATTTTTCTTGATTCCATGAATCGCGAAGGACGAATTGCGCAGTCATGCGCGGCGGCTTACGGGGCAAATTTCAAGATGTTCCGTCGGGACGGAATGCATTACCTGGACATCTTGCCCAAGAGCGCGGACCTTACGGGCACAGGAACGGAATATGTGCATTTGCATACCTACGGATTCCACAAAAGCGCGGGCCTTAAGCACCACAAGGCGGTATTCGGTGGGTATTTGTCGGATACCCTTCTGAAGGCGCACCATGTCAGAAGGGTTCGTGTTTCAAGGCGCCTGCCTTTCTCGCCGTACATCAAAACCCGCGACCAAACCAGGCCGAGTTTCGAACATTGCGAATTTTTGTCGACGGTTGTGCTTGAAGAATTGAACAAAAGAATAGACACACACGAACAGCTTGTTAGAACGTTTCGTTCGGACGATTCGGCACAGGAATGGAGCAATATCTGGCCGGTATCAATGCATAAGACTATCCCGAATTTGCACGGAAATCGACGACTATTCCCTTCTTATGAGCCGTACATGGCGGGTTGTGCGGTCAGAATTGCCGCCGCGGTTCCGCAGTTTTGGAAGCTCAATCGACGGCTGTTTCACAGAATGGCGAAACCGATTCTGAAACCGACGCGGCATTTGCTTCACGCTGAAGGTTTTTTTCCGTACCATCCTTGGTATATCAACAACTTCGCGCGATATGGAACATGGATAAGGCATCAAATGAACCGCTCGCTGGACCGCACAAAAGCTGATTATGGACCCTGGACGAACTGGCGGGCGATATCGGAAAGCCCGGAATGGAAGGATGCAATCGACTCGCGCGTGGAATCGGCCGTGCTCCCAGACGGCCTATTTACCGTTTCGCTTCGGGCGCTGTTTGAAGGCCAGTTGCTGAATTGGCCCCGGCAAAGAAACCTGATGCAGGTTCTTTACCAAATGTCGGATCACGAGGCGCAGAAATCGCCGGCGACACGAGAAAGCGAGAACTCGTTAAGTTAGAGCGGTTCTTGACCGAACGATTCCGTATGGTCGAAAACTGCTCTAGTTGCAGGATGAGGAGATCGGCAAGGCAGCCTTCAACGCGTACGCCGCTTCTTCGTGCAACAGGCGCGGTTGATTCTGCGTCACATTTATGTAGCTAAACCGTAATTGTTCAACGGTGATTTTGTCTGGCCATCGACAAACCACCGGCAAACTGTCGAGAAATCGCTGAATTTCGATACGACAAAGTTTGATGTTGGCGGCCCTATGCAGTGCCGGTGATGGTCCGGTTCCCAAGCATTGTTCTAAAAGGTCGATCGCCTTTGTTTCCGCGTTCGCGATCTTGCAAAGTGACAGCAACAAAATGCTTAAAGCTAATACTCTCAAAACCGTATCCCTACGCGAACGCGTGAATTCATACCTTCAGCCGCTAATGTGAATGATACGCGCCTAGATTCAGCGTGTCGAGTACAGCCCGGATATCCAAGGCGATGCGCCGAAATCATCGTTAACATGATCAATGTCGACGGCCTCGGCTATTGGGGTCGCAAAATGGTATCTATAGGGAAAGGCGCTTGAACACGGTTTCTGGAATATGCCGGATGATCAGCATAATGAGATACCAAAATCCGGGTAGATAGACGACGTCCTTGCCGCGGACGATGGCGCGGTGAATACCTCGCCCAACCGCTTCAGGTTGCGCCCACAGAAGGCCTTTGTCGAAGCTTGCCGTCATTGGTGTATCGACAAATCCGGGCTTTGCCGTGACCACGTTGACGCCGCTGCCATAGAGTCGGTTCCGCAAGCCGTCGAGGAAGGTCGACACCGCTGACTTGGCGGTGCCGTAGACATAGTTGCTCTTGCGCCCGCGGTCGCCGGCCACCGAAGAAATCACCGCCAGAGTCCCCTGGCGTTGGCTTTCGAACCGATTGGCAAGCCGGGTCAGCAATGAAATCACGCTCAAGGCATTGGTCGTCATAGCCTCAAGCGTGACGACATAGTCGGCTTCGCAAGCCGATTGTTCGGGCAACGTACCGTAGGCGATGAGGACCGTGTCCAAACCGCCCAAGCTTTCCGCGGCGGCCGCGATGACCGCGTCATGGCTATCAAACGCATTCGCTTCAAAAATTTGGAAATCGACTTTGTCGGCGCCGCGGACTCTGAGGTCGGCGGCGATGGATTCGAGTTTCTTCTCGTCGCGCGCCAGCAAATACAGCCTATCGCCATCGCCTGCGAAACAGCGCGCTGCCGCCTCGGCTATGGCTGAACTCGCACCGACAATCATGACATGCCGCATCAGTTCGCTCCCATCACGCGCCGCCAAAACCCCGACGAATGCTGCGGGTCGACGAAATCGGCAAATTGCTCCCATTTAGGGAAATATTGCTTGTAGTGCCGTGCCGATAGCCGCGCGTCTTTGGCCGGATAGACGGCGCCACCGACGTCGCTGACCAGAGCGTCCAAGTCGTCAAGCAATTTCAACGTCGGCGCGCCGTCGAAACCGAAATCCATCGTCATGGTGATGCCGGGACGCGGAAACGACATCATGCCGGGCGAGGCAACGTCGCCGAAACACTTCAATACGGATAGAAATGAGCCGCGTTTGGAGGCGGCGACCTTGTCCAGCAAGGTCCGCATTGTTTGCACGCCGCCATCGAAAGGAACGACGCATTGATACTGCACAAATCCCCGCGGTCCGTAGGCATAGTTCCAGCGATTGATCTTATCCAGGGGATAGAAAAACGGATCGTAATCTTGCCGAAGCCGGCGGGCCTGCGCGGGTGCGCGATGGAAATAGGCATAATTAAATGCCCGGACCATGATCCCGCTCAAAAGGTTGATCGGCGGTTTGAACGGCACGCTTAGGCCGCCGTCCTTGCGTCGGCGGTCGGGTGCGGGGATTTCGGCGTGATTGCCGCGCATGAAAACGCCGCGGCCCAAAGCGGATCCGCGCGCCAGGCAGTCGAACCAGGCGACGGTGTAGTCGAAGTCCTGGTCGGAATCGGCGGCCAGCGACATGAACGCTTCGAGATCGGCATAGCGTACGATTTCGACGTCAACCAAGGGGCCGGCAACCGGCTTTAGCGCGATTTCCGCCCACATAATGATACCGGTCAAGCCTATGCCGCCGATGGTGGCGGCGAACCAGTCGGGGTTTTCCGTTGGTGAACAGATCATCCGTTGGCCGTCCGACCGGCACAATTCGAACCGCCGGACATGGCAGCCGAACGTTCCGGCCCGATGGTGGTTCTTGCCGTGTACGTCGTTGGCGATGGCGCCGGCGAGTGTCACCAATTTGGTGCCCGGCGTTACCGGCAGAAACCAGCCCTTGGGAACCGTTAGCCGCAAGATATCGGACAACAGCACGCCGGCCTCACAGGCCAGGATCCCGGTCGTTTCGTCGAAGGCAATAAACCGGTCGAGGCCCCGTACATCGACAACGTAGCCGCCGTCATTGAGGCAGGAATCGCCATAGCTGCGGCCATTGCCATAAGGCAGGACCGACTGCCCGTTTTCAGTCTGGGGATAAGGCGTGGCGTGCCGCCAGGCAATACGGGCGGCCGACTGTCGAGCCGCCGGATAGCGCCCCCAGGACTCGTAGGTGGCCGCCATCAGTCGCGCCCGCTGATCATTGATCGGCGGCTGTCCCGCGCGTTGTGGCGCCATATTCGCCAAGAGTGTTGTTGGGCCAGCATTATCCCGAATCCGGTGACCGATTGATGCCTTCTAAGTACCATTTGGTGGTTCGTACCACAAACGAAGTATCGACCGCCTAGCTCAATCGTTGGGCCAGGAACCGGCCGCCACCGAGCTCCTCGGATTCGTAGAGGCCGACGAACAGTGCATAGGTTTCATCCCATTGACGAAATCGCTCGGCGCCGAACTGCGCAACCGTTTGCGCCTGCAAGCTGCGATACATGGCCAGTCTTTCACGCAAAATCGCCGTCCAGCTGTGACTGAGGTCCTCGACCGACAGAATTCGACAGCCGGCATCGGTAAGCAGGTCGGTATACCCAGACATTGATTCGAGATCAGCCAAGGCAAGGCCACGATAGAGGCGGGCACGGTTGTCCGGGTCGGCAATACGGCGTTCCAGCATGTCCGTGAAACTAAGCCGACCGCCAACTTTGGTCACTCGGACGCATTCTTCGATCAGACGCCGTTTGTCCGGAATGTGGCACCAGGCTTCCTGCCCGACGACCACGTCGAAGGTTTCGTCGGGGAAAGGATTGGCCAAGGCATTGGCCGCGTGAAAATCGACCGTGTCGGCAAGCCCAACCAACTCGGTCAACCGCCTGGCGCCGTCGACGCGGCTTTCTGTCAGATCGATACCGGTTACCGCGCAGCCATAGTTTTGCGCCAAATACCGGGCCGGTCCGCCCATACCGCTCGCGACATCAAGCACCCGGCTCGCGTCGTCGATGCCGGCATTGCGCGCCAAGGCGTCGACGGCGTTGATGCCGCCGTAATGGTCCATGTCGTAGTGTTGCAGGATGTCTTCGGTGAGGTTTGCAAGGTCGACGCCGTCGTTCTCCAACTTTTCCATGATCTGACGCTCGTTGATCGGATGCAGATCGTAGAGCGCGACGACGTCTTGCTCATGCGTGATGTCATTCATTACAGGACCCCAAACCGTGATTTTCAATGCCTTGTGCTGACCCCGTCCATTGTGCACGGTGATCGCAGGCTTTGGTAGGTTCGGCGGCGCCATGACCAGTCAAACGGCAGATGTCATCGTGATCGGCGGCGGCTTGCACGGCTGTTCCGCGGCGCTTCACCTTGCCGACCGCGGCCTGCAGGTCGTTGTGATCGAAAAAGACCGCGTCGGCCGCCATGCATCCGGTGTCAACGCCGGCGGCGTCCGCCGATTGGGCCGCGATCCCGCGGAGGTTCCTCTGGCCGCGGCATCGAACAGCCTCTGGCATCGAATTTCCGAGCTGGTCGACGATGATTGCGGTTTCGAGCCAAGCGGCCAGGTACAAGTGGCCGAAAACGCCGATGAATGGGCGGCCCAGGCAGATCGCGTCCGCACCTTGCAGGCGCGTGGGTTCGAGCACGAACGCATGCTGGATCAATCGGAACTGCGTGCCCGCATGCCGGCGGTAGCCGCACATTGTATCGGCGGCGTCGCGGTAGACGCGGACGGCTTTGCCGACCCTTACCGGACCGTCCTGGCGTTTGCCCGCAAAGCCAGGTCGAAAGGCGTCCAAATATTGGAGGGCGCAATGGTTCGTGCCGTGAACTGGGAAGGCAACACTTGGCAGGTAGGATCGGACATCGTCGATTTTGAAGCGCCCGTTTTGGTCAATTGCGCCGGCGCCTGGGGGCACGGTATTGCCGCCATGTTGGGCGAAACGGTGCCATTGGTCGCCGATGCGCCGATGTTGATGATCACCGCCCGCGTGAGCCCCTTCCTGACGCCGGTGGTCGGCGCCTATGGCCGCAACCTGTCGTTCAAGCAATTCGCCAACGGCTCGGTTCTCATCGGCGGCGGTTTCCGCGGCATGGCCGATCCGGCGCGCAATCGGGCCCGTGTCGATGTCACCGGCCTGGCCGCGAGCGCCCGCACGGCGGCGGCCATCTTCCCGGTTATTAGAGACGCGCCTATCGTCAGAAGCTGGGCCGGCATCGAAGGCTTCACCCCGGACGGAATCCCGGTTATCGGACCGAGCGGTATGGCAAATGCTTTCCATGCTTTCGGGTTTTGCGGGCATGGCTTTCAATTGGGCCCGATCGTCGGCCAGATCATCGCCGACTTGGTGATGTCTGGACGATCGCCTCTACCAATCGACGCCTTTCGCATCGATCGATTTAACGATCCGGACCAAAGCCCCTCTACCGGGCGGCCGCTTTAACCAGGTCCGCCGCCTTTTCCGCAATCATAATCGTCGGCGCGTTGGTATTACCGGAGACCAACGTCGGCATGATCGAGGCGTCGACGACCCGAAGCCCGTCAATCCCATGCACCTTGAGCTCGGCATCAACCACGGCCATGGTGTCGGCCCCCATTTTGCAGGTGCCGACCGGGTGGTAAACCGTGGCGCCGGTGGATCGGCCGTAGTCCAGCAATTCGTCGTAGGTCTGGCAATCGGCTCCCGGGTTGAGCTCAACACCACGATAGCCGTCGAGCGGTCCGGCCTCCATGATGCGCCGGCCCATTTCCAATCCGGCGACGACGGTGTCCCTGTCGGTCTGGGTGTCAAGAAAATTCGGCCGGATTGCCGGCGCGTCGGCCGGCGCCGCCGACTTGATGTGGATAGAGCCCCGGCTTTCCGGCCGGAGCTGACAAGGCGCGATGGTCATCCCAGGTTCATGGTCGAGCTTGCGGTCGTTGGCGTTGCGAAAGCTGGCCGGGGTCATGTGATATTGTACGTCCGGTGTCTCCAGTTCGGCGCGGGTGCGGACGAAGCCGACGACGCTGGCGGCGCTCAACGTCAAGGCGCCCTTGCGGGTCGTCGCGTATTTGACGGCCTCCCAGGCCATGGCCAGGCCGCGGGTGCGTTCGTTGTAGGTGATCGGTTTTGTCACGCGCCAGCTCATGCGCGTGACATAATGATCCTGTAGGTTTTCGCCGACGCCGGGCAGCGCGTGCGCGACTTCAATGCCGTGTTGCCCGAGTATCGCCGGATCACCGATGCCGGAGAGTTCCAGCAACTGAGGCGAATTAACCGAACCGCCGGCAACCAGGACTTCGCCGCTTGCCAGGGCCTGGCGTTCCTCGCCGTCGACTGAGTAGGCCACACCGGTAGCGCGCTTGCCGTCTAGCAGAATTTTCTGTGCCAGTGCATTGATGGCAACCGTCAGGTTCGGCCGCGATTGGGCGGGTTCGAGGTAGGCTTTGGCGGTGCTGTTGCGGCGGCCCTTCAACACCGTCAGCTGGCAATAGCCGAAGCCTTCTTGACCGGCGCCGTTGACGTCGTCGTTCCGCTGGATACCGACCGTCTCCGCGGCGGCGATGACGGCGTCGCAAATCTCGTGGCGTTCGGTCTGATCGGTCACTTGCAGCGGCCCGCCGACACCGTGCCAGTCGTCGCTGCCGCGATGCTGATTTTCACTTTTCTTAAAATAGGGCAGGCAATCGTCAAACGACCAGCCGCGATTGCCCTGTTGCGCCCAGATGTCATAGTCCCGGTGCTGGCCGCGGATGTACAGCATGCCGTTGATTGAACTCGAGCCGCCGAGCACTTTGCCGCGCGGGATGGGAATGCGCCGCCCCGCGGTTTTGTCGTCGGGCTCTGTCTCGTAGAGCCAATTTACGGTCGGATTGATCATCGTTTTCGCGAAGCCGACCGGTATATGGATCCAGAAATTGGTGTCGCGGCCGCCTGCCTCCAACAACAGCACCGTGACCTTGGGATCCTCGCTCAGCCGATTGGCCAACGTGCAGCCGGCCGATCCCGCGCCGACAATCACATAATCGAAGGTATCCGTTGCCATTGCTCTTGCTCCCCCTGACCCGACGGCCCTAGCGGAGCACTATTCCTGGGTGCTTGCAACTCCGACCCCGAGGCTCGCCAGCATGGAGAGGCGAAGCAGCTGTTCGCGGCGTTTTTGGCTGTCGCTCTCGGCTTGACGCAGGCGGTCTTCGAACGCCTGCTGCGTCGCCGCATCCTTGGCTTCCAGATCCTTCTTGTTTTGGATCGAGACCTTCTGGACATACTCGAGCGCGACAGTCCGACGTTCTTCACTATAGCGGTCCAGGATCGCCGGGTCGGCGCCGTCGCGGATCACGGCGATCAGCTTTTCGGATAGATTAAAAGAATCATGGATGCCGCCATTCATCCCCATGCCGCCAAGCGGGTTATTGATATGGGCGGCGTCTCCCGTCAGCAAGATGCGCCCAAGGCGGTAGGTATCGGCGACACGTTGATGGACCTTGTACAGTGTCGTGTGGGCGATGTCGTAAGGGCTGCCTTTGTCATGGACCCGTCGCAGTCTGGATTGCACGGCCTGGTCCGACGTCACCTGTTCGTCCGGTTCGTTGGGGTCGGTCGGGAACATCACGCGCCAAAGGCTCGGTACCTTCAGCAGAAAATACCACTCTTCCGCATCGGCGATGTACGTCACCGACGCGAGATCCGGAATCGCCGTCATGAAGTCGAATGGCGTGGAGACGACGAGGAAGCGTTCCGGCCAAGTAAATCCGTCGAACGCGATGTTGAGGTCACGACGAACGACGCTGTTGGCGCCGTCAGCGCCAATCAGATAGGCGCTGGTCGCTTCATAGTCGTGGTTCACGGTGGCCGTGACCTCGTCTGCATCCTGTCGGACGCCGGTGACTTCCGCGTTGTAGACCAGTTTCGCGTTGGGGAATGCTGTCAGCTGGTCGCGCAGGATTTGACAGAGCTTGAATTGCTCGGCCTGGACGCGAAAGGGATGCTCGGTCATGTCGGCGATATCGGCGAAATCGAACTCGGCGATCCTGCCCACGCCATGGCGGCGATACTGCACCGTCGGTGCCACCAGGCCGCGCTCGATCAACGGCGTCGCGGCGCCGAACGCTCGCTCCAGCATGTCCAACGACGATGGGTGAAAGGTCGAGCCGCGCAGGTTTTCGGGTATCGATGCCTCGGCTTCGAAGACCGTCACCGAAAAACCCGCCTTGGCAAAGCGCATCGCGCAGACCAAACCGGCCGGGCCGGCCCCGGCGATCAGGACATCATTGGCTGGCATTAAACCGTTCCCGTTGTTTTCTACTGCTTCACTTATACCAACGAGCGGTCAAATGGGTCCCTATCACCGCTCGTTGGTATTAGTAGCAGAAAACGCCGAGATCCGCGTTAGCCTTCGGTGTTGTAGAGATAGATCGGACTGCTCCAGGCCTGGAATCCATCTTCGGTGATGACTGAAACCCATATCGGGTTGTCACCGACCGGAGCCAAGGGCACGGTGACTTCGGTTACGATTTCGTGGTGCGGGTTTTCCTCCGGCAAGCGGAAGACCGTGATCCTGCGCTCCAGCCCGCCGGCCTCCATCACATGATCCTCCATTCCGATCTCGGCCAGCGGTACGGTCAAAGCGCCGAGATTGGTGATGATTTCGAGATCGCCGTCCTGCTCGACGTCGAGCCAGGCGTCGAAGCCGCCGAAATTGCCGGTCGTGATCGCGTCCCACACGACACTGTCGGCGGATTGTACTTCCAGAAGACGTTCCGGATTCCAGGAATTGATCTTTTCTATCCGGCGGATGGTCGCGCCGTTGAACCGGGCACGACCTTTCCAATTGGTATCACGGCCGCGGCCGCGATATTCGGCGCCGCTCCACAATACCCGAATGCGCTGTCCGAGATCTTCTTCGCTATAACCACGCACGGTTTTGACGATTTCCGTGCCATTTCGAATTTCAATGCGTTCGATCGGCGTCTGTGTGACCGCCTCAAGGCGCAAAGTCACCGTCCGGTCGTCGGTCTGAGCGATATCGCCCATCATGACTTCGTCAACCGCTACCGGCTCCACGTCGGGAAAGGCCTTGGGATCGCGGTCGAAGAAATGACCTTTTGATGGGAAGGCAACCTTGACGTCCAAATGCATCCGGGTGCCGGTGGTGCCGTAATGATGACGCCGACGCAGGCAATCGAACAGACCGTCCCGGGTCAAAGATTCGGCAAGAAAACAGGTTAAGCCGCCGTAGGCACCGAAAGTCGAAGCGCCGGGATAGCTGGCGCCCGGTCGGCCCTTATGGCCGTCGGAATTGCAGACCACGCCGCTTCGATGGCCAAGCGGGAAGCCGTCTGTCAGCAGCCATTCGAACGTGCCCCAGGCGGAGTGAATTTCCATCGCGGTTTCGAGTTTGCGATCATGGGCGTACTTGATATCGGCGTAGCGTCCGCCGACATGGGCATAGACCACGCAATCCTCATCGGCCAGCATCTCGAAAAGCTGATTGGCATTGGGCGCGTCGGTGTTGATGTCACTTCTGTCGGACAGCAACGCATGGGAAGAGCGGTGGATTTGCCGCCCCTCGGTCCGGAAATAGACGTTGCGGTCGCCGCCGATCGCCGTATTGCCCGACCATTCGTAACCTGGGAACGTGACAAACCGGTCTTCTTCCCAATAGGAGGCCGTAAGATCGTTGAGGTAGGACCAAAACGCGTTGTTGACCTGAAAGTCATTCGCCTGATGGCCGGTCGCATCGAGAAACGCCTTGTTGCGCGCGAAGTCGAAATACTCCGCCGACGTGGTTACGCCGATGGATTCGCCGCTTTGGCCGTGCAGGTCGCCCCAATAACCGCCGTAGCGGCCGTCGCGGACGACCAACGGATGGGACTGGGCGAGCGCTTGACCTTCTTCGTCCCTGACCGTGATACGCAACAGGCCCGGCTGATCGACGGTCAGTCCTTCGAAGCTTACTGTTTTTTGGCCAAGGGGGTAATCATAGTCCGTCGGCAGGTTGCCTACCGGCAGAGTCGATTCAAAGGTCAGACGGCCTCGCGCGCGGTCCGACGGATTTCCCCATTTGTCTTCGGCTTTCAAGCCGAACTGGAAACGCTCTCCAGGTCGCCGCAAGGACGGCAAAACCGCGCGCCACACCACCGGTTCGCCGGGAACGATGGCGATGCTTGGCGTGTCGGGTATGGGAATGAAATGGCCGACGGCGCAGACATCGGCGGCGACTTTGAACTCGAAAGCGGATTCGACGAAGGTTTGCATACGCATACCTGGCGATCCCTTGCTGGTGTCGCCGAACACGATGGTAATGGTGTCGCCTTCGCTGAGATAACCACCTGATACCCGAACCGTCAGATTTTTCCAGCGCGGCCGCGCGCTTACGCCGAACGGGCTGTAGGTAACCGACAGCGGCACGCCATTGCTGGTCGATGCGGTGACAAAATTGTAGGCATCGGGCGTGGTGGTTTGCAGTCCGCCCCAATCGCCAAGCGCACGAAACAACACCCGGATAGCGCCGGTATCGTCCAATCCATAGCGCCCGACTGTATAGACTAGCCGGAACGTCTGTAGGCTGCGCACGGCAAAGGCGCCTTTCGGCTCAAGCGTTGCGTGGCCATAAAGGACTGGATCGGTTCCTGGTTGCCCAGCGGGCCATAGTTCTCCGACAAGCTCGGAATCAACCAGTAATTGGCTATCGTTTTCTGCCATTGGCGACTTTTCCAATGTTGTTTGTGGTGTCCAATCAGCGTCATTCGCTGAGCGGTACGAAAACTATATATTAATAGGAAATTTTTAGCAACAGCCGGGCTATTTTACATTTTGGAGAATTTTTCTTCTTTTAAAACAATATGTTAAAAAAATGTGATTGATCAAGTCAAAACTATATAGGAATATGGAAATGACACAAGGTTCTAAAAATTAGGGAGTGGGACATGGTTCGCTTTGTGAACTCGAAAATAGTGACTTCAAGGGGGCGCCGCGCTTTTGCAAAATCGGTGCTAATCGGGTCGGTAGCGGCCTTCGTTACGGCACATGCCGTAACGGCGGCCGAGTTTCCGTCAAAACCCGTAACATTGGTGGTGCCTTATAAAGCCGGCGGCAGCACGGAAACGATGGCGCAGGTGTTTTCCAAAGCGCTTGGCCGCGAGCTCGGCCAAAAAGTTATTGTCAGGACGCGGCCGGGCGGCGGCGGTGCGGTCGGTTCGGCCTTCGTATCAAAGGCGGCACCGGACGGCTATACGATTATGTTTGTGGCGTTGGCGGGATTGACTTGGGATCCGCTAACGAAAAAAGGCTTGGAATTCGACCTCGAAAGCTTCCGTTACATCGCTGGCGTGACCGAATACCAAATGGCCTTCATCACCACACCGGATCAGCCCTACAAGAGTATGGCCGAACTCATCGCCTATTCGAAGAAAGGCCATGCCTTGAACGTTGCCGATCAGGGCGGCATTTCGAAAGCCTTCATCAATTACATCGCCAAGAAGGAAAACATCGACTGGACGCCGATACCAACGCGCGGCGGCGGCGAAATGGTGCCGTTCTTGTTGGGTGGAAAAGTCGACTTTGCCTATAGCGGCGGTGTGCATGGCAAGTATGGCGACAAAATGATGGTCTTGGCATCATGCCTGTCCGGGCGCCTTGCGGCGTCTCCGGAAGCGCCGTCGATTAAGGAAGCCTACGGCATCTCCATGCCCGGCAACGCCGTCATCGTGGCCCCGAAAGGCACGCCGGACGCGGTCGCGATGAAACTCGAGGGCGCCATTCAACGTGCTATGAACGACGCCGACTTCTCGAATATATTGGGCAAACTGAAGTTCCCGAAAAAGTTCGTGGATGGCAAAGGCATGAAGGTGGTATTCGAGGACGTTGTGTCCAGTCTGAAGCAAGTGGTCGCGGCAACGGCCAAATAACGACAGGTCAAGCCAAATCACGATGGCTTCAACACTCAATACGCAGTCCCGAGGCGGCGCCACCATGCAGGCTACAAACCTGGTGGCCGGCGTCGTCCTCGGGATCGGCGCGGCCGGGGCCTTGTTTTGGCTGATTCCTAATTACACGGCGCCGCCTCAAAGCCCGCTGGATCTGGCGCCCGGCTTCATGCCGTCCGTGGCGATGTGGGTCTGCCTGCTGCTGGCCGCTTTGCTGATCAAGTCGGGTTTGCCGTTCGGGCGTCATGATCAAGTGCATGCGGACGAGGAATTCGGCGACGAAGCGTCCGGCGTCGGCATCGCTACGATCGCCAATTTTGGGCTTTGGGTGGCGACCGCCGTGGTCCTCATGCTTCTGATGCAGACGCTTGGTTTCCTAGTCGCGGCGATAAGCTTTCTTGTCGCGGCAATGGTTTATATGCGGCTCCAAGTATATTGGCTGTTGGCAACCATTGCCGTCGGCATCCCAGTTGCGCTGTACTGGATCATCTGGTTCGCCTTTACCATCGAACTTCCTTAGACACCCGGGGGCGGCGGCAATGATCGAAAGCCTGATCAGCGGATTCGAAGCGGCGTTCACCTTCACCAATCTTTTTTTCATTTGCTGCGGCATTGTCCTTGGCATCGTCTTCGGCGTGTTGCCGGGCCTAGGCAGCGTGACGGCGATCGCCATCATGGTGCCGATCACTTTTTACATGTCGCCGGTGGCCGCCATCGCTTTCTTGGTTGGCATCAACAAAGGCGGCACTTCCGGCGGTGCCATTCCAGCGATTTTGATAAACGCACCCGGCACACCAGAGGCCGCCGCAACGGCGCGCGACGGCCATCCGCTGGCGCGTGCCGGAAAGCCCGAAAAAGCCATGAAGATGGCGCTGTACTCGTCGGTGTTCGGCGATATTTTTTCGGACATCATGCTGATCCTGTTGGCGGCACCCTTCGCCGCCATCGCCCTAAAGTTCGGGCCGCCGGAATTTGCCGCGATCATTCTATTTTCCTTTACCTTGATCGCCGCGTTGGCGGGCAAATCCCTAGTCAAGGGGATCGCTGCGGCGGCCCTAGGCGTGTTTTTGTCGACCATCGGCCTCGATCCGGTAGACAGCACCTCGCGCATGACATTCGACAAGGTCGAGCTGTTTGACGGCATTTCTCTAAACGCGTTGGCTATCGGCACCTTGGCGCTCAGTTCGGTATTGTCGCAAATGTTCGACGCGCGTGCCGGTGGTAACCAAGCCGTTGAACCGGTGTCGAGCGATTATGCCAAAGACAATAAGCTACACCCGCACGAATACTGGTCCCAATGGCGGACATTGTTGCGGTCAGCTTGCATCGGCACCGGGGTTGGTATGTTGCCCGGGCTCGGCGTGTCGCTGGCAGCATTTCTCGGCTACGGCGCGGCGCGGCGCGCGTCCAAGCAGCCGGAAAAGTTCGGCACTGGCGCGCTGGAGGGTATCGCGGCGACCGAGGCCTCCAACAGTGCCGTCGTTGGCGCTAATCTCATCCCGACCATCGCTCTCGGCATTCCGGGCAATGTCGCGGCAGCGTTGCTGATTGGTGCCTTCATGATCCATGGCGTCGTGCCCGGCCCCTTGATGATGGTCGAGCACGCCGAACTGGTCTACAGCATCTTTGCCTGCATGCTAATGGCCAATCTACTGCATTTGACCATTGGCCGCGTCGGTATCCGAATCTGGGGTTTGTTCGTTCGGGTGCCCAAGAACATCATCTTGCCGGTCGTTGTCCTGTTTTGCATTGTCGGCGTCTATATCCCGACGAATTCGCTGTTTGACGTTGGCGTGATGTTCGCTTTCGGCGGCCTTGGCTATTTGATGCGAAAATCTGGCTTCTCGATCGTCTGCCTGGTCATCGGTTTCTTGTTGGGTCCGATGTTCGAAATGTCGATGCGCCAGACCATGTTGATGCACAAATCCGATCTTTCGATCATGGTCACCAGCCCGATCTCGCTAGTGTTTTTGATCTTGACCGTGTTTTTCTTGTGGCGTTTTGGCTTTCGATCGAAGAAATAGTTCGCACTAAATTCAACTACGACAGCGACGGAGATGACCATCCGCGAAGATCCAGCCATGCAGGCTCTGCTCAACGCTTACCGTCAGGCGGAAAGGACACCCGGCAGTAAGAAGAGCAATTTGATCGACGCGTTCATTTGGACGATCGGTAAAGGGTATTGGCAACCTGGCGACCGTTTGCCGACGGAAAGGCAGTTCGCGGACGCACTTCCCGTCAGTCTGGGGACCGTGCAATCGGCCTTCCTTCGCTTAGCGGCATCCGGTGTGGTCGTGCGCAAGGCCGGCGTCGGCACCCATGTCCAAGACGCGAGCGAGCGTGATGGCGAAAAGTGGTTTTTGCGGTTTATGAACCAAGGCGACGACGGACTGCTGCCGTCGGTTATCTTGAATGCTGACATCACTGAAACCACCGCCGACGGGCCATGGCGCGCCTTCCTCGGCCCATGCCAGAGTTTTGTCCGGATCAACCGTGTAATTTCCATTGGCAGCCGATTTTGCGCCAGTGCGCTGGTCTATCTGGACGGTGCCCGTTATCGGCCGCTGCTGGATTTCGATCTGACGGTCATCGGTCAACTGCACATTCGTCATATCCTGCATGATCGGTTCAATGCACCGACCATATCGCGGCGCACGCGTATTCGCTTCCTAAGAGTGGATGCCGAGATCGCCGCCGCAATCGAAAAGCCGACTGGCTCCAACGCCATCGCCCTCGACGTTTCCAGCTTCACCATTGGCGAACAGCCGCTTTGTTTTCAACGCTTCGTCATCCCCGAGAACGAATTCGCATTGGACGTAAAGGGCGATTGACCCTATAGGTCTTCAATGACCTACGAGTTGAACCCGGAACAGCATGCGCTGCAGGATCTGGTTCGCCGCGTGGCCCGAGAACAGGTTGCCGGCCGAGCGAATGCCATCGACGCGAGTGCCGAGTATCCGCAGGACATGTTCGATCTGCTGACCGAACTCGGGCTGTTCACCGTTCCCTTTCCTCTGGAATTCGGCGGCACCGGCAGCATCCTGTCGGCCTGCCTAGCGATCGAGGAACTGGGCCGCGTCTGCTACAACACGGCTTATTTGCTGGTCGTACAGTGGGTGCCGTTCGGCGCCATTCTCGCGGGCGGCACCGACGACCAGAAGAAAAAGTATCTGCCGGGACTGGCCAACGGCGATCTGCGCGCTGCATTTTCCACGACGGAAGCGCAGAGCGGCTCCGACGTTGCCGGCATAAAGACCCGTGCCCGGCGCGACGGCAGCGGTTACCGCATCACCGGCGCCAAGATCTGGTGCACCAACGCCGCGGTTGCCGATTTCATTTTGGTTGCCGCCCGGACCGGTGACGATGCCGGCCTCGGCGACATCAACCTTTTCATTGTCGAGACCGACGCTGCAGGTCTGGAAATCGGCAAAAAGGAAGACAAGATGGGGGCCCGCGGCGTGCCATCCAGTCCATTGTTTCTCGATGAGGTCTATGTCCCCGAGAGCCATCGACTCGGTCCCGAAGGTAAGGGCTTCAAGGTCGTGATGGAAGCCTTCAATCAATCGCGCCCGATCATTGGTGCGCGTGGTGTTGGCCTGGCCCAGGGCGCGCTGGATCATGCATTGGAATTTGTCGAAAGCCGGGTCGCGTTCGGGCAGCCGATCGCCGACTTCCAAGGGCTCCGGTGGATGCTGGCCGACATGGCGATCCAAACCGAAGCGGCGCGGCATCTGGTCTATCGCGCCGCCGCCGTCGCCGATTCCGGCGCCTCCGGCAAGGCGCTTGCCACCATTGCCGCCATGGCCAAATGTTTCGCCACCGACACCGCGATGCAGGTCGCCGAGGATGCGGTCCAGTTGTTCGGTGCCGCCGGCATTTCCGCCGACTACCCGATCAACCGCTATTTCCGTGACGCCAAGGTGTTGCAAATCGTCGAAGGCACCAATCAGATCCAACGCAACATCGTCGCCAAGAATCTGCTTTAAGGGGAACCGGCATGAAGCACGGCATCATCCTCGGTGCGCCGAGCATTCAGGCGCAAATCGATACCGCCAAACGGGCCGAGAAGGCCGGTTTCGATTCCGTATGGGCGACGGAGTTTTTCCATAGCCACGGCTTGGTCCGGCTAGCGGCGATCGCTGGCGCGACCGAACGGGTCCAGGTCGGCACGGCCATCGCCTACGCCTTCATGCGGACGCCGATCCTGGCGGCGACCGGCGCCATGGACATCGACGAAATCTCTAACGGGCGGATGATCCTGGGGCTCGGCAGCGGCACCAAGCGCATGAACCAGGATTGGTATTCCATGCCGTTTGACGCGCCGCCGGCGCCGCGGATCAAGGATGCCATCGGCTTGATCCGCGCCGCCTTTGCCGCGCAGGGCGGCGGCGGGTTGTTTTATGAAGGGCCGTACTACACAGTGAAAAACCCGGCGTACGCGCGGCCTGGTGCGGCGCGTCCATCCATTCCGGTTTGCCTGGCGGCGGTCAATATCGGCATGATCCGCGCCGCCGCCGCTGTCGCCGATGGGCTGATCGGCCACCCCGTCTTTACCCGCAAATACATCCGCGATGTCGTGCTGCCCGAACTACAGGACAGTTCTTGCCGGCTTTATCCGTATGTCATCGCCTCGGTTGCCGATTCCACCGAGCAGGCGCGCAATGAGGCGCGCGGGCAGATCGCGTTCTATTACACCACCCGGCTCTATCACTCGATTCTGCGCCCGCACGGTTGGGAAGCGATCGGCGGAGCCATCGCGGCGGCATTCCGAAATCGCGACCCGAAGGCCATGATGGACGCGGTCACGGACGAAATGGTCGATGAAATCGCCATTGCCGGCACGCCGGATGAAGTGCGCGAGCAACTCGACCAATGGAACGATTTGGCTGATCATGTCATTCTCTATTCGCCGAGTGCCGGCATGGACAAAGCGCGGGTGCAGGAGAATTTGGATGGGCTGATCGACACCTTCAGCCGCTGAGAAAGGGAAACCTGGGATGACTGTGAGAATTGGTTACCTGTTGCCGACCCGGGAACAGATCATGGAAGGCCGGCACGAGGCTGCGCCCCTGCTGCATCTCGCGGAGCAAGCGGAATCCCTCGGTTTCGATTCGCTCTGGGTCGGCGATTCCCTGTTGGCGCGGCCGCGGCATGAACCGTTGACGTTGCTGGCCGCCGTATCCGGCCGCGCCAGGCGAGCCGCACTTGGCACGGCGGTGCTGTTGCCGGCGCTCCGCAATCCGGTGTTGCTCGCCCACCAAGTCGCGACCCTGGATCAAGCGAGCGAGGGCCGGTTAATCCTCGGTGTCGGCATCGCCGCCGACGTGCCAAACATCAGGGCCGAGTTCGCCGCTGCCGGCGTGCCGTTCGAAAAACGGGTCGGCCGCATGCTCGAAGGCCTTAGGCTCTGCCGGGCGCTCTGGTCGGGAGAGGCGGTGGATTGGGATGGCCGCTGGCCGGTCAAACAAGGCCAACTGGCACCGGTACCCCATCGCCCGGGCGGCCCGCCGATCTGGATCGGCGGCTCCGTGCCGGCGTCACGCGATCGCGCCGGGCGTCATTTCGACGGCTGGTTCCCGACCGGCCCCGACGCCGCGCTCTGGGCGGAACGCTGGGCCGAGGTCCAGGCGACCGCCACGGCAGCCGGGCGCGACCCGGCCGCGCTCACCGGCGCCATTTATCTGACCGTGGCGATCGACGACAATGCCGAGCGCGCCGAGCAACGCATCAACGATTATCTGGAAACCTATTACGGCCAACCGGCCGCCAGCTTACGCGAATGGCAGGCTTGTTTCGCCGGCTCCGCCAGTGCCGCCGGCGATTGGATCCAGGGCTATATCGACGCCGGTGTCAGCCACCTGATGGTCCGCTTCGCCGGCGACCACGACCGCCACCTGACGACGTTCGCCCGATTGCGCGCCGAGCGCGGCTGGTAGCCGCGATGCTGCAATTCACCGATCTTCATCCATTGTTCGCCGCCGAGGTCAAAGGACTGGACCCGGCCGGGGACATAGACGATCGGTTGTTCGGGCGTGTAAGCGAAGCCTTTGCCCGGCGCTCGGTTTTGGTGTTCCGCGACCAGAACATCGATGACGACCGGCAGATCGCGTTCAGCGAACGGTTCGGCCCGTTGGAGGCGACCAAAGTCGACACGCCGGGCGCCGGCAGCAAGGTTGTGATCCTGACCAATGTCGACGACACAGGAAACCTGTTGCAGCCGACCAGTCGGCAGATCCTGAATGGTCGGGCCAACCAGTTCTGGCATACCGATAGCTCGTTCAAAGAAATGGCGGCTGCCGCGTCCATGCTGTCGGCGCGGCAGATCCCGCCGGACGGCGGCAACACGGAGTTTATCTCCATGCGTGCGGTCTATGCCGCCTTGCCGAAGCGCCTGAAAGACGCCGTCGCCGGCCGCGTTGCGATCCACGATTACACTTACGGCCGCACCAAGGTCGATCCGCATCTGGTGACCGATGGTGAACGCGCAACCTTGCCGCCGGTGCGCCAGGCCATGGTGCTCGACCACGGAGCGCATGGCAAATCCCTCTATATCGGCGCCCATGTTGCGGCAATCGAAGGCATGGCGGAGGCGGATAGTCGTGAACTCATCGACGAGCTCACCGACTTTGCTACCCAGGAGCAGTTTATCTACAGCCACGGCTGGCGGCCGCACGATTTGGTGTTATGGGACAACCGCGCGACCTTGCACCGTGGCACCGCCTATGACCGCACGGCGCATCGCCGCACCATGGTGCGTACGACGATTGCCGGAACGGTTTCGACGCTAGTCGGTCACGGCTCGCGGTAGGCGATTTCCAGGACTTCGATCTCTTCCAATCCGTTCGGCGTTTTCACAACGACCACATCGCCTTCATAGGCCTTATGTAGCGCCCGGGCGATTGGCGATATCCAACTGACCTCGCCGGCTTCGAGCCGCGCCTCGTCGACGCCGACAATGCGCACCGTGCGTTCCTCGTCACGGCCGTTGAGGTAGGTGACGGTGGCGCCGAAGAACACTTGGTCTCTGTTCCTTTGCAGGCTCTGGTCGACCACTTCGGCGATTTCCAGGCGCTTGAGCAGAAATCGAACCCGACGGTCGATCTCCCGCAACCGCTTTTTACCGTAGATATAGTCGCCGTTCTCGGAGCGATCGCCGTTGCCGGCGGCCCAGGAGACGACTTCGACCACCTTAGGGCGTTCAACGGTGCGCAAGTGCTGAAGTTCGTCTTTGAGGCGCGCAAAGCCCGCCGGTGTCATATAGTTCTTCATGCCCGCCGGCAGCGGTTCCGCGGCCTCCGGCAGGTCTTCTTCGACGTCGGTTTCCTTCACAAATGCCTTGCTCATTGGCGTCGATGTCCCATATCGAAAAGCCGGTGTAAATTGCCAAGCCCTTGGCTGCGCGCTAAAACTATATCAGGCTTTTCAAGCGCCGAGAATCATTCAATCGCGAAGGCTCCGCCATGCGCAAGAACATCGATGTCGACAAACCCTGGCACAAGAGCATCCCGTTTGCCCAAGGCGTCGTTGTAGAGGGCCGGTTGCTGGTCACGTCAGGCATCACCGCCCGCGGCCCGGATGGCACTGTGATCGGGGCCGATGATATCCGTACGCAGATGGAGCAGTGCTTCGCCAATCTCGGCGACGTGCTCGAAGCCGCGGGATGCGGTTTCGGCGACGTTATAAAATATGTGATGTATACCACCGATATCGAAGGCTTTGGTGCCCATGCCGACGTTTACCGCAGCCATTTCGTCGGCCGGCCGGCCAGCACCTTGGTTGAGGTGAGCCGGCTCGTCGATCCAGACATGTCGGTTGAAATTGAATGTATCGTGAAGTTGCCGGAGGCGAGAAATGAATGACATGATTACCGGAAAACCGGCATTGGCCGATTTTGTCGAGCATGCGGCTGCCGACATCGTGGCTAACTGTACGCAATGCGGCGCGTGCGTTGAGATTTGCCCAGTGGCGTCATTTGCCGGGGTCGCGGATGCCGATCACGGCGCGACGGTTGGCGGTGTGCTCGAGGTCCTGAAGAACGGTGGTGAAATGACCGGCAACGCTGCCGCCTGGACGGCACAATGCGACGGCTGCGGCAAATGCTTGGCCGCCTGTCCGGAGGGTGTCAATCCGCGCCAGATGGTCATGTTGGCGCAAACCAAGAGTGCCGAGACGGTGAGCCAAACGCCGCAATTGTTTCGCAAAATGTCGCGGGCCATCCGTCTGATGGCGGCGATGCAGCTGGTGCCCGACGATTATGCCAGGCTGCTGCGACCCAAGGCGCCGCGGGATGCCGACGTGGTGTTCTATGTCGGTTGCAATGCGGTACGGACGCCGCATCTGTTGTTCAACGCCATGTACGTTCTCGATGCACTTAAGGTCGACTACGAAGTCCTTGGCGGGCCGTCATCGTGCTGCGGCATCATCCACAGCAAATGGGAAGGCGAAATCGACCAAGGCGGCAAGGTCACCGACGGTACGATTAGCCGGTTTGGCGACTTCACGCCGGACCGGGTCTTGAGCTGGTGCCCGTCCTGTCAGCTGCATATCGGCGAGACCTTGGGCGGCTACCAGGAGACCGAATTCGCCTTCGACCATGTCACAAAGTTCTTGGTCGAGCAGGAGGCACGCCTCAGGCAAAAACTGACCACCCCGGTACCGCTTCGGGTATTGCTGCATGCCCATGACGGCATGTCGGATCTCGGCGACAACGTCGACCTGCTGTTGCGCGCGGTGCCGGGGCTCGAGGTCGTCGGCACCGCCTGGGAATCCGGTTATACCTGCGGCGGCTCCGGCGCCGACCGCTCGCCCGGTCTGAAGGCGCTGCGCCGCGCCGCGACCATGGCCCAGGCGACGGACCCGAGCGTCGATGCCCTGGTGACGCTCTACCATGGCTGCCACGGCCAACTCTCAGCCGCCGGTACGGCGGAAGGCGTCAAGGTCATCAATTTTACGGACCTTTTGGTTCGCGGGCTCGGCGGAACGCCACGCCAGGATGCCTTTGAAGGCTGGCGCAGTGCCAATGATTGGTATGGCCTGGTCGACGAGACGACGCCGATGCTTACCGCCAACGGCGTCGCGGTGGACGCCGAGTTCCTAGCGGAGATTCTGCCGGACGTGTTCGCCCAAGCCGAGTTCCGCGGCGGCCTCGACGCCTTTGCCGCGCCGGAGCGGGCGCCGGAAAACTAAGTCACGCTATCACCGTGCCTTACCGGCGATGCGCAGCGGCAACACCTTGCCGCGGGCGCTGGCGATCGGCGGTTCGCGGCGCAGGCGCAACGCGTTGGTCTGCTGCCAGACACCGGCCATGAAGCGGTTGCCACGGGAGCCTTTTGCAAGTTCGGCGCCGAGACGCTCCAGCAGCTGCGTTTCGTCGATGGGGCCGGCGACGGGATCGACCACCAGGGTGAGATGGGTCTGGCCGCCGGTGCCTTCTTCCTCCAAAAGCTGGTAGTCGCCGGCGCCGCCGCCGAAGGCGTCCGGCAACGTTGTTTCCAGCAACTCAAAGAGATCGTCGTAGGAATAGGCGAGGCCTTCGGTGGTCAGCTTCTCGAAGCTGCCGACTTCGTGGACGTGCTGCGTAAGGCCGATTTCGTGCAGGGCGCAGCCGCAGGCCCGCTCCGACAGCACCGCATGATCACCGTTGGAGACATTGATCTGCAGCTTTGCCGCCGTCGGATAGAGTGTAGTGAACAATAATGGCCGAATTCCGTCGCCGCCGGCTTCAACGATCGGCTCAGGATGTTCGATCACCGCGATGGAATGGCGGAGGACATGCATCTCGTCGCCATGGACCGGATTGGCGCAGCCGAGGCCGACATGCACGGGCCCCGGTTCATAGCCCCAAACCACCGTCATTTTGGCGCCGGCTTGTTCGACTACCCGTCGTTTGGCAATTGTCACTGGCTCTCCCGACGCGACAAACGTACAGCCCTCGAGCGAGAGGCCGGCCTCGATCGCGACCCGGGCGATTCTAGAGGCGTTGCTGGCCACGGTGCGAATGCAGGTAGACCGGCCGTCGCGGGAACTTGCCTCGACCCACTGAATGATGTGCAACAAATCGTCGGCACCGACGGTCTTGGGACGCGCGAAGCCGGGGCCGAACACGCTTCCCGCGAGCGCGAGTTCATGCGCCGTAATCCGACTATAGAAGCCCTCCAGCCAGTTGCTGACGGGCACAGGACGGGCGAACCAACGCTCAAAAGGAATCCCAAGCCGTGCCATCATCATAGAGAAATGAATGCCGCCGGTAATGCCTGCGAGCGTGGGTTCAAAAGCGGCTTGACGGTGGTCGAGCAAACCGTGCGCTTCGGCGAAGGCCGCGAAGGCGAGGGTCTCAGAAACATGCCAACTGAGGGAAGTTACGAATCGGACCGGCTGGTCGGTGCTGCCGCTGCTCTGAGTGACGAAAGTCGCCGGTATGTCGCGCCCGTAGCGCGGAGACAAATCGTCGGCATGTACGCGGAATCGGAGCGTATTGCGGACAACGTCGCTTTTGCCTTTGAACTCGGCCGGCGTGAGGTAGACGCCTTCGCGCGCCAACCGTTCGAGCGTGACCTCCAGGCCGTCTCGTCGCAGCGCCGTGTCCAAATCGGAAAGCTCACAGCCGGCATGACGCAGGAGGATTGCATACGGGCTTTGCGGATCCGAATAGACGCGGCTGCGCGCCAACGCTAGAAACCGCTCCTCCCGGTTCTGCAGTTCTCGGCCTAGCTGGACCTTGGCATCTGCTACGCTGACTTGGTCGCCGAAAAACCGGCGCAACGTGAATGGCAGCCGGAACGGCAGCAACAGCATTTGCCGAACGTGGTTGTCACGCAGAACGTATGGCAACACATTCAGGACAGGACCGGGCGCTGTCATGTCGGTCAGTCACCATTCACTGAACCAGGACGCGAACCCGGTTCAACCAAGCAGGCGCCACTGCACCAGGGTATAGGGCAGGGCGGCATCGTCATGCGGCTCGAATACCGCGTCGACTTCGGCTCCGATTTCCACCGCCTGATCGGCCGGGCCCAGCAAATTGCCCAACATGCGGATGTTGTCGGCCCCGGGCAGCTCGACCAGAACCGCCGTGTAAGGGCCGTGACCGCGCAGGGCCGGATGGACCGGATGCCAGGGCCGTTCCCAGCTGAAAATCAGACCGTTGCCATCGATCGTTTGCCATTGCATGTCGAACGACTGGCAGCGATGGCAAATCCATTCCGGGCCCCACTGCCAAGTGCCGCATCCGCCGCAGCGTTGCACACGCAATTCGCCGAGCCGGGTGCCTTCCCAATAGGGCGCGTCAAGGCCGTCGGCCGCGGGCACGGGCGCCGGCATGCCGGCGGGTAGATAGCTTGATAGGGTCATGACAAAGTCTCCTCCGACCCCATGATCAGGCTGCTGACCGGGGTGACCATGGGGCCGGCGATGTTCATCGCCAGTTTGGCGCCTGGTACCTGATTGCTGGATTGGCCGCGGATCTGGCGCACCGCCTCCAATTGCAGGCCGAGGCCGTGCATGTAGCATTCCGCGAGATTGCCGCCCGAGGTGTTCAACGGCATCCGCCCCGAGGGCGCCAGCAGGTTTTCGAGGGTGAAAAAGTCGTTGGTTTCCTCGGGCACGCAAAAGCCATGTTCCACCACCGCCATCATCACGCCGGTGGTGAAGTTCTCATAGGCCTGTACCACGTCGATATCGCCGGGCGACACGCCGGCGGTTTCATAGAGGCGCGGTGCCACAGTGGCAAAGGATGAGGACCCGTAATTGGGCGCGTTCATCACCGGCGCACCGCAGCGGTGGTCGGAGCCTTGGGCGGCAGCCAGCACATAAGCCGGTTTCTGGCGCAAGTCGCGGGCCTGCTCGGCGGGCACCAGGATCAGCGCGGCGGCACCGTCGTTCTCTTGGCAACAATCAAACAGCCGGTTGATCGGTTCGACGATCCAACGGCTTTCGTCGTAGGTCGCCGCGTCCAAGGGGCGACCGTGCATGACGGCGCGCGGGTTGGCTTGGGCATGGTGGTAAGAGGCCATGGCGATGGCCCGAAGGACGTCGCGCTCGACACCATGTTCATGCATAAAGCGGGTCGCCCGCATGCCGTACTTCTGGGCCGGCGACATCACCCCATAGGGCGCCAAATAGGCGGCGTCGCCGGACACGGTGGCATCGGGCGCGGCCTCGCCGAAGCGCCGGAACTGGCCTTGCGCCAAGGCTCGAAAGACCACCACGCAGTCGGCATAGCCCGCGGCGATCGCCGCCGCGCCATTGGCCACGGCCGCCGCAACACCGCCGCCGCCGCCGCCCCACTGCATGTTAGCGAAGCGGAGATCCGGTATGCCGAGCGCCGCGGCAATGCGCGACGGATCGCTGCGGTCATTCGAGTAAGAAGCGAAGCCGTCGATTTCCTGGGGCTTGATGCCGGCATCCTCGGCAGCCCGCAAAATCGCCTGCAGGGCCAGGGCAAACTCCGCATCGGGCGATTGGCCGTGTTTGTAATAGGTGGTCTCGCCGATGCCGGCGACCGCCACCTTGCCGCGAATCGTCCGCCCGCTCATGGCCGTACTGCCGGCCGCAAATACGTCACTTGCACTGGTCCGTTCCTCCCGATAGCCAATCTCCAAGAGATAATCCGACCGGGATGCCCCAGACGATTCCTCTCGTGCAGCGGCGATTGTAGCACTGGCAGCACGCGACCGCGAAGTCCTCGGCAGCGCGCACGCGGCGATCGATTGATAGATCAATATGAGTTGGATAATTATAAAGATATAAATGCATAACGCGTGATTGTTGCATATGTTTAACGACAGGCTTTATTATTGTAAGACGTGCCGACCAGGACGGCCGCTCCGCTCGTAGCTTTGGGGATAGTAAATGAATTTGACGGTGGACTGCAGGACGGCAAGCCCCATTCCTGAAGCCTTGGTCGAGCAGTCAGTATGGCAAGCGCTACGGGAACCATTTTTGCGCTTTGCCGATCGTGTCGCCATTTCCGACCCAACCGGCAGCATAACCTTTCGCGAGCTAGAGGCGTGGACAGAGCGGATAGCCGCTGCCATTCACGAACTGGGCTTGGCTGAGAGGCAGGCCGTTGGCCTTCTGCTGGGGCACGGCGCGCCGTTCATCGCTGGCCTGTTGGCGGTACTGAGGGCAGGCCATTATTACGTGCCGTTGAATCCGGCCAACCCGGTCAAGGCGAACAGACAGAATTTGCGTCATGCCGACGCTCAGCTAATTCTGACGGACAGCATATCAATCGATGTTGCGACGGAAATCGGTGAGGCCATCTGTCATGTTGTGGATATCGACCAGCTTGACGATCCTGTGGCCGGTACCGCGGATCGTCCTGCTATCCGTCCGGGCGATCTTGCCGGCCTGTTCTACACCTCCGGCACAACGGGCAAGCCGAAAGGCGTTATGCAGTCACATCGCAACTTCCTGCAGAGCACGCACCTGTTCATAAATGACCTGGGGATCCACTCCGACGATCGTTTGTTGCATGGCTATCATGGCAGCACCAGCGCATCGGTGAAGTGCATCATTGCAGGCTTGCTGACCGGCGCGACGCTCTGCCCATGGAACGTCGCCGGCGACGGGGCAGTAGGTATGGCGGATTGGCTAATCAGCCAGCAAATTACCGCTATTTACATCTTTCGCAGCGCGTTTAGTCAGTGCATGAGCGCGATAGGGTCCGAGGTCGCGTTCCCCAATGTACGCATACTGATGCTGTCGAGCGAGCCCGTGTTCGACACCGACGTGACGATTTGGCGCGAGCGCTTCCCGGCGGCCGGGATCTTCATCAACCATCTTGCCTCCACGGAAGCCGGCACTTATCGATGCTACGTAATCGATCGCGGCGCTACAGTGGACCCTGGCGTGTTGCCGTTGGGCTATCCTGTGGCGGACAAGGAAATCCTTCTGTGGGACGAGAACGGCAAACCGGTTCGAACGGGGGAAGTCGGTGAGATCGTCGTGAAAAGCCGCTACATCGCGCTTGGATATTGGAAACAGCCGGCGCTGACCGATTCCGTCTTTTTGGCGCCGGACGGACCCGATGGCGAGCGCTTGTTCCGTACCGGCGATATGGGTCGGATGGATGCGGACGGTTGTCTGTATTCGTGCGGCCGCAAGGACGACCAGGTCAAAATTCTGGGCCGTCGTGTCGAGATAGCGAACGTGGAAGCGGCATTGGCAGCGGTGGAGAATGTGAATCAGGCCGCGGTGGTGGCGCGTGCCGGTGGCGACGGCGGGACGCAACTGGCGGCGTTCGTTGTTAGCGCCGCGGACACGCTGTCTGCGGACTATTTGCGGCGGAAAATGGCCGAAATCCTACCCACCGCCGAGGTCCCGGCGTCTTTCGTGCGCCTACCTGAGTTGCCGCGCTTGCCTAACGGCAAAATCGATCGCAATGCCCTTGCGGCACGCGAAATCTTCACGGAAACAGCACCCTACGCTAGCCCCCGCAATCCTGTTGAAAAGAGGCTGACAGAATTGTTGCAGCGCGTATTGCAGATTGAACGTTTAGGTATCAATGACAACATTTTCGAGCAGGGCGCCGACTCGTTGACTGCCGTCGAAATTGTTACGGCAATCGAGCGGGAGTTCGGCGCCGACGTTTCAATTGAGTCATTGTGGGCTGGCGCACATTCGGTCGATGCCTTGGTTGGGCTCATTCGATCGGGCGATGACTGTCCGCCGCCACTACTGGCGTCGCCGACGAAGCCCGGCAGCGATGCTGAGCCCATTACCGCGCGTCCGTCCGGGTATGTTCATCCGAGTCGATTCATTGCGGCCAACGATATCGCCAAAGTCGCTTTGCTTGTCGCCGCAATTCTCCTTGCCAAAATAGTACCGGAATCAAATTGGCGACGAACGTCGGCTGTGTTCGGCCGAATCCGCGCCCTCTATCAGTCACGGCGAATTCGCGCGCTCGGACAGGAAATCGCCGATCAGTGCGATGGTTTCGCCAATGCGACCGATGGCCGTTCTGTTTTGCGCGACATTTACGCCGGCGGCTTCGAGATCTGGCTGCGAAAGCTGAAATCGCCGGCCCAATGGCAAACGCCTATACAGCTGGTTGGGCAAAACCATATCAATCAGGCGCTGAACCGCGGCCGTGGCGTGGTCTTGTGGTTCGCGCCTGTCCATTTCACGGGCGTCGTTGGTCATCATGCGATCCATCAGGCCGGCTATCCGGTAAACATGCTTTCCCGGCCGGAACACGGCTTTTCGGCATCCGAGTTTGGGAAGCGCATTCTCAACCGTTTTGCCTTTAACGGTGGCGACGCTGCCACCGCCAAACGCATCATCATGATCGACGACGGGCAAGCGGCGATCGAAACGGTGCGGCACTTGTTGCGGGACAACGGGATCGTTGCCATCCTCGCGGCAGCCTATACCGACCGGCCGATCCGCTGTCGGTTCCTCGATCGCCAGATCGCCTTGGCGAGCGGGCCGCCAAGGCTGGCGCTGGCAACAGGTGCCGCGTTACTGCCCGTATTCGCGTATCGGCATGCCGACGGCTACCAGGTGCTGGTAAATCCACCTTTGGAGCCGGCGAGTATCGGAAAAAGCAGCGCGATCGAATCATTGTTGAGCCAGTTCGTCGCTCAACTCGAACACTTTGTGCGACAATACCCAACGGAATCGAACGATTGGTTGGCGCTGCGATAGCTGATGAATTTTCGTGGCTTACGGCATTGAGCCGGTCGCCGACTGCGCGCCGAGCTTACAGTCAGCAATCGAACCAATAGAGATCTAATCCGCCAGTTCGATTTGGCAGAGGCCGCTTACGCGCTATGCTGTCGGATGAATGGATCAAGTTTTCGCGGAGAAAAGTGTGACGTCGATTAGTGAAGTTGCCGAACAGCAGCGCGCGTATTGGAACGGGCCGGCCAGCGAGCCCTGGATCAGGCACCAGGAGGAGCGTGACGCCTCGCTCGCACCGATCGGCCAGTTGGCCATGGCGAAACTGCCGCTCGTGCCCGGCGCCCGGGTTCTCGATATCGGCTGCGGTTGCGGCAGCACCAGCATGGCGTTGGCCGAACGAGTCGGTAGCGATGGCGCCGTTCTCGGCGTCGATTTGTCCGAGCCCATGCTTGCCAGCGGTGAAGAGAGTCGCCGGGCGGCTGGCCTCTCCCAACTCGCCTTTCGTGCCGGCGACGCGGCAACGGAGGTTTTTCCGGGCGGCCCCTTCGACGCGGTCTTCTCGCGCTTCGGCGTTATGTTCTTTGCCGATCCCGTGGCCGCGTTCCGCAACATCCATGGCGCAATGGCGGCCGACGGCGCGCTCGCCTTCGTCTGTTGGCGGGTCTTGGCGGACAACCCATGGGTCCTGGTGGCCCGCGACGTGGTGCTGCGCCACGTGCCGCCGCAGGAACCGACGGCGCCGGATGCACCCGGGCAGTTTGCCTTTGCCGATCCGGAACGGGTCCGCTTTGTTCTGTCTGAAGCCGGTTTCTCCGATATTCAGATTGAACCGCAAGATTTTCCGTTCGTCGTGTCGCCGTCGCTCGACTTGGACGCGGCGGTAGCGACGGTTATGACGCGTGGCCCCTCCGTCCGCCTTCTGGCCGGCGCCGACGAGGCGACCCTGGAAAAGGTCAGAGCCGATCTTGGCCCTGTGCTGCGGCCGCATATGACGGATCGGGGACTGGTTTTGGGCGGTGCCGTATGGGTCGTGTCGGCGCGCAATGGTTGATCGTCTGTCTATCGGATGAGGGAAATTTGAGATGACTGATCAGGACTTCGATGTCGTCGTTGTCGGGGCCGGCAACGCGGCGCTCTGTGCGGCAATCTCGGCGCGCCAGAACGGTGCCCGCGTGCTGGTGCTGGAAAAGGCGCCGGAAGAGGAAAAAGGTGGCAATTCCTATTTCACCGCCGGCGGTTTCCGGTTCATGCATAGCGGCCTCGACGACGTGCGCCAGGACGTGTTGGTCGACATGACCGACGACGAAGCCGGCAACATGATCTTGCCGACCCACGATCGCCAGTTCTTTTACGATACCCTGATGAAAGTCACCCGCGGTCAGTCCGACGACGACCTGGCTTGGACGTTGATCGACCAGTCGCGCCCGACCATGGCCTGGCTCAGGGAGAACGGCGTGCGCTTCATCCCGATGTACGGCCGCCAATCCTACGAAGTGGACGGCAAGCAGCATTTCTATGGCGGCGTCAATATCGAGGCCGTGGGTGGCGGCGCCGGGCTGGTTGAATTCCTCATGGCGCGTTGCGCCAAGCTCGATATCGAAATTCGCTACGGTACTGGTGCGACAAAATTGCTGCAGGATAGGGACTACCGCATCCACGGCCTAACCGTGCGCGCGCCGGAAGGCTACCGCGATATTGCCTGCAAAGCCGTCGTGCTGGCCTGTGGCGGCTTCGAATCGAACCCGGAATGGCGGGTCCGTTATCTCGGCCAGGGTTGGGACATGGCCCGGGTGCGCGGCACCCGCCACAACACCGGCGACGGTATCCAGATGGCGCTCGATATCGGCGCGCTGCCGTATGGCAACTGGTCGGGCTGCCATTCCGTCGGCTGGGACATTTCGGCGCCGCCGTTCGGCGATCGCTGGATCCTGGATAATTTCCAGAAGCACTCCTATCCGCTCGGCATCATGGTCAATCTGGACGGCGAACGTTTCGTCGACGAAGGCGAGGATTACCGCAACTTAACTTATGTGCGCTTCGGCAAGGCGATCATGGCCGAACCGCACCGCACGGCGGTTCAGATCTTCGACCAAAAAACCGTGCACCGGTTGCGCGACGAGTATCGGATCCGCGAGGTCACCAAGGTCGTTGCCGACACCGTCGAAGAGCTCGCCGAAGGCCTCGAGATCGATCCGGCCAAGCTCAAGTCTACGGTCGATGCCTATAATGCTGCCTGCCAGCCCGGCAACTACTACAATCCGGCCGTCTTGGATGGCGTGTCGACGGAAGGGATATCCCCGCCGAAGAGCAACTGGGCGCTGCCGATCGACGAACCGCCGTACGAAGCCTTCATTACCACCACCGGTATTACATTCACGTTCGGCGGCTTGAAGATCGACGGCAACAACGCGGTACAGGATCTGGCCGACCGGCCAATTCCGGGCCTGTTCGCGGCCGGTGAGCTGATCGGCGGCCTGTTTTACGAGAACTATCCCGGCGGCACCGGGCTGATGTCCGGCTCGGTGTTCGGCAAGCGTGCCGGTCAGCATGCCGCTGCCTATGCGGCGTCGTTGAAGAAGGAGGTCGCCTAATGGCCAACCCCCACCCTGACATAGCGCCCGGCGAACCGGCGATCGCTGAGACCATCGGCCGGTTCGCCGTGGAACTGGACTGGGACCGGGTGCCGGAGCCAGTGCGCCAGCGCGCCAAGCTGCTGATCCTCGATGCGCTCGGCATCGCCATGGCGGCCAACCGCTATCCGTTCGCGGCGACCATCGGCGCCGGGCTCGCCGGCCTCGCGGCACTCGACGGCGACGAGGGCCGGTTTCATGTTATCGGCTCGGGCGACCGGTTGCCGTTGCGCGATGCGATTATCGCCAACGGCGCGCTGATCCACGGCCTCGACTTCGACGACACCCATATGGCGTCGATCGTTCATGCAACGGCGGTGTCGTTGCCGGTCGCGCTCACCGTCGGTGAGGCGGTTAATGCCGATGGCCGGGATCTGCTGGCGGCCTATCTGGCGGCCAGCGAGGTTGCCATCCGGGTTGGTCTGACGGCGAATTTCGGCTTCCATGACCGTGGCCTTCATGCGACCGGTGTCGCCGGGCATTTCTCGTCGGCTGTAGCCGCCGGCCGGCTTTTCGGGCTCGATACCAAGGCCATGGCCGGCGCCCAAGGCATCGTCGGCAGCACCGCCATGGCGAGCCAAGAGTTCGTTGCCGATGGCGCCTGGAACAAGCGCTTTCACCCAGGTTGGGCCGGCGTCGCCGGGGTTACCGCGGCCAAGCTTGCCGAAAGCGGCTTCGTCGCGCCGGGATTACCGTACGAGGGCCGTTTCGGCCTTTTCCGATCGTTGCTCGGCGGGGAAGCTGATTATGACATTGCCCAGATGACCGCCGGTCTTGGCACGGACTGGCAAACCGAGCGCTCGGCGATCAAACCGTTCCCGACCTGCCATTTCACCCATGCGCCGGCCGACTGCGCGCTGGCGCTGGCGCGCGAGCACGATATCCGACCGGAGCAAATCGACCGGATCTCCGTGAGCATCCCTGAAGGCACGATCCCGGTCATTGCCGAACCGCGGGCCGCCAAGCTCCATCCGACCAGCGATTACGATGCCAAGTTCAGCGTGCAATATATCGTCGCGGCGGCGCTGCACCGGCGTCGTTTCGGCCTCGCCGAGCTCGATCAGGAAAGCCTAGGCGACCCGGAGATCCTTGAAACCGCCGCCAAGGTAAGCCACGACGCCGATCCCCGATCGCTGTTTCCGAAGGCCTACTCCGGCGGCGTCACCATCACCTTGAAGTCCGGCGAAACATTAGTGCGATACGATCCGATCAATCGCGGCGCCGGCGATCGGGCGCTCGGCGCGGACGATGTCGTTGAGAAATTCATGGGCAACGCGACCTTGGTCGTCGACGAGAAGAAAGCGACAGCCGTGCGGCAAATGGTCATGGATTTGGAACAGCACAGTGCGCGAGATTTATTGTCCGAATTGAGTGGGGGACTCGGCCATCAATAAAGTCGCCCACCGCCCGCCGTTGCTGGCCGCTCTGGCGGAAAAGATTCTGGGGTTCGGCGCCGATGCCTTGACGCCTCAGGCGCTGCAACGGGCGCGGATCAGCATCATCGATACCGTCGCCGTGACCTTGGCCGGCATTCCTGAGCCCTGCACGCAAATCGCGCTCAGGACCAGCGGCATCGGAACGGCGCCCGGGCCGTGCCTGGTGTTCGGAACCGACCGGCGGACCAGCGCGCTGGAGGCGACGTTTATCAACGGCGTCGCCTCCCATGCCCTGGATTTCGACGATTTCAGCGGCGTGTTCGGCGGCCACCAATCGGTGCCCCTGGTCCCGGCCTTGCTGGCGCTGGCCGAGGAGCGAGGCCTCTCCGGTCACGCCGTGCTGGTTGCCTACGTGGTCGGTGTTGAGGTGGAAACCCGCCTGGCCCGGGCCGTGCATTTTCATCATTACGACAAGGGCTGGCACCCGACGGCGACTTTGGGCACCATCGGCGCGGCCGCGGCTTGCGGCCATTTGCTCGGCCTCGATCACCAGCAGCTGACCATGGCCCTGGCGATCGCGCCGTCGCTCTCAAGCGGCCTAAAGGCCAATTTCGGCACCATGACCAAGCCGTTGCATGTCGGCCAGTGTGGCCGCAACGGTCTGATGGCAGTGCTATTGGCGGAACAGGGTTTCGACGCCAACGCTGGTGTGCTGGAACACCATCAGGGTTTTTTCAATGTCTTCAACGGTCCGGGTACTTACGCCGCGGAGCGCTTGTTTGATGATTGGTGCGACCCGCTTGAAGTCACCGACCCATCCTTCAGCCTCAAGCAATTTCCATGTTGCGGCAGCACGCATCCCGCCATTCGCTTGATGCTGTCCCTGGCGCGCGAAGCGGCGCTGGATGCCGACGATATCACGGCGATCGAGATCCTGCCTCATGGCCGGCGCCTGCGCCACACCAACACGCCGTTGCCGAAGACTGCGTTGCAGGCAAAGTTCAGTATCCAGTATGTCGTGGCCCGCGCCTTGCTCGACGGCAACGTGCTGCTCAAGGATTTCGAGCCGGCGCGCGTCGCCGAACCCGACGTCCAACGCCTGTTGGCGGTGACCCGGGCACGGCCGCATCCGGACTGGGCCGATGATGGGCCGGAACAATGGGGGGCCGAGGTAACCGTGACCCTCAACGACGGCCGCGTGATTTCCAGACGCGCCGATCGATTTGTCGGCTGGGGCAGCGATGGCGCGGTGGATAGGGACGTGCTTTGGACGAAGTTCGAGGATTGCGGCGCCCGCTGTCTGGCGCCGGAGCGCCTTGAAATGGCCTTCGAGGACCTTGGGGCCTTCGAGACAATCGCGGACATCAACGCGCTGACGCGCTTGCTTGAAGCGTAGTTCTTGGGCATGTGGCGGAAGCACGAAGGGGAGAGAGGATCATGAGCGAACGCATCGCCGTTGTCGGCATGGGGCAAATGGGATCGGGCATGGCGGCGCGCCTGGCCGGTGCTGGCCTCGACGTCGCCGGCTATGACATTGCCGAAGACACGCGAAGCGCCCTGGCTGAAAAAGGCATGAAGATCGAGGCGAGCTTAGGAGACGTGTTGGCCGGGCGCAGTATCGTGTTGACCAGCCTGCCGGACCCGAACGCGGTCAAACAAGCCTGGCTCGGCGCCGACGGCATCGTCGCGCTGGCGGAACCGGACAGCGTGATCGTCGAACTGAGCACCATCGATCCGGACACCATGAAGGAGGTCGCCGCCGCGGCGGCCGAACGTGGCTTAGCGGTAATCGATTGTCCGGTGAGCGGCAGTCCGAAAGAAGCCGGTGAAGGTACGCTCGTTCTGTTGGTCGGCGCCGATCAGGCGCATATCGATCGCGCCCGGTCGGTCCTGCAACTGCTTGGCGAAAACATACAGCATACCGGGCCGGTCGGCACCGCCAAGGTGGTGAAGATCGTCAACAACATGATGTCGATGGGCAACGTCTTGGTCGCCGCCGAAGCCTTCGCGCTTGGCATTACCGCCGGCGTCGAGCCGCAAAAGCTCTATGACGTGCTGTCGGTCAGCGGCGGCCGCTCTCATCATCTGACCAAGCGGTTTCCCAACGCCATCAAAGGCGACTTTAATCCGGGCTTCAAAATGGAGTTGGGCGAGAAAGACCTGTCGCTCGGCATCGATTTGGGCCGCGCCTTGAAGCAGCCGACGCCGGCCGCGTCCATGGTGCGCGAACTCTATGCGCTGGCTCTGGCCGAGGGTTTCCGCGGCCAGGACATTGTCGCCTTGTTGGCCATGTATCAAAATTGGGCGGCCGGAAAAAACGCCGAGTGAATATGAGAGGTATGCCATGAGTTGTTCGCCGCTGGCCGGTGTCACCGTCGTCGAGCTCGGATCCAGTATCGCTGGACCTTATGCTTGCCGTATTCTTGCAAGCTTCGGCGCTGAGGTGCTCAAGGTGGAGGAGCCGGGCAGTGGCGATCCCGCGCGCGGTTGGGGCCGGGGCCGGCTCGGCGGCACCGGCGTCACGTACCAAGCCTGCAACCGCGACAAGCGCTCGGTCACCGTCGATTTCAGCGACGCGGAGGATTTGGCCCGGCTGCAGTGCTTGATCGCTGAACGCGCCGACGTGGTGTTACAGAATTTACGGCCTGGCGTTGTCGAACGCTTCGGCCTCGACGCGGCAACGTCGGTCGCCGCCAACAAAAAGCTGATCTATTGCAATCTGTCTGCTTTCGGACCCGACGGTCCGTTGAGCGGCCGGCCGGGTTATGACCCGTTAATCCAAGCCTATGGCGGCATCACCGATGCGACCGGTGAAGCCGGTCGCGGTCCGGTCCGGGTCGGCGTGCCGGTGATCGATTTCGGTACCGGCATGTGGGCAGCCATTGGTATTTTGGCGGCGCTGCAGGAACGCCAGCGGACCGGGACCGGCTGCATCGTCGATTCGGTGATGTTCGAAACCGCGCTGGCCTGGCAAACCCTGTCGAGTGCCATTCGCGAGGCCGGTGACGAGCCGCCGCGCCGTACGGGCTTAAGCGGGCCGATAATTGTCCCCAATACGGGCTACGACACCGCCGACGGCAAGCTCCTGGTCACCGTCGGCACGGAGCGCCAGTTCGGCCGGTTCTGCGACGCCATCGGCCTGCCTGACCTGCCTCAAGATCCGCGTTTTGCCAGCAACGAGGACCGCGTCGCCAATGTCGAGGCTTTCGACGCCCTGCTGAACGAACAGCTTCGCACGCAGCCACGTGACCATTGGGCTGATCGCCTCGATGCCGTGGACGTGCCCTGCGCGCCGATCCTCGAACTGGAGGAAGCCTTGGCGCATCCTCAGACCGCGGTCACCGGCATGCTGCAGTCAAGCCCAGACGGCGCGTTCCGGATCACCGGCCTGCCGCTCCGTTTCGATGGCGAGCGACCCGCCTTCCGTCACGCGGCGCCGGAACTCGGCGAAGCGACCCAGGCCGCCTTCGCCTTCATGGACGGGGGTTAGTCTGGACGGGTTTCGTTGCGCTGGATTGCCGCGGCGGCGACGCCGCCTCGCAAAGACGCAGAGCCCTCATTTGTCCGTCGTTGCGAGCGTAGCGAAGCAATCCAGCAAGCCGGCCCTGGATTGCCACGGTGGCTCCGCCGCCTCGCAATGACGGGGGACCCCGCTTGCCTGTCTGATCTCAACTATCCCTGCTTCGTAAAAGCCTCGAGGATTTCGGTTCCGGTTGCCGACCAGACGCCGTCGTGGCCCATGATGTAGCCGAGCGCTTCGGCGATCGCCTTGATGCGATACGGTTGCCCGCTGACCCAGGGGTGCAGGCCAAGCGACAGAACCCGGCCGCCGCGCTCACCGGCTTCCTTGTAAAGCCAATCGAACTGGTCCTTCACCTGCTGGACATACTCGGTTTCGCTCTGGCCGAGGGTTACCATGATCTGCTGATCATCGATTTCAAAGGCGTGCGGCATAGCGTGGATGTCATCGGACGTGGTATGGACGGCATAAGGTAGCTCGTCGTTGGCCCAGTCGCAGACGTAGCGGATGCCGTTTGCCGCCAGCAGATCCGGGGTCGCCAGCGATTCCGATCGTGCCGGAGACAGCCAACCGGTGACCGGCTGACCGGAGGCGGCCCGCAGTATGTCAACGGATTGCTGCACCAATGCCGCTTCTTCCGCTTCGTCCTGGCCGCCATAATGCAGGTGGCCCATGTCGAGGCCGTAGGCCATCAGCTCCCAGTCCCGCTCGATCACCTGGCTCACCAACAGCGGGTGGCGTTCGGCGAGCGCGGCGTTCATGGCAACCGTTGCCTTGACACCGAGCCCGTCCAGCACCTTGAACAGGCGAAAGACGCCGACCCGGTTGCCATAGTCGCGCAACGTGTAGTTCCAATAGTCGGGATGGGGCCGGGCGATGCCACCGGGCACGGCGAACGGCTTGTTGGTCATGTCGAGTGGGAACCATTCCAGCATCGGCACCACCCACAACGCCAGCTTGGCGCCGCCGGGCCAGGTGACCGGCGCGCGCCGGTCGAGGATCGACCAGTCGTAGCGCTTGTGGTCCATGCCGTAGTGGCGCTCAGGGTAGCGGAGATAGTCGTCTGGTAAGGCCATGTCTCAAGCCTCCACGTTCGTTTGCAGGGCCTTGACCACGTCGTCGTAATGGTGGGCGTAGTACCATTCGGCAATTTCACGCCCCGTCGTGAGCCAGACCTTGTCGTGGCCGGTGATGTACTCTAGCGCTTCGGCAAACGGCCCGATGCGGTGCGGTTGGCCGATCAGATAGGGATGCAGCGGGATGCACATGACCTGGCCGGATTCAGCACCTTCCTCGTAGAGTTGGTCGAACTGTGCCTTCAGCACCTCGGCGTAGCGCCGGGCCGGCTGACCGGCGACGTAGAGCACCGGGAAGTCGTTCATCTCCAAGGAATAAGGCACGCTGATCAGACGGCCGGATTTGACCTTCACCGGTTGCGGCTGGTCGTCGTGGAATAGGTCGCAGGTGTATTGCACGCCCAACTCGGCCAGCAGATCCATCGTGTAGTCCGTATTGGAAAGCGCCGGCGACAGCCAACCGGCCAGGCTCTGCCCGGTGTGTTTTTTTACCGTGTCGATGGCGTCGTGCATCATTTCGCGTTCTTGGTCTTCACTCATGCCGTAGGTGTAGCGGGTGTTGTAGATGCCGTGGGAGAAGAACTCCCAACCGCGTTCGGCACAGGCCTCGATGATTTCCGGGTGATGCTCGCAAACCGCGACGTTGAGCGACACGCTGCCGCGCACGCCATAGCGCTCCATCACTTCCATCATGCGCCAATGGCCGACCCGATTGCCGTGATCGCGGTGGGAATAGGCGACCACATCCGGTATCGGCCGTCCCCAGGCGCGCCGCGTCGGGTTCGGCGCGGGATTCAGCTCGTAGAATTCGATGTTGGGTGCCACCCAAAATGCCACCCGGGCGCCGTCGGGCCAGGTGATTTTCGGCCGGTCGATCAGTGGCGAATAATCATAGAGTCCGGGATCTCGTTTCATGCGGGCGTCCTCAGTCGTTCAGCGGTTGGTAGGCATCCAAATACTCGACGACTTCCGATACCGGCACCACGTCGGCGTATTTCAAGGCGATGTCGTAAAGGTTGGCGAAGTGTGGGCTTTCGTGTTTATCGGCCACGCATTCCTCCGGCACGATGGTGCGGTAGCTGCGCGACAGACTGTCGATGACGGTGGCGCGCACGCAGCCCGACGTCGAGCCGCCGGTGACGATGACGGTGTCGATTCTGTGGAAGGTCAACAGCGACTGCAGATTGGTTTCGCAGAACGCCGAGGCCATGCGTTTGTTGATGATGATGTCGCGGTCGCGATCGATCGCCAGCCGGTCGTCGAATTCCGATCGCCGCGAGCCGACTTTGATGTTTTGCAGGGAATCCGGCGTGTCGGTCCGCGTCCCCCAGACGCCGCAGTCTTCGCCCGAGTCCATGTAGGCGACATAGGTCCAGGCAACTGGCAGCCCTTTGCCGCGGGCCAGGCCGGAAATCTCGTTCACATGCTCGAGCTGCTGGGGATCCGTCTCATAGGCCGTGACGAATTCGCCGACCGCGGTGTAAGACTTCTGCAAATCAACATTGACGATCGCCGCCTTGCGGCCAAAGCCGAAGCGCGCCCGCGTCGGCCTGTCCTTGAGGTCCTGATAGAGCTGGCGGGCGGTTTTGTCGGAGGTTTCCATGGCCGTCTCCCTGGCGTGTCCGTTTGTTTGATCTCCGCAATCGAAAGCGCTCTCTCGGCTTCTGTCAACCGCCTGGGGCGCCCGGCGGTCATTTCAGCCCTATTGCTGGAAGCGTTCGGTCAGCGACCGTTTGATGACCTTGCCTGATGTGGTGCGCGGCAGGGTGCCGACAATATGGACCTCTTCAGGCACTTTGTGCGGTGATAGGATCGAACGGCAATGGCGTTTGACCGCATCAGCGGTCAGGTCGGCATTGCCGACGACAAAGGCGGTTACGGATTCGCCGAGATTAGGGGACGGCTTGCCAACCACGGCGACATCCGTGACGCCATCCATATCAGCGATCGTCGATTCGATCTCGGCTGGAACAATGTTGGTACCACCGCGGATAATGATGTCAGAAATCCGACCGCTGATGTATAGAAATCCATCTCGGTCGAGACGACCGGTGTCGTCGGTATAATACCAGCCATCAGACTTGTGGTTCTTTGCGTTGGCCGCTTCCGGCCGGATCCCGGGTGCCCGGCAACGGATCAGCCCGTCGCAGTCGACCGCCAAAGGTCGGCCATCGCGGTCTACGATTTCAACCGTCACTTTATTCAATGGCCGGCCCACGCTGGCGCCGTGACTTTCCATCTGCGACGGCATCAGAATCGAAATCTTGCCCGTCGCCGAGGTTGAATAGTTTGTGTAAAGATTTGGCGTCAGCCTTTCCCGTATTTCCAGTTTTTCTCCAGCCGAGAGAGCGTCGGCGCCGACCGATAGCAATTTGAAATCCGGAAACAGCATTGATGCGCGCCGTCCGCCATCGTCCATCGCGCGGCTGAAATCCAACAGCGAACGCGCCGTTGCGGGCACCAAACTGCCCCAAGTTATTGCGTGCCGGCGCACAGCGTCGACATAGTCCTGTGCACTGAAAAGTGTCGGATGCAGAACCGCCGTAGCCCCAGTGAATAGCGCTACGTGCAGCCAATTCTTACCACCGCTGAAACAAAGCGGTGACACCGACAAATATCTGTCGGACGCGTCGACGGCGTGGGTTGGGCTGCCACGCTGCGTACGGTGCATGAAATCTTCGTGCGACACCTCGACGCCGTGGGGATTTCCGGTGGTGCCGGAAGTCATTAGGACGAGGTATGGTGCGTTTGGAGCGGGCACGGGCTCGGCCGGTGCAGGCCGCGTTACAGGCGTGTTCGCTAGCGCATCAAGGCTGACACCGTTCCACTTACTGAACGCTGGGTCCGGCCTTTCCAGTAAGACGCAGCGGACGCCGAGTTGGCCGAGTGCCCGTCGGGATTCATTCGGCTTGGCGCGCCAATCCAATGATGCGGATCCGGCGCCCAGCCAGCCCGCCGCGAAGACGGCCAGGATATGATCGATGTTATCGCGCAACAACAACCCTACTACATCGCCTTTGGCAACGCCGAGGGAACCGAGCTGCGCGGCCATGGCGACGACCGCGTTGATCATTTCCCGGTAGGTCAAGGTTCGATCGCCTTCGATCAACGCCGGATGATCAGGCTGTCGGGCGGCGATATCGACGATATTCTGTACGAAGTTCAAAAACAGAACTCCAACGCAATGAAACCCAACAACACCTATATGATCGCCTACAAACGGTAAAAATTCAAATGGGTCGGTCGTCCGCTGCCGGTCGTCATTGCAAAACGGACATCGCCCAGGGGCTTGGACGAGTGGATCGACGGCCGATCTTCGTGGTAGTCTATGGCCAAGACGAGGAGATGGAGAATTTATCCCATGACCGAACCAGGACGGCGTCATCACGATATGGGCGGCCTCGAAGCCGGGCCGATCGATCAAGAGCCGCACGAGCGCGACATGTGGGAGAAGCGTGTCGATGCCATGATGATGTTGCTGGGCGACGACAAGCGCCGTTTGCTGCTGGTCGACGAATTGCGCCACGGCATCGAGCAGCTTGGACCTGGCGCCTATGATGAGATGACCTACTACGAGCGCTGGGTCGCTTCAATCGCCAACACCTTGCAAATCAAGGGTGTCATCACGACCGACGACCTCGGGCGCAGGATGGCGGCAGTCAAGGCGCGGTTGGCGGCCGAGGAGGATCAATAATGGCCAAGTATCAGAGCGGCGACCAGGTCCGCGTGCGCCGCGCGCATCCGCCCGGGCATGTGCGCACGCCGTATTATGTGCGCGGCAAGGCCGGCACCATCGAGCGTTTGTGCGGCGCCTTCCTGAACCCCGAGGAGTTGGCGTTCGGCCGAGCTGACGGCGCCAAGCAACCGCTCTATCGGGTGCGGTTTCGCCAAACTGACGTCTGGCCCGATTACGGAACCGGTGGCGGCGACACCATCGACGTTGAACTGTACGAGCACTGGCTTGAACCGGCCCCAGGAGATCGATCATGAGTACCCACACACACGACCATGACCATGCGCCACCGCCGGACCAAGACGGCCCGCTCGGCTACTACCATGTGATGGAAATCGCGCTCAGGGAGCTGTTGATCGAGCGCGAGGTTTTCACCGCCGACGAAGTGCGCGCCGCGGTCGAAAAGATGGACGCCCGTTCGCCGGCGCAAGGCGCCCAGGTGGTCGCCCGTGCCTGGCAGGACCCGGCCTACAAGGCGCGGTTGCTCGCCGACGGCAGCGCCGCCTGCGCCGAGATCGGCTACGACATCGCACCGGTAAACCTGGTCGTTGTCGAGAACACCGAAGACGTCCACAACGTCATCGTCTGCACGCTTTGTTCCTGTTATCCGCGCATGCTGCTGGGCCTGCCGCCGGATTGGTACAAAGCCCGCGCCTACCGTTCGCGGGTGGTGCGGGAGCCGCGCGCCGTGTTGGCCGAGTTCGGCACGGTGCTGCCGGCCGACACCGATATCCGCGTCCACGACAGTACCGCCGACATGCGCTATTTGGTGCTGCCGCGCCGGCCGGACGGAACCGACGGCCTCGATACCGATCAGTTGGCGGCATTGGTTAGCCGCGATTGCATGGTCGGTGTTAGCCTACCGAAATCATCGTGAACCGCGTTTGATGGCCCGGACCTCGCCGGGGTCCGTGAACGCGTCGGCACCGAGTTCGGCACGCCAGGCCTCGCCGTCGCCGGCCGCCGCCGCCGGAATATGGATGGCGATCACCTGATCGGCTTTGATCCAGTCTTTCAAGATCATTTTGCCTGTCGGGTTGCGCACGAACCAATGCGGCGGCAACGCCATGTTGGTGTGCTTGGCATCAAGAAAATCTTTTTGCGCCTTGAAACTGCTGAGTTCGGGCGCCGCGTCGCCCAAATGCATAACCGTCGGCCAATCGCCAAGGCTCACGCGAAAGACAACGTTGCGAACATCAGCGAAGCGGGCGCCACCGGCGTGGGGCACGGCGATGGCGTCGATGGTTAGCCCGGCGATCGTCACGGTCTGCGGCGGATCACCCGGTGCCGGCGCGACCCGCACCAGCCGCTGCAACAACGGGTCGGTGGGGCTGTCCGCCGCTGCGGTCAGCGCCTCGATCACCTGGCCCGGCGCGACCAGGCGCACCGACGGATGCGCCCGCAGGTAGGCGAGCGTCGGCGCCGCCGTGAAATGATCGCCATGGGCATGCGACACGAAGACCGCATCGACGCCGTCAAAAGGCGGCGTGCCGGCCATGATGGCGGCGCTGGTCTTCTCGGACACCAGCGCCAAACTCCCGAAGCTGTCGACATAGAACGCGTCGAACAAAACCTTGATGTCGCCGTGGGCGACCAGCACGGCTTCGTTGGCGAGATACCGCGCTTCGGCTGACATCTCGTGGGCCGCGGCGCTGCCGCCCGCGATTGACGGCGCCAATAGTAACGCCGCCAACCATGCGCGGGACCGGTGAAGCCAATCCATGGTCCGGTTTCAGCCCTGCGTTAATTTGCCTACTGCGGCCGCATGTCCTCGCGGTTGATGCCAGCGACGATGACCGGCTTCTTCATGGCATCGCGGCGGAACGGCTCGCCAAGTTCTTGGTTGAGAATGACCTCGATAAACGTCGTCACCCCTTCCTTTTGTTCGGCGCAGGCGGTTTCGAGCGCGGCGCTAAGTCCGGCTTGCGTGGTCGCCTGCACGCCTTTCATGCCGCAGCTTTCAGCGATCCGGGCGTAGCTCAAGTGGGGATCGAGCTCGGTGCCGACGAAATTGTTGTCGTACCAAAGCGTGGTGTTGCGTTTCTCCGCGCCCCACTGATAGTTCCGGAAGACAATCATGGTGATGGCCGGCCATTCCTCGCGGGCGCAGGCGGTCATTTCGTTCATGCTGATGCCAAAGGCGCCGTCACCGGCGAAACCGACAACGGGCACGTCGGGGCAACCGATCTTGGCGCCGATGATGGCCGGGAAGCCGTAGCCGCAGGGCCCGAACAAGCCTGGCGCCAAATACTTCCGGCCTTCCTCGAACGTCGGATAGGCGTTGCCGATGGCGCAGTTGTTGCCGATGTCGCTGGAGATGATGGCGTCCTTCGGCAGGGTCGACTGGATGGCGCGCCAGGCCTTGCGCGGCGACATGCGGTCGGCGTCGCGTTCCCGCGAATCCTGGTTCCAAGTCGTGCCCGGATCGTCGTCTTCATGGTCCATGCCGCTCAAGGTCTGCAGCCAGGCGGACTTGGTTTGGTGGATCAGCGCCTTGCGGTCGTCGCGGCCGACGTCGCCGGCATCGTTTGCGAGCTGCTTCAGCAATTGTTGGGCGACCAGTTTGGCGTCGCCGGCGATACCGACGGTCACGTTCTTGGTCAAGCCGATGCGGTCGGTGTTCAAGTCCACCTGGATGATTTCGGCATCCTTCGGCCAATAATCGATGCCGTAGCCGGGCAGGGTCGAAAACGGATTGAGCCGGGTACCCAATGCAAGCACCACGTCGGCCTGGGCGATCAGTTCCATGGCGGCGCGCGAGCCGTTATAGCCGAGCGGGCCGACGGCGAGCGGGTGGCTGCCGGGGAAACTGTCGTTGTGCTGATAGCCGCTGGCGACTGGCGCGTCCAAGCGTTCCGCCAGGGCCTGGCAATCAGCGATGGCATCACCGATCACGACACCGGCACCGGAAAGGATCACCGGAAACTTGGCTTCGGACAGCAGCTTGGCGGCCGCGGTGATGGCGCCGGCGCCGCCCGCCGGGCGCTCGAGCCGGACGATCGGCGGCAGTTCGATATCGATGACCTGGGTCCAGAAATCCCGCGGCACGTTGATCTGCGCCGGGGCTGAGCCGCGGATCGCCTTTTCAATCACCCGGTTGAGCACCTCGGCAACGCGCGAAGGGTCGCGCACTTCTTCCTGATAACAGACCATGTCGCGGAACAGCGCCATTTGCTCGACTTCCTGGAAGCCGCCTTGGCCCATGGTCTTGTTCGCGGCCTGGGGCGTCACCAACAGCATCGGCGTATGGTTCCAGTAGGCGGTCTTGATCGGCGTGACCAAATTGGTAATGCCGGGACCATTCTGCGCGATGCACATCGCCATTTTGCCGCTCGCCCGGGTGTAGCCATCGCACATGATGCCGCCGTTGGTCTCGTGAGCGACGTCCCAAAACGTGATGCCGGCCTTTGGAAAGAGATCGGAAATCGGCATGAAGGCCGAACCGATAATGCCGAAAGCATGCTCAATGCCATGCATTTGCAAGACTTTTACAAAAGCTTCCTCGCTGGTCATTTTCATTTTGGGGCGTCCTTCATGTTCGTAATGTGTCCCTGACGACAGGCGGCATGGCCGTCGCTTTGTGCGCTCGGCACGCGTTAGAGCCTAATGGCCGCAATTCTACCGAAAAATGTAGATCCAGTTTGTTCTAGACGTGGCACCAGATTGACCGACGTGTCAATCAAAGACCTGCGCCGGCAACCAGGTGGCGATGGCCGGCAGGGCCAGCAGCAACGTGATGCCGATGATTTGTGCCAATACGATCGGCACGATGCCGCGGTAGATGTCGATGAGACTGATTCCTGGCGGCGCCGCACCCTTGAGGAAGAACAATGCGAAGCCGAAGGGCGGGGTCAGAAACGAGGTCTGCAGGGTCAGCGCCACCAATGTCGCAATCCACAGCATGGCGGTCGGGCCGTCGCCGGCATGAGCGCTAAAATCTAGGCTGGCCAGCACCGGCGCGAACAGTGGCAGGGTGATTACGGTGATCTCGATCCAGTCGATAAAAAAACCGAGCACGAAAATGATGCCAACGATGAACACGAGCGTGCCCCAGGCGCCCATATCGAGCCCGGCCAAGGCGCCGGCGATGACATCGTCGCCGCCGAAATAGCGGAACGGATAAGAGAAAACCACGGCGGCAATGATGATGAAAAACACCATGGCGACCATCAGCGCCGTGCTCTCCGCGACCTCGCGGAACAGCCGCCACGAAAAGCGCCGGTTCACCACCATCAGCACCAGGCCGCCGGCCGCACCCACCGCGCCTGATTGCGGCGGCGTCGCCCAGGCGAAGATGATCGAGCCGAGCACCAGGCTCACCAGGCCGACAGGCAGCACCAGACCGCGCGTCAGGAAACCGGCCCACTGGCCGACGGTTTGGGGGCCAGCCTCGTCCTCGGCCGCGCCGCGGGGCGGGTCGATCAGGCCGGTGCCGACATAATAGACCAGGTACAATCCGACCAGGATGGCGCCTGGCAACAACGTCGCCAAGAACATATGGCCGATCGAGACGTTGAATTGACCAGCCAGAAAGAACAACATCACCGCCGGTGGCAAGATGATGCCGACGGTGCCGGCGGCAGCAACAGAGCCGGCGGCGAGAGACGGCCGGTAGCCCTCGGACAGCATGGTCGGTAGAGCGATGAGGGCGAGCGTCACCACCGAGGCGCCGACCAGGCCGGCCGCCGGCGCCAGCACGATGCCGAGCAAGGTGACCGCCACCGCGAGGCCGGCAGGCACTCGGCGCAGTATCATCTTCAGGCACAGCAATAGGTCGCGGGCGATGCCGCTCTTCTCCAAGGCGACGCCCATGAACAGCAGCATCACCACGGCGGGGTAAATCATGCTGCCGCTGACGGCACCGTAGAGGCGAAGCGGTATGTTGAACAACGCGATGGCGGGCATCTCGCCAATGGCAACGCCGATCAGCGAAAAGCCGATGCCGAGACCGGTCAACAGCACCGCCACCGGCAGCCCGGAAAACAGCAGCACCGCGAGCAAGACCAGCATTAGGACAGGCAGGATATCGACCATATTTTCGACGCCGCTATCCTTTGAAACCATCGTCGGGTGACGGCCCGCCGCGGCCTCGGATGATGAAGCCGGCGTTGCGGATTGCCGCGACCGTGGCCGCGACAAGGAACAGCCCGACGCCGAATGCGATGGCGCCCTTGATTAGCCATCTGAACGGTCGTCCGAAGGCGAGCGCGGCGCGCTCACCGGTCGCATAGGAATCGGCAGCGTAGTCGATGCCGGTATAGATGACGACAACCCCGAATGGCAGTATGAAAACCAGGAAGCCGATCAGCTCGATCGCCGCCCGAGCCCGGCCGCTTAGCCGGTCGCGGAGGATATCGACGCGGACGTGGGCGTTGCGGACATAGGCGAAGCCGAGCGTTAGCAGCACCAGTAAGGTGAAAGCTTCCCATTCGACGAACTGCAGAAAGGCCGAAGGCGCGCTCAACACCTTGCGCATGATGATTTCGTAAACCCGGACGCCGATCAGGAGCGGCAGCAGAACGACGGCCGCCGCGATGCCGACGAAAGAAACCACCCTCACGGGCGTCGACAGAATCTTCGACATATACGACGCGGCTCCCCTTTGTGCGCTGGCATCTTGCCCCGAGTCGGCGGAGCGGGGCAATGCGGCTCGGAGGGCCGTTTCAAGAAAGGAAATATAAAGCTATGACACTTGGCGCCGTTGGCGATGTTCAGCATGGCAAAGAGATTCGGCCAGTCGGAAACCGCATCGGCGCTGTCTTTCATGCCTTTGGTTTCAGTCAAATCCGCTCGACGAAGAGCGAACAACGGTCGGGCGAATCAACCCCGGGGCGGAAGCCTACTGTGCCAAAAATGTCTGGTGATTGGGGGGCGATAAGAAATTTTATATGCAATCGCTACAAATTCACCGGGTTACAGGTGACCGCTTGGAGGTTCCGCCGCTACTGCCGTTCTCGTGATGCGCTTCGCCTGTGACAATTATTGGGAATTCTACGGCGCGGCAATTAGTTCCAAATATTATAGAAAGTAACAATCCATGGGCTATGAATAATATTTTACTACCCTAATTGTTTGAATTGTGACATATTTATTCTCGATTGTAGTGAATTTTTGTGAGATTAGTTTGATTATCTAGCCACAAGAAAGGGATCCTGCTGGCGAGGAATAACATGGCGTACCGAGCATATTGGGAATAGGCGGTCAGTCACAACTAGAGCCGCTATTTTCAGTCTCATGTTGGGGTTGAGGGGCTGTTTTAGCCAAGTCCAATCCGACCTAATACCTAATCTGAGCAAGGCCCGCATTAAGTGCCCGATTGTCCATCCCAAAATCATATTCGTGGATATCCATAGCAGAAATTGCTCCAAACTAGGCGATAAAGAGAGATCTCAATGGACAAGATTCCTGTCAACTCTGAGAATAGCGAAGCCAATCGGCCCACGGCAAGCGAGAGTAAGAGGACATTCAGGAACGTCATTAGATCCCCGAGCTTTTGGATCATCATACTAATTGTCGCTTACACGGCGGTGGTTTCTTCGTACAATGACCTCACGCAGCGCGCATTCACTGTGATCGTGCGTGATACGACGGAATCCCTCACGGACTTCTCTGCAGGCACAACCCTCACAGAACTTAAGGCCTCTTATGAGTTCGCTTTACTCAGTGCGGATGTTTACGACAAAAAGGAACCTACCGAGTACTTATGTAGCGATGAGAATTCGCTGTCACATTGGTATGAACTGGAAGGGGCAGAGTTTCATGATCTGGAAACGATGCCTAAAGAAGCAAAAGATTGGCACGGAAATTATGCCGACGGCCTCGAATTCAAGATTTACTATAGAAAAGATTTAGACGCACAAGGTGAACAGCTAGTAGTCATAGCATTCCGAGGTACGGATGGAGGTATGTCCGATATCTGGAGCAACTTACATTGGCTGACGCGCTGGATATTGTTCACATATGACCAGTACGACGTGGTTAGGACGATTGCACCGGAATTGATAATGAGGATCGAGGGGTACGAGAAATTCAAAGGCAAGAAGACTCGAATAGTCGCCACCGGACACTCGCTAGGGGGCGGTTTGGCCCAACAGGCCGCCTATGCCGCCGACCGTATCAACACCGTGTACGCCTTCGATTCTTCCAGTGTTACAGGATTCTACGACGTAGATAAGGTAAATCGCGACGAACGAGCGCGGAAGATGCGGGTTTATCGGATATATGAGCGCGGTGAAGTTCTCGCCTACTTGCGGCGGTTCATGGCGCAGATCTACCCAGTATCCGCCGACAACCCTAAGATCGTGGAGGCGCGATACAATTTTGAGAGTCTAAAGGGCAACTTCATTACTTTGCACAGTATGGAGAACCTTGCTTGCAATCTGCAAATGGTGGCTCGCAAACCAGAAAAGGAATCGTCGGGGAATGAATGAATTTTCTAATTTGCTGTCAGTCTGCCCTATTTAGAATAACAACATGCCGTCGATGCGTATTGCGTGATCGTGGCATGGATACAAAGCAATGTGCAAGAACCGAGGAATTTTGTATGTGTTTTCTTGCTAATCCCATCAATATACTTAGTTCGAAACCGGTTTGAAGTATTCGTGGTGCGATAGATAAGATTTGATAGTACCCGGAATTTTTCACACATTTGTTTGGCTGATAGTCGATCTGGTCAGGCACTCATATCCGTTTAGTGCAGCCTTGCGGCAGCCAAGTTCAGGGCCGATTGACCGCCCGGAAATGCACCGACAATCGTAGTCCGTCTTCGGATCTCGCGCACAATGCGTTCGTGTGGATTGTTGGACCGCGCGCGGCGCCAATGTTTATTCGGGACGGCATGATATGTGAGCGTATCATCGGCGGTCTCGGTTTGCAGTTTCATAATCTTCTTCAATTTTATTTCGCGGAGTTGAACGATAATCTTGTCGGCTTTCAATTTGGTCGAATCAGACAACTGTGTGGCGGAATTCGTCGAGGTCGGTGTTGATCACGGTCTCCGCGGTCTCCGCCGCCGGACGGTCGAGCACCAGTGGACGTAATTCGCGCACATTGAAACCAGCACGCGCCGGTTCGGCCTGCGACCACAACAGCGTTTCGCTTTGAAAGGAGTCGAGAATCTGAAACGTCTTGGAAAACGACGGGCGCTGACCTGCAATTGTTCCTTGACTTGGGACACATACATGTAAACACGTGTATAGACATATGCCCGAGCGTTGTTCTGGGCAGGGGAAAATTGGAGAGTGCGATGGACAAGTTGATGACCATAGAGCCGGGCCAGACGACACTGGCTGACTGGCGGGTTGTTCTCGATGGTGCCGTTTCGGTTCGGCTGGCCGACTCCAGTCGAAAGACTGTTGACGACTGCCAACAGGCGCTGGCTGACATGTTGGCCGACGGCCAAACGATTTACGGTGTCAACACCGGATTTGGCAAGCTCGCACAAATTCGCGTCGACGACGAAAAGCTGGCGGACCTGCAGCGCAATCTCATCATGTCCCACAGCGTTGGCACCGGGCCATTGCTGGATGACGACACGGTTCGTCTGATCATGATATTAAAGGCGAGCGCCTTGGCGCAAGGTCATTCCGGCGTACGCTGGGAAATCGTCCAACGCCTGATCGACTTCGCCAATCTTGGCCTTTATCCCTGCATTCCGGCGAAAGGGTCGGTCGGCGCATCGGGCGATCTGGCGCCACTGGCGCATATGGTGGCTGCCATGATGGGGGTCGGCGAGGTCCGGCGCGACGGCGAAACAATCGCGGCGGAACGCGCTCTGAAAGACGCAAACTTTGAGCCTTTGACCCTCGGGCCAAAGGAGGGCGTCGCCCTGATCAACGGTACGCAGGTCTCGACCGCCTTGGCGCTCAAGGGGCTGTTTGCCGCCGAGGATCTGTTGCGGGCCGCGTTGGTGACCGGTGCGGCCACCGTTGATGCCTGCAAAGGTTCCGACACGCCGTTCGATGCGCGTATTCACCGTGTCCGCAATCAAGTCGGTCAGGCGGCGGTTGCCGCGGTCTACCGCCGGCTTTTGGCGGGCAGCCGCATCCGCGAATCCCACATCGATTGCGACAAAGTGCAGGACCCGTACTGCCTGCGCTGTCAGCCCCAGGTCATGGGCGCCTGCCTCGACCAGCTGGGGTTCGCCGCACAGGTATTGGAACGCGAAGCCAATTCGGTCTGCGACAACCCGCTGGTATTCCCCGACGCCGGCGACATTCTCTCGGGTGGCAATTTTCATGCCGAACCGGTCGCCATGGCGGCTGACAATATCGCCCTGGCTATCGCCGAAATCGGCTCGATGTCAGAGCGTCGCCAAGCCATGTTGGTGGATAACGCACAATCCGGTCTGCCGGCCTTTCTCGTCGCCAACCCGGGAATCAACTCCGGCTACATGATACCCCAGGTGACTTCAGCGGCGCTGGTCTCGGAAAACAAAAGCCTCGCGCACCCGGCATCGGTCGACAGCATCCCGACCTCGGCTAATCAGGAAGACCATGTATCCATGGCGACTTTCGCCGCCCGGCGCCTCGGCGATATGGCAGAGAATGCCTATGTCATCGTCGCCATCGAGTGGCTGGCGGCGGCGCAAGCGCTGGAATTCCATGCGCCGCTCGAGACGTCAGTGACTTTGCAAGCCGCCCACGACCGCCTGCGGGCCGTCGTGCCGACATTGGACAACGACCGTTTCTTCGGCCCCGACATCGAAAAGACTAAGCAATTGATAAAGTCCGGCGCGCTTGGCGATCTCGTCACCGAAGCCGTCGGCCCGAGTTATCAAGCCGCGTAACGTTGCCAAGTTAAGGAATTCTCATGGCCTGGATTCACACCGTCCCATACGCACAGGCGACCGGCCGCCTGAAGCGTCTTTATGACCGTGTCAAAGGTCCCGACAACAACGTCGACAACATCATGATGTCGCACAGCCTGCGCCCGCATACCATGGAAGGGCACATGGCAATATACAAGTACGTGCTCCATCATTCGAACAACCAGGTGCCGAAGTGGTTCCTTGAAACCCTAGGCGTTTGGGTCAGCCTACTCAACCGGTGCAGCTATTGCGTCGACCATCACTTCCAGGGGTTAGCGCGGTTGCTGGACGACGACGACCGCGCGGCGGCAATCCGCGCCGCCCTTGATTCCGGCGATAGCGATGCCGGGCCGTTCGACGAAAAGCAAAAGACGGCGCTGCGCTATGCAAAGGCACTGACTTTGACGCCGGCCGAGGTGACCGAGGACATGGTCACCGAGCTACGGGACCATGGTTACGACGACGGCGAGATCCTCGAAATCAACCAGGTGTCGGCGTACTTCAGCTATGCCAACCGCACCGTGTGGGGGGGGCTCGGCTGTTCGACCGATGGCGACATCCTCGGCCTGTCGCCGAATAAGTCGGATGATCCCGACGATTGGTCTCATCAATAGCGCGGCGATAGGTGTTGCGGGAACGTCGGATAACTCAAGTCCGAAGATATTTCTTGGTCGCGTCGGTCCACATGTACTGTTGGGCGGCGTCAAAGCGCGGTTGGTAGTCCCACGATGTTCTGTTCGCGTGCATGGCGGCGCGGATGACCTTTTTGCGCTTCAGGTTCTCAGCAATCGTCGGGGAAATGGCGGCGATGTCGAACCGGTCGGCGATCATATTCTCGAACCGTCGGACCAGCTCGGCGCAATCCGGATTTGCCGCCAGATTAGTCCATTCACCCGGGTCGGTCTCTAGATCGAACAACTGCGGCGCCGCGTCTTCGATGAAAATGAACTTGTGGCGCCCCTGGCGAACCATGACGCAGGCGCGAAAGACGCCCTCGGCGTGGTATTCGGATATCGCCTGGCGGTCGGCGTCGACGCCACCAGCCATCAGCGGCAACAGGCTGTCGCCCTCCATGTCTAGGCGACCGGCATCCGGTGTCTTTGCCAGATCCAGTAACGTCGGCATCACGTCGATCAACGATACCGGCAGATCGACAATTGCACCGGCGCCGGTCCGATCGGGCAACGCGATGATCAGCGGTATGCGAGCCGACCATTCATAGAAGCTGCGCTTCTGGATCATGCCTTTTTCGCCCAGCATGTCGCCATGATCGGCGGTAAAGACGATCGCGGTGTTGTCACTGAAACCCTGCTCGTCCAACACGTCCAACAGGTCGCCGACTTTCCGATCGAGGTAGGAAACTAGGGCATAATAGCCGTGGCGCACGGCCCGGAGATGGTGCGGGCTGGTGAAAGAGGTCACCAACAAGAACGGCCTGTCGTGGCGTTGGCGGAGATATTCCAGGCTGCGGTAGTGGGTTTCTTCATCGAACTGTAGTTCCAGCGACCAGCCGGGTCCGATGTTGTCGGCCTGGTACTGTTTGTGGAAATCAAACGCCAGATCATCCACGTCCTCGGCCAACGGGTCATAGGACCAGTCGTAGGTCGCCGGGTAGACGTCCGTGGTCAGGCGGCGGCGGAAGCCGTGCAATTGGTCGGGGCCGACAAAATGCATCTTGCCGCTCAAGGTCGTGTCATAGCCCTGGTTGGTCAGGTAATGCGCAAAAGTCGGCGTCAGGCTCGGGAAACCGTCACCATTGTCATGACAGCCAATGCGCGAAGCATAGCGCCCGGTCATGAAGCTCGCCCTGGCCGGCCATGACGACCAATATGTTGGGCGCCGAGGTGATGGCGTTGGGCATGGCGTTCTCCTATTGCGGCGAAGGCGCGCCACGCCGGCCGTGACATGCTACGTATTAGTGGAAAAACGCTTCAGTCTTCGAACTTGAACGACACTTTGACTTTGGCGCGATAGAGCTCGACCTTGCCGCCGCTCAACTGCATATCCAGATCGCTGACTTCGGCAATTCTCAAATCCCTGAGCGAGCTGCCGGCCCGCTCGACGGCGGCGGTGGCCGCCTTTTCCCAAGATTCGGTGCTTGTCCCCACAAGTTCGATGATTTTGTATACGCTGTCGGCCATTTTTGCTCTCCCCTGGTCGGGCTTAATCAGCCCGGACGGTAGATGGAACCAACGCAAAGCCGACTATACAGCAAATCGCGTGACAGCGCGCGAAATTTGCTCTAGTCCCAGCTGAAGCCTGGGGTGCGCAAGTAGAAATGCAGGCCCTCGTCCTGGACCACGAAACTGCGCATGCGGCGATTGCCTCTGTTGTGGTGGGAATGCAACTCGGCGGCCGGGGTAATCTGGGCGACGCCGGTGATCCAGGGAACTTTCTCGTCCTCGATCATCGAATGGATGCCTTCGCCTTCTATCGCCAACGTGATGGCGGCGCCGTTGTGTCGATGCGGCCGTTGATCGCCGCTCGGCTCCAACGTATTGATCGCGGTATTGATCATCGGAATGGTGTTTTTGCTCGGCGCCATGGCCGACGCCGAAAAGGCGATGGCGACACCGGTTGTTTCCGCGGTTTTTTCGCGTGTGTAGCGCTGTTGCAGCCGGTCTTCGATCTCCGCGTGCGGCCAATGCACCGTCTCGGTCCGGGATTCGCCCGGTGCCGGCGGCCTGAGGTTCTCGAACGCCAACAGCGGCTCGTTGGTCACGCAGAATAGCACCGCGGCGTCGGTCGCCTGATGGCTGGTTTCGTTGCCTCCGGGGAAGCAGAACACGTCGCCCTGCGCCCAGTCGACCTGATCGTCGCCGTTGCGGCTGACGCCGCTACCCTCCAGCACGTAATAGATTTCGCCAGACGCGGCGAAGGCATGGCTTAAGGCCTCGCCGGCGCGCAGTTTGACGTAGCGCGCCAGGATCGACGGTGTGGTAGCGGGAAAATCTGATTGCAGCGCGTCGGAAATGTCGAGCGGGATCAGCGCGCTCGGCCCGTCGCCGTCATAGGCGCGCTCGCGTTCAGCGACGAATTGGTGCCGGGGCACTTCACCCCAAGACCAGCTGAAAAAGTTCTCCGAATCGCTGTAAATCGCGCGCTGTTGGAACGCGTTCGCTGTCTGGTTTTCCGCCATCGTCTTGTCCTCGATGCCTGATCCAAGTGTCGTCGTTATTGGTGTTTAAACTAGCGCACGACCGGCCGACGGCCAAGGGCACCCAAAGCAATGGGGTTGCATGCCGCGGCGAACTCATTCCTACTCTTAAGGTACGTCCTTAGCGATGACGTCACGCCGGTCGATACAAGGGTTCGGAGCCAACCATAGACGGAGCAGAAAAATGAACTATGCCCTTCACGTTTCCGGAGCAGAGCGTGCTGGTACATTGGAAGTCACATCGCCATACGATGGCAAGGTTGTGGCGACGGTCGATACAATCGATGCGGCGGGCGCCGAACTGGCATTGGAGCGGGCTGCTCAGTGCTTTGCCGATCGCGGCGCTTGGCTTTCGGCCGACCAGCGCGTCTCGATTTTGGAGCGCACGGCCGAATTGATGCGCGAACGTTTCGAGGCGCTCGCTCGCATCGCCGTGCTCGAAGGCGGAAAGCCGTTGGCGGATACGCGGATAGAGCTTGAACGCGCGATCGACGGCGTTAAAAATTGCGCCGAATGCATTCGCACCGAACATGGCTCGGAAGTGCCGATGCAACTCAATGACGCGTCCGCCGGCCGCGTCGCTTTCACCCGGCCAGAGCCCTTGGGCGTCGTTGTCGCGGTCAGTGCTTTCAACCATCCGATGAACCTGATCGTCCACCAAGTCGGTCCCGCCGTCGCCAGTGGCTGCCCGGTCATCGTCAAGCCGGCGCCGGAAACGCCGGCAAGCTGTTTCGAATTCGTCAACCTGTTGCGGGAAGCGGGACTACCCGACGGCTGGTGTCAGGCGGTGGCGGTGTCGGACGTGCCTGTCGCAGAAAAACTGGTGACGGATCCTCGCGTCGCCTTTTTCAGTTTCATCGGCAGCGCCAATATCGGCTGGATGCTCCGGTCGAAACTGGCGCCCGGCACGCGTTGCGCTTTGGAGCATGGTGGTGCCGCGCCGGTAATCGTTGCCGAGGACGCCGATTTGGATACAGTCCTGCCCCTGGTAGCCAAAGGCGGTTTCTACCATGCCGGCCAAGTCTGCGTATCCGTGCAGCGGGTATTTGTGCATGAAGCCATATTCAAAGACGTATCAGCACGGCTGGCCGCGGCGGCCGGAAAGCTGCGGGTCGGCGATCCGATGCAGGACGACACGGAAGTCGGGCCGCTGATCCGGCATGGCGAGACCGAACGGATCGCTGGTTGGGTCAATGACGCCGTTTCCGCGGGTGCGGACGTCCTGTGTGGCGGAGAAAAGCAATCGCCTGCGTTTTACCCACCGACAATTATCGCCAACCCGCCAGAGGACGCCGACGTCAGTCAAAAAGAAATTTTTGGACCGGTTATTTGCTTGTACGAATATAGCGATCTGGACGATGCAATTCGGCGGGCCAACGCGATCCCGTTCGCTTTTCACGCGGCGGTAATGAGCCGGGATATTGATACGGCGATGTATGCCTACAAACACCTCGCCGCGTCCGCAGTAATGGTAAACGATCACACCGCGTTTCGCGTCGACTGGATGCCGTTCGCCGGCTTGCGCCGGTCCGGATACGGCGTTGGCGGCATTCCCCATACCTACAAGGAAATGCAGTTCGAGAAAATGCTGGTGGTGCGGTCGGCGGCATTTTCATAAGGCGTCGAACGTATTCGCCGCGGAATACGCTTCGTGCTACAATGGTGATCGACCTGAAAGTGTCAGTTTGGGTGAAGGAATTGCGGAATGTCGCGTAGCAGTAGCGTTAATCTGTCGACGGATACCGGTCCGGTTAATTGGCCGGCGCGGACGATCGAGCAATTGGCGACTTACGAGCCTTTGGCTTCCGGGCCTGGTGCTGGTCTCACCATCGAAAGGTTCGAACGGGTTGCCGCCCAGGCGCCGGACCGCGACGCCGTCGTCACCGACGAGAAATCCCTGTCGCTCGGCGCCCTCAACGCCCAGGCCAATGCCGTCGCCGCCAGGATCCTGGAAGAAGGCTTGGCCGAGCCTGTGGTGGTCCCGATGCTCATGGATCATGGCGCGGACAAATGCGCTGCGGCGATCGGTATCATCAAGTCTGGATCGGCGTTCGTCCGGATCGACCTTATTCACAAAGATCAAGGCGTTCGAGACTTGTTGGCTCATAGCCAGGCGTCGATCATCCTCACCGATCCACCGAATTTGGCACGCGCCCGCCGCCTGGCGCCGGACGGTGTTGTTGTGATCGAAGTTTCCGGCTTGCTAGCGCGGCCGATCGAGCAAAATCCGGGCGTGCCGATAACTTCGGAAACTATATTATATATTGGATATACAACAGGATCCACGGGCAACCCTAAGGGCGCTATTCGCACCCACGGCAATGATCGTGAAACCGTGCTTTCGTCGATGGCCATGTCAAAATTGGCCGTGGGCGACAGAATCGCGTTTATGCAAGGCTTTTGGCAAACGCAACTGATGGGCGGATTGATATCAGGCGCAACGATTTACCCGTTCGATCTGCGCCGCCACGGCTTCAATGAAATGAAGCGATGGCTGTTGCGCCACGAAATCACCTGCTATCGCGGCATCGTCACCGGATTCCGGCAATTCTTGGAATCCCTAGAGCCGGACGACTATTTTTCGGCGATGCGGATTGTCGATCTCACCGGAGAGCCGCTTTATCGTGAAGATTTTGAGCGCTTCGACCGGGCCTTCTCGCGTCGTTGTGCGTTCGTCGCCACGTATTCCGCGTCCGAGCAAACGTCCATGGCCTATTTCGTGCCGGATCGATCAGCGATGCCGGTGGACGGTGACATCGTACCAATCGGATTTCCGATGCCCCATGTGGATGTCCAATTGCTGGATGAAGAGCAACAGCCGATCGGCCCAGGAATGATTGGTGAAATCGCTTTTCGCAGTGAGGTGCGGAGCCTCGGCTACTGGCGGGATCCGGCCCGGTCGGCGGAGATCTGGCAGGCCGATCGAACCAAACCTGGCCGCACGATCTATTGGACCGGCGACCTGGCTGTGATGGACGAAGACGGTTGTCTGCATGGCCGCGGCAGGGCCGATCTGCAAGTGAAGATCAGAGGTCACCGCGTGCTGCTGGGTGAGATCGAAGCCATACTAAATCAGCATCCGGCAATTAGGAACGCCGTGGTCGTGATGGATCAAAACGATCAAGGCCACAACCGCCTGGTCGGTTACTTTACCAGCGAGGCCGGCGCCGTGCCCACGACGTCGGAGCTGCGCGCCTATCTCGGGCGACACTTGCCGAACCATATGGTACCGGCGGTGTTCCTGCCCGTGGACAGCTTTGAATTGACCGCCTCTGGCAAAATCGACCGCCGCGCGCTGCCACCGGCGGTGATCGATATTCACGACGGGAGTAGGGACGTCGTAGCGCCGGTCAACGACGTAGAAGCCACTTTAAAGGACATCTGGGAAGAGTTGCTGCAGGAGCGGGACATCTCGGTTGAGGACGACTTCTTCCTGGTCGGCGGCGATTCGGTAATGGCGCTGAAGATGTTCCTGGAAGCGGAAGCGCGTCTGGGCCGCCAATTGCCGTTCGAGAGCCTATGGCTTCGCGGGTCGACCATTCGTGCCCTGGCGCTCTCCATCAATGGCGCAGCCCCGCCGATCAGTTGGTCGCAGGCGTTGCCGCTGCAGACCAACGGCCATAAACCCGCATTGTTCGTCGTCTCCATGGTCTCGGCACCGGTTTATTGTTTGTCGCTGATCCAGCATCTCGGCAGCGACCAGCCGGTGTACGGCCTGCCCGCCAGAGGCGTCGGCGGCGACGAACTGCCGGATCGGCGGATCGAGGATATGGCCGCCCATTGCATCGCCATGATGCGCCAAGTGCAACCGGATGGCCCCTACCGGATCATGGGTTTTTCAGCGGCCGGGCTGGTCGCGTTTGAAATGGCCCAAAGCCTGAGCGCCCAGGGCGTCGACGTGTCGAAACTGGTACTGTTGGACAGCGCCCTTCCGACTATTGCCGGCGCCGTGGCGGGCAAGGTGCTGCGCAAGCCGCTGAAGGCGGCCCGGTTCGCTGGTTCCCTTGTCGCCCAATCATTCGGGATCGCCAGTACGAATGCAGTAACTACCCTGCGGGCGGCACGGGTCGGCGCTTACTATCGCTATAGGCCCAAACCGTATGCCGGCGAAGTTATTCTCATTACGTCGATTGAGAGTGACGAGAGCAGGGTTTCAGTCGACCGCTGGCAGCAATTGGCCAAAGGCGGCTTGATCACTGCCGATACGCCGGGCAATCATATCGCCATGGTGAAAGAACCCTGCGTCGGAACGCTTGCCCAGACATTGGTGCGGCTGTTGGATGGGTGAAGTGATTGGAGGAAGTCATGAAGGCAGCGTTCATTGAAAAGTCGGGCGGGCCGGAAGTGTTGGTTTACGGCGACATGCCTGATCCGGTTGCCGGACCGGGCGAGGTTGTCGTCGATATTCATGCGGCGAGCGTCAACGCCGCCGATTGGAAAGTCCGTTCCGGCGGCGTGGCGGATTATCCCTACGTTTTGGGCCGGGACTTTTCCGGAATTGTCAGTGCGGTCGGCGCCGACGTTCCTGACCTGAAGGTTGGCGACGCAGTCTTTGGCGTTTGCGATGCCGGTCAAGAAGGTGCGTATGCGGAAAAGATTGCGGTCAAAGCGGCGATCATCGCCAAGAAGCCAGCTGCGGTCTCCCACGTTGAAGCCGCGGCACTGGCCTTGACCGGTCTGACGGCATTGGTCGCCGTTGAGGACACCTTGCAACTCAAATCGGGTGAGACGATCCTGATCCAAGGCGGGGCCGGTGGCGTCGCCGGGTTTGCGGTGCAGCTCGCCAAGCATATCGGTGCCCGTGTCATCACGACGGCCAGCGCCGCCAATCATGACTACCTAAGCGGCCTCGGCGCCGATGAAATCATCGACTACAGGACCCAGGATTTCACGGCGGTGGTGTCGGACTGCGATGCGGTGTTGGATACTGTCGGTGACGACGTCGCCCTGCAATCGTTCGCTGTCCTGAAGCCGGGCGGTCGCGCCGCCTTTATCGCGTCCGGCGCGACGGCGCCGGAACCGCCGCGGACCGACGTGCAATCCTTGCGGCCCCAGGTCGGTCGCGACCGACCTCATCTTGAACGCATCCTCGAGCTGGTAGCGGCGGGCGCCGTAAAGATACCGGAAATCACCGTCTATCCGTTGTCGGAAGCGGCGGCGGCGCATCGGGTCAGCGAAGCCCGTCACCTCCGCGGCAAGCTGGTTTTTCAGGTTCGCTAAGATCCAGCAGCCGACCGCTTGCCGACGGCAAACCGTTCTGCCGCGTCTTCACGGAGTTCGACCTTGCGTATTTTCCCCGATGCGGTCATCGGGAAGTCATCGACGAACACGACATGGCGGGGGATCTTGAAGCTTGCGACTTTGTTGCGGCAATAGCCGATGATTGCCTCGGCATCCATATCGGCCCCTGGCGCCAGTTGCACATAAGCGGCGGCGACCTCGGCCAGCCGCTGGTCGGGACAGCCGACGACAGCGATCTGGTGCACGGCTGGATGTTCCAGCAACAGGCCTTCGACCTCCATCGGGTCGACGTTCTCGCCGCCCACCTTCAGCATGTCCTTGTAACGCCCGAGAAAGCGCATATAGCCGTCTTCGCACCAAACCGCCATGTCGCCGGTTTTGAACCAGCCGTCGTCGGCGTAGGAGGCCGCGGTTTCTTCCGGTTTTTTGTAGTAGCCAAGCATCAGCGAATAGCCCTGGACTTGAAGCTCGCCCTCGATGCCGGGTCCGACGGGCTCGCCGGTTTCGTTGTCGGCGATGCGGAGCGCGTAGCCGAGGCCGGGATAGCCCGACGTTTCGCAGCGATGCTCCTCGTCGTCGTCCAGCGAGCAGAGGCCGGCGCCGAGCCAGATCTCGGTCATGCCGAAGCCGGATACCGACTTCATCGGCGCCAGAACGCGCGCGCCTTTGCGGACCACCGGCGTGGCGCTGTGCATGCCGGCCGCGAATATGCCGGTCCTGAGGCTTGAGATATCCCGCGACCGTGCCTCTTGGGCCTCGCTCAGCGCCTTCATATGGGCCTCGAAGCCATGCATGATCGAAACGCCTTCCGCGGCGATCAGATCCAGGCACTCTTCGGGTTCGAAAAACTCGGTAACGATCTGGCGCGCACCGGTGATCGACGACATCAGCATGCCTTCGGAGTAGCCGAAGGCATGGAACAGGGGCAGAAAGTTCAGGATCGTGTCGTTGGTCGTAATCGCCATGCGAAAGCCGCGTTCCTCGATGTTGCGGATCAGCTTGTGGCTGTGCATGACGCCTTTCGGAAAGCCGGTGGTGCCGGAGGTGTACATGATAAACACCGTGTCGCCGGGATCGACCTCTGCGGCACGGGCGGCCAGGTCGGCCGCACTCACGCCATCGGCCGCCGCCTTGGCGGCTTGCCACGAAGCGGTACCGTCATGGCCATCGCCGCCCAGGATCACGACGCGGCGCAGCATCGGGAAGTTCGGATCGGAGACGGTGTCGCCTTCCGCCGGCAGCGACACCACGTCGCGCACCATGGCGAGGTAGTCGATGGGGCCGGAAACGTCGTGGGTGATCAACATGGCGCTGTCGGATTGGCGCAGCACATAGTCCAGATCATTTGTCCGGAAGCGCGTGTTGATCGGCACCAGAACCGCACCGATCTTGGCCAGCGCAAAACTGATAAACACCCAGTCTTCGCAATTGTTGAGCCAGAGTGCGACATGGTCGCCACGCCCGACACCAAGCGCCATCAACCCGCGGGCCGCCAAATCGACCGCATCGGAGACCTCGGCGAAGGAGAAACGGCGATCCTCGAACACCAGGCCTTCGCGGTCGCCGAACCGCCGGGCCGCTTCTTCGGCCAAATCGCCGAACCGGCGTTTCTCGTACCAGCTTGTCATGTCGCGTTCCTCACAATCATCCGCTCTAAACCACACCCTCATCATGCAGACGGGCAATGTCATTTTCGCCGATCTGCAGCAGGTCGCGCAACACGTCGTCGGTATGTTCGCCGAGTTCCGGCGGGCGGCTGATATCGGCCGGCGAGTTCGAGAGCTTGATCGGGCAGCCGACGGTTTGGTAGGCCCCGCGTCGCCCGTATTCGAGATCGACGATCATCTCGCGCGCCTTCAAATGCGGGTCGGCCAGGACTTCGCCGGTGTCCTGACAGGCACCGCACGGCACGCCGGCCTCACCCATGGCCCGCATGATTTCATGCTTGCCGCGCCGGCCGGTCCAGTCGGCGATGATCGCGTCCAAGGCCTCGCGGTTTTCCCAGCGGGCTTCCAAGGTGGCGAAGCGCGCATCCACGGCCAGCTCCGGCGCACCGATCACCTCAAGAAAGGCCGGCCACATCTGCGGCTGAGCGAAAATGTAGACGTAGTCGTTCGGCCCGCCGGGATGGCAGGGGTAGGTCGTGCCGGGGACGTTGCGGCCGAGTTGGTTACCCTGACGCGGCATCGCCGTGCCGAAACGCTGATGATCGCGCAGGCTGACCCGGCAGAGATTGACCACGGCATCCTGCATCGAGACTTCAACATGTTGGCCCAAGCCGTCGCCATGGCGCTGTTGCAGCGCTGCCAGGATGCCGATCGCTAAATGCATGCCGGTCCCGGAATCGCCGATTGACGGCCAAATGTAGGTCGGCGGCCCGTCGGGGAAGCCGGTGACGCTCATGGCCCCGCCCATGGCTTGGGCGATCGGCTCGAAGCTTTTGTAGCCGCTGTAGGGTCCGTAGGTGCCGAAGCCCTTGATAGTGGCGTAGATCAGTCCGGGATTGATTTCCTTCAACACGTCGTAGCCGAGCCCTAAGCGGTCGAGGGCGCCGGGCGAAAAATTCTCCGTCAACACGTCCGATTTGGCAATCAGCTGCTTGAACAACCGCTTTCCTTCATCCGACTTCAGGTCCAGGGTCAGGCTGCGCTTGTTGGCGTTCAGCACCAGGAAAAACAGGCTGTCGCCGTGTTCGTCGGCCATGTTGCGGCGTGCCACGTCGCCGCCCGTCGGTTCCTCCAGCTTGATCACGTCCGCACCCAGAAAGCCCAGGATCTGCGCGCAGGCCGGGCCTGCCTGATTGTGCGTCATGTCGATGACGCGGATGCCGTCGAGCGCCGTACTCATGCCAATACCCTTCTTGGCCGTTGGATCTTGGCAAGATGGTAGCAGCAAGGTAACCGGCTCACTAGCCGGTCAAGCCGTTGCCGCCGAAGCCTTGCACTTCGGCGAAGGCGGGACATAGGATGATGTCAATCCATTGCAATTACAGGTTCATCGATCATGTCGCAGGACGTCATAACCGAACTCGCTGCAAATGGGACGCTCCGCGCGGCCATCAATATGGCGAACCCGCTTCTTGTTACGGGGACCACGACGACGGGCGAGCCGGCGGGCGTCGCCCCCGATATGGCCCGTGCCATTGCCGACCGATTGGGCGTCGCGGTTCGGTATGTACCGTTCGCCTCACCGGGCGAAGTGGCGGATGCCGTTGGCGATGACGCGTGGGATATAGGCCTGATCGGCGCGGAGCCGGCACGTGCCGAGAGCATCGCGTTTTCGGCTGCTTATGTGGAGATCGAGGCGACGTATTTGGTTCCGGCAAACTCGCCGTTTCAGCAAATCGACGATGTTGATTGCCCAGGAACACGGATCGCGGTGTCCGGCAGGAGCGCTTACGACCTCTATCTGACCCGCACGCTTAAACATGCCGAGCTTCATCGTGCCAAAGGCCTGGCCGGTGCTTTGGACCTGTTCGTCAGCGCCGGCCTGGAAGCGCTGGCAGGGCTGCGGCCGGCCTTGAACGAAGATGTCAAAAAACTGCCCGGTGCCCGTATCCTTGACGGGCACTATTCCACCGTTCAGCAGGCGGTCGGCACGAAACTGGAAAATACCGTTGCCGTCGCTTTCCTGCAGAGGTTTGTCGCGGAAGCCATACAAAGCGGCCTTGTTGCCCAACTAATCGAACGCCACGGCGTCGAGGGGCGGCTCCTGGTCGCTTCCGGCGATTAAGCAAGAACGCGCGCGAAAATTAGGAGAGCAAAAATGAAAGTTGGTGTCGTCTTCCCACAGACAGAAATCGGGTCCGACCCCATCGCCGTGCGGGACTATGCGCAGACCGCCGAGGCCTTGGGCTTTAGCCATATTCTAGTTTTCGACCATGTTCTCGGCGCCAATCGGGCGAGCCGGCCCGACTTTCGCGGGCCCTATGACCTTCAGTCGCTGTTTCATGAACCGTTCGTGTTGTACGGCTATCTTGCCGGGCTGACCCAAACCATTGGCCTCACGACCGGCATTATCATCTTGCCGCAACGCCAAACCGTGTTGGTCGCCAAACAAGCGGCCGCGGTCGATGTCTTAAGCGGCGGCCGGCTGCGGCTTGGCATCGGCATCGGCTGGAATGATGTTGAATTCGAAGCGTTAGGCGAAAACTACCGCGACAGAGGCAAACGCTCCGAAGAACAGGTCGACGTGATGCGGGCACTCTGGACACAGGAATCGGTGACGTACGAAGGCCAATGGCACAAGGTTACCGATGCCGGCATCAATCCGCTGCCGGTACAGCAACCCATCCCGATCTTGTTTGGCGGTATGGCCGATGCCGTCATGCGCCGGGTCGCGCGGCTTGGCGACGGCTGGCTGCCGCAGTTCGAGGGCTTCGGCCCGGACGGCAAGAGCCCCAACGAAGACGGCCGTCGGCTGATCGCAAAGCTGCATGACTACATTCGAGAGGCCGGGCGCGACCCAGCCGCGGTCGACATCGAAGGCCGGGTCAAGCTCGGGCAACGCAGCCCCGAGGACTGCGCCGCCGAAGTCGCGGCCTGGCACGAGCTCGGTGCCACGCACGTTACCCTCAACACCATGGGCGCGGGCTTGTCGTCGCCGGATGCCCATATGGACGCGATCCGCCGGTTCAAGAAAGCGCTCGGCGGTTAGGGCTACGGTTCGCGAAGGTCTATGGGAGCGTGCGGTGCCGAAGCCGAGCGAGTGGCAATATTGAACGTCTATTGATTACTTGAAGCGGTTCTCACCGGCATGGCGGGCCAATCCCATATCCACAAGGGTTTCCAGCAAGTCCTGTACATCGGCACGGCGGGCGCGTTTGAAGTTGGCAGCGACCTGTTCCATGGTGAGGGGCTGGGGCGCGTCATCGAGGACGCTCCGAATGGCCGAGACCCGCGCTTTGATCGGCTTGGGCCATGTTTGCTGTTCGGTGGCGTCAGCGACTTCCAGGGCAAGGTCGTCGGTTCGAACGCGGGTTTCGATTTCGGCGCCAGACGGGTGCTGGAACTCCGGACGCAGCCAGCGGATTTGACCCATGGCCTCTTCGGCGGCGCGCTCCAAGTTCAGCGCCACCAAGTTCTCCAGGATCTTGGCGTCGCTCAGGTCAGCGGACCAGCCATAGGCCTCCGCCACCGCGACATCCAGTTCATCATGGATTTCCTTGAGGATTTGGATGACGCCCCGGTCCTTGATCTGCCTCTCGGTCTCGGTCAATTCCCGCGCCTCGCGCAATGCCTCCAGCACGTTGTACATCCCGGTCAAGGTGAGGTCGGGGTGCTCGGCCTGGCGCTTCTTGCGGAAGGCGTCCAGACGTTCCCCAAGATCCCGGATGTGGCCCTTCTGGGACTCGTTCGGGGCGGGGAACGGGAACGGGTCGAAACAACGGGTCTTGTTGTAGCGAGGGTCGTTGCCTATTCCCAGCCGACCGCCAACCGCCAAGGCCCAAACAACATGGAAACGAGACGACAGGACTCCGAGGAAAGAGGCGCCATCCAGGTTGATGTTGACCAACATATTGTCCGGACGGATCGAAGCGTCAAGAAAGACGAACACCCTATGTTTCGCGGTTTCCACGGTTGAGATGTAACGCGTCAATCCATGGAGCGCTTTGCGGAGGTTTTGACGGGGTTTTCCAAATAGCCACCAATACCTAGCGTATCCTGCGGAGTCTTTGCTGTGGTTGGCTCTGGCGTCCCTCTCCGGCTTCACCGTTTCGACAACATGTTGATAAACTTCTGGATAGCGGTCCCGCACGTCTTCGGCAGTTAGGCCGAACAGGTCGATCACCATGACGCCCCGCGAATGTCCGGTCAGGTCGCGACCATTGAGGTAAGGATGGATAACTTGCTCGACACCAGCACGTGAGCCCAATCCCAGTTCGTTGGCGCGTTCCGGGGTAACAATAAAACCGGAGCCATGGAGCTTGACGCCCGGCGATGATATTTTCTCGTTAGCACGCAACACCCTAGCAGCGCCCAAATCGGCTCCGAGTCGAAGGTTGGACCATATCTTCCCTTCGCGTTCCTCCAGCACGACTTTGATTCCCAGCCCCTCGTGTACCTGTTTGTCCTCATGAATAACCTGGGCCAAACGACCTTCTCGATCTCCCGCGACGCCAACGGTCATGGCGATGCGCACGTCCGCGCCATCGGTTGAATCCACCCAGGGATGATCCGGAATCGCATAATGCAGCGACAGCGGTCGCCGCGCGCCCATATGCAGGTCGATAACCCGGCGGTTGAAGGTCTGAGAAATGGAGTTGGTGGTGATGAAACCGAAGCGTCGGACCTTGCCCTCGCGCACTTTCTCGGCCGCCTTGTGCCACCAGTACATGACGAAGTCGATGGAATTGGGCAGCTTCGCGTGCGCGTGCCAAAGCGCTTCCGTATAGCCGTCGCCCAGTTCCCGTCGCAGGTCCTTGCCGCCCTGGAACGGCGGGTTGCCGACGATGTAGTCCGCGTCAGGCCATAACGCCTGGCGCGGATTGACGAACACGTAATCTTCGACTTGCTTGGTCTCGTCCGGCACTAGACGCCCTGTGGTGGGGTCGGGTTTGTAGCTTTCGCCGTCCCATTTTCCGATCGGCTTGCCGTCAGCGCCCAGATGCAGGCGTTTGTCGTCATAGTTCAGCAAGGCATCCTGTTCGACAATATTGCTGTACTCCTTCAGCACCGGGTCCGGCGGGTTGGACTCGCCGAAGGTCTTCAGGTGCCATTGCAAGTAACCGATCCACAGCACCATTTCGGCGATGGTCGCGGCCCGCGGGTTGATCTCCAGACCGAGGAGCTGTTGCGGCGACACTTCCAACTGGTCAGTCTGGAAACCGGCCTGTCCGCCATAGGTCTCCGTGGCCACCAGGACTTCGCCCTCAAGGCGTTTCATCAATTCCAACGCGACATAAAGGAAGTTGCCGGACCCACAGGCTGGATCCAGAACTCGGACGTGACACAGGTGGGTGTGGAAATCTCTGATAGTGTCACGCGCGTCGTTTTCTTTGCCTTGAGTGGCCAGGGTTTCGGCAGCGGCCAGAGTGCTTTCCCACTCGCTCCGTAGCGGGTCGATAACGGTCGGCACCACCAACCGCTCGACGTAGGCGCGGGGGGTATAGTGGGCACCCAGCTTATGGCGCTCTTTCGCGTCCAATGCCCGTTCCAGCAATGTGCCGAATATGGCCGGCTCAACTTCCCGCCAGTCCGCTTTCGCCGATTCCAACAACAAGGCGATCTGATCGATGGTCAATGGCAGCGATTGTTGATCGTGGAACAGGCGGCCGTTGAATTTTCGGACTTGCGCTTCGATGACAGGAGAGAAGTCCGTGCCTTTGTCCATGTCGCGCCATAGTACCCCAAGCATAGGAGGCAACTTGTCCGGCTCATCGCGAAAGCGTTCCAACAGGCCGGTGAAGGCTTTGTTGGGCAACAGGCCGGTATCTTCGGCAAACATGGTGAAGATACAGCGCATGAGGAACTGCGATACAGTTTCCGCCGAACGGCCACTGTTCTCCAGCGAGCGGGCCAAGGCGGCCAGTTTGGTGGAAACCTCGCGGGTCACCTTTTCCGCGCGCCGGGCCGGGTCGAGTGAATCCGGATCAGTCCAAATCAGTTGAAGTGTCTGTCGGACGTGATGATCGATCAGGTCTTTGACAAAGTGGCGGTTGCGTCTGGGTGCTGGGAACGGCAGATAGGCCCTTCCGTTACGTGAAAAGTTGGCATAGATGTCGAAGCAATAACCGATGTCCGCGACGATCAGAAACGGCGGCCATCCTTCCTCCGCCGGCAGATTGTGTGCATAGGCACTTGCTTGCCCGAAGGCGGCGTTCATGGCCCGCTCCCACGCCTTGGTGCCTCGGGCCGCGGCGTTTCTTGTCCGGCGGGCGTTGGCCGACGGTGTGTCGCCAAATAGCTCGATCTGGCTAACGTCTTCCGGTTTGGCGTTCGCGCCCTGCTTGGCCTCCAGGACAAAACAGTCTCGTTTGTAAAGGTCGATGCGGCGAGTGGTATAGTTGCCTTCAGCGTTGAAGAATTTGACGGGTTTCTCGGCACAATACGCTTCGGCTCCCTCCATACCCTGTGTCAGTATGGGCGGCAGACGCAGCAACTGGGTCAGCTCGGTCAGGAAGGTTTGGTAGGATGCCCGTTCGGCCGCTTCCGCCGGCGCCCAGCGTTCAATGAATTCGGCCGCCGCCAACGCCGGTTCTTCGGCTTCTTGCACTTC
>Ga0315336_1000771_pt1 | contig 77526 bp, 54 predicted proteins | sample ASW5metaG_FD_204512 | JGI IMG/M metagenome (GOLD analysis project Ga0315336, IMG submission 204512) | Ammonia-oxidizing marine archaeal communities from Monterey Bay, California, United States - ASW #5 | ecosystem: Environmental > Aquatic > Marine > Intertidal zone | place: USA: California... | reverse complement strand
TCGTCGACGCCCTGCGCCGACACGCTCACCCCGACACCGGCGCCGACACCAAATCTGTCGGTGCCGCCGCCTAGAGTTCATCGTGGATCGTCACCCAAATTCCACGCGACTCGGGACATGCTCAAGCGGCTTTGCCTTCACTGATCGACCGGCGCCAAGCGATCTTCTCTTCATGGTTCATGCGGGCGAAATGATCACTGAGGTCGCAACCCGCTGCGTTCAGCCAGTTTCGTACGGAATCTTGTGTCGCACCCAATTTCTTTGCGATCCGAGGCACGGACCAGCCATCTTGGAAGCGTGCGAGCGCTTCCGCACTTCCGACCTTCCCGTCAATCCGCTTCTCACCCAGTCCTTGCTTGGCTAGCCACTTCTTTGCCGTGGTCGCGCTTACCCCAAACTCCTCAGCAACGCGCTCAGCCGATCCAACTTCACGTTTCTGTGTCGGATGCCACCGCTTGCTGCGTTCCCAAGCGGCGGGCAACTCATCTTTGATCTCTTCGTAGCGGGCGTCCATGGTGAACCGGCCGACTTTTCGTATCCTGTCCGATTCGATGCCCAGCTTCTTGATTCTGAATGCTCGAATTGTTTCAGCGTTGACCGTGACTGGAAGGGCCTCTGAGATGACTTCGTCAGTCAATCCCTCGTCGACGTACATTCGCCTGATGTCATCGGCGTACGGATCAAGAATGGATACGTAACGGACCTTGGGCTTTTCAACGCCATGCTTCTTCCGCCAGCGATATACGGCTTGGCCATCTGCTATGACAGGTAGAGCCTCCGCGATACGCGAGTCGGAAATCCCGCTCGCTGACATCTCGCGGATCTGTCTCGCCGAGTCGTCGAGCACGCCCATGAGAAAACGTTAGATCAAGCGTCGTAAGAATGCAAGGGTTGAACATTTCCATCCCTCATGGCAGGGGAGGCGTCGATACTAATCTGACGCGACCACGACACTCGCGTCCGCTAGCACCGATACCGCCGCCTCAGGATTGCCGACTCGGGCCGATATCGTCTGCATGGCAAGATCTTTCGGTAGCGCAGAGGAGAACTTGAGTCCGTCTACTGCGCGAAGGTCGACGTATGGTTGCGGGAAAGGCGCCTCAATCCCGCGCATCTCAGCCAAGCCGTCGCGGATATCAGCCACAGACATGTCACGATGGAGCCGCAGCGATTCGGGACCGATCCGTTGACGCGGCGCCGCGACATCGGTTCCCCAGGCTGCCAGGGTCCGATTCGCGGCTGCACCGGCCCAGGTCCACCACCGCCAGTCCCCATTGTCGTCGCGACGAATCAACAGACTCGTCCGGTCGACTTGGTCGACTCGCTGAGCCCGCACACCGACCATCGCGTCCGATGCTCGGCGTGTGAGCTGAACTCCCGTTGGATTGTCGCCCAACAACACGTCCCGCATGCCGCGTGTGATGTCGTACGACGCTCCATCGGGAATCGACATCCACCGCGCTCTGCCCGGTAAATCCGTCTGCTCAACGAATACATGGCGCCGCTTCCAGTCGATGTGGGTGACCTTCCAGGAGCGACCAGCGAGTAGCAGCACTCGGTCACCCTCAACCTCATCTGCGAGCACGCTAGTTTCGACGGAGCCGATCTCTGAACGTCCTGCGAACACCGTGAATTGCGGTGCAGCAGTGAATACGGCAAGCAGCTCCATAAAGTGACGCCGCCCGAAATGCTTCTCTGCCTCAGACCCGATGAAAGCGGTTCCGCTGTCGGACTCCAAGAATCCCGAGTCCAGGAGATGATCCATGATCCGGCCGTCGTCATCACCGAATAGGGGCAGCGGACCCCACTGCGACTCCCAACCCACGATGGGGATCGCGCGAGCCTGCAGTGCCAACGCCAGGATCTGTTGCGCCACGATATGGCGCGGCTGCGGTGTCGCAACGACCGGTTCAACCCAACCTTCTGACCACCGTCGTAGCAACCCCAAGGCGTACAACAGGGAATGATCGTCAAGACAGAGGAACAGACAGTTCCGGACCGTGCCGGGCCGCCGCCCCGTTCGGCCCAGCCGTTGCAGGAACGACGAAACCGATCGGGGCGAATTGATCTGAATCACGCGGTCGAGGTCACCGACGTCGATTCCCAGCTCAAGTGTGGACGTCGCAACGATGACACAATCACGGGCGTCCGCGAAAGCTTCCTCAGATTCGCGTCGTTGCGTGGCCGACAGCGAAGAATGCGATAGGAACGTCTCAACTCCACGATCCCGAAGTGCGATCCCAAGTTCTTCCGCGAGTTTGCGTGAGTCGACGAACACCAACCGCTTCTCACCTTGGTGGAGTGAGGCAATAACTTTGGCCGCGTTCTCAGGACTGCCCACGGCGTCAACAGTTATCTCAGGAGCCGCCGGCGTGGCTGCGTGAGGGGCTACAACGGTTCCCCGTCTGCGATGGCCGCCCTGCAGCCACTCGAGCAAATGCGCGGGATTGCCGACGGTGGCCGACATCCCCACCCGCTGCAGCGAGCGTCCCAACGCATTCTCCAACCGCGCCACCACTGCCAGCAAGTGCCAGCCTCGGTCGTCTCCTGCGAACGCGTGGATCTCGTCGACGACAATCGCTTGAACGCCTCCGAGAACCTCATGGATATCGACGCGTTCCGACACGAGCATCGACTCCAACGATTCGGGAGTCGTGAGCAGAATATCGGGACGCTCGCGTTTGATGCGCTCCCTGATGGACGCGCTGACGTCGCCGTGCCACACCATGGCCGATCGCCCCATCCACTGCGCATATTGGTCGATGCGCGGGCCTAGGTTGTTCAACAACGCCTTTAGCGGGCACAAATAGAGCACCGAGATCCCGTCCCACCGCTGCGAGTGCATGCGTGTCAGCAAGGGGAAAATCGCGGCTTCAGTCTTGCCGCCGGCTGTCGGCGCGAGCAGGATCGCGTCCGACCCTCCGACTATCGGCGTCACGGATTCCTCTTGCAGAGGCCGTAAACCGTTCCAGCCAAGCGTGTTTGCAATGTGGTGCTGGAGCCCCGGCGCCAATTGAGTGAAGCCGGTTGTCACAGTTCGACCTCGTCGGGGTTGGTCGCGGCGACGGACTCCGCTTTCTCCCCGTCGGAGATAGTCAGCGAATAGTGTTGTCGCGGATCAAAATCTGGAAACTGATCCACACGATCCAGCACGTCGGCGACCAGCTTCTTTAGGAAGATGCGCGGCGAAATCCCGGCAACTGCGCCGAGTTGGCCGGCGACTGCCACAGCGAGGTCGTGAATGTATGCATCATCCACGAGTGTTTGGATGCGCTCGGCAGATCCAGCGCCGCCCGCATAAACGTCACGTACCCGAATTCCGACCTCCACGAGTCGATCGAGGTCAAATCCCATCAGCCGTATCTGAGGTGCGCGCGGATTGTCGAACTTTGGATCGGACCCGAAATCGGTCGACAGTCTCTGTGCAAGAGGCGGCAAGGACTGCACACCCATTCTTCCGTCGAAGAATGCCGGCGTCCCGGTGATCAAGAGATACAGGCCCGGGTACCGACCCGAGTCAAGTTCATCGATCCACTGCCGCAACGCATTAAGCGCCTTAGCGCGACTATCTGAGCGCATGCGTTGAAGGGTCTCAGCCTCATCAATGACCAGGACCAGCCCAGGGTGTCTCGCACCCTTTAGCACGGCGAGAAGGCCTTGCAGGAAGCCCATGGCCAGGAAGTGATCGACGTCCTGGCGTACGCCGGCGGCGCGTTTCGCAGCGGCTGCAACGTGAGGTTGACCGCCCAGCCACGCAATTAGCGCGTCCGCAGTGGCGGGGTCGTCGCGCTCAACAGCGTCCCGATAAGCGCGGAGCACCATCGGGTAAACCGGGGTTGCGACAGCGACGGCTGCTAACCGCTGCTCCAGTAGTTCGTCGACTTGATGTGGGTCGGCCTCGTCCACGCCGGCGGCTACTGCCGCGTCCTCCTCAATGCCGTAAAGCCATGCATCGACGAGGTTGCGAAACGCGCTCTTTGCGAAGGCTGAGGTCCGGAGTTCTTCGATTGTGCGCCGGTAGACGGTCTCGAGTTTGTGCAGAGGTGTCTCAAGTTCGCTGACCTGAACTTCTGCCACCGCAAGCCCCCGCGCCATCGCGCGCTGCTGAACCCAACGGGCGTAGAAGGTCTTGCCCGAACCGTATTCGCCGCGAACGGCTTTGAAGATCGCCCCACCGGCTGACACGGCCGCGAGATCATCGTCCACAGACGCGGCGAATCGGTCGATGCCGACCGCAAGGACGTCGAGATTCCCGTCGGGAACTGTGCCTTGCCTCAGCGACTGCAGGATCTCCCGCCGGCGGACAGGTGACAGAGCGGTCATGTTTTCCCGCCAGAAACGGCCACGCCAAACTGCTCAAACATCAACGACTGCTTGAGAATAAGATCGGTGCCGTTGATGGTGAGGACCTCGACACCGTCTGTGTTGAGCACCTGCGCCACGAGAGAGACGGCGCCGCCTACGCGGGTGGTCTTGACGCCCAACAACTGCGCCGCTCGAGTCAGAGGCAGGACACCGCCCGCATTGATGGCATCGCGAATCAGAGCCCCAACTTGGGGCCGCTTTAGATAGCGTCCAAACGTCTGGAACTGCTGGTTGAAAAGCGCACTTCGCAACAACTCATCAACCGTGTCCCGTGTGCCCGCATCTGTCAACGCAAGATTGGCATCCGTCGGCGGCTTTAACGTTTCGGTGTCGAATAACGTCCCCTCTTGAGGAGCTCGAGGCGCACGCTTTTTCGGCCGGACTTTGGAAGTCGCGGTAGTCGAGGTAGTGGTTTGCGGGACGCTAGGTGGCGGCGCCGACCACCAGGCAGGCGCCGTCATCGGGGCTGGCTCGAGAGCCAGATGTTCCGGGATAGCGCCGTTAACCAGAATGGATATCGGTATGACGACCTCAGCGGGCGAAGCACCTCCGTGGTAACCCGCTTTGAGCGCTGTGTATCGCAACTGCTCGTCAACTGCTAGGACTGCGCGGTGGCGGTGACCATCGCATAGCACCCGCGGACCATCCAGTAGAACCTCGTCCGCGGGGAGCTTGGCGACATCGACACCATCGGCAGGTCGGTATCGGGCCGAAACCTGCTGACCACGCTGCGCGCTGGGCTGTTCACGACGCTCCGGCACATGTCCATGATCACTAAGCAGCAACACAATTCGGCCGACCGCGGCTGCCGCATTAAGCAGTGGATCGAGATGCTTAAAGCTTGAGACATCCCAGGTCGTACCGATCGGATCCGATCGGTCGAGCGCGTCGTCAATGTCGTTAAGCACGCAGGCCACGACTGGGCGATGCTTGGTGTCTTCGACTGCAGTGCGTACTTCCGATGCAAGGGCATTCCCTCGGGAAACGGCGTCGAGGTCGCCCTTATGAAATAGCGCTTTGCCAGCGGGTGCCATGCCGTGCGACGCCAGCCATTTCGAAAACTCTCGGCTCTCCTCCACCGCTTGCCCACGCTGTAGTCGGCCAGACAACAGCGAACATCGTGAGAACTGCGTCAGTGTGGGCAGAGCGGCGACGGCGGCCACGGCATCGAGGGCGGATAGTCGGCACTCCTGCCACTGAGGTCGATGGCGCGCCAGGGCGTCGGCGACGACTTCTCCCGCAACAGCGGCACTCATGCCGTCGGCGACGATCAGCAGTACTGGAGTCCTAGTTGTCTCACTACTGACTTCTAAGGAACGCGGCGCAGTAATGGGTCGCACGATCCGATCAAGAACGTCTTCAACATAGAGTGGGGCACGTGGCCCCGTCTCGTGATGAGCGCCCGAGCTGGCGAGCAGCCTCGCGAAGGCACGGTCTTGTGCAGATCGACGCGATCTCACTTCAGAGACGACCAGATCCGCGAAGGCGGCAAGAACCGAATCATGAGCTCCGATGTACACGTCGTTGACAGCGCCGTCTACATATGAGAGCTCGCGACGGTAGTAATCGACCCAATCCGCAAGTCCAGCAGGATTTTCTGTTACCGTCTGCAGCCATCTCCAGAGCCGAATCGCACCTGCAGCGACCCGCACGTCGCGTGGCGATGATCTCGTATCAGCGTGGGAATCTCGGTGCGACAGCAGATCCGCCCATGCATCCTCGACTCGAGCGCGCGCGTCGTCCGAGGGTGTTAGTCCCGCATCGGACAGTGCGCCGGCTACACGTTGCGTGCGAGGCGGCAGCCCCGCCGGAAGTACCTCTGACCGGCCGACAAGTTCCCTAGCGGCTAGTTCATCAACGAGTTGGTCAGTGCGACGTAGCACCTCGTTCTCTGCGGTCACCTCCGAAATGGCAAGGGTCGCTATGTTTCCCCACGCGATTAACTCCTGCTCCGAAATCTGACGGCCGCCGAGATGCACCTCCAGGAGGGTCCGCGTGCGTACTAAGACTTCGCTCGGAGCCGGAAAAGCGACGGCTGCAGTCGTCGTGTCATCTAGCAACGCTGCAATGAGTCCGAGCGGCACGATGTCCGCAGGGCCAACCGTGCGAAGAATCTCGACGAATACCTCACCCAAGCGACCGAGCCTTTGCGCCATCCAAGACAGCAGCTCGGCCGCCAAATCCGGATCAGCGTTCGAAACCCACGACGTGAAGACTTCAGCCGCATCCGTTCTCGTCGACCACAGAGCGACCTGGTGGGCGCTGATCTCTCCCTCGAACCCGAAGGCCATCCTTGCGAGCACCGTGAAGAGATGGTCATTAGTCAGCACGCCCCCAGGGGCGGGAGGCAGCACTTCCCCCTTCGCTCGGCCATTCTCGAGCGCCCGTAGGACGGGATAGGCCAGTTGAGTGCGAGACCCTCCTGCCGAAGGCGCCAACAAATTGAACTCTTGGCGCGATGCTCGGAACAGAGATTTCAGCGCCGGCCACGGGTCGAGACCGATCACACGGCAGTCCGGCAACAAGTGCTCGAGTACACCATTCGGCAGATTCGGACCGAGATCAGTGAGTACCACCACCCAGTCATACTCAGATCGCAATGTAATCGCTTCGCGAATCGCTAAGACGCTCGTCCCCAACCGAATCGCGGCGCGACCGCCGCTGGCCAAGGAAATCTCAGAAGGACCATCCCATACCGGCCGAGCCGCCAGGGCAACGACGCCACCCGGATATCGTCTGTCTCGCAGCTGTTCTAGCCGCCAGCGGATTTGACTTTCATCAGCCACCGGCAGTGAAGGCGCCCCCGTGCCAACGGTCACGGATTAACCCATCGGATATCGACGGTGAACTCTGATCGGGGATACTCAGCGACCAGACGCTTTAAGGCCTCCTGCACCTCAGAAGCCGGTCCGCTGACAACCTGATGGTTGGTGCCCGGTTGCGGTGGTTCCGGCGGTTCGGGTGGTTCGGGCGGGCCGGGCGGCGGAGGGGGAGGTGTACGCATCACCTTCTGCAGCCAAAGTTCACGATCTTGGTCTGCTGACGCCAACGTCGCGGCAAGGTTCTGAACCGCTTCCTGCGCGAGTACTGCCTGGGCAACCTTGTCCAGGATGATGTGCGCTCCATCGCCCCGGTCACGCAGTATGTCCCACTGCGACGCGGGGTAGCTGATCAAGGCCTGCTCCACCGACGCGACCGACGAAAGAGACCGCGCCGCCTCTACGTCGGTACCGCGAATCGGCAGCACTGCCAATGCCTCAACTAGTGCGAGATTGTCCAGGACCCGCACTTGATTCTCAAAGAAATCCGCGAGGTCAGCGGCAAGCGCATACCGGCCCACGGCCCTATCGAGATCGAACGCGTCATAGTAAACGCCGATCGCAGAGACGAACGAGGAACGAGCAGTGAATCTATTGCGTGAATAGGCTCGTATCTGATCAGCGAAGGCCGCAACGTTGCTTGCGGTGAGGTAGTCATTGACCACCTCCCCCGTCCACGCCGTCCACCTCTGCGTTGAATTGAGCCACGCTTGTCGTTCCGGCAGCGGTTCCATCCGAAGTGTGAGGCCACGACGAAACTCGCCGATCTTCGGCTCGGAGGTAGCAGTCGAGTGCAGGAACCAGGATCGCTTCGTTTGCGCAGCCCACGCTCCCGCGATGAGATCCACAATGTCGTCGGTGAGTCCGCGCCGGGACCCGCTGGGATCAATTGCGCCCCTGAGGACGTCGATATCGATGTCAGACTCCAACTCGACCGACTGCCGCACGAGTCCCTGGGTGATGCGGTTCGTCCAATCGGCGAATTGGGTAGGCGTGAAGATCAGGTGCGTCTCATTCGTCCGTGCGATCCCAAGAGGCTCAGTCACTCGACGTGCGATGTCACGCTCGCGTCGCTCCAGTGGAATGCGCCCGTCGGCCTGGCTTTGCGCTTCGCGCAGTCGGGTTAGCACAGTATTGAGATCGTGCCGGCTAATCAGGCTGTCGGGTGGTGAAAACTCCGGATGATCCGGATAAAGAGCATCGAACGCATCACTGATCAATCGATCGACCGCATTCGCAAGACTGTTCCCCACAGGCGGCTGGGGCTCAAACCCGGGATGCAGCGAGCGCAAAGGCGGTTGATCGTCGGGGAAGTGCGCCCCGGCGGCGACGCCGTAATAGATCTGAACAGCCGTCAGCAGTTGTCCGCGAACCTGAATCTGTTGTTGCTCCAGAATTGTTCGGGCAGCAATCCTGTCGGCCTCCGATAGATCGCTCGCATACCTCGTCCAATTATCACCAAGGAGAACGTGGTTCAAGATAACGAGCCGTCCAAGCTGCCGGTTGATCTTGTCGGTAAAGAACGCGGGCAGCCAGACGATGGTGAAGCGATCTTCACCAGTCCGCCGCAACTCGTCGACCCGGTCATGATCTTCTGCTGTGGTATGGCCTGCGTCGTCGAAGGGCAGATCGACCACAAGTCGCAAGGTTCCGGCCGACGATGGACGAAACACGTCATCGGAAAGCTCACCGCGATCGCGCACATTTCCGAACGCGACTTCGACCGAACGAGCGGTGCCCCGCCAGATTACCGTGCGGCTAAAGACACCTTCAGTGGTCGGCTGCGCTCCCACTAGACCGAACTGGTCGGACAACAATTCCCGCATCAGCTTTCGACGGCGGCCGTCGGTGTCTTCGCTGCGGCCTTTGGTGATGATCCGCTCGTAGTCGACTGATTCCAAACTGACCGCGATGACAGGATTGGCGTCATTTGTCACCGAAATTTCCGGAACTTCTGCAGCCCACTGCTTCACTTTGCCGGTAATCGTTGCGACCTGGTCGCCGGGAATGATGCTCACGACACTGCCGTGATTAAGCGATGCCAACCGACTAGCGTCGATCTGCTTGAGCGCTGGTACGTCTGGCGCAAGCGCGGACATCATCAATGTCTTGGCGATTCGAATATCGGCTTTCAGTCCCGGCGGAGCCTGATCGTCGGAGACTGACTCATCAACACCGGCATTGCGATACAGAACTGGACGTAACTTCTCGGTCCAGAGCGTCCGCGCCGTCCGAAATGTCTGAGCCACATCGTCATTGATGGGTGTGGAGTTTGCACTGTCGACAATGATGTCGAAGGCATCTCCGACTGGAATCACGTTGTCGATGGTCAGTCGATCCGCGTTCTCCGCAAGCAGCTGCTGCATGACTTTCAGCGCTGTGCGCTCTCGCTGCATCTTGCCGGAAAGAGCGCGCAGGGTGGCAATCAATGCCGGCGAGAATGGATACGTCAGCTTGAAGGCATCAGCCCCCGCGCCAGGGTGATTCGGATCGGTGTTGATGCCGTCGAGCAGCACATCCCACACCATCGGGTTGCGGTCGATGCGATCGAAGGCTGCATCTAGATCCGCCTGCGCCTCCGGCTTAGTCTGCAGCAACCTCTTTTTCGCGATAAATGGAAGGTTTTCGTCGCCGAGTGTTATGACCGATAGTCGACCCGATTGATGGTTGAGCGCCTCTTCTGCCGCTCTGACATTTGCGCCGGACTCACCACCGCGGGCAATGACGTCGGCAAGGTTGTGCTGACGCGCGATGAAAGATGTGATGGGGACGGCGAGACGACCGCGACTCGTTTCGACCAGCTTTGTGATCTTCTGAACTTCCGCGTCGTACCGTCCGCGCTCACTGATCAGGAATGTGAGCCAGAGGATCAGCTCATCGAGCATGAGGACAACGCCCTGGTAGTTGAGCGACTGGGCGTGATCGGCGATGGCGGCGAGTCCATCTTCGAGCGGAAGCCAGTCCGTATTGCGTGAGTACGACGTGAAATACGAACCGATCAGCGCCTGTTGGAGCCGCGATCGTTGGGACGGGTCGGCATCCGGTGCAGTCGCGGCAGCGTAACTCGCTGCGTCCCAACCTGTCGTCCGCTGACGGCGTGCCGCCAATCCGCTTCCGCCGCCACTTGAAGCGGGCCATGAGACGGCATTCAATCTTGCAAAGAATGACTCGTCACCCACCTCCTTGCGGCGGTCGTTGGCATCGTCGAATAGTCCGCCCGCGGAATGAAGGACAGGCGGTTGAACATCAGGCTCAAGGATCGCAATCTGCCGAAGGTACTGCGAGAAGAGTGCGGATTCGAGGCTGACCGAATCCAGGAAGTGGAAGGTGAGCCCCAGTATCTTCATGCCTTCGAGATCACGGTGCTTGGCGATGGTGGGCTGTAGTTCAGGGATCGACAACGCAGCAGCCCTGTGCTTCAAGATGCCGTACAGCAACGCCATGAAATGCGATTTGCCGGAGCCGAACGAACCAGCTAGATAGGCGGCCTTATTCTCGCCTGTCCGCTGCGCCTCCCCGATCAGCGTCAGTGCCGCATCGAATGCGTTGACGAGCGCGGGAGTGATGACGTAGTTCGCAACCGTCTTGGCGAATAGTTCCTCGCTGACCGCTTCGGAAAGTCGAATCACGAAATCGGCGGTGCCGTGCGATTCAGGAATGTCGAACGTGTCGCGCAGTGTCCGCGCAGTAGTCGCAGCCCCGGGGAGCATTACTTCTTCTTTCGTCGGGTGGCGGTTGGTGGTCGCCAGTTGGGTAGGTCGTTTACGGGTACGCCGACAGCAGTGGACTTCTCAGCGAGTTGGGCGGTGAGGTATTCGGCAAGGTCGATGTTGAACACCGGATCGATCCCAGAATGCCACTGCTTAACCCACGGCAACAGTTCAGCGATACCGGCAACCACAGGCACCAAATCCGATAGTGCAACGCCCTCGGCCTCACGCTGGGCATAGACCGTCGCCAACGCGATCCCCTGCTGCGCATGGTTCCAGCCCGCCCACCCCAACAACGGCGTCGGATCCGTCGCACGCCCCGCACCCGGATAGACGATGAATCTTTCCTTCGGCACGTCCAGCTTGCCCCGATGAAACCAATACGATTGCTTCACAAAATCAGCACCGGCGTACTTCGGCGGCACCGGAATATCAGCCGCCCTAATCAAGCCGGCGTCCTCATCACGCTGCAGCGACCACACGTGCTCCCACTCTGCACGCTTACGCAACCCAGAATCCTTATACCGCATCGCCGCCAAATAAGGCACCACCTGGTCAGCCAGCAGCTTTTCCAACGACGCCGTCACCGGAGCGTCTTTTTGACCCGCCCACAAATCCAAAGCGGCAATGAAGTCCGGATCCTTTTCCACATGCCCAGCCAACTCACCGACCGACAACGGCTGCGGAGTCCCCTGCGGGGTAAACCACAACGACCGATCCTCTAACTTGTCGAGCAGCCAATCCCGCAGCGCCCGCTGAAGTTTCGTCTCCCACGACTCACCCGCCCACCGCCGTTTGTACTCCGGACGCTCCAACAAATTGATAAGCGGATTTGACTCAATCACCACTAAACGACGCTCAACCAACGAGCCATACGAATCGGGCCAATGCGAAGGCAACTCAGTGATCGGCATGGAGCCGTGTCGCGAGAACCACTCCGTTTCAACCTCACCGGCCTCCATCCTACGAGCCAGCGAGATCTCGAAAGCCCGCTCACCCAGAGCAAGCCCGGGAGCCTCACCAACCGATGTGAACAACTCATCATCAATCAAACCGTAAGCCCGATAAACCTCCCAATCCAACTCCTCCTGCACGGCAATCATTTTTTCGAGGATTCGCTTATGTTTATCTACCGTCAAATTTTTGATACTCGTCGCAATTTCGCTTGTTTCGAGCGCAACGGCAGGTTCAGTCTCGACTTTCTGTTTTACAAGTGATTCCATAGCCACCGCATGGGCCGATTCTAGGCATGCGGGAAGTGGAAGATCCTTTAGTTTCGTAGCGTTGAATTGATATGTGTTTTTCCAGGGTTCACTACCCATCGCGGCATAACCGGCCTCGACTCGCGCACCACCACCTTCTCCCTTGTTATGACAGGTTTCCTTCAACCAAAAACAAGCAGTTGAGCTATTTAGTATCCCGAGCATACTTGGCAAGAGGTCTTCGCCTTGATCATCGCGAATCGTGAGCACTGGCGCAGTTTGCTTATATACACTTCCGGCACGGCCGGATATGAAGTGATTATGTGTCGCGACTTCGGCGTAGGCGATTAACATCTTTGCAGTCAACCTTTGCCCAAAAAGTATTGCAAAGTCGAACCAACGTAATCCCCGTTCCTCTGGCTTCTGCCCGAAATATATTCGGTTCACAAGAATGGTCCTGTTGGGCCATAAATGGCGACTTGCACTCTCAGACAGCTCGAGCGGATCGCCGTTCAGGGTCGACGGCGTGAGGACAAACTCCCCCGCTGCGACCATATAATCACGAATCTGATCTCCAGTTCGCCACGGATGCATAAAAGATAGATGGTCGTGGCTGAATCTTGAGATGTTCGGAAGAACGTATGCTTCGTCGTCGCCGACGATGGCACTGAACCCAATTGAGTCGACGATTTCGCGCAGGCCGCGGCTGCAATTTGCTTGAATCGTGTTCATCACATCAACTGCACTGCCCCCGGTGAGGCTCCAAGGGTGATAATCGAGGTTGTTACGAGCCAGGTCGGTCACAGTGATCCACTGGTCTTCGTACCCAGGTTGATCGAGATGATCGACGATCGATGTCCAGACTTTGCCCTTAGCCGGGTTGTCGGGGATGCCGGCTTCACCTTGGATGCCAAGAACTGCCCGAACGGCGTCACGAACTCTGGACTGGTTGCGACCGACGATGATCACCGTCGGCGTGCCGTGCCCGGGGATATGTGGCCCGGAAGTATCAACGATGAGCCGTAAATCTTTGCTTGTCAGGAATTGTTCGATGATGGGGGCGCCGAATTCGCGTTTCATGAAGGAGTTGGAGGTGATCTGTCCAACCCAGCCGGCGCGTTCGCCGGGTTTGGCGAGTTGGAAGAACCGTTCCATAAACGGCACCGTGAGCGCGTATTTTCCTTTGCAGTAGTGGTAGATCTCGCGGTAACGCGCATTGAGCGCCTTGTCCTTAACCGTAATGTAGGGCGGGTTGCCGACCACGACGTCATACTGGCCCGGCGTAAGAATCCTGCGGAGCTTGGGCACGTCTTCGGTGCGATAGGAGAACCGCGATGCGACCGCATCCTTATCGAAGGACTCGTCGCCGTAGTCGAACCCGGTACGGCCCAACGAATCCGGGCCATGAAGCAACGAATCCCCGCTGGCCAAATTCAAGGTGAACGCCGGCGCGTTCACCAACGACCGATCCCCGGTCTGCTTCAACGCCGCCACGATCAACCGGAACATCGCAATCGCAGTCGCGAACGGATTCACATCCACCCCGTGCACCGACTCCAACGCCTTGTTCACCCGTGCACGTGCCTCCAAACCGGGCGCCTCGCGGTGCCAACGATCCACCAGGATCTCGAACGCCCCCAACAGGAAGTGCCCTGACCCGCACGTGGGGTCGATGACCTTGAACCCCTCCAAGGGACGCTCGGCCAACGCCGGAATCAACGTCTGCTCGAGGATGAACTCCTCCACGAACACCGGCGTCTGCAACAACGCGTACTTCTTCTTCGCATACTCCGACAGATCCTGATACAAATCCCCCAGAAACCGCGTCGATAACTCATCATCATCGAAGCGCCACAACAGATTTCCGTCGTCATCAGTGCGTCGCCAATAACTCAACAACTGATGCACCGCATCCGACGACGGGCTGATGATCCCCATCGCCGCGTGCTCATCGACCAACGGCGCCGTCGCCCGATTGGCGCGCAACGCCGCGAACGCCACCTCCAACCACTCCCGATACGACCGATCCGGATCCGCTTGATAGAACACGTTCTCGGCATCCAACGCCCGCTGCCGCAACCGCGCATCGACATGAGTGATCCACACCCCGGACTCACCCAACAACAAATTGTCTTCACAAAACCGCACGAACACCGACGTCAACAACCAACCCACCGCAGCTTGAGTCAACTGGTCATCCACCCAATCAGTGAACGACCCCGCCGTCAGCTCCTCAGACACCGCCTCACGATGCTGCTCACGCCACCGATCAACTACCGCAGCATCGGCGTTCAGCCGCTCCCGCATATCATCAACCAACAACCCCACCTGCGGACGCAACTCCGCAACCAATGCTCCACCCGCAACCGTCGCCAAACCCACCTACAACACCCCTCCAACACCAACAGCCAACCCCCGCAAAACCAGACGCCTGACTGAATTCATGGATTGCGCCGTCGTCGGGTGGTGGTTGGTGGTCGCCAATTGGGTAGATCGTTAACGGGTACGCCGACGGCAGCGGACTTTTCGGCGAGTTGGGCGGTGAGGTATTCGGCAAGGTCGATGTTGAACACCGGATCGATCCCAGAATGCCACTGCTTGACCCACGGCAACAGCTCGGCAATGCCCGCCACAACCGGCACAAGTTCCGATAGTGCAACACCCTCGGCTTCACGCTGGGCATAGACCGTCGCCAACGCGATGCCTTGCTGCGCATGGTTCCAGCCCGCCCACCCCACCAACGATGTCGGGTCCGTCGCACGCCCGGCACCGGGGTAGACGATGAATCTTTCCTTCGGCACGTCGAGCTTGCCGCGATGCGACCAATACGACTGCTTCACGAAATCCGCATTCGCGTACTTCGGCGGCACCGGAATATCAGCCGCCTTGATCAGGCCGGCGTCCTCATCACGCTGTAACGACCACACGTGCTCCCACTCCGTGCGCTTACGCAAACCCGAATCCTTATAGCGCATCGCCGCGAGGTAAGGCACCACCTGATCAGCCAGCAGTTTCTCCAATGACGCCGTTACCGGCGCATCCTTCTGACCAACCCACAAATCCAAAGCCGCGACGAACTCCGGATCCTTTTCCACACGCCCAGCCAACTCGCCGGCCGACAACGGCTGCGGAGTCCCCTGCGGGGTAAACCAAAACGACCGATCCTCCAACTTCTCGAGCAGCCAATCCCGCAGAGCCCGCAGCAGTTTCGTCTCCCACGACTCGCCCGCCCACCGCCGCTTATACTCCGGACGCTCCAACAAATTGATAAGCGAATTTGACTCAATCACCGCCAAGCGACGCTCAACCAACGACCGATACGAGTCAGTCCAATGCGAAGGCAAATCAGTGATCGGCATCGAGCCATGACGGGAGAACCACTCGGTCTCAACCTCGCGGGCCTTAATCCTGCGGGCCATCGCAATCTCAAAAGCCCGCTCACCCAACGAGATACCAGGAGCCTCGCCAACCGGCATATAGAGGTCGTCTTCAATCAAACCGTAACCTCGATACACCTCCCAATCCAACTCCTCCTGCTCAGCGACCAACGCCGACGAAACGCATTTCGATTGATGCTCCGCATCTCTAAGAAGATCAAAAGCCGCTGACTGCTTGGCTAGGACAACGGAAGGCTCGACTTCAGTGAACCGCTGAGAAAGAGTATCGAGAAAACGGGATCGGTCCACTAAGCGGCTAGCGGACAGAGGAAAGTCATTCAACGCAGAGCTGTTGAGTTGATAAGTCCTGGCCCAAGGTATCCCAGCTGCTCCGCCTTTTGCTTTTGTCTTCTGTTTCAGCCAGAAACACGCTGTTGAACTCGTCAGCTGGCCGAGAACTTCGAGATAATCATCTTCGGATGCGTGCGAAGGTAGTTTTACAACGGGAGCGGTTCGATTGAATAAATTACCGCCTCGATCCATTGCGAAATGGTTATGAGTAGCGACCTCCGCATACGCAATGCCTAGATCTGTGGCATGCCTCTTCGAAAAGAAGAGTCCAACATCAAACCATCGCAGTCCGCGCTGCTCAGGCGTCTGCCCAAAGTAAAGACGCCGCGAGAGCGTCGTGCGGTACGCCCAAAAATGGCGCATGAGGGATGCAGAAGGGTTGGTTCTATCTCCCGCCCATGAGCACGTCATTAACCCCTCGAGGCCGGTCGATACTAGATAATCGCGAACACCGTCACCTACTATCGCGGGCGCAGTTTCGGGCGACATTCCTCGGCCAAGCGGGCCCGTAGTTGGCAGTAGGTAAACGTCGTCCTCGAGCGTGAGATAGGACATGCCTATGTCTGCACCAAGTTCTTTCAGCCGCCGCGTGTGGTTGCGGTCAATAGTTTGAAGCAGCTCAACGGCGCCGCCGCCAGAAAGACTCCAAGGATGGTGCCCGTAGGTTGCCCGTGGCACGTCGGTTACTGATATCCAATCTCCGTCGTACTGTGAGTCGTCGAGGTGCCAGACGATTTCTTGCCAATATGGCCCAAAGGTCATACCGGCTGCAATCGGCTCCTCGCGCTTCCCAAGGCTTAAGACGCTGCGAACGACATCGGTAACGGGCTGCTGATTACGGCCCACGATGATTACTGTCGGCGTTCCATCCATATTGTGACCTGAAATCCATGCGCCCTCTGAATCGATAACTTTTACCAGATTGACTGATGGAAAGAAATCCTCAATAAGCGATCTGCCGAATTCGCGTTTCATGAAGGAGTTGGAGGTGATCTGTCCAACCCAGCCGGCGCGTTCGCCGGGTTTGGCGAGTTGGAAGAACCGTTCCATAAACGGCACCGTGAGCGCGTATTTTCCTTTGCAGTAGTGGTAGATCTCGCGGTAACGCGCATTGAGCGCCTTGTCCTTAACCGTAATGTAGGGCGGGTTGCCGACCACGACGTCATACTGGCCCGGCGTAAGAATCCTGCGGAGCTTGGGCACGTCTTCGGTGCGATAGGAGAACCGCGATGCGACCGCATCCTTATCGAAGGACTCGTCGCCGTAGTCGAACCCGGTACGGCCCAACGAATCCGGGCCATGAAGCAACGAATCCCCGCTGGCCAAATTCAAGGTGAACGCCGGCGCGTTCACCAACGACCGATCCCCGGTCTGCTTCAACGCCGCCACGATCAACCGGAACATCGCAATCGCAGTCGCGAACGGATTCACATCCACCCCGTGCACCGACTCCAACGCCTTGTTCACCCGTGCACGTGCCTCCAAACCGGGCGCCTCGCGGTGCCAACGATCCACCAGGATCTCGAACGCCCCCAACAGGAAGTGCCCTGACCCGCACGTGGGGTCGATGACCTTGAACCCCTCCAAGGGACGCTCGGCCAACGCCGGAATCAACGTCTGCTCGAGGATGAACTCCTCCACGAACACCGGCGTCTGCAACAACGCGTACTTCTTCTTCGCATACTCCGACAGATCCTGATACAAATCCCCCAGAAACCGCGTCGATAACTCATCATCATCGAAGCGCCACAACAGATTTCCGTCGTCATCAGTGCGTCGCCAATAACTCAACAACTGATGCACCGCATCCGACGACGGGCTGATGATCCCCATCGCCGCGTGCTCATCGACCAACGGCGCCGTCGCCCGATTGGCGCGCAACGCCGCGAACGCCACCTCCAACCACTCCCGATACGACCGATCCGGATCCGCTTGATAGAACACGTTCTCGGCATCCAACGCCCGCTGCCGCAACCGCGCATCGACATGAGTGATCCACACCCCGGACTCACCCAACAACAAATTGTCTTCACAAAACCGCACGAACACCGACGTCAACAACCAACCCACCGCAGCTTGAGTCAACTGGTCATCCACCCAATCAGTGAACGACCCCGCCGTCAGCTCCTCAGACACCGCCTCACGATGCTGCTCACGCCACCGATCAACTACCGCAGCATCGGCGTTCAGCCGCTCCCGCATATCATCAACCAACAACCCCACCTGCGGACGCAACTCCGCAACCAATGCTCCACCCGCAACCGTCGCCAAACCCACCTACAACACCCCTCCAACACCAACAGCCAACCCCCGCAAAACAATCAAGTCATCGATCCCCAACTGCACGAACTGCTCAGGCGCCGTACGGGGGAACGCCTCGCCATCGATCAACGCGCCGGGTCCACCACCGGCCTCGTTGGGCTGCGGAATAAGAGACCACACCGCGTGCTTGGCGGGACCGGCAATATCAGCCCACCCATGTAGGACGTTGAGCTGACCGTAGGCAGACAAAGTCGACAGGTCAGTCAATACGACGGGCCCCGGTCCTGCATTGACAGCATCAACCAGGTCCGGAATCACCTGCGCCACCATGTCTTCCAATGCGGTACGGTCGACCCCAGGTCGACGGTCCGCTTCCAGCACCTCATCCCATGGCACCTCCTCGCTTATCGCGAGGGCCCGCAAGCGTTCGAGCAGAAACTCCGTGACATCGATGAGCGTCGCGTTGAAGACGGCCGTTAGGTACCGCGCAACTGCATCGGATTGCCCCATCGGGATACCTAGGCCTCGGTATGTACCGTCCCGAGCACTGGCACGAAGAATGCGTTCTATATCGCTCGTCGGCTCGAAGTGCTTCTTCGGCAGCGGAATTCGAGTGTGATGAGAGGGTAGGTTTGATGTTTCTCCGGAGCCATCTGCAAAGCGGTAGCGGTCTAACGTCGTGTCCCAAGCGATTCCAGGTGCCGCAGCCTCGACCAAATAATCGAGTTCGGGTCGCCGAGGCATCCGCGCCGTCAGTGCCGGAAATCTAGCTAAGACGCGTGATTCCAGTTCTGATCGAGTGAATGAGTCGCCGACCGAGACTCCCCGCAATACCTCTTCTATTGCCGAGTCGATCGAAAGGGAGCTGCCGTGGATTTCATCGCGAGCTGAAAGTTCGATTTCGGTCGAGGCGTTAGCCCCGATGCGAAGCAGTGTCGACGTTGCGATCTGCAGGTCGGCCTGAGACTGGCCTAGAGTCCTTGCGGCAGCTGTTCGCAGGGATGGTTCGGCGTCGCCGATCGGCACGAGCGTTGCGCCCTCTTGGCGCGCGGCCGTATAGAGCTTCTCGACTTCGTCGGCGAGAGCAGCCGGCAATTGGCGAGATATTCCAGGTGCCGCGAGCATCGCTACGGTTCCAGTGCCCTGACGTCGAACCATCAGTACGGACTCATCACCATCCGTCGGGTAGCTCGCCAGAACAAGCCGCAGGATGCCGCGTGTGTGACGATGAGAGCGATCGACGTCCCGGGTGTCCAGAACGTCGCCCGCCCACATTTGGGCAACTAGGTCCGGGGTGCTGACACCTCCCGACTCGTCGAGGTGGTCAATCAAACGCCGATGCAGCCAATCAACGGTTGTGGCGAGGGCCGGGTCTTTCCCCCACAGGTCGTGAAAATCGCCGAATACCTGGGCAATCCGTGCGCCTGTCACGTTGGCAGCGGTCGCGAAATCCGGGTATGTAGTAAATGGATCGCTCGGGCTATTCGGGTGGAGTCCGAGAACCATCTCCACGATCTGTCGACGGGTGACGGTTGGCCTCGCTCCGGCCGCGCCAATGAACGCGTCCATGAGAGCCGAAATCGACCGGTAGGTGTCCGGCTTCGGTTCCGGCTCGGCGGGCTTCGGCGGTGCGGGTGCAGGTGTGGGCTCGGTCGTGACCGAGAAGACATCTGCCCACGCCGCGCGCATCGCGGTCGCTGTGTCGTACCGAGACTTAACATCTCTGGCAAGGGATCGGCGAAAGAACTCGGTTAGTGCATTCGCTCGAGTGTCGTTGTAGCCATTGGTAACGAAGTCCCCTGGCGATACCGAAACGTCCTCGGTCAAGCTCGATGGCGCGCTGTCGGGATCGCCGTAGATGGGCGTTGTGTTCGTCGCCATCTCGTAGAGCACGACGGCGGCCGCGTAGCGTTCCGCCGCGGAATCGTAGGTGGTACGGAGACCTTCGCCCAGGAACGGGTCGCGGTAGGGCGGCGTCCCGGCGGTCAGGTTGTCGACAGGTGCCCGTGACAGAGAGAAGTCGAAGAGTGCGAGATGGGTTGCAGCTGATCGCTTTCGGTCGTTTCGACTCAGACCGAGATTAGATGGCTTTATATCGCGATGGGCGATACCCGCGGCTTCTAAGCCGACCACGATGTCCAGCAGCTCACAACCGAGGCTGTTGAGTTGAGACTCGGGGAGCGCCGTGTATCTGATGATGTCTGCCAGGGTCTTCTCGCCGCAGTTGCTGAGCAAAAGTGCCGTTCGTCCACCTTCAAGGCTCAGGGGACCCTGGATCAATGTCACTACGCCCGGGACTTGGTCCGGCGCATTCGCGAGAAGGTTCAGAACCTCTGCTTCTTCGTGAAGGCGGGCGGCCGCGGCGTCGTCGAGACCTACTTTAAGAACTCGCTTCTCGTCATCTGCCTCGGTATCAGCTACGAGGATTCCGCGGGCGGTCGACCCTGACCCGAGGACTTCGATCACCTCGAAGCGTCCGTCAATCATGTCTTCGATGGCGGGATTCAGCGGATCGACCACCGGCGGGGGCGCTGCAACGCGACGAATCTCCTCGATGCCGTTCACGAACTGCTTCGCGCCGAATGTCGGCTCGTCCGTCTTCGGATCGCGTCCGAGACGCTTCGAAACGTTCGGGCACGTCGCCTGTAACACGAGCGCGCGTAGCGGCTCTCCGATGAACTGGCCGCCGGCCGCTGCAAGATCCAAACCGTTCTCGCGGCGAAGACGTTCCAGCAGCGCCGGTCGGCCGTCCGCCGGCGCCTGAGCTCCAGCGAGGAGGTAGTAGGCGACCGCGCCCAGCGAGAACAAGTCGAGCGCGATCCGATCTGCATCGGCCGACCAGCGGTCCTCAGGCGCTTGGTAGACGTCGTCGACGTCTGCGGCACCGGTATTCGGAGGCACTCCGAACAAGGTGGCCGACTTGGTAGCACCGCTGTGTATTCGGCCCGCGAACGACCAATCAACAATGCGGATGTCGACAGTTCCGCGACCAAGGCCGTCGCGGTCAATCAGGATTGCGCTCGGTCCAAGCCCCCGATGCGCCACGTGATTTTTGTGGGCGTAGGCCAACGCGTCTGCGATCCTGATCAGCACATCGAACTGCTGATCAAGACTCAGTTGAATGTCGGCGAGCACCAAGTCGAGTGGCTCGAACCCGGGCGTCTCGGGATACACCAGCACTGTGTTTCCGGCATCGTCCTGCACAAGGTCACGTGGCGCCACGATGGACTCGTGGTGTAGCGAACTGAGCAAGGCGTACTCGCGTTGAACGCGGCGGTACGCGGCGGCACGGGTCTGCGTCGGAGTTCCTGGGCGGAGCGAGACCACTCGCGCGATGACCTTTTCGCCACTGATCTTGTTCGACGCTTCAAACTGCTGCCAGTCATCACCCGCCGCCAGTGGGTTGCCCGCGATCGTCCAAGAGCCCGCAGTCCGCTCAGTGCGCTTCGCGATGCCTAGCCGCTGCAGCGCGTTGGCGATGATGAGCTCCATGTCGCCGTCGACCCTGCGCCCGTCGGCCGGCGCCTCTAATAGGCGCTCAGATATGCCCGGCAGGCCGACCTCCGATTCACGGCCGTCGGGACCAAAGAGGCTGCTCGTAGCGAGGCCGGTCAGTTTGCTATTGAACGGTGAACCGTGGAGGAAGACCGACTCCTGAATATAGGGCAGGCCACGACGGACCTTCTCCCAGTCGAGACCAATCTCATCGCTGATCTTACGAGCTTCTTCCTCGATGCGACTCTTGAGACGCTGAGCTTTGCGACGAGTGAGAAGCAGAGGCGAGCGTTGGGTGCGTTGTTTGCCACCCATCGAAAGGATGGTCCAGCTCTGCTCGTTACCTCCCGTGATGATCCCGGTGAACGCCTTCAGCTCGACGAGGTGCAGACGCCGTCTGCCAAGGACCAGAGCGTCAACCTCGTGCCACTGCCCGCTGCTGTCCATGAACTCGAAGTTCGTCCAGGCTCGATAAGGCGAGGCTGCCGGAAGTAATTGCTTGATCATCTCGAGGCCTTCGGCCTCGTGCGCGAACGCGGAGCGTGATACCTCCACCCAGCGATCATCGCCCGCCAATAGAAGCCCGCCCCTCGTTGCTCGTGAACTGTTGGAAGCCAGCTAATGCTTCCATTGGCGAGGTTATCAATGCATGGTGACGAATTTCTGCGGTCTGGGGATCCGCTAGCCGGTCGTCGGGCGCACATGCTGGTAGGCCTTCAAATCTTCGGAAGTTCGAAGAACCTGTCACCTCGAGATGCCACTATGGCGTCAAGCTTTTGCCTGGGGGATTACTGATGGATGCTGCAACTGTGGAAGGGCCGGCGTGGTGCGCGCCGGGGTTAGCTACGCGCAGCGGCAGATACCCGCTCGCGGTCGAGCAGCCCGTGCTGAACCGAGTCGACTTGCTGGTGCCAGGCGTGACGTCTCTGACCACGATCGCGCGCTACTACTCCTTCTACTGGGCGTTGGCTGACTTCGCAGGCTCGCGCGAGCTGGACGCGTATGCGTGCCAGGCGCTAGTGCGAAATGCAGAAGTCGGGCTGGCTTGGGCATCTGCCCTGAATCCGGATTCGGGCGATCTGACCGGAGCCGGGCGGATGCACGGCGCCGACGCCGTCATTCGCGTCCTTAAACATGGGCGCGCGGAAAACCTCGCCCGAGTCGGACCCGGCTCGTACTCGGATCGGTCGTGGGGGTTCTGGTCCCAATATGGCGGGTCCAGCGTAGTGCTCAAGACCGCCGCGACCGAGAGCAACGCGATCCGAAGCGGCGCGCGGGAGTGTCCGACACCTGTCAAGCGGATGTTCGAGCAGCTGCTACAGGTGTGCGCCGAACGGCCCCCAGAGGCCGACGACATTCCCGACTACGTGGCGCTCACCGAAATGAACAACGCATCTCCGGACGTCGAGCCGCTTTGCGGATTGCTGAGCGCGACTGTCATGAGCATTCACGATCCCGGTCAGTGGGAGCCGTCGGACATCATGCGGAGGTCGACCCTGCGGATCCTCGCGCGATCGGCTCAAGTCAGCCCAAATCCGAGGGGGTGGCAATTTACGTTGGCCGACGGCGTTGCCTATGGCGATCGACTTAACGTCGACCCAGTATTTGTGGAGGAGCGTCGGCAAGCGGAAGCGTGGCGTGGAATGCTGCTCCGGCGTCATTCTGTCGGAGCATGGCGTCTGTTCTGGTCTGCGCTGGTCGCAGAAGTGCTGCGGGCAGCCGAGCCGGTGAGTCGCGACGAGCTGCACGAGTGGGTTCGCGGTCAAGTCGGCACTGGCAGCATCGCAGATTTCGTCGACGGGCTGCCGCCAGTCCAAGTCGGCGATCATCCCGGTCCAGCCGAGGACCAGGTCACTTCGGCTTGCGCCGGTGTCGAGGCATGGATTGGCGTCCTACTCCTCGGCGCTTTCCGTCTCGAGTACCTCGACGGGGAAGTGTTATCCGCATTTCTCGGCGGCTCTGCGCACCGTCGCGTCTATCTGGATCCTCATTGGGTTCACGGGCAATACACCGAACACCGATCCCGATCTCTGGGTGACTTCGCGTGCGCACTCGTTGACGACATGCTCGCTCAATCACACCGAGTGGCGCTGCGCAAAATGTGGGTAGACCGCAACGGGCAAATGATCTTGCCGACAAAGCTTCACGAGCGAGAGGGTCGCTGGTTCGCCGAGAGCGCAGAAGGCTCTGGGAACATCGGTGTGCGAGCAGATCAAGTCGGTCAAATCGGTACACAGCTTGGGATGTTCGCCCAATCGGACGGCGCGCCTGCCGTGACCGCCGCAGGCTGCGAACTGTTGGGACTGCCCGAATGACGCACGTTCGGTTCGACTTTCAATCACCCCTCGCATTGTTACGTCAATGGCAGCAGCGTGCCGACGGCGCCAGGCTAACTGAGGTTCTGATCACTGGTTATACCCTTGACCTTGCATTCTTCGAGAAACGCTGCGTATCAATGGCGCGTGGGCTTGGTGCGCGCGTCACAGTGCTGGCCGATGCGCACGAGGCGCTTCATGACCCGGCTGACGTCCGCCTCGCCGGTACTGCCTACCAGCACGCAAATGTCAGTTGTCGCGGCGCATTTCATCCGAAACTCGCTGTCTTGGTTGGCGAGGAAGACGTGTGGGTTGCGATTGGTTCGGGAAACCCAACCACCTCCGGCTGGGGACACAATGACGAGCTCTGGTTAGTGCTGCGATCGAGTCGGCGCAGCGGACCAGTCGCACTGACAGAGCTGTCTGAGTGGCTCCGCGCTCTACCTCTTTTCGTCGCGATGCCATCTTGGATCGCGTCGACAGTGACAGAAGTTGCAGACATGATCGCTCCGGAAGTTACTGACGACTCGGTGCCCGCGTTGCGAATAATTGGCAACCTCGATCGACCCTTCATCGACCAGTTGCCGTCCAAACCGGTGAACTCGCTTGCGTTGAGTGCGCCGTTCTTCGACCCAGCCGCGGCGGCAGTCCGCGAACTCGTCACGCGGTTCAATCCCGAGGATTTGATCGTTGGCTTCCAGCCCACCTTAAGCAGCTTTTCGGGATCCAGCTTGGCCGAGGCTGTCACGCGCGTGGGGCACGCCGAGTTCCGCGACCTGCCAGAGACCAACGGGCGCCTGAGCCACGGGAAGTTGGTGGAGTGGACTGTCGACGGGAAGTCGACAGCGATGGTGGGAAGTCCCAACCTGAGCTATGCGGCGCTGCTGGCCGCTACCGCTCGCAGGGGTAACTGCGAACTCGCGGCGGTTTTCCCCGTCGACCAGTCGCTCATGCCTGAGGGCACGAACGTTGCGCTGGAAACTCTTCGTTCGCGCTCGACCATTCCGACGGAGCCGCAATCTCGTTCGACCCCGCCAGTCACCCTGCTAGGCGCACGCCGGGAAGAGCTCGGCATCACAGTCGAGCTGCTCGCGGGTCCCGTCGCCGCCATCATCATCGAGACATCCCCCAACGGAGCTCCAGGGACCTGGCTGCGATGTCACGTCTTCCAGCCGAGCGCGCATGACCCGCGCGAGGTCCTAACTACTCAATTTCAGGTACCCGAGCAGATGGGCGCAGCGGTGCGTGCTGTCGTCGATGACGACTCTGGGCAATTCATCACACCCGCGGTATTCCTCACCGATACCACGCGATGCCTTCCAAGACAGGTAGATTCATCCGCACCTCGGCTTCGGCAGCAATTTGGCGACGTCTTTAGCGACGAGAAGCTGCAAAGGCGCTTCGAAGCAGATCTACTCCGGCTTCTCGCAGAGAACGCAGCCCACCGCACAAAAGCGCCATCGTTGCCCGGGATTCGCAAGCAGGCACCGACCAATTCAAGTAGCGACCGATGGACGTTGTGGCTACAGGGTGCAGAAGCAACGATCGGCCCGAACTTCACGGCGTCGCTGTTCCCTTTCACATCTCTGACGAAGTCTCCTACAGCGGCTCGAGTGCAACAGTGGGACGTCGACTTAGGTGGGTCAACGGAAGACATTCCCGAAGACGAGGACCCGGAAGGATTTGAACCAGAAGCCGACGAAGACGTTTCAGCGGGGCGCCCAGCTCCGGTCGTTCCTCCTTCCATGCACGTCAAGATGCGTAGCTTTGCGGTCAAGCTCGCGAAGAAGTCGAAGGATGAGCCGCGTCCGAGCGTCGAACTCCGGATGCTTGTGGTCCAGCTGATATTGGATCTACTTGCCGCAGGCGTATGGGGCCCCGATGACGAAACGTGGAGGGCGCCGCTGGGTGACGCCCTCGCCGCACTCCCGCCGACTACAGATGAGGATCTTCCCGAACGCGCACTCGATTTTCTTGGCTCACTGGCGGCGGTCGGACTCGCGTTGTTGGGTCAGAATGCATCTCTCCATGGCGGCCGCGAGGACGATATGACCTTTCGACGTGGATGGGACGCCGTTTCTTTGCATGCGGCATTGGCCGAGCCTGAACTGAGCGAGCAGTACCTCTATCAACCTGCCCAGGGGTACAGCCGAGTTGCGGGCCTTGCTGGTGTCGAGATGATGATCGCCCGGGCACGCGAGGACGTTGAGGATCCGACCACAGGCGTCCGGGCGGCGGTTGACGACCTTGTGACCGAACGAGGTTGGCGGGCGGAGCTCGACGATGGCGTCTGGCGCGTTTCTGCGGGACGAACCGCCCCGCGAGCCGTGGCCGGCAAGATCGCCACCGTGTTGGGCGAGTTCTCAACAAGGTGTGCAATCTTCGTTGAAACGGATCGGGGGAAGTGCGCGGTTCTCCGCGATGGCCAAACGATCGCCATCGCAGAGAATCGATGCTGGAAGGTCATTCGATTACCGTTCGCTTCGAGCTCGCCGTCTTCGCAGCTCAATGATGAACCCGTTCGAGGGCTGGCGTTTCCACTGAAGCCCCCGCCTGCCGTGGTGGCCGAGATCGCTGATCAGATCGGGGTCGATGTTGGACGGCTGCGGCGCGGACCTACGGCGGAATCGCTGTGACTATGGCAGAGGAAGTGCTGTACGACATCGCCCCGGCCGACTTCAGCGATTTAGTCGAAGTCCATTCGCTCCCACTCGAGATGGCCGCGCCAACCACTACTGTTTGTGACCCAACCCCAAATGACTCGCTGTGCGAGTTCGGAGTCCTCGGTCTCGGCGTGAAAATGGCGGTCTTCGCCGCCGTCCCGGTATTCCACGACGACGGGCTCGCCAGCGTCGACGTACACCTGCATGTAGACCTCGTCGGCACGAGCAAAAATTATGAACGGCTCCTCCGGGTCAAGCGTCCCAAAGAGCTCGGATATGAGCCGTTCCGTCACGAAAGGAATGGAGGTGTTGCCGCCGACCTGGACGTCAAGGTCGATTCGATCACGCGGGTCGTAGAGTCTCGCTAGTTGAGGATCGTAAACGGCAAGATCATGATCTCGCGCAGTCTCCAGCAAAAGCGGAGCGACGCTACTCGCTAAGCGACGTGAAACGGTGACGATCGTTCCTCGAGCGTCCGGTTCGCACCCGCGCAGAGCTTCGTCGCTCCCGTCATGATCGAGACCGTATCGGTGGCGCAGCTCGCCGACGAACGCGGCGACTCCGTCGGCGGCGGGGACTTCGCGACTCGAGCACATCGCCTCATAAATCAAGGGCACGTTCGAGCGTTGTTCGCATAGCTCCGGGAGAATGACCGCGAAGTCGTGGGTCAGCTGCGAGAGTGAGGCATCGAGTTCGGCGATTCTTCGATCAACCCCAGGCGTATCGCCCCGTGGATAAAGCTCGGTCGCTTCAGTTGGCCGTGCCTCGGCAAGTCGGTTCGTCCATTCCGTAACAACCTCAACATGTTCGCCGTGCTCCGTGATCTCCGACCAGACGGCGTAATCACCAAAGGGCAGAAGGCCTTCCGCGTCATCGGAGATAGTTGTGTACCACTCACCTTCGTACCCGCCCATCTTGCTGATGTTGACCGCGGCCAAATACAAGCCGCTCACAGTGAACCGGACGACGGAGTGGTGTTGGCGAACCCGCAGATCATCCCGCGCCTCGACTGCGGACCAGCCCGTTGCAACCTCGAACTGACCCATCCGCGGGGCTAACTCGTGCCATATCATTCGCTCATTTATTGACCCCCAGTCACCGGTGGCCGTGGTCTCCCAATACTGGCCACGGCGTACCGCTGCGTAGCAATACCGGCCACCCTTCGTGAACCGTACGACCGACCCGTCAGGCGGCTCCTCCGGCACTGGCGGTATCACTGGCTGCACGAGAGGAAGCGGTTCGAGGAGGGCCGCCATGGCTGTCACGTCATAGAGCGACGGATCAGATAGCTCGGGCAACAACCGTGGGATGGTTATCGCTGGACCTTCCAACACCTCAGCGGTCGCTTCGTTAGCCTTAATGCCATCCACCCGCACCTCAGCGGCGAGCGCCGAACCGGTGATGTCACCACGGCAAGTTGTCAGCAGGCCACGATCCCGCAAGTGTCTGATCAGGGGAAGGAACCGCTGGCTGGTCTGAGGCGTGAGTTGTCCGATCCGCTCATCGTCAATGCGCACTTCTACGTGTGCCTTGGCTCGACCCTCGGCCTGCCGCTCGTGCAAGGTGACGAAGAGAACGCCATGTCCACTTGCGGGCACGAACCTCGAGAGGACGTCGAAGTGCTCATCTTCCTTCGTGACCTGAACGAAGGACGACGAAGGAAGCAAGGTGTACGGCACTGCTGGCGGATCGTTTATCGGTACCGCTTCAGCGGGGTCGCCCAACGCGATTCGCACATTCGGCCTGAACTCGACACCGTCCCAACCCTCATACTCATAGGCGTAGATCCGGCAGGAGGTAGTCGGCACGAATCCTGATGCGACAATCCGTCGTAGGACGCCAGCCCACGCCGGCTCATCGCGGGCGCCGAGATACCCAATCGGCTTGCCTTCCGCACGCACCGCCACTGCCGACGGTCCACGAGCGCCACCGGCTTCCGGGACGAGTTGAACGTCTGGCGACGTCTCGAGGCTGCGGCCGGTCCACACGTCTGGGAATAGGGTGCGGATCGCCGGGACAAACTCCGGCTCGATCTCCAAGTCGTAATCACCCCACGAGCGCGCTTGTGTCCACAACCGATACGGCTGAGGCACGTCGCGGTTCGGAGACGCAGCCTTTGGTCGATCACTATGTGGCTGAGACATAGCCCGCCCCTCGCCTGATCAACCTGCCCGACCGTTCCGCCTTCGAAATGCAGAGTTCCAACCGATCGGCCGACTGCTTCGTCAGGCGCGTCTGATCGAAGTACGCCAATGTGTCTCGCATCAGCTGCTCCTGGTCGTAGACACCCTTGCGGGCTGCGTAACAGAGCGCGTTGATGATCTCCTCACCGGCCACTTCATCCAAGGGACGTAAGAACCCGGAAGGTGTCGTGCGGAATCCGTTCCACTCCGTCCGATCGAGGTCCGTCGGCCAGACGAAGCTGCCCATCTCGTCTTCGTATATCAAGTCCTCAGGTACGAATTGGCGAACGACCTGTTGACGCTTGGCCGCAGCGCGATCAAAGCCAAACCGATGAACTACGTTCCGTATCAGACGATTCAGAGCAATAGGGCCTTCGATTGCTACTGACTCCCGCACGGCATCTTGGATTCGGTTCCTGACGCTCTCCCACTGAGGATGATCCAACTCATCTCGACTGCCGACAGGATCGGTCGGTGCAGCAACGTACGGCACCCGCACGCCGCGATCGGAGACCGGTGATACTGCGACAGCCGAGGACGCCACGTGAGCAACCGGTTTCAGATGTTCGGTTTGTACGGGCTCAACGACCGGAGCAGTATCGGCTGGCTCGGTTGACGAAGTGAGACCGGTTATGATTGCAACGCTCGAATCTGCGACACCCTCGTCTTTTCGGTCTGTAACTGCCGCTGATTGTTCAGCGCGTCGGGCGTCCGCCTCTGCACGCTGCACGTCTTCGTCGACTGCCCGCTCGACCGCCACCGCGATTCGCTCCACCACTGCCTGTTGGTCTTTGATCCATTCAGGCAGCCAGACACGCTCGCAAGACGACCATCCCATCATCGAGTCGAGCAGGCTGGGTGTGAGTTCACGATCAGCGACCGTGGTCCGTCGCGCCCAGCGAGGACCGTCCAGCATGACCGCCACCTGCCAACGCGGCGATCCAGGCGCACGCACTGCGATGTCGACGACGAACTCCGAGAGGCCGTAATCGAGCTCCACCTCCAGTTCTTGCGCGCGAAGCGCAGCTGCGATCGTTTCCTGAATCTGTTCGGTCTGCTGCGGCTTTGAGCCATCTGATGCGACGTCGGCATTACTCGCGGAGACCGCCGTCTCGAGATATGCCTTCAAATGGGCCATTCCAACCGACCGCGTACGTGAGAGATCGATATCGGTGGGATCGAAGGACGTGAACACGATGACCTTCTCGCGCGCTCGGGTCACTGCGACGTTCAGTCGCTTTTCGCCGCCGAATCGCGTCAACGGTCCAAAGTTCAACGGCATGCTGCGTTCGCCCGGGCGTTTCGAGAAAGCGGTGCTGAAGAGGATTACGTCGCGCTCGTCGCCCTGGACGTTCTCGAGATTCTTTACGAAGATGCCGTTTTCAGTTTCGGGCTTCAAGAGGTGGATGATTCGCTCGTCGCCGGTCGCTTCGAGCAAGTCCAGTACCAACTCTTGCTGCTGGCGATTGAACGTGACAACGCCGATACTCCGCTCGATCCCTGAGTTCGCGCCAACGAGCGCACGCACTTCCGCGACGATCGACTCCGCTTCGACACGATTGGTGCGGAACTCGTTCTTGCGATCTTCCCGGTTGAAGTGACCGTCCACCCGCCGTAGCTCGAGACCGGTAGTCGAAGTACCGCCCGGCGCCGGCAAACTCGCCAATTTTCCTTCGTAGTACTTTTCATTCGAGAAGGCGATCAATGATTCGTCGCGGCTCCGGTAGTGCCAACTCAGCCAAATCCGCGGAACGCTCGACTCGACGCACTCGGTCAGAATGCTATCTAGGTCCTCCGGGACGACCTCATTCTCCGCCTCTTCGTCCTCGTCATCACGATTGGTCGTCACCTGACCGAAGGCCGTCGGCGGCATCTGCTGCGAGTCGCCAACGACGATTGCCGCCTTGCCCCGCCCCATCGCGCCAATGGCCTGCGCGACGGTGATCTGTGACGCCTCATCGAAGACGACGAGATCGAAGGTCAGCGCGCCCGGCGGAACGAACTGTGCAAGCGACGCGGGACTTACGAAGAAACATGGTGTTGCGGAGATGATCTCAGCGCCGTAGTCCTCCATCAGTCGACGCACGCTCTTGCCCTGCCGACGCAGATCAAGCTGTCGACGCAACTCGCCTATCTTGCCTTTCAGCTCACCCACGCGAAACGGGCGCTGCCTCATGATCCGGGCTGGTAGAGCCGACCTCTGCTCTCGTCGCACCAACTCGGCAACGTCGTTGAAGTCGGCTGTCTCACCGCTGCGGACCTGCGGATCGAACCCATCGAGATGATGAGCCTTCAACCGCTCTCTCAACGACGCTCGGGCAGCTCCAGCCAGGTATTCGAATTCAGCTTGAGTGGCTGGGATTGAGCCATCGAGCAGACCTGCAACCAAGTTCTCCAGCCCCCGTTGCCGCAACGGCATCAGTGCACCAGCTGCGCGCGCAACGCGACGCGGCAAGTCGGGCCCGTGCTCCTTGAGTTCCGCCATCCAGTGCGCGTGATCACGTCCCCAGGCTTCGAACCACGGCGCGCCGCCTCGCCAGAGCTCGACCGAGTCGTCGCTAGCTCCGAGTGCATGCGTCCAGGCGTTCCACGCACGAAGCGCACTGTTCAGGCTGTCGATCACCGGCCTATCGACGCGCAGACCCGATCGGAGGATCCTCCACTGCAAGGGACGGCGGCGCGAGAAGTCGATAGAGGACCTGATGTATTCGATCAACTGCTGAAGATCGGGAATAGCACTGGGCGACAGCGGATCCCAGGTGGGAGGCGCCAGCGCGCCGAGGGCTTGGTGCATCTGGTGCGCCACGTGCACACTGTGATCGCGGGCACTTGGAACAGAGCTCAGCAACGGAATCGCCGCCTCCGCCGTCAAACTCACGCCCGGTAGTACCACCGCGGCCAGACTCCGGACGAACTGCTCTTCTCGCTTCTTTTTACCCAGTAGTCCCCGAGTCGCTTCAGTTGCCTGTTGGACAAGCGCTGCATAGTCGCCCCGGGCAAGGAAGACGGGGTTGAAGGTCGAAATGAGACCAGCCCACGTGGCCTGGAGCTGTGCGGTTTGGTTGATAACACCCGCGGCGTGTCGCTCCCATTCAGCCGATTCAAATCGTCGCCATTCATCATTGACTACAGGAGCTACTGCCGCTTCCCTCGCTGCACGCTCAAGCAGCGGTGGAATGTCTTCCGGGGCAGCAAGACTAGTGAGTATGTCAAGAGCTGTTGCGTCGGCGCTCAACGCACCGAACGCAGCGTCGAGGTCGCGCGCGGCCTGCATAACCGACTCGTCGTCCTTGGGGTCCGCTGCAAGAGTCCACGGATTATTAGGTCGACAGTCACCCGGACGCACGGTGCGAGCAAAGAGTCGCAATGCATCACGATTCTCCCTGAACTGCTCCGGGGTCGCTGTCGCGGCGTGGGCTTCGGAAATGCGTGACTCAGATGCGCTGTCAAGAGACAGCACCGCCTCATAGGCGGTCCAGAGTGAGTCACCAAGTAAGTTCCGCGAGTGAACTCGTTCGGGATACTCGGACAGAGGCGCGTGCTTCGAGCGATACTCAGCGAGGCGGGCATCCCAAACGCGTTCGTTGTAGTCGGCGCGGTATTCGATCGATTCGCGAAGCTGGTTACGCACCTCGACAACGCTTTGGTTCCGGCCGTGAAGGTCGAGTGTGAACGGCTTCAGTCCGATTTTGTCCAGACGCTTCTTAACGACCTCGAGGGCGGCTTGCTTCTCCGCGACGAACAAAACCGACCGACCGGTGGCCAGATTTCGTGCGATGAGATTGGTGATCGTCTGCGATTTCCCGGTACCCGGAGGTCCCTCGAGGACGAATGTGCGTCCTTCCGCCGACAATTCGATGGCACGGAGCTGAGACCCATCGGCATGTATCGGCGTCGGCTCGGCCGTCTCGTCGATCGAGATGCTATCGAGATCGATTGCGTCGAAGGCTCCGTCGACAAAACTCTCGCCGGGGCGGTGCGTCAAGTGGTCGACCAGGGGGCTTTGCCCCAACACGTGCCATGAGTCGGTGAGGTCTTTCCACATCCCAAAGGTGCCGAACTGGCAGATGGCGAGGACGGCTGTCTCATCTACGCGGAACTGCAGGCGGTTCTCAACCAAACCACTACGGATCGCCACAAACGCTGCGTCGATGTCGATTCCCGCGTCATCGAGCGGAGGGTTGCTTAGCGCCGGGATATTGACGTTGTGTTTGAGCCGCAACCACTCGACCAGGCAGTGGTTTGTCGTGGCTACATTCGCCGAGTCGATGACGATCTCGAAGGAACTGTTCCCTGTGCCCCCGACCAATCGAACCGGGAGCAGGAAGAGCGGCGCGCGCGCCTCCGCTCCGGTTGAGGTGGTGTGGACGAGTGAACCGAATGCCAGATAGAGATTCGACGCACCAGTCTCTTCAAGAAGGGTCCGAGCATCACGCTGCAGCCGCTTGAAACGGCGCGCGTAGGCATCCTCGCCGACCGCGACGAAAGCCGTCTTCTCCTTATTCAGCATCTCGAGCAAGGTGGCGGGATCGACGTCCTGTGCCGTCCTCGCTCCTTGCAGGCGATAAATCGAACTCAGGTCGTTGTGCGCCGCAAGTGAGATGCGCTTTCCGTCATGGATGAGGTCGTCCAGTATGGCGAGGCCCTGAGCTGGCACGACGAGGTCGACAACTTGCGCTGACTGTCGCAAGTTCAGCAGCCGGTTGCGTGTACTCAGGTCAAGGAGCGAGCGCTTCCATTTCTTGACTCGCGCGGGCGAGTCATCGTGGAAGTCGAGTACGGCGTCGTCACGCGCTCGCTGTTGCAGTTCCGGCGGTAACTCGAGGACTGCGCGGCTGGACTTGTCGACATCGACCACTTCGACGTCAGGAACGTCCTCGGCTGCCGATGGAAGTGGGCGGACCCCGTCGCGTCGGGCCGTCGAGATGTCGACGACCGCGCGAAGCGTGCCCGGGTTCGCGAAATGGCGTCGAGCCGCCTCGACGGCCTTGCGGAATGAACCGTCGGCACCCTGCTCGTAGTACATCGCTTCGACGGCGATCGCACGGTGCGACTCGAACAGGTTCACCATCGTGTTGGTCTCGGTCAGCGAGGTGTGCTGGAGCGATTCTTCGTTCAGCATGAAGCCGGTAAACGCGTGGCCGTCGACTAGCCAGATGAGTGGGTGCAGGCCCGTCTGCTCAATGCACGCGGCGTAGGTGACAGCGAGATCGATGCACGTACCGAAGCGCTCCTCCAGAACCTGTGCCGTTGTCCGTACCTTCTGGCCGGTGTTCTCGAAGGATGCAGGTGGCGAAATGTAGCGAATCTCGTGGGCGCGCAGCGCCTCGTAGACGGCAGCAGCGATGAGAGCCGCTCGTTCGGGTCCTTGCTGATAGGCATCCAATGACGCACTTGACGTCTGTTTCTTCAGCAGATCGGACGCGTCGTCAAGCACTCTGCGCACTGCTCGCGTGTTTGGCTGGACGAAAGCCGCGAGCGAGTCGTAGAAGATCGCCGCGTTGAACCACTCGTTGTGAGCCAGGATCTGAATGGGAATCCGATGTACGACCTCGTCCTTGAAGCGTTGCGACGCGGCCACGACGATCGCGCCCGGGTAGCTCTCGTTGAGGTGCGTCAAGTGCTCGATATCGGGGGTGACGTCGGCGAGGTCGTTCCAGGTTCGGGTGCTTCCAGGCAGCAACTCGTCCATGAGCGACCGCGACCATTCTGGGGCCAGTTCGCCGTCCAAGCCGTGCAGGCGGACCGCTAGGTGAAGACCGGACACCGGAGACTCGGAGTCGTTCGTCACCGAAATCTCGGTGATGAGGGGCACGCGATTATGGACGAGGGCGAGGTTCACGGCGGGTTGAGCATGGACTTCGATGCGCAGTCCGTTTCGCTCGATGACGTGAGCTGGCCAGATGGCCGAATCCGACATTTTCCCCTCGGCAAGCTTTGGTGGCGCACTTTGCTAGGGCGCGAATCGCCCCGACGATGGAGCTTAGGTGAGCAGACCGACACCCGTGTCGAGTTCTCGTCACCGAGCGACTCACTCCGGGACAACGCGCTGTCGGTTGAGAACCTGCGTGAATATCCCTGGTGGTCGTGCCGCATAAGGACTTCAGCGTGGTTTACGAGCGGTCGATCACGGCTGCGGGCCCGACGTCGTCGCCGAACACCTCGCCCTGCCCGCCCGCGCCGCGGTGCTGCCTTGGCTCGTCACCAGTCTTGAAACTGGTGCAGGTCGACACTGGTTCGTGGTGTTGATGGCGTCTCGGTGTTCACACCTGAGATCCGTATCTCTGTTGGAACACTTTCGAATTGCTCTAGCTGACCCGCGCGGTGCAGTTATCGTCTGGCGTATGGGTAGCGCTAGCCAGGGCGGGGCCGCCAAGCGCCGGATGGTCACGCAGTACTGCGTGGGCTGCAGGGCGCGGAAGTCAATGAAAGGCTTCCACGTCGGTCGGGGGCTGTGCGCAGAGTGCGTAGACAATCGCGGCCCCGAGGCGGCGAACGTTCGAGTGCGGCCTACGAAGCCGCCGCCGGCCTCCGGTCCGACGTCGTGGAAGTGCCCGACCTGCTTGAAACGAATCGATGTCGAGCCAGCGCATACCGTCCTGGTTCACCATCAAAATGCACGGGGCAAGCGATGCGCCGGTTCTGGGCACCAACTACCGCAGAAGAGTATGGATGCGATGGATTACCGCGTTGCCGGGAGCTTCGAGGGAGGTCGGCGCTAGGAAGGCCCAGTCTGCGCCGGGCAACGCTCCGTGAAGGTCGCCGTCAGGCCAGCCGACATCCGCTCACCCGCCACGCCATCAGTTCTCCGACCTCAGAGTTCACGCCGCTACGTCCGGAGATGCGCAAGGCCGACGCGCGGGTGCCGGCCCGGTCTAAGGTGGTGGTCGACCAAAGCGTCGTCTAAGCCGCTCACTTCGGTGGTGCCAGCGACGCGATCACTGGCCGCGAGCGGCATAAGTTGCTGATCGCGATAGGCGACAATCCGAGCACTCCATAAAAGTGGTCGCCTAGATGTGAATGGGTCTTCCTATTTCTTTATTCGCTTGGTGACCTGGTCCTTGAACTCACTCATAAAGAGGTCCCGGATCGCATCGACATCCAAAGCTCCGTCGACCGCCCGAAGTCCGCCCTGGACTAGTTGCTCACAGACCAAGGCCCATGCAGTACCCATCGCCATCGTGAAGGCGCCTGCGATAGTCGCGTTAATCGCACCACCGACCAGCATCCCGACGCCCGGAATGAACTTGAGCAGACCTGTTACAGCTGCCCTGCCCGCACCTGTCGCGACCGCGGTGGCCGCTACAGACGCAATCGTCGCTTTGTCGAGATCGATCCCATAGTTGGCGGCGATACCGCCCATCATTCCCAGCTGAATCGGCACCAGCAGAAAAGCGTCGGAGAACGGGATCGGGACGGCTCCCGCAGTAGCGGCAGCGGTTGAGGCGCCGCCTGCGATCACCATAGCTTCGTTGCGCTTTCGCTCCATGTCGATCTGCTGCGCAGCAATTAGCGCTTTCTCAACACCGTTTGGAGCAGCGCGAAAGGTGGCATCAAGCAAATTTCTCAAGCCATGTTGCGGCTGACCGGTAAATTCATCCGCCGACGCCATCGTAATGATAACTCTTGAGCCAAAGATCGGAAGTCCGCGCGCCTCAATGTCTTTCGCCAGGGCCAGGGCGTCCGGGTGATACTCGCCCGGACCTTTGCGCGGTACCTGAGTTAGTACGCAGATAACTGGCAGGCCAAGTTCGTCCAACCTCTTGATGAACTCGGCCTCAGTATCCTCGAACCTTCGGTCAGTCGCGCGAACGCAGTACCACGCCAAATGGATCTGCTCCTTCAACGGCTTGGAACGTCTCTCAGTGATGAGGGAACGAAGGTCTCCGATAATCGTGTCGGTATCGGCACCAACTTCGAGCCCACGCGTGTCCAGTAGACCGAAAGCCCCGCTTCTGTGGATATAAAGGTGCTCATCCCGAGTAACTGGTTCGCCGATGCCGGTCTTCGCCACGGCCTCGCCGAAGACTGCGTTGATTAGCGTGCTCTTGCCGGCGCCGGTCTTGCCGAAGATGGCGAGATTGAACTGGCCTATCTTCTCGGCAGCTTCTTTATAGTGTCTGGAGAACTGGTTCTTGAAAGCATCGCCAGCCGACCGAGCCATTCCGTACGACCTCCTACTGAAAATTGCTGTGGGGAAACAATGCCACGGCCATCAGACAGGCGGGGCGACTGCAGCAACTCGGTCTTGATTGCGGCTCACGCGAGATGGTTTGAGTCGGATCTCAGCTGACCTGGGATCGGCGCACCTACCCGTCCGATGATCGTCGATCGCCTACTCGGCGAGGGAGATGCCCGGTCCGTCGCCCATCCGCGCACGGAAAAGCGAAACAAATGCCGAGCTGGCAGATGAACAGCGAAGGATGTGGCTACTGCGACGGCCCTGCCTCCAAATGTCCGCGGCCGGTTCCTGCTGCAGCCCGGTCGATGGTCTCAGACGCCCCGCCTTTGGTGAGGTCTCGGGCACTTCTTCCTTGTTGCTCCTGCGCGAGAGCCTGCGGCAGACCGGCGCCAGCGCCGGAGGACAAGGCGTAGACGCACGACGCGCTGGATTTGCGCTACTGGTTCATCTTCGACTACGCCGAACTGGGACGCCCAGGGCCGCCCCAAGGGCACGAATCGTCCGGTTCGCCTGTGTTCCGTCCATGGCTCCCATCACGTCGTGACTTCCAGGAGAGTGATTTGGCGGTCGTCGTAGAGTTAGCGAACAGCACCACGAGCAACAGAGTTCACACTGGCACCACAGCCGCCGCCGCGCCGCACAAGCCGCTGAGCACAAGGCGATTCCGCTGACGTCGGCAAACGCCAGCGGGACAAAATTCCCCATCGACACGGACCGCCGCCGCACCGGACATGTCTCCCCCGTGCCCTATGTTGGGACTCCGGACGAACGCAACTAGATAGAGGCATGGGTGGACGACAACGCGACGCCGTCGACAGCCGACCTCCGCGAACTCAACCGCGACCTGCAGGGCTCCCGCGCCATCCGCCTCCTCGCCGCGACCAACCTCAGCCTCTACGCGACGCTGATGGAACGCCATCTCGGCGACGGTGCCGTCCCCGAGACCGAACTCGTCGTCCATCTCGAACGCGACCTCGCCGAGCTAGACGACCCCCAGTCCGGCCTCGCCCTCATCAAGTCCTGGGCCGCCCAAGGCTGGCTGCACCGCATCGTCGACGAACGCCACGACCAGAACGTCTGCTACCTCACCCAGGACACCCGTCGCGCCCTGGACTTCCTCCGCAGCATGCGCCGCCAAGACACCATCGCCACCGGCGGCTCCATCACCGGCATCGCCTCGCGCCTCAAGCAAGTCGCCCTACGCGTCGACAACGACCCCGCCCGCGTCCGCAAGCACATCGAAGCCGAAATCGCCGCTCTCCATGAGGAACTCGACCAACTCGACGCCGACCAACGCCCCCAACCCGACGTCACCGACTGCTACGACGAAGCCCGCGCCATCGCCCTGCAGATGGAACGCCTCATCACCGACATCGGCCAATACGGCACCATGATCGAGCAGGCCACCGCCGCCCTCGACGAACCCATCGACTCCAACACCGAGTACCGCGACCGCCAGCGCCAGATGTACACCGACTACCAGACCGCATGGGACTCCCAGGGCCGCGACTCCCACCGCGCCTTCCTCCGCATGATCAACGACCCCGACCAGCGCGCCGAATTCGAGACCGACGTCGCCGCCGTCGCCGAGGCCCTGCCCGCCCTCGACCCCGCGCTGCGCAAGGTCATGGCCGGCTTCTTCGAACTCGTCGGCCACCAGATCGACGAAGTCGAACGCATCCAGCAGCGCTGTGCCCAACGCGTCAAACGCTTCACCGCCTTCGGCACCATGGAGCAGAGCCGCGGTGTCGCCCGCCAACTCAACGAGGCCATCGGCGCCGCCCGCGCGCTGCTCAAGTCCAGCTTCACCGACTCCCGCCTCGACATCGACGTCCCGCTGACTCGCCATGCCATCAGTTCCGTTGGGGCACTTAGCTTCAAGATCGGCGACCTGTCCAACCCCAAACCCGCCGAACACGCCGCGAGCGACGTCGACCTCACCAGCTTCGCCGCCCTCACCACCCAGGTCGACGCCCCCGCCATGTCCGACATGATCAACCGTGCCCTCCGCAACGGGCCCGTCGACCTCCCCGACGCCGTCGCCATGCTCGACACCGCCTACCTCGGCCACGTCATCGTCCTGTGGTCCTGGGCCCTCACCCAGCCCAACCCGCAAGAGGCCGAGTCGACCACCGTCCGCTTCCGCTCCCTCGACGGCCGCGACCGCGAAATCGCCGTCCCCCGTTTGACCTTCACCGAACCCATCACCACCCTCGCCGGAGCCACTCAATGACCACGACCGACGCCGATATCGACTTCTCCTCACTCCCCCAGGTCGACCAACAGACCGCCCGCCCAGTCGGCGCCCGCCGCCCCCGCTTCGACGGCGACGTCTCCGAACTCCCCGACCGCGCCTGCTGGGCCCTGCAGCACTTGCTCACCCGCCGCTACATCAGCGCCGAGGCCGACGCCGACATCTACAGCTGGGTCGTCGAATACCGCAAGGAACTCGCCGTCCGGCTCTCCGAACTCGACCTGATCCTGCGCATCGTCGACGGCACCGATATCGCCTTCATCGAACAGGCCCGCTACGAGTCCGCCAGGGGCATCAAGGTTTTGCGCCGCGAGCCGCTCGGCACGTACGACTCCATCCTCGCCCTGCATCTCGCCCAGATGATGCGCGCCGCCGCGGGACAGAGCGTCCTCATCAGCCGCGAGGAGATGCACGGCCTGTTCTCCGGTGTCCTCAACGACACCGACCGCGACGCCGTCACGTTCGCCGCCCGCATCGACGCCGCCATCGCCCGGCTCACCGGCCTGGAGATCCTGCGCAAGAGCCGCGACGACGAGGACAGCTACACCATCTCCCCCGTCATCACCGCCATCATGACCGCCTCGGTCATCACCGAGCTGCAGCAGCAGTTCGAACAGCTACTCAACGGCGACGCACCCGCCGATGACGACGAAGAGGACGAGTAACGCCGAGCTACTTGAGCGCTCCGTCGGCCTCACTCAGCCGGCAATCGGACTTGGCTGTGAGTGTCGACGCCTTCTGGGTGCCCAACCGGAACTCGATCCCGTCGGGCCCCGCGATGTAGATGTCGTGGTCGCCGGGATTGTCCTTGAACGTCCCGAACTCCGACGCTCCCACTTGCGCGGCACCGTCTTTGACGATCTGTCGCGCCTGCGGCCACACGGCATCCGAAATCGGGCCACTGAAGGCGGCCATGATGTACGCCTGCTTGGCGTTCGTCGCGGCGTATTCGCCACCGCACCCTACCCACGTGTTCTGTTCGATGTTAAAGGTGGTGCCGGGCGTCAGCGCAGCGATGCTGGTGGCCATGTTCTGAACGGCCGCTTGGTATTCCGTTTGCGCGGCTTCCAGGGAGGGTTTGGACTGCAGCTCTTGTTCGAGCTGCGCCGCGTCGGTTCCGGACACGCTGGTGGACTCTGCTCCGGAGCTCGTCGACCGGCCGCATCCGGCGACGGCCATCACGAGGACGAGACTGAACGCCAAGCAAACAGCGATCCTTCGCAGCATCATCGAACGCGCGGCGAGGCCATCTCCTCCGCGGCGTGTGCGATCGCCCCTCACGTGCATGCCACAAGCATCCCCCGCAACGAGCCTCGGCTGATCGCGGAACCGAAATATACGACGTCCGGCGGGACCAAATCCGCAACCTCAGCAGCCCCATAAATATCGTTTGTCACAATGACACCGCCCCTGCGCAACGCGCTGGCCGACCGGCGATTCCGCCGACCTCGGCAAACGAATCCTCGCCCCAATTTCCCCGCCGACACGGCCGCTTCCCGCGCCAGAGTTGTCGTCCCCGTCGCCTATGTTGGGCGTCCGGACCAACAACAGCAGAGGACGACGTTGACGACTGAGCAGTTCCACCTGTCGCGGCTGCAGGTCATCAACTGGGGCGTGTTCGACGGCTACCACTCCATCCCGTTCAGCCGCGGCGGCGCGCTGATCGCCGGCGCGTCCGGCAGCGGCAAGTCCTCCCTGCTCGACGCGATATCGCTGGGCTTCCTGCCGTTCAACCGACGCAACTTCAACGCCTCCGGCGACAACACCGCTGCCGGATCCAGCGCCGGCCGCCGCACCGTCGACAAGTACGTCCGCGGCGCTTGGGGCCAGCGCAGCGACGGCGGCTCCAGCCGCGTCATGTACCTGCGCGGTGACGGCACCGCCTGGTCGGCCGTCGCCGTCACCTACGCCAGCGACTCCGGGCGCACCGTCACCGGCCTGGTCCTCAAATGGCTGACGGGCGAATCGCGCAACGACTCGTCCAGCCGCTTCGTCCTCGGCGACGGCGACCTCGACATCGAGGACGTCTGCAACCGCTGGGCCTCCGGCCGCTTCGACGCGAAGGTCTTCACACCCGACTGGCGCTTCTCCACCAAGGTCGAATCGCAATACCTCGCGCAGCTCTACGCCACCATCGGCATCCGCGCCTCCGACGCCGCCCAGCAGCTGCTCGGCAAGGCCAAGTCGCTGAAAAGCGTTGGTGGACTGGAGCAGTTCGTCCGCGAGTTCATGCTCGACGAACCCGACAGCCTGGCCCGGCTGCCCGAAGCGCTCAAGCAGATCGACCCGCTGGTCGAGGCCCGCGAACTGCTGGCCGTCGCGCAGAAGAAGCGCAAGATCCTCGGCGACATCGAGAACATCCACCACCGCTACACCTCTGAGTCCTCCGACCTCGGCATCATCGACCTCGTCGACGCCCCGATGGTGCGGGCGTTCACCGACCACGTCCGCCTCGCCCAGTGCCCCGAGCAGATCGCCACGCTCGACAGCACCATCGACCAGCTCGAGAACGAGTACGAGGACGTCACCCGCAGCCTGAATCTGGCCAAGGCGGAAGCGGATTCGCTCAACGCGCAGATCAGCGGATCCAGCGCCAACCTCGCTCCGCTGCAGTCCCAGGTGACCGCCGCCGAGGCGGAAGCCGAGCAGATCGAGCGCCGCCGCGCCGCTTACGACGACATGCTCACCGCTCAGGACATCGAGAACCCGGACACTGCCGACGAGTTCTGGAACCTGCGCGAGGACCTGCTCTCCCAAGCCACCGAACTGCTCGCCAAAGTCGAACGCAACCGTGAGGCGTCCACCGACGCCGAATACGCCCAGAAGTCCGCCCGCATCGCCCGCGACGACGCCGCCAAGGAACTCAAACGCGTCGAGCATGTCGGTTCCGCGCTGCCGGAGTTCGCCATCGCGATGCGCGACCACATCTGCGCGGCCATCAAAGCCGACTCCACCGAGCTCCCCTATATCGCCGAGCTGCTCGACCTCAAGCCCGACCAGACCCGCTGGCGCACCGCCGTCGAAAAGGTCCTAAGAGGCGCCGGGCTGCGGCTGCTGGTTCCCGACCAGCACTGGGAGAAGGTGCTGCGCTTCGTCAACGACACCGACATGCGCGGTCGCCTGCAGCTGCACCACGTCCGGGCGAAGTTCCTCGGTGCCGAACCCGTCGACCCCGAGCTGAATACGTTGGCGGGCAAGCTGTTCGCCGTCGATCCCTCGCATCCGTGCGCGGCCGAAGCCCTCGACGTCATCGCCAACGCCGGTGACCACATCTGCGTCGACACCCCCGACGTGTTTGCCCGCTTCCGCCGCGCGGTCACCGACACCGGGCTGTACAAAGACTCCGACCGACTCGCCGTCAAGGACGACCGCAGTCCGATCAGGCAGTCCGAGTACCTGTACCAGGGTGACGTCACCGCCAAGATCAACGCGCTCACACTGGAACTCGCCACCGCCGAGGACACGTACCAGAAGGCCCGCCGCGTCGCCGACGACATCGCCGCCCAGCGCCAGCAGTGGCGCGACCGCGCGACGGCATGCAAGGCGATCTGCGAGCAGTACCCCCAGTGGAGTCAGATCGACACCGAGACTGCCGACGGGCACGCCGAGCGGCTGCGCGAACAGTACGAGCTGCTGCTCGCCGACAATCCCGACCTAGACGCGCTCAACGCCCGCGCGGACGAATGTTGGTCGCAGATCCAAAAATTCATGACGCGCCGCGGAGCGATCCAGACTCGGCGCGACGGACTCGACGAGCGCCGCACCCGGCTGATGGAGCTGGCGGAGCGGTTGTCGCCGGCGTTCGTGTCCGAACCGCTGACCGAGCTGCTGCGCCGCTACGCCGCGCAACTCCCGGTGAGCCTGGAGTTGCTCGATCCCGAGCCGCACCGCGACGCGCTGTTCACGTCGATCAAGAAGGATCGCGAACAACTGCGCGAAAGCCGACGCCGCTCCTACGACGAGCTGGCCCGCATCCTCAACACATTCGACACGTCATTCCCTGACGCGATTCCGAACGACAGCGAGAACTTCGACGAGCGCGTGCACGACTACGTCGCGCTGTGCAAGCACATCGACGAGCGCGAACTGCCGGAGGCCTACGAGCGGATGATGCGTTTGGTCACCGAGCAGGCACCGGACGCGATCCTGACGCTGCACCGCGTCGCCGAGCAGGAGACGCGGCGCATCGCCGAGCAGATCGAGCGTGTCAACACCGGATTGGGCTCGGTGGAGTTCAACCGCGGCACCCGGCTGACGCTGCGCGCGACCCCGCGGCAGCTGCCGGCGGTCGCCGAGCTGACCGAGATCGTGCGGTCGATCTCGCGGCGCATCGCCGAGGTGGGGCTGGGCGACAAGCAGGCGATCCTCGATCAGTACGCCGACATCCTGCGGCTGCGCAACCGGCTGGCGTCGACCGCGCCGGAGGACAAGGCGTGGACGCGCGACGCCCTGGATGTGCGCAACCGGTTCACGTTCGATTGCGCCGAGTGGGCGGGTGACGAGCTGATCCGGACGCACAGCAATGCGGGTGACAACTCCGGCGGTGAGCAGGAGAAGCTGATGGCGTTCTGCCTCGCCGGCGCGTTGAGCTTCAACCTGGCCAGCCCCGCGCAGGACTCATATTCGGCTGCCGCCGAGGGGCACGACAACACACCGGTGTTCGCGCAGCTGATGCTCGACGAGGCGTTCTCCAAGTCCGATCCGCAGTTCGCGCAGCAGGCGCTGTCGGCGTTTCGCAAGTTCGGCTTCCAGCTGGTGATCGTGGCGACCGTGCAGAATGCCACGACGATCCAGCCTTACATCGACAGCGTGGTGATGGTGTCCAAGACCGAGGCCACCGGCCGCAATGTCCGCCCCGTCGCGACCGTCGCGACCCGGACCATCTCGGAGTTCACCTCCTTGCGCAAAGAGATGCGGGCGAGCGCGGCGAAGGTGCCTGCTGGCGTCTGAAGTTGGACGTGGCCTTTCGCACGCCGAATCGCCGGTCAGACCTCGACAACCTCGACCAGGTTGTCGAGGCCGACGAAGTCTGCGACGTTGCGGGTGTAGAGCCGCGCCGAAAGGGCGTGTGCAGTAGCCGCGATCAATAAGTCCATGGATCGAGCTCGGGGCCGACGTCCAGCCTCGACAACCGCCGCAGCCAGATGTCCGTAGCTCGAAGCCACGGCGTCGTCCACCGGAACGGCATCGAACGTCCGTTGAAGCAGCAGCAGCCGACGAAGTCGTTCCGCGCGGACATTACGGCCCTTCGCGACGAGCACGCCGAAATGTAGTTCAGCCAACGTGATAGCGCTGACGGCTAGCTCGCCTTCAAGCGGAAGAACATCGGAAGCGATGACGACGCTGGTGTCGAGAATCGCTCTCACGCGTTCGCCCACGGATCCCGAATGTCGTCGGCCAGTTCCTCGCGGTCGGCGGCCCACGCCGGATCTTCGGGTCCGGTGAACAGCTCCGCCACGTCATCCCATCGGCGCCAGGTGCGGGGTGCGGCGGGTACGAGCCGAGCGCCAGGCCTGCCGGCGACGGTGATGACGATCTCCTCACCCTCCTCCACCCGACGCACGAGCTCGGACGCATTCTGGCGCAATTCGCGCAGACCAACAGCCTTCATAGTCGGATGGTAGCACATGTGCTACCGCTTGCTGCTTGCCCGCTGAGCAAGGTTGCAACATGGCGCAGGTGTCAGCCCGGTAGTTGGTGGAGCCAGTCCGAGTTGCCATCAACAGGTCCACCATTGATCACGATGGTCGGAACGCCGGGCTCGGGGAACTGGCGCAGGAGTGCGAGGTTGTTGGCAGTGATGGCGTGGGCGTCAAAACCGATCGGCAGCCCGAGCCTGATCAGGTCTTGAGCCGGCGGTGGTGCGCCGACGCGGTTGGCCAGGCCGGCGAGTTGATTGTTGTCGAGATCCGTGGGCCCTCCCTCCTGCGGCTGTTGCTCGGCCGAAAAGATCTGCTGGACGTAGCGCCACGTGATCTCGCTCGATCGCGATTGGTCAGCCACCACGAAGGTCGCATAGGTCGCGCGAATGTCGTAAGTCTTGCTGGCCGAGTACTTGTCGAGGAAGTCCACGAATCGAAGGTTGACGCGAAGCCTGCCGTCCTCGAGGCGTTGACCGATTTCCTCGCCCTGCTCTTGGACCATCTTTCCGCTGAAGGGGCACATCGGATCCACGTACAGATCGACCACCCCGAGTGCATGAGGGTCGCCGAGGGCGATGACATCTCCCGCCGGCGCCGCCACGGCCGCCTGCGCAACTCCTGCCGTCGGTCCGCACATCAGCAGTGCCGCAGCCACACCGAGGAGACGCATCGCCAGCTTCATCCGTCTTCTGTCCATGGGTTCCATCATGAGCCGCTCTCAACTTGTCTTCACCACCGCACTGGACCGGCACACCGTTCTTTGGCAAGCTCCGCGCACCCGCAAACAGGCGCGCCCGAACGTGAGTGCGGGCCAGAACCGTGCCTGCAGGGCAACGCCGTCTCCGCCGAGTCCGGTTGACTATCGAGTTGCCAAGCTCAGAGCGACACTGTCGCTGATGGTGGGGCTCGCCGTAGTACTTGAGCGACACAGTCGCTGTGAGCTTGGCAACTCGGATAGTGGCTCCAGTCCGCGTCGCCTGGTCCAGCGTCCAACGGTCCTTGCTGCGACCCCCGCTGGTTTTCCACTGGTCCGTCCTGGGCATCCCGGCGGCATGAACAAGCTGACCCGGCTCCGGCGTGCAGAAAAACAGATCGTTAAGATCCAGCGGCGCGTCTGGCTCGCTCAGGCCTTGGCGTGGCCGACGGTGATCGCGGCCGGGGCGACGTCGGTGGGTGTGCTGGTGTGGTTCCTCCGACGACGCTCGGCAGGTAATCGTCACGAGATGCCGGACCTGCCGGGCGCCCATGAGGACGGCACCGTGCACGTCGATCCTGATGGCCAGCTCACTCACACTCTTGCCGCAGACGACGCACGGGACACCGTCTAGGCCCACGACCACCCGCCCGATATCGACGGCGAAATTGGCGCCGCTGCGGCGTTTGGGCAGCGCGTGGCGGGTGAACACCCGATGTGCGTGATCAGCCAAAGAAAGGAAACCATCATGGCACTCGACGATGACGACATGACGACAGCAGGCGGCGGCGGAGAAGGTACCGCCGACGGCGGCTCCAACCCCGAAGGCCACGACGGCGGCGCCGACGGAACCGCGGACGAGGAGAAGAGCGGCGAGGGAACGGCCGACGGCGGCTCGAACCCCGAGGGTCACGACGGCGGTGCCGACGGAACCGCCTGAGGCCAGCATGCTGAGCCGGTGCGTGGCAACTGATACCGACGTTTTCGCCACCGAATACTGGGGCCGCAAACCCCTGCTCAGTCGCAGCGCCGCGCTGCCCCGCGACTTCAGCGATCTGCTCTCACCCACCGCGGTTGACGAGCTGATCGCTGAGCGCGGGGTACGCGCACCCTTCATCCGGATGGCCAAGACCGGCGAGGTGCTGGCCCGCAGTTGCTACACCGGACCGGCCGGCTTCGGCGCCGAGATGCCCGACCAGGTCGACTCGGCCAAGGTGCTCGCCGAATTCGCCGCCGGTTCGACCATCGTCCTTCAGGGGTTGCACCGACTGTGGCCCCCGCTGATCGATTTCGTGCGCGGCCTCACCGACGACCTGGGTCATCCCGTGCAGGCCAACGCCTACATCACCCCGCCGAACGCACAGGGATTCGAGCCCCACTACGACGTCCATGACGTGTTCGTCCTCCAAGCCTCCGGCCAGAAGCGCTGGACCGTGCACGAACCCGTGCACCAGCACCCGCTCGACTCGCAACCGTGGACCGAGCATCGCGACGCCATCACCGCACGCGTCCGCGATGCCCCGACCATCGACACCGTCCTGAAGGCGGGCGACGCGCTGTATCTGCCCCGCGGTTGGGTGCATTCCGCCCGATCCGAAGACACCACGTCGATCCACCTGACCATCGGAGTGTCGGCGCTGACGTACCTCGACGTCGTACGCGCGGTCGTCGACACGCTCGCCGCCGACGAAGAGTTCCGAAAATCTCTACCCATGGGCATCGATGCCACCGATCGCAGCGAAATGGCCTCGACGACAAGCAAAGTGATGGCACAGCTCGCCGACGTCCTACGCGACCGGGCCGCCGACCTCAGCGACAAGGCGGCCGCGAAGTTGTCGGATCGTCACGCGCAAAGGACCCGGCCCGTCGCCGTACGCCCCCTGGCCACCCTGGACGCCATGGCCGCCGCCGGCGCGCTGCGAGTTCGATGGCGCCCCGGGCTGATCGGCACGCTCGAGCACCTCGGCGAAAAGGTGCGCCTACGACTGCCGGACCGGACCATCACCTTCCCCGACTCATGCGCCGCCGCAGTCGAGGCGCTGCAACACGGACTCGTCGCGAACGCAGAAACACTGCCGGGCCTCGACCACGCCGACTCGACGGTGCTCATCAGACGGCTGTTACGCGAAGCAGTCGTCGTTGAGGAACAAGTTTGAGCCCCAAGCGCACGCCGTGCAGCGACCGATCGCTGGCGCGCAACGACCCCATCTACGGCACGGCCGGCGCGGGACGGTCCTGGGCGATGCTCGAACTGTGCGGCGGCTGGGGGCAATCGGCCTTCCTCGACTCCCCCTCCCTCCTCGACCGCGACCTCGGACGCAGCATCTGCCGCCGCATCGAAACCGAGGGCCTGCGGGTCACCGCGATACGCCGGCCGGGACGCCGAGACGAGACGCCGCGCTGGCGATGGTTCATCGCGCATTGCGAGGAGGGCAGCGAGGCGCTTTACGGCGGAGAGGTCGACGACGCCCGCGGGTACCTGGACATCGCCCTGGACGGCTCGGACGGCGAGCGGGTCGACGGCCCACTCGTCGCGGTCTGCGCGCACGGCAAGCACGACCAGTGTTGCGCCGTGCGCGGACGGAGCGCGGCGTCGGCCATCGCGGCCGAATACCCCGAATTCACCTGGGAGTGTTCACACTTGGGCGGCGACCGGTTCGCCGCCACCATGCTGATCCTGCCCGAGGGCCTGTGCTACGGGCGTGTCGACTCAACCGACTCCGCCGCTCTGGTGGCCAAATATCTCGACGGTCGGCTGGACCACCGATATCTGCGCGGACGCACATCCCTGCCCCACCCGGTGCAAGCCGCGCAGTATTTCGCGCGCGAGTCCCTGGGCGAGGACCGCATCAACGCCCTGTCGCCGCTGAACGTCGAACACGCCGAGCACCAAATCCGCGTCGAGCTCCGGACGGACTCGGGCTCCGTGAATGTCGTTCTCGCGGAGAAGATGTCGGAGCCGCTGCTGTCCATGTGCCGCGCCACGGTCGAGGGCTCGGTGCGCACGTTCGAACTCGTGTCAATGTCGTCGGACTGAGGAGGCTGTTTGCATGGCGGACATCATCGATCTGATCTACGCCGACCACGACTGGTTTCGTCGTCAATTCTTCCTGTTGGACGACGCGAAGTCCGACGCCGAGCTCGCCGCGATCTGGGACGCCCTCGGCGCCCGCCTCGACGTCCACGCCGAGGTCGAGGAGGCCGTGTTCTACCCTGCGCTGCTCAAGCACGGCGGCAGCGAGGACCGCGGCAATCCCGAGGGTGACCCCGAAGACGAGACCGAGGACGCCATCACCGACCACAACTCGATCCGCGACGCCATTCGCCGCTCACGCCAACACAAGACGGGCACCAAGGAATGGTTCGACGCCGTCTTCGAGGCTCGCAAGGAGAACGGCGAACACCTCGACGAGGAAGAGCGCGAGGCGATGCCGGACTTTATCAAGAGCGCCTCCCTGGAGCTGCGGCACGAATTGGCGATGCAGTGGCTGCGGCTCTACGCCGATCGCGAGACGACGATCAACGTCGACAACCGCGACAAGGACGCCGACGACTACATCGCCAAACACTCCTGAACGATCAGCCGTCGCCGTCCATCGCGTTGCGCAGGAACGGCAGTATCCAGCCCGAAATCGGCCACACCGCCGCCAGCGCGAACGCGCACACCGCGCCGACGACCCCGGCGATCGCGCGGTGCTTGCGGCGACTCTCGTCGGCGAACGCGCCGCTGCGCAGCAGCAGGAACGTGGTGGTGAGCCAGCCCGCCAGATAGAGGGCACCGAGCGCATATTTCATATGTCTCCGTTGTACCCCTCCGCGGGGCCGGCGTCAGACCGCGTATCAGCGGAGGTAGGTCTGGCCATCCCGCGGATATCCGCCGCCGTCCGTGGCGATGTGAACGTGGTCGAAATGGTTGGCTGTGTCTGAGCCGGCGTCCGACATCGCTCTTTTCGAGCCGTCGGGCCGGTAGATGGTCTGCCTCCAGATGACGTGGTTCACGCCGAAGCGTTCCGCGTTCTTCAGGACGTAGGCGAGCACATGGTCCCCGAGCGCTGTCCCGGCAGCCGAGCGAGCGTTCGGGATCATCACGTCGATCGCCAATCCGTGCGGATGCCATTTCAAGGGATCCGACCGGACTCCGCCGATGTCGAGAATCTCGGGAAACTCTGCGCTGACCGAACGTGCCGCCAAGATGGTTTTGACCTGGAGTCCAGTCTCCCGCGCAACGCTGGGGGGCAATGTGGGCGACACGGCCAAGCGGGCCGGTTCGGGACCGATCGGGCCCACCGCTACCAGCGCCGGTGTCGAAGCCGCGACCTCTGTGCAGCACGAGGCATCGTCACTGAGCTGCGGATAACTGTCTGCCCCGACACCCAACAATGCCGCGGCAGAGACGACGCCCGCAGCCACGGACGTCAGCGACCGTTGCCGCGTTTTGGCTAATGCGTGTCTTCCCATCGGGCGTGCACCCTACCCGACACGCCCGAGCGCGTTCAGCAACCACCTAGATGGCTTGTCGTTCCGATAACCGAGATGGGCCGCGACGCCCTCCTAGCCGTAAAATCACAGCTCACAAAGGCCAGACCAGTGAATTTCTCAGTACGCCCGACCACGTGGCGCAGGCCGTAAATAGTGGCCTGGGTTAAAGATCAGCTAATGGTGTGACATTCGTCAAATTCGTGCCTGAGCCACGAATCGGCAACATGCTCGACGCAGCGGAGCGATCGGGCGGGGCGGCGCACCGCGTGACCGACGGATCAGAACTCGGCCTCATCCTCTCGATGGAAGTGCCGCCACAACAGGGCCCCGCCGGACAACGCGATCAGCAGTCCGATCCCGCCGATCACGATGCCGACGAACAGCGAGATGAACATCGGATCGACCGATTCGCCTATCGTGCCGGCACCGAAGACGCCGCCGACGAGGAAACCCAGCATCGGTGCCAGTACGGCGACCGCCATCCCCAGCAGCGCCCGCCACATTCCAGGCGGCGTGGGTTCGAGAACGACGGGGCGGCCGACCTCGGGAGCGTCGACGTCGTCACCGCCCGGCGCGGTGATGCCAGGATCAGGTGCTGCGCTAGTCATCGGATCTCACCCTCCTGATGTGGGGGACGGCGTCACCACCGCCTGCGTCGTTCGTCGAATTGCCGCCCTCGAGGAACGGGCGGACGATATCCATCGGAATCGGGAAAACGACAGTCGAGTTCTGGTCGGCGCCGAGTTCCAGCAGGGTCTGCAGATAGCGCAGCTGCAGCGACGCCGGACTCTCACTGAGTGTTATTGCGGCATCGCGTAACTCCGCGGATGCCTGCAATTCGCCGTGCGCGCTGATCACCTTGGCGCGACGCTCGCGCTCGGCCTCGGCCTCGCGGGCCATCGCCCGCTGCATCATCTCGGGAATCTCGACGTCCTTGATCTCGACGACCTCGACCTTGACCCCCCAGGGTTCGGTCTGGCTCGCGATGGACGCGGCCAGGTCCTCGTTGAGATCGGCGCGGTGAGCCAGCAGCGTGTCGAGGTCGGCACGTCCGACCACCGACCGCAGCGTGGTCTGGGCGATCTGAGAGGTGGCGACCGCGAAGTTCTCCACCGCCATCACGGATTTCGTCGGATCGGTAACCCGGAAAAGGACGACGGCATTGACGCGCGCCGTGACGTTGTCGCGCGTGATGACCTCTTGGGGCGGGATGGTCAACGTCACCGTGCGCAGATCGACGCGCACGAGCTTGTCGACGCCGGGCAGAACGACGACGATTCCCGGTCCCAGCGGTCCACGTAACCGGCCGAGGCGGAAGCCCACACCGCGTTCGTACTCCTTGACGACGCGCAGTGACGCGATCACCACGGCGACGAGCAGCGCGACCAGGACAACGACGGCGACAGTCAACGGACCACTCATCAGCGTGTCTCCCGTCGGTCGGATGCATAGGAGGTACGACGACGGATTTCCGCCTCGGCCAACCGCTTTCGCTCCTCGATGTTCTCGTCGAGTGACTGGAACAGCACGCCCGGCGGCACGGCCGGGGTGCGGCGCAGGTGCGACCACAGCGGCAGCGAAAGAACGCCCACCGCGACGGCGCACCCCAGCAGCATCAGTGTCTCCGGCACGGTGGCGGCCACCAGCGCCATGGCCAGCGGCCAGATGACGGCGATACCGCTGACGGCGCAGGCGATCCCGCGGTGAAAGCGTGCCGCCTCCGACGCCGGCCAGCTGTCGATCGCGCGGCTCACCTCGCGGCCGTCGTTGGAGGTGGTGCAGGAGTGCTTGACCGGGCAGGCGTTGCACACCGTCGGGCTGCCCCGGTAGCGCATGACCCGGTTGTCGGGGTCAAATGACTTGGGCCACAACCACTGATCCTGCGGGCACAGCCACGCATCGTGGTCCTCGTGGTAGACGAACGGGCCGGACCGTTGTTGTTCCACCTTGGCGGCGGCGCGGCGGGCGAACATGTCGATGCCGTAGGCGATCACGACGAGCAGGGCGGCGTACCCGATCGACAGCCAGGTTTCGATCGCGATGCCCGCGGTCACGAACTACCCCCGACGGTTTCGTGATCGTCAGGCAACCGGCGATCCGACGCATAACGCGACGACCCGCCGCCCGTCGCCGCCAGGCCGGTGCGGTCTTCCTCCGCCTGCGCGTGTTCCTCGACGAAGAGTGTCTCCGCGGGCATCGTGTGCGTGGTCGCCTTGATGCCGTATCGCACACCGAGCCAGGCGATCCAGACGAACGGCAGCACGCCGCCGAGGATGAACAGGAAGTCACCGGGCATCCGCAACCATTCGAGTACGACGTTGCCCGACTGGGTGATGTATCCCAGGGTGCGCGCCTCGTAGTAGCCGTCGTTGACGGAGTGCCACAACTGCAGGACGCCCAGCGGGAGCAGGGTGGCGAAGACCATCCACGCCAGGCCGATGTTGAGCGACCAGAACGACAGCTTGGCCAGTTTGTCCGGCCATCGTTTCGACGGGATGATGTAGCGCAGCGCGAACAGCGCCAGGCCGACGGCGAGCATCCCGTAGACGCCCATCATCGCGCCGTGGGCGTGGTTGGCGGTCAGTGCCGTGCCGATCTGGTAGTAGGACACGATGGGCAGGTTGATCAGGAAGCCGAAGATGCCCGCACCGACGAAGTTCCAGAAGCCCACGGCGACAAGGAACATGACCGCCCAGCGGTGCGGGAACGGTGCGCTGCTGCGCGACTGCTGTCGCGAGCCCAGTTGCAGGAATGTCCACGCCTCGACGGTGAGGAAGGTCAGCGGGATGACTTCCATCGCGGAGAAGAACGCGCCCAGAGCCATGTGTTCCACTGGCGTGCCGGAGAAGTACAGATGGTGCATCGTGCCGATAACGCCACCCACCGAGTACAAGATGACGTCGAGGAAGATCAGCTGGATGGCGATCCGGCGGCGCACCACGCCGAGCATCACGAAGATGTAGGCGACCATCACCGTCGTGAACAATTCGAGGAAGTCCTCGACCCACAGGTGCACCACCCAGAAGCGCCAGAATTCGGCGACGGTCAGGTGGGTCTGGGTACCCGCGAGCATCCCGACGGCGTAGAACGCGGGGATGGCCAGGCCGGCATAGAAGAACAGCCACGGCATGTTGAGCTTGCTCTCGGTCTTCAGGCGCGCGCGGATCGCCCGGAAGATGATCGCCATCCACAAGAACAGCCCGATGACCAGCAGGATCTGCCAGAACCTCGGTAGGTCGAGGTATTCCCACTGCTGGTCGAAGAAGATGGAGCCTTTGGCCCAGTCCACGCCGAAGGTACTCAAGGCCGTTCCCACCAGAGTGCCGGCCACGACGACGAACAGCGCACCGAGCAGCCCGTACGTCAGCCACGACTGTCGCCGTGGTTCGCGGCCGGAGATGATGGGCGCGAGGAAGATGCCTGCGGCGAGGAAAGATGCCGCCGTCCACAGCAGCGACAGTTGAACGTGCCAGGTCCGCGCCAGGTTGAACGGCAGGATCTGGGCCAGGTCGAAGCCGAAGAAATTGCTCAGCTCGGCGCGGTAGTGCTCGATGGCGCCGCCGAGTACAGCCTGCCCAAGGAAGAGCACCGCGACGACGAAGAAGAACCAGGCGGTGGCTTTCTGCGACGGGGTGATCTCCACTTCGCCCGGTTGGCGGAAGGCCAGCGAGGGGGTTTCCGTTGCGTGCCAACCGATTTTGCGGCTCCACCGCCCATAGAGGGCGAACAGTGCGCCGAGCCCGGCCAGCAGGGCGATCAGCGACATCGCCGACCAGACCAGGATGTCGGCCGTCGGGGTGTTGTTGACGCGTTGTTCGGGTGGCCAGTTGTTTGTGTAGGAGTAGGCGTGACCCTCACGCTCGGCTGCGGCGGCCCAGGCCGTCCAGCTGAAAAACGCGGTGAGATCGTGGATTTCCTGAGGGTCGGTGATGAGCTGGGGGATCAGCCCGTATTCGGTCGAGTCGGTGCCGAAGACATCGGCGTAGTGAGCACGGACCTTGTCAAAGGCGGCCACTTGCTCGGCGGTGAACTGCAGCGTGCCGGTGTCCTTGTCGTAGCGGTTGGTCCGCATCATCTTGACGAGGTCGGCCGTCGGGTCCGGCGATCCAGAGTCGCGCAGCTGCTGGCCGACGTCGTCGGCGGACAAGCGCAGGTACTCCGCGGTGTAGTCCGGACCGAGGTAGCCGCCGTGGCCCATGATCGAGCCGTACTGCTGCAGGCCGCGGCGCAGGAAGATCTGCTGTCCAGCGGTGACCTGTTGCTCGGTGAACAGGGTCTGGCCGTCCGGGCCGACCACCCGCTGCGGCAGCGGCATCGAGTCGGTGTAGGTCCTGGCGGCCAATATGCCCATGATCATGAAGCCGAAGACCATGACCAGGGCGACGCCCTGAACCCATCCTTTCGATATCGCAAGCTCGGCTTTAGTCGGAACTGGCAGGAAGGACTGCTCTGTCATTGCCACACCCCCGTGCGAAATGAGTCACGTCCGCAGCATCTCTGGCCACCGTAACGAAACCCGCGCCGAGGTGGCGGTGTTTCGCAACATCGCAACCCGTCACGTCCGGACTGCAACCACCGCCTCGTATCGTGACCGAATGCAGAAGACCCGAGCCGCTCACATCGCCCGGCAGGTCGGTGCGTTGGCTGTCGCGGCACTGACCGCCGCTTCGACACTGAACGGATATCGCCCGGTGGCGCGAAAGGGATACCCCTCGATCTTTTCGTGGGCGTTCGGTCTCGTGGTGACCGAGTTCCCGTTGCAGACACTCGCGAGCCAGCTCGCCGGACTGCTGCTCACCGCGCGCCGCCTCACGCGTCCGGTGCGCAGGACGGCGTGGATCGTGGCCGGCCTGTCCGCGTTGGGTCTGCTGAACTTCAACCGCGCCGGCCACCAGGCCTCCGCCCCACTGACCGCCGCCTTGGACAACGGCCTGGGGCCACATCGACGCACCAACTCCGATGGTTTGTGGCGTCGGCCGGCAGGCGACGGCACCGCCAAGACGCCCGGCGCTCTGCGGATGCTGCGGATCTATCGCGACTACGCCCACGACGGCGACATCAGCTACGGCGAATACGGCGGCGCCAATCATCTCGATGTCTGGCGACGACCCGACCTCGACCGAAACAGCAAGGCGCCGGTGCTGTTCCAGATCCCCGGCGGGGCGTGGACCACCGGCAACAAACGCGGACAGGCGCATCCGTTGATGAGCCACCTTGCCGAGCTCGGCTGGGTTTGCGTGGCGATCAACTACCGGCACAGCCCACGCAACACGTGGCCCGACCACATCGTCGACGTCAAGCGCGCTCTGGCATGGGTGAAGGCACACATCGGCGAGTACGGCGGCGACCCCGATTTCGTCGCCATCACCGGCGGCTCGGCCGGTGGCCATCTGTCCTCGCTGGCCGCGTTGACGCCCAACGACCCGCGGTTCCAGCCTGGGTTCGAAGACGCCGACACCCGTGTCCAGGCCGCGGTCCCGTTCTACGGCGTGTACGACTTCACCCGCTTCGAAGACGCGATGCATCCGTCGATGCCCGAATTGCTCGAGCAGATGGTCGTCAAACAACGGCTTTCGACGAACCGGCAGCCCTATGTCGACGCATCGCCGGTGACCCATGTCTCCGCAGACGCTCCGCCGTTCTTCGTCTTGCACGGCCGCAACGACTCGCTTGTTCCCGTCGAGCAGGGGCGAGGCTTCGTCGAAAGGCTGCGAGAAGTCAGCACACAGCCGGTCGTGTATGCCGAACTGCCGTTCACCCAGCATGCTTTCGATATTTTCGGCTCGGCCCGCGCCGCGCACGCAGCTGTAGCCGTCGAGCAATTCCTCGCCGAGATCTATGCGCGTCGTGCGCTCGACAACGTCGCGGTCTAGCCCTCTTTCGACCGTGTGGCGGTGAACGACACCGACACGGTGTCAACGACTTTCATTGAACCCATCAGCATCGAGTAGGGCTTGATGTCGAAGTCCGATTGCACAATGTCGGCTTCACACGACAGTCGCCATTTGTCGCCGAGATCATCGACGCGCAGGTTGACCGCGTACTCGTTGCTCACGCCGTGGATCTCCAGCGTGCCGGTCATCAGATAGCCGTCGTCCGACTTGTCGATGTCACCTGCGTGAAAACGGATCTGCGGGAACCGTTTGGCATCAAGCGAATTCAACGCGTTTGACCGCGCCAGCGCTTTCTCCGGCGCGGACAGCCCCTTCACACCGCCCTCGCCCTTTCGCACTTGAAGCGAATTGACGTCGACGATCACTTCCGCCTCGACGGGCTCGCCGCCGCTCCACCGCACCGTGGCCTGCCATTCGGTCATCGCGATCGTCAACCGGTGGCCCATCTTGGCCGCCCTGCCCGTCACGCCGGTCTTCACGAGCAGCTCACCTTCGGAGGCGTCCACACTCCACTCGTTGGCGGTCATCGGACCGAATGTACCGGCCGGCGCGCAGCTAGGGCGGCGGAGGCGGGGGCGGTGGTCCCGGCGGCGGTGGCGGTGCTGGCGGTGGCGGGGCCGGCGGCGGCGGGGGCGGTGGTCCCGGCGGCGCTGGCGCGCCTGGCGGTGGTGGTGGTGGTCCCAAGATGATCGGCGGCAACCCCGGAATCTCGATGACCATCGGGTTCACCGGCGGCGGTGGTGGAGGCACGCCGGGCGGAGGCGGGGGCGGCTCGACCGGCCGCGGCGGCGGTGCCGGCGCTACCCCGTTGCTGATGTTGATGGTGATGATCGACCCCGGAATCGTCTGACCGCTTGGCGTCGTCCCGACGACCGTTCCGTATCGTGACGAACTGTTCACCGAGGACGGCTGATCCGCCACCTGAAAGCCCGCCTCTCGCAACCGCTGACGCGCCGCATCCACCTTGAGGCCGGTGACGCTGGGCACCTTGCCACCCGGCGCGCCGTCGACATAGCGCGGATCCGTCGGCGGAAGGCGCACCTCGCCGAAGTCGGTGGCGATCGGCTTCATCGCCGTGAACCACGTGCGGGCAGGTTCGTTGCCACCAAACAGGTCCCCATTACCGCACTCGCGCAGCGGAAATGAACAGATGCCCGACGGTGTACTGGAATCGGCGAAGATGTAGTTCGCCGCCGCGTACTGATTGGTGAAGCCGAGAAATCCCGCCGACCGGTGCGACTCCGTCGTCCCCGTCTTGCCCGACAGCGGCAGCGACCACCCCGTCGACGCGGCTGCGGCCGCAGCGGTGCCCGGGCTCTGATCGTCCTTGCTGAGCGCGTTGGCGAACGTGTTCGCGAGCCCCTCGGGCACTGCCTGGTCGCACGGCTGACTGTCGACCGTCACCTCATTGCCGTAACGGTCGAAGATCTTGTCGACCGGGTTCGGCGGGCACCACACACCGCCAGACGCCAGCGTCGCCGCCACATTCGCCAACTCGAGCGCGTTCAGCTGAAACGGTCCTAACGTGAACGACCCGATGTTCTGCCTCTTGATGAAGTCGGCCAAGCTTTCGTTGCTATCGGGGTCGTATGCCCGCGCCGTGCCGGGCAGCGCGTACGACCGCAGCCCCAGCCGCACCGCCATGTCGACGGCGCGCGGAACACCCACCTGCTGAATCAATCTCGCGAAGGCGGTGTTCGGCGACGTCGCCAGCGCGTCGGTGACATTCATCGAGCCGCGATAGTTGCCAGCGTTTTTCACACACCACGTCTCCTTGGGACAGCCCGGTGTATCGCTGCTGCCGAGTCCCCTGGCCTGGACCGAGCCGGGCACCTGCAACTGATTGTTGATGCCCATGCCCATTTCGAGCGCCGCCGCGGTGGTGAACACCTTGAAGATCGAGCCCGCGCCGTCGCCCACGAGCGAGAACGGCTGCTGCTGCACCGTTTCGTGGGCGTCGCCGTTGAGTCCATAAGTGCGACTGCTGGCCATCGCCACGACGCGATGGGCATCCTTGCCGGGCTTGATGACGCTCATCACGCTGGCCACCCCGTCGAGCGTCGGGCTGGCGAACTCGTCGATCGCCGACTTGACCGAATCCTGCACCTTCGGGTCAAGGGTCGTGCGGATGACGTAGCCGCCTCGTGCCACCTGCTCCTTGCTGATGCCTGCCTTGGCCAGGTAGTCGAGCACATAGTCACAGAAGAAGCCGCGGTCCCCGGCGGCAACGCATCCGCCCGGCAGCTGGCGCGGCCGGGCCAACACACCCAAGGGTGCGACCTTGGCGGCACGCAGTTCGTCGGCCTGCGCAGGCAGATTCTCGATCATGGTGTCCAACACCACGCTTCGCCGTTCCATCGCGGCCTGGGGATTGTTGTACGGGTCGAAGATGCTCGTGGACTTCACCAGTCCCGCCAGCAGCGCGGCCTGCTGCCAGTTCAGGTCCGACGCATTGACGCCGAAGTACGTCTGCGCCGCATCCTGCACGCCGAATGCGCCGTTGCCGAAATACACCAGATTCAGGTACCGGGTGAGAATCTCTTCCTTGGACAGCGTCTTGTCGAGGGCGAGCGCCAAGCGCATCTCACGCAGCTTGCGCGCGGGCGTCAACTCGACGGCGGCCCGCCGCTCGGCGTCGGTCTGAGCCGTCACCAGCAACCGGAAATTCTTCACGTACTGCTGTTCGATGGTCGAGCCCCCGCGGGTGTTGATGTTTCCGGCGAGGTAGCCGGAAACACCGGTCAGCGTGCCTTGCCAGTCCACGCCGTTGTGCTCGGTGAAACGCTTGTCTTCGACCGAGACGATCGCCAGCTTCATCGTGTTGGCGATCCGATTGGAAGGCACTTCGAACCGGCGCTGTGAGTACACGCGCGCGATCGGCTTCCCCGCCGCATCCACCATCGTCGTGACCAGTGGGACGTCGCCCTGCAGCAGCTGCGCCGAGCCGCTTGTGACGACGTCGGCAGCCCGGTTCGAAACCAGCCCCATAGTGCCGACCAGTGGAAACAGCAGTGCGGCCACCAGTGCACCGGCAGACAGACAACACAAGATCAACTTCGCGACGGCATCCCACACCGATCGGTGCTCCCCCATGCACTCAGATTAGTGAGCCGGCAACCCCACGGCGCTCGAATCGAAAGACGAATCGTCACCGGATCTCTACCGACGAACGCCGCTGACGCTGACGCATTCGCCGAATACCTCACGGCAGCGGCATAACAGGGGGATTGTTGCGGCACCCGGTCAACGCGCTCCCCTCAGGTAGATCACCCGCGTCCGGAAGACGATGTCCTGCAACGATCTTCGCTGACGGTCGAGTACGACCCACAGCAGTCCGACCGGGAAGAGCACGCAGCAGATCGATCGCAGCAATCCAACGAGAAGACGCACGCGCTGTGACCGTCGCCCGACGACCCGCAGGCCCATCGTTGCCGCGCCCGCGGTCGATCCCGAGACCGTCCAGCATCCCGTCAGGTACAACACGGCGATGACAAATGTCACCACCGTCGAGAACACGGCGTTCAGTGACGGCAGGCTGAACGCGGTCGGCGAATACACGAGCCTCACCAGCACCAGGCCTCCGTAGAGCGCGCCCATGATCAGCAGCACCACGAACAGGTCAATGACCGCAGCCAACCCCCGGGTGATGATCCCGGCCGCCCGCTCAACGTCAGGTTCCGGCGTAATCACCGGGTGTCCCGGTCACGCCCCAGCATGCGATTGACGATTCCCGCCACGGCGTCGTCGGCGCGCTCGCCCTGCGTGCGCACGTCCATCATCACCTCGGCGGTCATGGAATTCGTCGATTCGCGGATGATCGCCGGTAGGTCTACACCTTCAATCACCCTGTCCGCCAGAGCGATCAGGTCAACCCGGTTGATCACCGCGTCGATGTCGAGATCGGCTGCGAGCGCATCGATATCCACTCTTTCGCGTACGAGCGCGTTCAAATCAATCTCGTCGAGGACCAGGTCGACCAAACCGACCGCGACACCGGCCACCACAGCCTTGAATTGGTCGGCGCTCTGCGTCACCCATCTGTCGCCCAGCTCGGACAGGCCGACGACGCCGCGCCGCATCAGCGGCCCGAGCACCGGCACCTTCTCCGCGACGCGATAGGCGGCCTCCGCGGCTCCGACCGCCATCACCCCCGTACCGACAGCGGCGGATACCACCGGGTGTTTCAGCAGGTCGACACCGGTGCCCATCACCGCATGGTAGTTCGGAAACGTGAATTTGCGCGGTGTGACATTTAGAGCCAGCTGGCGTGGGTCAAGATCAGAGCCCGACCGTCCCGTGCACGTGCGCGCGCAACCGCGCACCAAGCTCGGCCAGCGCGAGATCGGCTTCGGCGCGCACACCCGCGTGGAGGTGGATGTCGTGCCACAGCCCGTCGGACCGCTGGTGCTCGACATCCGTTGCCACGCCGACGATCTTCTCCACCAGCGGATCCTCGCCCGCGCTCTGCAACACAATCGGCGGCAGATCCGCGAAGTTCCCGGACACCGGAGACACCACCGATGTGATCACCGGGCGGATCAAGCCCAACGCCGCCGGTCGCGCGATTCCCCTGTCCCGCAGCGTCATCGCCAGCGCCAGCGCCAACCCGCCACCCGCTGAATCACCCGCGATCACCGTCGTTTGAGGGTCCATGCCGGCTGCCAGCAGCGCCGTGTACACCTCGACCATCTCCTCAAGCGCCACTGCCTCCGGCGCCAACGAGTAGTCCGGCACCACGGCCGCCATCCACGCCGCCTCAGCCAGCCTGCCCGCGACGCCCCGATAGCCGTACGCGCTGCCCAGCCCGTACGCTCCGCCATGCAGATAGATCAGCGTTGCGTTGGCACCCAAGCTCACCGTCCGCTCCACCGGCACGCTGCCGACGACCTCTCGCTGCCAGTGCAGGCCCTCGAGCGGTCGCGTCAACGCGGTGACGGCGTCATACATCTTTCGGTCAACGCGCACCGAGTTCCGATGCGGCGCTAACGGCGAGCGACACCCCCTCAGTGCCGCCCGCACGATCTCACGACGAATCCTTCCCATGTGTCGCGTCATGCAATGAGAATGGCTGTCAGCACGCCTCCGAGTCTTGTCAAGATCGGACAAATTTTTACCATTTCGCGACAGAAAGCAACGATGGTCAACTTGATCCGGTCCACGGCGATGTGGGGCTACCCCGGGCTCGTACGCGAGCTCGGGGCAGACCCGGCGGTGTTTCTGGACCGTTTCGGCATCCCTTCGGGGACCGAGCTCGAGGTGGACACGTTCATCCCTTTTGCGTCGCTCGTCCGGATACTCGAAGCCACCGCCGAGGAGCTGACTTGCCCCGACTTCGGGTTGCGCCTGTCGGGCCGCCAAGGCCTGCACATCATCGGGCCCATTGCGGTGATCGTGCGCAGCGCGTCGACGGTGCTCAGCGGCATCGAAGCCATCGAGCGCTTCCTCTATATTCATTCCCCCGCGCTCACGCTGGCCGCCCAGCCACGCGACGATGGCGGCGTCGAGTTCATCTACGAAATCGTCGAGCTGGGAGTTCCTCACATCCAGGCTTACGAGCTGAGCATGGGCATCGCCGCGCAGATCGTCCGCATGCTCGGCGGGCCGTCATCGCGCCTAGACGCCGTCTCATTCCCGCATCCCCAACAGGGCACCGACGCCGCCTACCGTGACGCACTGGGCTGCCCTGTGTACTTCCAACGGCCGCGGGCCGGTTTCGAGCTGTCGGCGGAGCTAGCCGCCCGTGGCAACGAGAACGCCGACCCGCAAACACATCGCATCGCCACCGAATACCTTGAGGCGACGTATCTTCCGGCCAATGCCACGCTGTCCGACCGTGTGGCCGAGCTGGCACGCCGACTGCTACCCACCGGGCAGTGCACCGTCGAAGCGATCGCCGGTGAGCTCGCCATGCATCCGCGAACGCTGCAGCGGCGACTCGGCGACGAGGGTGCCCGCTGCCAAGAAATCATCGACCGCGAACGCCGAGCGCAGGCGGCACGCTACCTCGCCGAGCCGGACCTGCATCTCTCACAGATCGCCGGTCTGCTCGGATATGCCGAACAGAGCGCGTTGAATCGGTCGTGCCGACGCTGGTTCGGCAGGACACCGAGGCAGTGTCGGTTGGGGGCGCTGGTGTAGGAGCTACCCGGTCAGAGCCGACCTTTGAGGATGAGATTCCAGTACATCTGCGGCAGGGCGTAACGGTCGAACGCCCAGGCCCATCGACGCGGCTTCAGCGGATCGAGAAACGACGGCAATGAACTCCTCAGCGATCCCGTCCGGTCGAACTCGCCGAACATCAGCCGGTGCTCATCGGTCGCAATCGGCGCCACCGTGTACCCGTCGTACTCCTGGAATTGACCACCGCTGCGCGCCGCCAACAAGTTGTCGACCACGATCGCCGACTGCCGTCGTATCGCTCCGCCCGACGGGTCCGTGCCCGCGTTCGCCGCGTCACCCAGCGCCCACACATCGGCATGGACCCGATGCCTGAACGTCTTCGGGTCGACGTCGACAACCCCATGCGCGCCACCGTCGGCCAGACCCGACTCCTCGACCCAACGCGGTCCGCGAAACGGCGGAACAAGATGCAACAGGTCGTACGGCAGCTTCTGCTCGACGCCATCCCCGACGCGGACCGCCAGCTTCCGCTCCACGGGATCTATTCCGGTCACGGTGGCGTTGTTCAACACCCGCACGCCGATCTCGTCAAGGCTGCGCCGCAGCCGGTCGTCGATCTCTGTGACGCCCAGCAGGTTCGGCCGATCGACGACCAGGGTGATGTCGATGTCCCCGATGCGCCCCATCCGCCGCCAATACGCCGCCGCCAAGAACAGCGGCTTGAGCGTCGTACCGCTGCAACTCACCGGCGGCCGCGGCACCGTGAACACCGCATGCCCGGCCATCATGGACTCCACCAACTGCCATGTCTTCTCGGCGTGGTCGAGATAGTTGCTCGCAACCGCGTCGGTGTCGACCACGGTGAACACGTCGGCCAGGTCGTCGTCGTCGGGGACGAGTCCGGGCGCGAGGACCACGTCGGTGTACCTGTAGACGCGGCCGCTCTTGCATCGAACCGTCCGCAAGTCGGCATCCACGCCGACGGCAGAGTCCTGCAGCCACGTGCACCCATCCGGGGTCACCGACTCTTGCGTGCGCTCGGCGCTGCTGCGCGACGCCTGACCTCCACCGACGTACGACAACAGCGGCCGATATGTGTGCACCGCAAGCGGTTCCACCACTCCGACGCTGACCACTCCGCGCCGCAGCAGGCGAGCCGCCACGCTGAGTCCCGCGTTGCCGCCACCGACGACCAGGACGTCGAAGGAATCCTCGCTGTGCTCCGGTGTGACGTCCATAGACGAGCATTACCCGGTTCGACGTCCGGTACACCGGGACGTGCGACGGAACCCGTCGCCGCGTTCGAAACCTCCGCTGAGCAGCGGCGCGGCCAGTAGCATCCACTCGATGTCGACCGATTCCCCCGCTGAAGTTGGCGATCGCCACGTATCGGGACTAGCCGCCGTGATGACGGTGGCCGCCATGGGCATCGGTTACGGCATTGCCATCGGCGACCCGACCACGCTGTCGGCCAACCTGCAGGTCGTCGCGGCTGGTCTCCACATCACCGGCAGCACGTCGACGTTCGTCGCCAGCCTGGCCACGCTGACGATGGCCGCCACCGTGCTCAGTGCCGGCGCCCTCGGCGATCTCTACGGCATGCGCCGCATGTACCTGCTGGGCATGTCGGGCGTGATCGTGTTCAGCGCGCTCGCCGCCGCCGCACCGGTAGCAGCAGTGCTCATGATCGCTCGCGCCGGCGTCGGCGTGGCGTTCGCGTTCCTGATCGGGTTGTCGCTTGCGCTCACCAATGCGGTGTTCCCGCCGGGAAAGCGGGCGGCGGCGATCGCGGCCTACTTCGGTGCGGGATACGCCATCGCCACGCCGATGCCCGCGATCAGCGGTGCACTCGGACACGCGATCGGCTGGCGCGCATGCTTTCTCGTGGTGCCGCTTGTCGCGGTTCTCGGGTTGGCGCTCACGTGGCGATTCGTGCCCGAAACGCTGCGCGCCACCCGACGCCTCGACCTGCCCGGCCTGTTCCTGTTCGCCGTCGCGCTGCTGGGCCTCATCTTCGGCACCTCTCGCATGGAGACCGGCATCGACCTGACCGGCACCGCCTCCGTCGCGCTCGGCGTCGTGGCCGGCGCCGGGTTCGTGATGCGCGAACTGCACACCCCCGACCCGGCGCTGGACATGCGGGTGTTCCGCTCCGGCCGGTTCAACGCGGCGGTGACGGCCGGAGTCATGTTCAACATCGTGCTCGGCGGGTCCATGGTGCTGCTGGCCTTCTACCTCGTGACGATTCGCAAGGAATCACACGAGCTGTTCGGGTTCCTCCTCATACCCGCCACCGCGATGGCCGCACTGGCCGCCACCGCCGCCGGCCCGGTGATCAGAAAGGTAGGTCCCCGCGCGGTGATGATCACCGGCCTTCTCACCATGCTCGCCGGTCTTCTCGTGCTGAGGCTGTTCGACTTGAGCACCGGGCGCACAATCGTTTTCGTCACCGCGGCTCTGATCGTCGTCGGCGGTGCACTGGTCACCACCCCGCAAGCGACGATCATGATGAGTAGCGCGCCTGACGATCTCGGCGGCGCGGTATCGGCGGTCAAGAGCGCGGTCAACGAGGGCGGTTACTCGCTCGGCCCGGCCTTGTTCGCGCTCATCGGAATCAACCTGTTCCTCACCGACAGCGTGCACGACCTGTCCAACTCCGGAATCAGCCGCGCGGAGACGCGCGAAGCGTTGGTGACGGCGCACGGTGGCCAGCAGGCTCACCTCGTCAATCCCGAGCAGGCACGACTGCTGGTGGAACAAGCGCCGCACAATGCAATCGACGCGATTCACACGCTGAGTCTGGTGATGGCCGTTGGACCGGTCGTGGCGATCATTATGGCGCTCTGGCTCATCAAGCCGACCGCCAAAACGTGACGCTCACTGATAACTCGTCCGAAACTCAGCCACTCTCGACGTCGTCACGCACGCCGCGTGCCTAACCTGAGACCGTGCTGACCGAACTGATCGACGTCCCCGGTGGTTCGTTCCGCATGGGCTCGAATGACTTCTATCCCGAAGAGGCGCCGGCCCACACCGCCACCGTCGACGGGTTCGCGATCGAGCGCCACCCAGTGACCAACGCCCAGTTCGCCCAGTTCGTCGACGACACCGGCTACGTCACGATCGCCGAAAAGCCTTTGGATCCAGCCGATTTCCCTGACGTACCGCCCAAGGATCGGGCACCGGGAGCACTGGTGTTCCAGCCCACGGCCGGCCCTGTCGACCTGCGCAACTGGCGCTTGTGGTGGACCTGGATGCCCGGTGCGTGCTGGCGGCACCCCCGCGGACCGGAGTCGTCGATCGAGAACCTCGACGAGCACCCCGTGGTCCAGATCGCCTACCCCGACGCGAACGCCTACGCCCAGTGGGCCGAGCGTCGACTGCCCACCGAAATCGAGTGGGAGTACGGGGCGCGCGCGGGATCGACGACGGTGTACCCCTGGGGCGACGTCGTGCGACCGGGCGACGAATTGATGGCCAACACCTGGCAGGGCCGCTTCCCCTACCGCAACGACGGCGCCCGCGGCTGGACCGGCACCTCGCCCGTCGGCACGTTCGCCGCCAACCCGTTCGGACTCGTCGACATGATCGGCAACGTATGGGAATGGACGACCACCCACTACCGGCCGCGACACCGACCCGGCCAGCCCGCCAAGTCCTGCTGCACTCCGATGCTCTCGGCCAACCCCGCGGTGATGCAGACCCTCAAGGGCGGCTCACACCTGTGCGCGCCCGAGTACTGCCACCGCTACCGCGCGGCGGCGCGCTCGTCGCAATCGCAGGACACCGCGACGTCGCATATCGGTTTTCGCTGCGTGGACTGATCGGAGCGGTCAGTACGGCGTGATGGTCGTTCCGTCGATGGAGACGTTCATGCCGTGGACGCTCTTGATGTTGGTCAGACGCGTCCCTTCGATCGTCAACAACAGGCTCCAACCGTGATACCGATACGGCTGGCCGTTGACCATGGTCACTTCTTGGCCGGAGGTCGGACCGATACCGCCTTCGGCCCACGCGAACTTGCCGGCGGCGTCGACCGATGCGAGGGGACTGTCGACCGGAGCACCGACGAATCCCCGGGGGTTCTCACACGCGGCAGCCTCCGCGGTGACCACGCAGCGCACATTGCCGGCCGTGCGGAGGTACTGAGCCACCGGGTTGTAGGCGCCCGGCTGTGCCAATGCCGACGGGGCGATCCCACCGCCGGTGACCGCTGCGACCACCCCCAGAACTGCAGCAGATTGTCGTTTCATCCAAAACCCTTTGCCGAGGAGACGTCGTCGTCTCGGTGATTGTGCGCCTTCCCGCCATCGCGTATGTGCCGATTGGCATCCGCGGTGTGTCCGGCTACGAATACCTGGTGACGCACATGAGAGGAGACCGTTGACCACGGCAGAGACGCACAGGAGTGCCCCGTCGGTGCGGTCATGGCGGTGGATCGCCGCGCTGTTGGCGCTGACCCAGCTCGCCGCGCCCGTGATCGCGAATGCGGTGGCTCCCGACTTCCTGAAATCAGGAGCGACGAATCAGGCACTGATCACTCCCGCCGGCTACGCGTTCAGCCTCTGGGGACTGATCACTGCCTTGAGCGCGGCGACGGCCCTGGCGGTCCTGCGTTACGGCCTTGGTGCGTGGTGGGAGACGAGCGTGCTCGTCGACGCGAGCGTGGCGTTCATCGGATTCAGCGTCTGGCTTCTCGTGGCCGCGCAGGACTGGCTGTGGGTCAGTGTCGCGGTGTTCGCAGTGATGGTGTCGGCGCTGATCCACATCATGCGGCTGCTGGTGCGGCGGCGCCACGACCTGACCTGCCCGCCCTGGGTCGCGCTGCTGGCCACCGTGACATTCGGGCTCTATCTCGGCTGGAGCAGCATCGCGGTGTTCGCGAATGTCGCTGCCGCGCTTATCCAGAGCGGTGTCTCAGCATCGACCGTCTGGTGGCAATTCATCGTGCTGGCCGCCGCGGTCGTCTGCGCGCTGATCCTGACGAGGATGCTGCGCGGCACCCCCGGTTACGCGGCAGGGGTGGTGTGGGCGCTCGTGGCGATCGCGATCGGTGCGGCCGGGCGGGACAGCACGTTTCTATCGGCGACGGCCGTCGTGGCCACCGTGCTCGTCGTCACTGCGACCGTCGCGGCGATAGGACGTCAGCGCGCACGCGCGAATCATTCTTCTGAGTAGTCGAAACTCAGCCAGCGCTGCGGCCGCATCCGGATGAGCACCGACGTCGGGGTCAGGTTCGCGTCGGTGAACTGGTTGCCCGCCTCCTCGCCGAGATAACGGACGGCTATCGGGCGTGCATCGGTGTCGGTCGCGGGGCTGATGTCTGTGACGTCACCCTCGGCGGTGACGTACTTGTACGGCGGCTGCTCATCCTGAGCGGTGATGGAGAACCGACCGGCGTCGCGAATCAACCGGTGCTTGAGCGAATCGGATTCGGTCCACAACAGCACGTCGCCTCCGGGTTCATACCCGTACCAGATCGGGACACTCAGCGGCGCACGGTCTTTACGTTCGACCGCGATCACCCCGACGTGCAGATCGGACAGGAACTTCTCGCGGTCATCGCTGCTCATCTTGGCCATATACGGCCAAACCGCGTCCCGCCGGATCGCATTCCCAGGCGTCAGTGCAGCGAGACGAGATCGTGCACGGAGTCATGGGGCAGCGGTCCGTCGACGACGGCCGTCACCTCCATGTTCTTCAACGTGATCGCGCCCTTGTGGTTGTCGAGAAAAGCGGTGTCAGCGGCGTCGCGTCCGGTGGCGATGCGGACCATGGACTGCCGCGGAGCCAGGCACGTCGCATCGACGACGCGCCAGACTCCCTCGACATACGCCTCGGCGACGGCATGAAAATCCATCGGCTCACAACCCGGGGCGTACACCGCGACCAACCGAGCGGGCACGTTCACGGCGCGCAGCAGGGCGACCACCAGATGGGCGTAGTCGCGGCACACGCCCTCGCCGGCCAACACGGTGTCGGCCGCGCCGTCGATCGGGTCACTGGATCCCGGCACATAGTTCAACCTGGTGCCCACCCACGACGACACCTTCTCCAGCAGGGTCTCCGAATCGGCATACTCCGCGAATTCCGTTGCGGCGAAACCATAGAACTTGTCGGCCTCGGCGTAGCGACTCGGCCGCAGATAGGTGATCAGGTCGATGTCGTGCACCGGCGCGGGCTCAGCATGCCCGTAGACCGTCGCCGTGTAATTGGCGGTGACGGTGCCCTCGGGCGCGGCAAAGCGGTGGATGCGCGTGCCGTGCTTGCCGATGACCTCGTCAGGGGTGACGGGCTTGCCGTTGCAGGTGAAGGTGAGCGACTCGGTCACGCGTGCACCGGGATGATCGGCGATGGCGATCTGGAACTCGAGCATGGTGGGCGACGTGACGTCCACTTCGAGTTCGGCACCGACGTCGCGCTTGAGTTCGTCCGTCGGTGCGACGTCCGCCGCGCCCGCAGTTGATCGTCGCCACTTAGGCATCTCAGCCATCGCGCACCACTTCCGTCAAAGGCATCACCTCAGACGTCAACAGCGATCTGCTTAGCCGGCGACGCGGGTGGGAGTAACCCTAACGGCGTTCGCGGAGGTCGGCAGCGCGAGAAGTGCTACGAGCTCCCCGATCGCCCGGTCTGCTGCTGCAGCTCGTCGATGAGCTCGGACGCCTGCGCCTTGGTCAGGTCGTCGGGGATATCGCGGCCCGCCTCCTGGGCCAGGGTGCCGAGGTAACTGCGCTGCGGGCCGGTCATGGGCTCGTCGCCGGTCACCCAGTCGGAGGTGTCCTTCTCGGCGTTCTCCATCGGGGCTTGCTGAGTGTCATTGGTCATGGACGCAGAATTGCCATCGCACATGTGTTCGAAACATGCTCGTGCCAGCCAGCTGGCCAGCAAACCCAGCTCGACCCAGATGAATGCAAGAATTGCGCGCAAACGCAGCGCCACGACGGACTGCAGCGGACTGTATCGCCGAAAATCCTGCCAGCCGGATACGCGAAGATCGCCGTGAGCAGCGACAATGTCCATCGGCACCGAGGCGGCCGGAAATTGGCGAACATGGGGTGCTCAGACCAGTGGTAATGTTTCAGCAAACATAAGAGCTGCTATCCGAGGGTGGGGTTGTTCGACATGGGCAAGAACTTGGAGGTCGATCCGGTCGAGGTGCGGATGGCCGCCGACCACGTCGATGTGGCCGCCGACGGTCTGCGTTCAGACCACGGCGTCGCACAGGAACGCATCGGCACCGCCCAGGCCGGCTGGATCGGGACCAGCGGCGACGCGCTCGCCAAGGTCGCCACCAAGTGGGAGGAAGACACCACCCGCCACTACAACGAGCTCATCGCGCACGTCGAGGGTTTCAAGTCAGCGGCGGCGAACTACGTCGGCACCGACAACCAGCAGTCCACCGAGATCGGAAACGCGGGTCCGGATCTGGGGCTGTAATCCGTGGGGATAACGCTTGCCGACGTCCAGAATTGGCAACCCGAGCAGATCGACGAAGTGTCACAGGCCGCGGCGCAACGCGCCCGCACCAGTGGCGAAACCGCGGAAACGCTGCGCAACCTCTCGGTGTTCGGGACGTGGAAGGGTGAAGCCGGCGAGGCCGCGCAGCAGGCCATCAACCAATCGGCCACCACGCTTTCGCTGTCGCAGAAGGAAGCCTTCCTCGTCGCGATGGGCGCGGGGAAGGCCGCCGGTGACGTCCGCAAGGTGAAGAACGACCTCCAAAGCCTGCTCGATTACGCCAACGCGGCTCCGCATGTCCAGATCGACCTGGCCACCAATACGGTCACCCCGCCCGACACGACCGGCTGGCCCGACGAAAAGATCGAGGCGCTGAGGGCGAAGACCGAAGAGGTCGAGAACCGGATGGTGGCCGTGCTGGCCGCCGCCGAGGAAGCCGATGCCGACTTGGCGCGGGTGCTGACCGCCGCGACCGGCGGCGAGCCCGGGCTTCCCGGGGAGCAGGGCACCAACGACGGACAGTCACTTCAGGACGGCCAACTAACGCCGGAGGAGATGGCGCGTCTCGAGGAGAACACCAACCTGACGCCCGAGCAGCAGGAGGCGTTGGTCCGCGGCGATCTGGTGCTGCCCACCAGCCAGATGGAGTACCTCAACAACTTGTCGCGGTCGCTGGATGGCAAGAGCCCGGCCGAGATTCGCTCGATGATTGACCAGATGAACGCCAACGGCCAGAACGGCGGCGCCGTCGCCGACGCGCTGCAGCTACTGGGCAACGAGAACATCAAGACGGCAGGCGACCCCGCCGAAGGTGTGCCGACGCAAGGCGGTATGGCGAACCTGCCGTCAGGTATCCGCGAAACGTTCGAGCGGCCCACGCGCGGTCCCGCTGTGCCGACACCGGGGACCAACGATCAGGGCAATCCGACGATCGAGATGCCCGACATGGAGAAGCCGTTCCCCGAGTTGGACAACTACCGCGATGTCGCGGCGATCGTGTCCGCAGGCGACGCCAATTTGCAACACGGCACGGCAATGGACAAGGCGCTGCTCGACAAGTCGGAGGAGATCCTGCACGGCTTGCACAGTCCTCCCCACATCCCGTGGGAAGCCAACCCTGACATGTCACAGCGACTGATCGACCCTGCGTTGCAGGACATGCTCAACGCGGCGGGCCGCGACCAGATGGCTGTGCACGACGCACTCACGGGGCCCGAGAACGGCGAGTTCATCGGCGACCTCTTCAAGCACCAGTGGGCCGACGACGGCGCCGCGGCCGGCACGCTGCTCAACGGCACCGGTGCGGTGCCGACCGACCTAACGGACCCCACCCAGCTCGCGCAGGCCACCCGCGTCGCAGAGACGATGCACGCGGTCGACGCATATGTCGGCACGGGTGCCAACGCCGACCAATTGCTCGACATCCCTGGCACCGGCGGCCAGTCGGTCGGCCAGGTCAACCCCGAGCTCACCCAGGCACTCGCGGAGGCCAACAAGCCGTTCATCGACGACATGCTCGGCAACAAGCTCGACAGCAGCACGGGATTCGCGCCGCTGGACGACCTGACAAACCCGGAGATGCCGGTCATGCGGGATCTGTTCGCAGTGATCGACAGCGACAAGGACGCTGCCGGAATCCTCAACAGCCAGGCCTATGCCAACGGCCTGCAGTACCAGGCCAACTTCGAGCAGTCCGTCATCAAGGGCGAGATCCCGAACGCCGGCGATCTGCAGTCGGCAGGCACGCTGCGCGGGGTGATCGACACCGCCGCCAGGATCGCCGACAACGACGCCATCGAATACGGGAACCTGCAGGACGTGAAGGCCTACGAAAGCCGCGGCATGTGGTTCGACATGGGCAAGACAATCGCCGGCGAGATCCCCGGCGTCTCGGCGATTCTGGACTGGAACGGCAAGATGCCCGGTGATCCGCTGCACCAGATGTTCGTTGGCGATGCACCCGCGGGCGCGAATATGGAGCACGTAAAGCAGGAGACCTCCGAGATGATGCAATACGCCGTCGCCGCGCGGCTGCTCGACTCGAACATCGGGAACGCGGGCGTCTTCGAGCAACTGAATCTGATCGATCCCGAGACCGGGGAATTCAAGCCACTCACAGCGAATCTCGACAACTTCCGTTCAGCGTTCAACAGTTACTTCGTGGGTATCGACCCGGCGGTGAAGTCGGCTATCGACGGCTACGCGGACGGCTACCGGGATGCGCTGCCCACGGGCGAGCCGCACACGGGAGGATGACCCGAACATCAGGGCCACACTCGACGCGCCGCCGACCCCCGAGCCCGCGGCGCCCGGCTGGCCGGAGGGGGGCTGACCGGCCCATACCGCGAGATGCAAAGATTCTGGCAATTACAGACAAAGGAGTCTTTGTAGCGCATGAACATGCTCAATCTCTGGCGGCGACCGCCCGGCGTGCCGGCCATCGAGAACCCGCGGGCCGAGGGACGGTTCCATCTTCCCGACGGCCGCCGCATCGGCTATGCCGAATACGGTGATCCGAACGGCCCCGTCATCCTGTGGTTTCACGGGACCCCGGGGGGCCGCCGCCAGCTTCCGCTCGTCGGTCGGCGCGCCGCCGAGATACTCGGTCTTCGCGTCGTCCTGATCGAACGGCCCGGCTCAGGACTGTCCGACCCGCACGTCTACGACTCGGTCTCCGACTTCGCAGACGACATGGCGTGTGTGGCCGACGCGCTCGGCGCCGCACGTCTCGGCGTCGTCGGTCTCTCCGGCGGCGGACCCTACGCGTTGTCCTGTGCGGGCACCGGCGCGCTGGCCGACCGCGTCGTCGCGGTCGCCGTTCTCGGCGGGGTGACCCCATCCGTCGGGCCGGACGCCACGGCGAGCGGCGCCATCGCCTTGGCCAGCCGCTTTGGCGCTGTCCTGTCGAGAATGCGCGAACCGTTCGCGCGCATCACGGCCGGACTGCTCCTGCCGATCATCCCCCTCGCACACGTCGTCTACCTGGGACTGACCAAGGTCATGCCCGCCGGCGACCAGCGCGTCTTCAGCGATCCCGACATCGAGGCGATGTTCATCGACGACCTCATCCACGTGCTCGACGGCAAGGTGCCGTTCCAGGCCCTGCTCGACGATGCCCGACTCTGCGGACGCGACTGGGGTTTTCGACTCGCGGACGTGAAGGTGCCGGTGCGGTGGTGGCACGGTGATGCTGACTCCATCATCGGATTCGACGACGCCAAGGCGGCCAGCGAGCGGCTACCCAACGCCGAGCTCATCCTCATGCCACAGGAGAGTCACCTCGGTGGGTTCGCGGCGGCCGACGAGGTGCTCGGATACATCGCCTCCTACCTGTTGGCCGCGGGCGAGGACGTCAAGACGGGCGACATCAAGCCAGGGACGACTCAGCAAATCGTTAGGTGATCGCGCATCGCGACACGAGCAGGCGATTTACCGATGCCGCTTCGGCACCGCTATGGATTCCGTCGCCCATAAGTGCAGTTACTGATACGCACGCAAGATGACATTTAGTCAAGCTGACCAAAAGTCTTGCAGCCGAACAAAACTGGAAATTTTCTCAAGCTGCAGACGGGCGACGAAATCCGTACTATCCTCAACTTTGGTTGAGTTCCCAGCCCGCCGGCAGCGCCGCACTGGTGCCGCGTACTGGACTCATTCCGGGACGTTCTCCGGCGACACCTCTACAAAAGCGATCTTGGGGTTGTGCAATGAGGGATGGGACCGTGCGTATCGGTCGGCCGGATCCTGCGTCGGTAGATGAGCATCGACAATGCGGCAGAGCGACGTTTGCAGTGCGACGGCTCGCTGCGTCACGCCTGGCCATCGCGGTGATCGGCGACATCGACGCCGGTAACGGACGCGAGCTCGGCCGCTTCGTCGAACAGCACACTGGAGTCTCGCGCCAACTGGTGCTCGATCTTCGGGCCGTCGACTTCGCGGGCACCCAGGCCTTCACGGCGATCTATTACATCAGCGTCCACTGCGCCCGAAACGACGTCGACTGGATCCTGGTCGGCAGCCACCCCGTGCGACGCCTGCTCTCGATCTGCGACCCCGACGGTGAACTGCCGCTCGCCGACGACCTCACGTCGGCGCTGGAGCGCCTGACCCGCACGGCGCGGTGCCACCAGCACGTTCGATCTGCGGTCTAGCTTCCGCCTCATCTCGCAGTTGCTCGCGAACTGAGCAGGTAGTCCCCGACGGCGAAACGCACATTGACGCTCTCGACGAGACATTCTTGCCACTGCGTATGGCAAGCGAACCTGCTCTCTATCGATTTCGTTGACTTCCATCGGTCCTAGTCATACATTCTGTGAATTCTGTCGTCTCATCCCGAGCGGGTAGCCAATGACTGTCGACGTGCTCTGCCCCAATGTCTTCGACGCCGGACTCCCGACGCTGGACTATGACGTCAAGGACACGCCCGCAGACGTCTATCCGCGGATTCGCCAAGCACAGGCACAGGCCCCGATCGCCATCGGACCATTCGGGCCCGAGATCATTTCCCATGAGTTGGCGCGGACGATGCTGCGCGACCCGCGCTTCACGATCCCTCCCGGAATGAACCTCATGGTGCAAGGCATCACGTCGGGGCCCCTGTGGGACAAGATCGTCAATAGCCTGCTCGGCCTCGACGGCGAACCGCACCGCCGACTGCGCAGCCTGGTCTCCAAGGCGTTCACCCCCCGCGCCAGCGCGCGCATGCACAACACCATCGTCGAGGTGATCAACGACCTCATCGATCACGTTGCCGCCCAGGGACGTTGCGACGTCGTCACGGATATTGCCCGGCCGTATCCAGTGCCGATCATCTGCGCCCTACTTGGCGCACCCCGCGAGGACTGGCAGCTGTTCTCACGTTGGGCCGACGAGATATTCACCGCGTTCACTTTCAATCCCGACGGTGTCGACGAGGCGTTCGTCATGCGCGCGTGGGGTGAACTCGACGATTACGTCGACGAGATGGTCGCGCGTCGGCGCCACACCCCGACCGACGATCTGCTCTCCGCCCTGATCCGCGCGGAGGACGAAGGTGATCGCCTCAACGCCGCCGAACTGCGCATGCTGGCGGGTGGGCTCCTGCTGGCGGGCACCGACACCACCCGCAATCAACTAGCCGGGTCCATCGATGCGCTTGTCGACCATCCCGACCAGTGGGCGCTGCTCGCGGAGAACCCTGAACTGGCGGCCAACGCGGTCGAAGAGACGATTCGCCATTCGCCGATCGGATCCGGCACCCTGCGCACCGTCACCGCAGACACGGATTTCGCGGGACATCTGTTCCCCGCCGGAACGATGGTGATCGTCAATACGTTGGCGGCCAACCGGGATCCGGCGGTCTACGACGACCCTGACCGCTTCGACCTAACCCGTTCAGGCGCGCCCGCGGTACTGACCTTCGGCGGCGGTATCCACTATTGCCTCGGCGCGAACCTGGCCCGCCTGGAGCTCGCCGAGGCCCTCAAGATCGTGACCCGCCGAATGACCAACCCCTCGCGCACCGGTCCGGCACCATGGAAGCCGATGATGGAATTGAGCGGACCGACGACGCTGCCGATCGAGTTCAGCAGTGCCTAATCGCGGCTGGTCGGGCAACCCCCCGGCGTCCGACGAGGAGGCGATCGACCGCATCCTCGACGTGGCCGACGCGATCATCGCCGAACGTGGGTCCGCGGTGCGCATCGCCGACGTCGCGCGCACGCTCGGTGTCACCCGGCAGACGGTCTACCGCTATTTTCCGGGTACCGAAGAGCTGCTGCTGGCGAGCGGAATGCGCACGGCCGACGGCTTTCTCGACCAACTTGCCGAACACACCAGGGGCTTGACCGAGCCCGCCGCGGCGATGGTCGAAGGCATCGCCTTCGCCGTCGAGAGACTGGCCGAAGATGCGCACTTCGCCAATCTGCTCAGGAACGGCAACAAGAGCGGCGCGGCAGTCTCGCTCACGTCCGACACCTCCAAGGCCTTCAGCCGCTCGATGCTGCACCGCTGCGACGTCGACTGGGAGAAGCACGGTTACGACGAGGCGGCGCTCGATGAGCTCGCCGAGTTGGGGCTGCGTACGTTCCACTCGATACTCGTCGACCCCGGCGAACCCGCGCGTGACGGTTATGTCCTGCGCCGCTTCATCTCTCGATGGCTGGGCCCTGCCATCGTCTACCCGCGGCTGACGCAGGTCATGGAGGCGCTGCAGCCTGTCAGTGTCCGCCCGGAGCGCAGGCGGCCTACTGCCGCTTCCTGACCTGCTCAGAGATGTTCTACCGCCGCGGGAATGGACGACGGATAACCTCGTCGAAGACGTGCTGGCCTAGTAATTCATCCCGGTATAGACCTCGTTGAGAACCTTCGGCAGCAACGCGTTGGCGGTCGTGGCGCCGTCGGGTGACAACGTGAGGTTCGTCCAAATAACCAGCGTCACATCGTTTTCCGGATCATGACCCATGAACGAGTTGAAGCCCGGCAGCTCGCCGCCGTGGTAGTACATCTGCGCGGTCGGACTGTAACGCTGATACGAGATTCCATATCCGTACATCTGCCCGCCGGGTGAATCCGCATCCTCGATTTGTAGGCTGTCCAACCACTGCTGCTGATAGTCGGAGTCGAACACCTTGCCCGATACCAGCGCCTTGATCCACTTAGCCAGGTCGTCGGCTGTCGAGATGGCTCCGCCCGCCGCGGTGGCGTATGACGGGTTCTGATACGTGTAGTCGATCGGTTTGAGTGCACCGGAACGCATTTCGGCTTGCATCTCCGACGGGTACGGGATGTCGGCCAGCGCGTACTTGCTCTCGCCGTACATGTAACCGTGTGAGTACGGCGCCGGAATCGACGTGTCGTCGATCGCCGGAAGCGATGTCTGGCTGATGCCGACCGGGCCGAACAGGCGTTGCTTGAACTGTTCGGCAAGCGGACGCCCGCCGACCTTCTCGGCGATGACGCCCAGCACCACGTAGTTGGTGTTGTCGTACATGTACTCCGCGCCCGGAGCGAACTCCCGGGGCTGGGCGAACGCGATCGCCAACGCCTCTTGCGGCGTCCAGGCTTTCACCGGATTGGAGTCGAGGGATTCGGCGAGTTCGGGTGCTTCGGTGTAGTTGTAGAGGCCGCTGCGCATCTTCAGCAGATCGGCGATCGTGGTCTTGTCACCGTCGGGAACGTCAGGCAAGTAGTTCGACACAGGATCAGTGAATTTCAGCTTGCCGTCCTGCGCGAGCAGCACGATGAGCGCAGCGGTCAGCGTCTTGGTGTTCGACGCGATCCGGAAATGCGTACCCCCGGCAGGCGGCCGCTGCGCGCCGAGCTCGGTCGTACCGACCGCTGCTCGATATTCCCCCTGCGGGGTCCGCAGAACCACCATCGCGCCCGGCACGTAAAGGTCCTTGGCCGCCTTCTCGACGGCGGCTTGGAACGCCGCGGGATCGATGGGTTTGAGCGCCGGGTTGGCCGCCGTCGACGTCGTGGCCGTCTCCGATGCCGTCGTCGACTCCGACGACGAGCAGGCGCCGATGACCAAGCCCAGGCACATCGCCAGTGACGCGACCCGAACCGTTGCCTTCATGGCCGCACCCTAGATCTCGAAAGTCAGGCGCGCGGGGGAACGGCCGCACGCGACTCGAGGCGGGACTCAACGCACGGGCCTTGGGGGTATGTGGGATCGTGCCAAGCTCGGAGCGACAGAGTCGCTGACGTTGGTATCGGCAGTAGTAGTTGAGCGACACAGTCGCTCTGAGGTTGGCACGACAGCACCTTGACCCCGGAGGGGCGCCCTACGCGGGCGGGTCACAGCGTCCACCACTCGGTGCAGCCACGGTGTGCGGGCGGGCCGCCACACATGCCGGTGCTCGGCCGGCCACGCGTACGCGGGTCCGCCGTCGTCGACCAGCCATCGCAGACGAGGCTCACCCAGCGCGCGCGCCGACATCGCATACAGTTGAGGTGAGCCCGTCGTAGTGGTCCAGTCGTTGTGGGACTCTGTTGCCCGGTGTTCGGGCGAGGAAGAATCAACAACGACATGGCATCGAACAAGCGCCGGCGGCATACGCCGGATCAGATCATCCG